>Ga0307438_1001709_pt1 | contig 13561 bp, 9 predicted proteins | sample SalMarWE160110MG_FD_202144 | JGI IMG/M metagenome (GOLD analysis project Ga0307438, IMG submission 202144) | Salt marsh sediment microbial communities from the Plum Island Ecosystem LTER, Massachusetts, United States - WE1603-110 | ecosystem: Environmental > Aquatic > Marine > Intertidal zone >... | reverse complement strand
AAGCCGTGTTAATTATTCATGTATCTGTCGATGGCTGCAGCCGCCGTCTTGCCTGCCCCCATGGCGCTGATGACCGTTGCGGCGCCGGTGGCCACGTCGCCTCCCGTGTAGACGCCTTCTATGGTCGTCGCCATGGTCTCCTCGTCGTGGATGATGGTGCCCCACCTCGTGACCTCCAGCCCCTCGGTGGTCTGCTGTATTATTGGGTTGGGGCTCTGGCCTATGGCGATGACCACCGTGTCCACCGGCATCCTCCACTCCGAGTTCGGTATGGGCTTCGGCCTCCTGCGGCCTGAATCGTCCGGCTCACCCAGCTCCATCCGGATGAGCTCGACCTCCCTGACGTTGCCGCGGCCGTCGCCGATGAACCTGACGGGGTTGTTGAGCAGCGTGAAGACGACACCCTCCTCCTGGGCGTTCTCCACCTCCTCGTGCCGCGCCGGCAGCTCACCCATGCCCCTACGGTAGATTATGTGAACCTCCTCGGCGCCCAGCCTCAGGCTGCATCTGGCCGAGTCCATGGCGACGTTGCCGCCGCCGATGACCGCCACCCTCTTCCCTATGTTGATGGGCGTGTCGTACTCGGGGAACCTGTACGCCTTCATGAGGTTGGTCCTGATGAGGAACTCGTTGGCGCTGTAGATACCGCTCAGGTTCTCCCCGGGGACCCGAAGGAACCGCGGCAGACCCGCGCCGCTGCCTATGAACAGGGCGTCGAAGCCGTCGTTCAGCAGCTCCCCCACCGTGTACAGCTTCCCTATCATGCTGTCGAGATGGATCTTTACGCCCAGCCTCTTGATGTAATCGACCTCCGCCTGAACGATCTCCTTTGGTAGACGGAACTGGGGGATGCCGTACATCAGCACGCCGCCTGCCGTGTGCAGTGCCTCGAATATCTCCACCTCGTGCCCCATCTTCACAAGCTCGGCGGCGGCGGTGAGGCCCGCCGGCCCCGCCCCTATGACCCCGACCTTGAAGCCCGTCTGCTCCGGCGGTTCAGGCATCTCTATGCCTTTCTCGCGTTCAAAGTCGGCCACGAATCGTTCGAGCCGCCCTATCTCGACGGGCTGGCCTCTGATGCCCAGTATGCAGTACTTCTGGCACTGGTTCTCCTGGGGGCAGACCCTGCCGCATATCGCGGGGAGGGCGTTGGTCTCCTTCACCCTCCAGGCCGCCTCGATGAACTTGCCTTCCTTCACCAGCTCGATGAAGCCGGGGATGTCTATGTTGACGGGGCAGCCCTTGATGCACTGGGGGTTCTTGCAGCTGAGGCACCTCTCAGCCTCCTTGATCGCCATCTCACCCGTGTATCCCCTTGCTACCTCCAGGAAGTTCTGCGTCCTCTCGTCGGGGGCCTGCTTGGGCATCTCGACGGCGGGCGTGTCGAAGGCCATTAGTTTGCCTCCCTGTTGTGGACTACCATGGCTATCTTCTCCTGCGGGTTGTAGACCCTCATGCGCATTATGAGCTCGTCGAAGTCCACCTGGTGGCCGTCGAACTCGGGGCCGTCAACGCAGCTGAACCGGGTGTCCCCCGCCACGGTCACCCTGCACGCGCCGCACATCCCCATCCCGTCCACCATTATGGGGAACAGGTTCACCCTCGTGGGTACGCCGTAGGGCCTGGTCTTTTCGCTGAGGTTCTTCTGGAGGCTCGTGGGACCGATGGTGAACACGACGTCGAAATCCTCCTTCTCCAGAAGCTCATCCACCACGCCCATGCCTTCATAGCCGTAGGAGCGGTCGTCGGTGCAGATGTACGCGTCGTCCGCGACGCCCTTGACCTCCTCCTCAAGCATGACGTGGTACTTGTTTCGGAACCCGAACACCGCGACCACATGGTTGCCCGCCTCCTTCAACGCCTCGATCTGGTAGAGCATGGCCCCCGAGAAGACGCCCCCCGCGACGCAAAGTATCTTGCCGTATTTCTTTATCTCGGCGGCGTTACCGAGGGGGCCGGCGAAGTTCAGGAGTTCGTCCCCCTCCTCAAGCATGCCAAGCTCAGTCGAGGACCTGCCCACCTCGGCGAAGTAGATGGTCACGGTACCGGCCTCGGGGTCTGTGCCGGCTATGGTCATGGGGATGCGTTCACCGGTCTCCTTGAACCTGACGATGACGAACTGCCCAGGCCTAGCCTTGTTTGCGACGGCTGGAGCGTGGACATCGATAACCTTGACGTTCGGGGTAAGCTCCCTCTTGGACACTATCTTGTACATTTGTTCACCGAGCCGAATCTGAATAAGGAAGCCATACCGGTTAATAAAATTGAGGTTAAGAAACTGTAAAAGTATACAAACCTGGGAAATATGGCTGTATGTTTTACCGATGAAGCATAAAAAGAGGGAATAACCCTACGTCCAGAGACCAGGCACGTCGCCCCAGATGGCGTCCCACCAGTCGCCCTCGGTCACCGTCTCGCCCCTCACCAGTATCTCAAGCAGCGTCTTCAGCAGCTTGTGGTGCCGCCGCTCGTCCAGGAGAATGGCCTTCAGCAGCAGCTCCAGCTTCTCGTTCTCGATTCCCGGTATCTTGGCCTCAAGCTGCTTTATCACCGCCGCCTCCATCTGGATGTGCCTCTCCACCACCTTCCTCTGGAGGTCGAGCTGCTCCTCGTTCAACGCCGCGCTGGAAGACGACAGGAGGGCTATCGCCGACCTGTACATCTCCGCGTGCTTAGACGAGTCCAGCGATATGCCTCTCAGCGCGGTCTTGACGGCCAAGTTGTCGATGTCGTCGATCGCGTCATGGACCGACTGGACTATCTTGTTCTCCAGCACTATCTGGCTCTCGAAGAATCTTATCAAATCATCCGACATGAAACCACTGAGAGAACAGAGAAACGAGGGATTATAAAGATTGAAGTCTAGCCCCGTTTCTTGCCCAGCACGCCGACGTAGACGGCGAACTGCTCGACGCCGTCGATCCGCAGGGCCTCGTTCAGGGCGTCGTCGTAGAAGGCTCCTATGGCGCAGGCGCCGCAGCCGACGGCCTCGGCCGCCAGGTACAGGTTCTGGCATACGTGGCCCGCGTCTAGGTGCATGTACCTGTAGCCTCTCTCCCCGTACCTCCACATCATCCTGTACGCGACGGCCGTCCAGATGAACGTGGCCGCCGACTGCATCACGAAACGCTGGTTGAAGCACGCCTGCGTCACCCTCTCGGCTATCCCCGTGTCCGTGTCCACCTCCTGGAGGCTGTGCTCGGTCGCCAGGAAACGGTAGAGTCCCCGCTTCAGCCCTTCAACCCTGTTCACGAGTATGTAGGTCTCGAAGCAGTGTCTGGCGCCTGCGCTGGGAACCGTGCGCAGCGTCACCGGGCGCCCCATCTCCTCTTTGACTCCCTGGGTGCACCAGAGCATGTAGCTGAGCTCCTCGAGGCTCAGCGGCTCCTCGCCGTACGCCCTGACGCTCACGCGGTCGTTTATGGCGTCCCATAGGTCCACCTCCTGTCTAGGTGCCTTCCTAGGGTCCGGTAGACGGTGAACGGGTTTATCCTCCGCGGGAGGCAGCGTCAAAGGCGGCTGCGGGAGCCCCTTCACCTGATCTGAACTATCCAGATGCTTGTACTTGGTCTTCTCCATGAACTCTCTGCCTGTTCCCTTAACCATCCACATTCCACCCACGAAAACTAGTGTATAGAAAATGGCGGTGAGTTATTAAAGGGTATTAAAGAAAATGAGGGGTTTAGGCTAGGTAGCCCATGGCCACCATGGCGTTGGCTACCTTGAGGAAGCCCGCGATGTTGGCGCCAAGGACGTAGTTGCCTGGATCTTCGAACAGCTTAGCCGTATCGTAGGATGCCCTGTGAATGCCGACCATTATGCTGTGAAGCTTCTCGTCGACCTCCTCCGCGCTCCAGAAGTAGCGCTGGCTGTTCTGAGCCATCTCGAGGCCCGAGGTCGCCACGCCGCCCGCGTTGGAGGCCTTTCCCGGCGAGTACAGTATCTTGTTCTCCAGGAAGATGTTGATGCCCTCCAGGGTGGTGGGCATGTTGGCGCCCTCACCGACGGCGATGACTCCGTTGTCCACTAGCTTCTGGGCGTCCTTGCCGTCGAGCTCGTTCTGGGTGGCGCAGGGCAGTGCGACGTCACATTTGTAGCCCCACGGCCTCCCGTTATCGACGTACTCGACGTTGTACTTTTCGGCGAACTCCTTGATGCGTCCTCTCTTGACGTTCTTCAGCTCCATGATGTACTCCCACTGCTCGTGGGTGATGCCGTCAGGGACATAGATGCATCCGTCGGAGTCGCTCATGGTGACGACCTTGGCGCCGAGCTCTAGGCACTTCTCGGCGGCGTACTGGGCGACGTTGCCCGAGCCCGAGACGGTGACCGTCTTGCCCTTCATCTCCTCTCCTCTGGTCTTCAGCATCTCCTGGCAGAAGTACACGTTGCCGTAGCCGGTGGCTTGGGGCCTTATGAGGGAGCCGCCGTAGGTGGGGCCCTTCCCGGTGAGCACACAGGTGCCGTGGACGTTGGTGATCTTCCTGTACGCCCCGTAGAGGTACCCGATCTCGCGGGCGCCGACGCCGATGTCCCCTGCGGGGACGTCGACGAACTGGCCGATGTGGCGGTACATCTCCATCATGAAGCTTGTGCAGAAGCTCTCCACCTCAGCGTCGGTCTTGCCTTTGGGGTCGAAGTCAGAGCCGCCCTTGCCGCCGCCCATGGGGAGGCCGGTGAGGCTGTTCTTGAAGGTCTGCTCGAAGCCCAGGAACTTCATCATCCCCAGGACCACCGTGGGGTGGAACCTGAAGCCGCCCTTGTAGGGGCCGATTGCGGAGTTGTATTGGACCCTGTAGCCCCTGTTCACCTGGATCACGCCGTCCTTGTCCTTCCACGGGACGCGGAACTGTACGATCCTCTCGGGCTCAACCATCCTCTCAAGGATCCTGTGCTCCTGGAAGACAGGGTACTTCTCTATGGCCGGTGTGATGTTCTCAAGCACCTCGTAGACTGCCTGGTGGAATGTCTTCTGAAGCGGGTCTCTCTCAACGACGCCGTTGTAGATGCTCTCAACGTATTTGTTCAATTTTCTTCACCTAGTGAATTGGATATCGTCCTCAATCACGTATATCTACTTTTCGAAAAGTATACTAAATATACCACATAATAGCGAAAAAATGGTATTTACCTCCATCTTAAGACGAAAAATATAGACATTTCCGGAGTTGTGGTGTCAGACTGCTGGATTAATAGTATTCAGCTGGGATCATGCAAAAAAAGGTAAAAAGAGTTTGGGTTTAGATCCTGCCTAGGAAGCGCATCGCCTCGGCTACTCTGCCGATGGCGAGGGCGTAGGCACCACCCCTAAGGGGGACATCGTACTTGTCCGCCTGAGCCTTCAGGTCGTGGAACGCCTTGACCATGACCCTCTTGAGCCGCTCGTCCACCTCCTCCTCGGTCCAGTAGTAGCCCTGCCTGTTCTGGACCCACTCGAAGTAGCTGACGGTCACGCCGCCTGCGTTGGCGCAGATGTCGGGCACGATTATCACGCCCTTCTTGTTGAGGATATCGTCCGCCTCTGGTAGGGTGGGCCCGTTGGCGCCTTCGAGGATCAGCTTCGCCTTGACGTCTCCGGCGTTGTCCTTTGTGAGGGCGTTCTGGAGAGCCGCGGGGATGAGTATGTCACAGTCCACTGTCAGCGTGCCGGCCGAACCGATCTCCTCGGCGCCCGGGAACCCCGAGACCTTACCCGTCTCGGCCTTGTGCTCCTGCACTTTGTTAGGGTCGAGACCATTCTTGTTGTAGATGCCGCCCCTGGAGTCGCTGATGGCGACTATCTTGGCGCCGGCGTTGTGGAAGTTGAAAGCCGCGCTTCTGGCGACGTTACCGAAGCCTTGAATGGAGACCTTGGAGCCCTTGATGGGGATGTTGAACGCCTCGGACGCCTCGACGCCGACGAAGTAGACGCCCCTGCCGGTCGCCGTGGACCTGCCCAGGCTCCCCCCTATGCTGAGGGGCTTCGCTGTGATGACGCCGGGCGTGATCCTGCCGATGATCTTGTAGTACTCGTCGATGAACCACGCCATGATCTGGGCGTTCGTCCCCACGTCGGGGGCGGGGACGTCCAGGTCGACGCCTACGAACTTGGCGATTGCCACGGCGTACATCCGTGTGAGCCTCTCCAGTTCACCCGGGGAGAGGGTCTTGGGGTCGACGTTGATGCCGCCCTTGCCGCCTCCGTATGGGAGGTCGACAACGGCGTTCTTCCACGTCATCCAGGCTGCCAAGGCCATCTCTGTGTCCATGTCGATGTCTGGGTGGTAGCGGATCCCGCCTTTGGTTGGGCCTCGTGCGTCGTTGTGGTGGATCCTGACGCCTTCGAACGTCTTGACGGTGCCGTCGTCCATCTTCAGAGGCAGCGAGACCTTGAGTATCTCCTTGGGGTGGCTTACGACCTCATAGACTGATGGTTCTAGTCCCATGATGTCACAGATCTTCTTCACGTTGGCGAGCTGTGACTCCCATGGGGTCAACTTTTGAGCCATTGTTGATCATAATCCTTTCAGAAACAACTTTAAATATCTATTCAATTTATGTAATTTTTTTTATATAAAATAATTATTCTATACGCTAATATAAGCGACTTTATCGACCGTCCTAGGGGCAGCCTCGTTTTTACCTTTACACTGGACCATAAAAGTATCTAAATCTCGTCGTTCACGTCCTTCCATGATACGCGGAACTTCACGCTCCGGCTCAAACATCTGTCAAGTATCTTGTACGAAAAATGAGGCTGCGCTTGGGAAAAAATAATATTGACCTGATCTTGTAGGAAAAAATTTGGTCTATTTTTCCATGGATGCGCTCCTGGGTGCAGCGATGCCCGCCTTTATCTTCTCGGCGAACGCTGTGGCCAAGGCTACGAATCTGTCGGGCTCACAGCTGTTCACGTTGTAGATGTCAAGCCGGTCTCCACCGACTCCCAGCACTTCCAGGCTTTTCTTCATGTAAGCCACCCTGTCCTCGGCCTTCTTGCTGCCGTCGATGTAGTGGCACTGGTTCTCGGGGCAGGCGAACACGGCCACGCCGTCGGCGCCCAGGTCGAAAGCCTTCATGAAGTGCAGGGCGTCCAGCCTCCCGGAGCACGGCACCTTGAGCACCCGAACGTTGTCGGGTACCTTCATCCCCATCTGGCTGGCCAGCTCAGACGCGTACCCGGCTGCGCCCTCGCACGCGAACGCGACTATCACCGGCTCGTCCCGATCCTCCAGCCACTTGGTGGGCTTCAGGAGGCCCTCGATGGCGGGCAGCACCTGCTCGTCCCTGAACAGCCTCAGCTGCATGGCGGCCACCGGGCACGTGGCCGCGCATATACCGCAGCCGGTGCACGCCTCGACGCTCACCACGGGCCGCCCGAAGTCGCTCCAAGTTATGGCCTCGAAGGGGCAGGCCGAGGCGCAGGCTCCGCAGCCCACGCAAACTTCCTCGTCCACAACCGCCTTGGTGAGCTCGACCTCTATCTCCTCCTTGGACAGGATGGTCGCTGCCTTCGCCGTGGCGTATAGCACCTGGTTCATGCTGTGCTGAATGTCCATGGGTCCCTGGCACGCGCCCGCGATGTAGACGCCGCCGATGTTAGTCTCCACGGGGCTGAGCTTGGGGTGCTTCTCGTTGAGGAAGCCGTCGGGGTTGACGTCTAGACCTATGGCGTCGGCGAGCTCCTCGTTCCCGGCGGAGGCCTCCATGCCGTTGCTCAGCACGAGCATGTCTGCCTCCAGCCTTGCGGGTTCACCGTACTCGTCCTGGTAGTGGAACACGAACATTGGGCCCTGCCTCGACATGGACTCGGCTTCTCCCCGCACCAGCTTCACGCCCCGCTCCTGGGCCTCGTAGTAGAACCTCTCGTAGTCCTTGCCGTTGAGCCGTATGTCCTTGTGCAGTATGGTTACGTCGATCTCCGGCCAACGTTTCTTTATGTCCAGGGCGTGCTTCACCGCGATGCCGCAGCATATCCTGCTGCAGTACTCGTGGATTCGGGGGTCGCGGCTGCCGACGCACTGGACCATCACTATGCTGTCGGGTCTCTCGCCGTCGCTGGGCCTCAGGAGGGCGCCTCCCGTGGGGCCGCTCATGTCGAGCAGCCTCGCAAGGTGTAGCTGGGTCAGGACGTCGCCGTGCTCCCCGTAGCCGTACATGCCTGTGGGCTCGAACATGTCGAAACCTGTGGCGACGACGACGGCGCCCACCTTGAGGGTCTTCTCCTCGACGCCCATGTCCAGGTCTATGGCGCCCACCGGGCAGGACTCGGCCACCTCTTTCAGGTTCTCACAGTTCTCCTTGTCGAGGTAGTAGACCCGGGGCAGGCTCTGGTTGCTGGGTATGTATACTGCTTTCCTCTTGCTGAGGCCGAGGTCGAACTCGTTGGGCGCCTCGCCCTCGCATGTCTCGGCGCAGAGGCCGCAGCCTATGCATTTTTCCTCGTCTATGTACCTGGGCTCGGTCTCGATTACTGCGCGGAAGTTACCTACGACCCCCACCAGCTTCTTGAGGCTGCTCAGGGTGTGAACCTCGACGTTTGGGTGCTGAGCCACGGGGCTCCTGTACATGCAGCGCCTGTGAAGCTCCCCGTGGAACGGCGCGATGCAGTTACCGCAGTCCATTGAGGGGAAACATGTGCCCAGCTGGGGGGTCTTCCCGCCCAGCCACGGCTGCCTCTCCACCAGGTGCACCTTGAAGCCCTGGTCGGCCAGCCTTGTGGCCGCCTCCATGCCCACCAGTCCGCCGCCTATGACGAGGGCGGCCTGCTCGACGGGTATCTTCTGGGCCTTGACCTCCTCCAGGGTCCCTACGCGGTTCACCGCGGCCCTGAGCAGTATCTTGGCCTTCTCGGCGATTATCTCGGTGTCTGCGTCGGCTGCGCAGAGCTCGCTGATGTCGATGACCTCTATGAGGTACTTGTTGACGCCCACGTCGACGGCGGCGTTCTTGTATGCCTCCTTGAAGAGCCTGGGGCGGCACGAAGCGAACACGACGCGGTCGATCTCGTGATCCGTTATCCATTCCTTGAACGTGGAAAGGTCTTTGTCAGTGGGGCCGTAGTTTCCTGAGTCCACAGCTGCTACTCCGGGCAGCGTCTCCGCGTAGACCGCCAGCCCACCGACCTTGGATGATGTTTCGGGGCTTGTGCCCCAAGGCGATATGACTACTCCTATTCGCATGTTCATGCATCCCTCCCCTTGGCCTCCAGTTCACCCAGCGCTTCTAGGAACTGGGTGACCATGGTTCCGCTGGACTCGATAATCTTGATGGGTGTCTTGATCCCCGCCAGTCTGAAGAACTCCTCTATGATCTGCATCTGGCCCCTGCTTCGGTCGGTGCCCTTGAGGAAGTGGCATCTGTCCTTGACGCAGCCGACAAGCATGACGGCGTCGGCGCCGAGGCGAACCGCGTTGAGCACGTTCCTGAGGCTCAGGTTGCTCATGCAGTTCACGTATATGGGGACGAAGCCGCTCGTGTATGTCTCCCCTGTGAAGCCCGCCGTGTCTAGGAGGTTGTAGCCGCAGTCGTCGCAGCAGAAACCCATTATCAGGGCCTCGTCCCCCTTCTCGCTGATTATGGCCTCCACTTGGGCGTCGATGAGGTCGTACCCGTAGTTGGGGGTCTCAAGGGCGTGGGTGGGGCAGCTGCTGACGCATAGGCCGCAACTCTGACATAGCTCGGCGTCGAACTGGGGGTACTCGTCTTCGGGGATGGTTATGGCGTCGTATGGGCAGACGCTCCTGCAGATGCCGCATCTGCCGCAGTTGTCCTCGTTGACGATGGGGTGGTCCGCCTTCTTCTCCACGTTTGTGCTCAGGTGGGCTTCGCTCATGTAGGCGGCGGCGCCCGCCTGGGCTACGCTGTCGGGGATGTTTTTGGGGCCCGTGCACGTGCCCGCGATGAATACGCCGGGGGCTCGCGTGGTGATGTTGGCGACCTTCTCGTCTACCTCCTTCATGAAGCCGCTCTCCGCCAGCTCCACGTTGAACATCTCCGCGAGTTCGGCAGAGCCGTCGCTGGGCTCCATGCCCGTGGAGAGGACGACCATGTCGGCGTCCAGGCTCTTGGGCTCCCCCATGCCGTCCACGTACTCGACACCCAGGGCGTCGCCGTTGGTAGACACGCTCGTTATGTCGCCGTGGACGAAGTTTACCCCGAGTTCCTTGGCGTCGTTGTACATGGCCTCGAAGCCGTAGCCGCTGGCGCGGATGTCCCTGAAGAGTATGGTTACCTGGGCGTCCGGGTTCTTGAACTTCTTTATCACCGTGGCGTGCTTTATCGCGGCCATGCAGCAGTACTTGCTGCAGTCGCTGTTGTACTCGGGGTCCCTGCTCCCCACGCACTGGATCATGACGATCCTTTCCGGTGTACCTGCGTCGCTGGGCCTCAGCACCCGTCCGCCTGTGGGGCCTATGGGGTCCATGAGCCTGGCCAGCTGGAACTGGGTTATGACGTTGGGTAGCCCGTAGCCCCACTTGGGGATGCCCGTGGGGTCGAAGTCCTTGAACCCAGTGGCGAGTACAACGGAGCCCACCTCGACGGTCTTGTCGCCGGGCTCCTCGTCGTAGCCCATGAGCGCAGCCGGGAAGAGGCTGGTGCAGCTACCGCACTTGGACTCCTTCACGGCATCCAGGGCCTCCTCGTCAGGCTCTGAGGCGTAGACCAGCTTATACTGTTGAGCCCCCGCCGACGGGACGGCTATGACCTCCACCGGGCTTCCTCTGCCCTTCTTGGGCTCCACGTCCAGCTCCTGGGGCGCCTTTGTGTAGGTCACCTTGAAGCCCTTGGGTGTACGGAGCACGTCCTTCACCTCGCTGCTCACGTGGTAGGTGATGCCCGGCTTGGTGAGCATGCTGATCATGTGGGGACCCCTGAGGCACATGGTGCAGTCCTCCTCGGGGAACGTCTTGCTGATGAGGGGCATGGTGCCCCCTATGGCGGGGCCCCGCTCCAGCACGTGGACCCTGACCCCCATGTCGGCTAGCTGCGAGGCTGCGGTGAGGCCGGCTATCCCGGCGCCCACGACGAGCGCCTCCTGCGTCCTCTCGAATGAGACAGTCTCTCTTGGCTCTACGCTGAGGGCTCTCTCGATGGATGCCTTTAGCAGCATCTTGGCCTTGTGTGTGGCCTCGTCTTTTTCGGGGTGTACCCACGCAAGCTGCTCCTTGGCGTTCAATATTACGAGGCTCTCCGGGTCAAGCCCTGATGCCTCCATCACCGCCTCGAGGGGCTTCTGGCATACGGAGCGTGTGCACGCGAAGGCCACCAGCTTCTCTGATCCCTTTGACACGGCCTCGACGAGGTCTTCCATCATTGCCGTGGTGCAAGCGGCGTCGGTGGTTATTATCTCGCTTACTCCCTCGATCTCCCTCGCGAAGCCCTTGAGCTCCTCGAAGTCTAGGTGCCGTGAGAGGACGCCGCCGCACGTGCAGAACAACACCTGTACGCTCATCTAGGCGACCTCCTTCACCTCGACGGCGCTGCCGTCCACGTTTATGTCGAAGTCCACCATGTGGACGCTGCAGCTGGTGCACGGGTCATAGGCCCGTACTATCTTCTCCAGCCTCCAGCAGGCGTCCGCCCGCGTCGCGGGGTCCGCTATCTCGGCCGCGTACGTCTTGGCGTTCTCGTAGAGGTCCTGCTGGATCAGCGGATGGTTGTAGGTGGTGGGCGCCAGAATGTTGGCATACCTAACTAGACCGTTGTCGTCTATGACGTAGTGGTGGGTGAGTATGCCCCTCGGCGCCTCGATGAACGACGCCCCCTCGCCGCCCCTGCTCTTGACGGGGACACGGATGTCTTCTCCGAGGATATCGTCGTCCTCCAGCAGCGCCAGGACCTCCTCCTGCCCAGCGACCAGCTCGGGTATGCGCGCGAGGTTGAAACCCTGAACCTGTAGGCATGTCCGCGGGAAGAGCTCTAGGTACCTGTCCTCGATCTCCCGCGCCACTGGGAACGGTATCTGGTTCGTGACGTTTAGCCGGGCCAGCGGGCCGACCCTTATGACGCCGCCGACGCCCTCGGGCTTATAGTAGGGGACCTTGGTGCTGCTGTGCTCCCACACCGCCTCCCTGATGTGCTCATAGTAGTTGGAGGGGTCGAAGCGGGCGAGCTCCCTGCCCGTCGGGCCGATGATCCTGCCGTCGCCGTCGTAGATGTCGTAGTCGCACTTTGGTCCCTGGACGAGGGCCATGAAGTTGGTCTCCACCTCCGGGAACTGGCTGCATGTGAGGGCGTCCTTCTCGTAGATGTCGAACACGAAGTCGGCGTATGCCTTCATTAGTTCTAGGACTTCTTTGCCTTCCTCGACCAGTTCGTCGCGGCGCTGTTCTTTGAGCCGGAGCGTCTGGCCGCCGGGTACGCTCGTGACCACCTGAACTATCCTGCCGCCCGTTGCCTCCACGACCTTGTTGCCGTAGGCGTGTATCTTGAGCGCCGCCTTACCTATCTCGGGGTACTTGCCCATGAGTGCGATGAAGTTCCTGCTCTCGGTGGGAAGCCCCGCCAGGTCTGGGATGGCGAGGAACGCGCTGTGCAGGCTGTGGCTTGTGACGAAGCCTCCCGCGTTCATGACCCTCCTCAGCTTGACGGCGGTCTCCGGCGGCTTCACGCCCCACGCGTCCTCGATGGCCTTGACCGACACCAGGTGGTGGCTCACGTAGCAGATGCCGCATATGCGCTGCGTGAGCCTGGGCGCCTCCTCGCACCTCTTACCCGTTAGCAGGTACTCGAAGAACCTGGGCGCCACGGTTATCTGGAACTTGAGGTCGTGGAGCTGGTTGTCCTTGATCTCGACCTTGATCTTGCCCATACCCTCGATGCGAGTGAGGGGGTCTATCTCGACTATTTCGGTCATCTACTTCTTCCTCCTCGCGAGCTCTGAGACAATGGACTCCGCGTACGTGAATCGGTACAGCATGGCGCTGTACAGGTTGGGGTCGAAATCGTCCTTCAGCTGGGTGAGCAGCCCGGTCATGGCGTCTATCATCGCCATCCCCTGGTCGTCCACGTCCAGGCATGGGCCGCGGCATCCCTCGCAGGTGTTTCCCGCCTGGGGGCACGGCGCCCCGCATCCGCCCATGGTGGCTGGGCCCATGCAGAAGTACCCCTGCTCCAGGAGGCACCTGTCCGGGTCCGGGATCTCCTCGTGGATGCGTTTTAGCTTGGTCTCGTATTCTCCGAGCCTTTCTCGTGGGCAGTCGTCGCAGACCTGGGTGCTGTTGTACTCTGGCTCCTGTCCACTCAGCAGGGACGTCAGTGTTTCGGCTATGTCGGTGGTCTCGGGTGGGCAGCCCGGTATGACGTAGTCCACGTCGACGAAGTGTTTGATGGGGTGCTGCTCCGGCAGCGACTCTAGGTGCGTGGGTATTGTGCCGCCGTCTGTGCCCCGGTGGTTGCTGTAGATATCGTTCATCAGCTCTTTTCCGTCTTTGAGGTTGGCCAGACCGGGGATGCCGCCGAAGGCGGCGCAGGCGCCCAGGGCGATGACGATCTTGGATTTTTCACGGATGTCCTTTATGATCTCCTCTTCGTGGGTGTTCCTTATCCCGCCCTCGACTATGGCTACGTCGATGTCTTC
>Ga0307438_1001700_pt1 | contig 13612 bp, 10 predicted proteins | sample SalMarWE160110MG_FD_202144 | JGI IMG/M metagenome (GOLD analysis project Ga0307438, IMG submission 202144) | Salt marsh sediment microbial communities from the Plum Island Ecosystem LTER, Massachusetts, United States - WE1603-110 | ecosystem: Environmental > Aquatic > Marine > Intertidal zone >... | reverse complement strand
CAACTCGCCCATCATGCACAAACAAGCGGCACTGCTTCTGAAACCGGTGAAACAGAAGAATCTACCCTGACATTTGGAACGATCGGTATTCAGGACGCTTTAATATCCCTTCCATCCGCCACGGCAGCCCGAGAATATATGAATTTCCAGATTGCCGAAACTGAAATAACGGTGGAGGGAGTTGTACCCGAGGAAGGTAGATGGGCTTTACAATCATACTACGCGGACGCAAGAGATCTGGTCGGCTCATATCTCCAGGTGCCGGCAATAGAATCATTCACCGGTAATGCTCAGGTTAGAAACGATCTTGGCTATGCAAAGGTTAATTTTGATTTTGAAGCTTCACATCCTGATGGGGTTATGGAATATGCCTATCGTATAGCTCGTACAGGGTCGCCTGAATTCCGCTCTGTGGGACTTAAAACGAATACCCACCTCGCCCTGCTACAGAACGTCGATCTTTCCGGAACCTACTGGACTGCAATTAGAGCTCGAGGAAGAGGTGGTTATACCATTACCCGCAGGAGGGGAAACATATCTCTTGAATGGGGTCAAGACGCTGAGTCGCAATATGATTCGCCGATGGAATTACCTGTAGATAACACCCCACCGAGCACTCCTGTTGTGGAAGATATAGGAGATTTCAGTCCCAGCAATAATATGCTTTATGGGAGGTGGATCTCAGGGGATGGTGAGTCAGGAATCCAGGAGTATCAATATGCGATTGGGTCTATAACTATGACTGGTGGTGGTATATACTTATTTGAACCGACCGTACTAAACCTTACCTCTGCCGGAGGCATGACGGAACTGAATATAAGAGATATTTCCCTGGAGGATAGTCTAACCTACTATATCGCTGTAAAAGCAAAGAATGGGGAAGGCAACTGGAGTGAAACAGGTTATTCGGACGGTATAGTTGTTGATGGGTCACCGCCGACCGAGCCGGAAATAGACACATTCTACCAGGGAACCGGAGATAACTACGAAAAGCTTTATGCAAGCTGGTCTCCGTCTTCAGATCCTCACTCCGGTATACACCATTACACTTATTGTGTAGGAACCACTCGCGGAAGCGACAATCTGATAGGATTAACCGAAATTTGGTCAAAACACAACTTCCCCTTCACTTGCGAGTTCTCGAGACACGTGGGAGACGCCCTTAATACAGAAACCTACTATCTCACGGTAAAAGCAGTTAACAAAGCGGGAATCTCCTCCGAAAGCAGTGCTTCGCTGGAAGTGGTTATTGATGATACCCCTCCTTCGGGTCCTTTCATTTTTTATTTTAACATTGAAGAACCTCCAGGAGGCGTTGGGCAATACGAGATCACAGCTCGCTTTACAGCAAGTGACCCGGAATCGGGCATTGCGCATTTACAATGTAGTCTTGATTCTGGAGAAGAGCAATCTATATTTAATAGTCTATTAACTGATATAGACCAGATAGACGAAGATACATATGAAGTGAACGGATCAGTTTTTGTTAGAAGTTCTGATAGTTTTGATCCGGAAATCCTTTTTGGAAACCTTGAACTGCGTGTTACTGTTACAAATGGTGCAGGCCTGGAGAGCGAGAGGGTTCGCAGGCTTCGCAGAAATCTTATTGAACTGCAAGAAGAAATAGAAGAGCTTGAGTAGTTTTGGAGCGAAAATGTTTGCAGATTTCTTAGACAACTATAATTATCATACTTGTATGGAGGTTAAGAAAATGGACCGTAATCATTATAAATTTAAAACAAGGAGTTGGAATTTGATTAATCTTTCCTTGTTCTTTTTACTATCCATCTCCCTTTTTGCCCGAAATACGCCGCCGCCCTTTCTTGCTGCTTACAGTAAGGGCCAAACTTATATCCTACTTGTGGATATCCCGGAAGAAATGACCGGGTTCAATATCTACTGCAAAAAAGACAGAAAATTCGAGAAATTGAATAAAGAGCCAGTAAAACCGATAAAGGACCCTCTAATGTTCCGGGAAGTACTCGGGGATGATTACTACTGGGTTGCAAAGGCTCTTAAGGCAACCAATGCTCTTCAAACACTTCGCCGGATTGAAGGAGACCCTGGCAGGGGTTTCGCTCTCAGTCTTGCCAGCCTTAAGGTAGCCGAAGCAAGCGGCAGGTTCTTCATCGATACTAACGCTGTTGAGGGTAATAAATGCACGTATAAGGTTGCGTATCTTGACTACGATGGGAAGGAGTTTTCTTCAAAAGAATCAAAGGTTCTGTTAGTCGAGGAAAAACCGGAACCACCAAAAAATGTGGATCTCAAAACCGACGACGGTGAGGTGGAAATAAGTTGGGAATATCCCCCATTCACCGGTAAACCAGATGACATTACTACAGGATTTAATATCTACCGTAAAAGAGACAATGAAAAGAAATTCAAAAGAATAAACGACCTTACGATACTAAGGCAGGAAGGACACTTGAACCGAATCGATAGAGATGTAATAAACGGTACTAGTTATACATATTATGTAACCGCTTTAGATTTTGCAGGCAGAGAAAGTATTCCTTCAAAGAAAACCATCGCCAAACCTGAAGATAGTACTCCACCGCTTATACCCGAGGAGATTAGAACCATCAGAGAAGAAGAAAAGATAACCATAACCTGGAGAATGAATCTTGAATTAGATCTTTCTCATTATAACATTTTCAAATCCGAAAAGGTTAAAGGCTCATTCTCAAAATTGAACCGGCAACCAATCCCCGGTGACCATCCATTATACACTGACACCGCAGTGAGTTACAAACAGTACTTTTACAAAGTGGAAGCTGTCGACAAAAACGGGAACAAGAGTAAACTCTCAGGAGCTATATCCGGTAGATGTAAAGATCAAACACCACCTCCTCCTCCAAAAGAGATTTCCTGCAAAGTGGATGAAACCAGGCATGCTGTTACTCTTACGTGGAAACCTCCTGTCGACTCCGAACTGCTTGGATATCATGTGTACAGGGGAGAAAAAGAAGATAAATTATTCAGAATATCAAAAGAATTAATAAAAAAGGACGAGAGCATTTATATTGACTCCGGTTACACAAAAAGTGGTCTTAAACCGGGTAAAACTTACTATTACGGCGTCTCTGCTTTTGATAATGCTATGAACGAAAGTAAAATTAACTCTCTTTCTGTAAGGATGCCAGATAATGTTCCTCCTCTTTCACCACTAACTTGCTATGCAAAAAATACAGGCGATGGCTCGGTAAAAGTACAGTGGCAGAGAAGTCCTTCCCTCGATGCATACTCCTACAGGATATATAAAGGCCGAGAAGGCGAAGACCTCTCATTAATAAAAGAAACGGGAAAAGATGGGTTAACTTACACGGATAAAGATGTTGAGAAAGGAAAAACATATATATATACCGTTAGCGCTGTAGATTCGGTGGGGAATGAGGGTGAAAAGACCGATAGATTCTCTGTAACTGTCAGGGACATGAAGTTTCCTCCAGTTCCATCCGATATCAAGGTCAAAGTTACCGAAAAAGGTGTTAAAATAACCTGGAAAGAGATAACAGATGAAGACCTTGCAGGATATAATGTTTACCGCTCAAATCTCTTAACAGGTGTTTTCAAAAAACTCAATAAAGAAGTTTTAAGAAAGACAATATTTATCGATAAGGACGGCAAGGAAGGACTCTACTACAGAATAACCACCCTAGATACCTCAGGGAATGAAAACAAAAATGCAAAACCAGTGGAGGCTGAAAAGAAGGAATAATCCTAAGCGGCAAAACCGCACTCCACCACTTAACTTTTACCACGATAACCCAACGCGGCAAAGTCGCTAATGTATGATATTAAACACAAAGACCACAAAGTATTAGTTTTATTTCCACCCACAACCCTTTTTTAACAACAAATTGCACAAATTCCACAAATAACTTTTTAATTAGCCACCGATTTTCACGAATTAGCACGGATTGCTCAACTATCCATCTCTAAACACTTTTTTGTTTTTAAACAAAAAAAATCGATTTTTTTGATCAGTGTTTATCTACCTTCATCCGTGGCCATTTAGTTTTTTCGTGTGTTTTTTTTTAGTACAAATTTAAAAGGGGGTGTGGGGTTTCGTGTATTTAGTGTGTTTCGTGGTTAAAAAAAAACAAATAAAGAATCTTACGTCAATCTTGTGTAATCTGTGGTTAAATTTTTGCTTTAAAAAGATTGCGAATTTCGATTTATATACTATAATACTGTATTAGGAGTAATTTATGCCAAGATTAATAAAAGCAGAGGAAGTTGATTCTACAAACGAGTGGGTTAAAAGACAGTTAGAAAAACTCAACGACCTCGATAGTTTTATTGCGAAAACACAAAATTCAGGAAAAGGAAGGAATTCAAAAAACTGGTTTTCTCCCAAAGGGGGGTTGTGGTTCTCAATATTACTTGAAAATTTCTCAAGGAACGAAGGAGCTCTTTCTCTACTTTGTGCAACTGCCACATGCGAGGTTCTCGAAGAACACGGCCTTTTGACTAACATTAAATGGCCTAATGACATAATATTAAAAGGGAAAAAATTAGGCGGTATTCTTATCGAAAAAGTAAAGGGTAAATTCATAATAGGGATTGGGCTAAATCTTAATTTAAACAACTCTGACTTCCCAATACCTCTTAAAGATATTGTGATAACCTCTAAAGAAACACTACATAAAGAAATAGATATTGAAGCAATCGCGAAAGAAATAATCAAAAGAATTGCGAAAGACAGAAACAACCTTGAAGAAGTTCATAAAAAGTATCTTAAACTAAGCGGCGATTTAAACGAAAAAGTCAAAATAAATGACGGTAAAGAAACCTTCACGGGTAAAGTCGTAGCTATACAAACAGATGGAGGAATCCAAATCAAAAACGAAAACACCGAAAAGGTCTTTTATTCGGGTAGCCTTTCTTACTTAAGCTAAGACTAAAAACAAAAACCTCCCCACCAAATTAATCTCACACGAAGACACAAAAAAAAAGAGAAATTATGTTGTTTCCCCAACTCCACCCCAATTTTTACACATATAAAAAATGTAGAACCTGTAGTTCTCATGGTTCTCACCTCTACATTAACTACATGCTCTACATTTGTAATTTTTTTGCAGTCAACCTTTAACTCTACGGCTAAAGGCTAAAAGCAAATTGCCAATATTTATTCCCCTTTAAATAAGTTCTCTATCTCGCTCCTATATTTTTCTACAATTTTCCAATTTTCTTTGCAGGCTTTCCTCTCTTCGGATTCCTCAGTTTCTTTTAGGTTTTTTCTCATCTCCTCTTTTTGCTCTTCGGGCACATTGGGATTATCAAGCATCTTTTTCATCATCTCTCCGGTGGCTGCTTCCATTTGATTATAAACAATAGCACTCATAATTTTATTATGAGTTGCGCCAAAACTTTCAAGTGTAAAACCATATTTTGCTAAAGCACCTTCGATTTCTTCTGCGTATTCCCTAAACTCTTCAGCAAACTGCATACCACTTAAAAGGTTTTCCTTATCCGTTAGCGGCTCAATCTCTTTCTCTTTTTTCTTGGTAATCTCAACGAAAACCGGATAAGCGTCAATAAAAGCTATAACTTCTTTCTCCGTCAACAAAAGATCTTCTGCTTCCTCTTTCTTTTCTATTTTTTTCTCCGCACTTGTCTCTCCTGCCTTTTCCTCTCCTTTGCCACAGCCAGCCTGTAAAAAACAAACAATCAAAAACAATACAGATAAAAACACAATCCTTTTCATACTAAACCTCCTTTTTTCTTACGGTTTAACATAATTTTTCTGCCATTTCTATTTAGCTGTTAAAACAGAAATAAGCTTGCGATTGGGAGCGCCATTCCCATCTAAAACAGGGAAATCGCCTTTATAACACCAGTGACAATAAGCGATATTGTTGGAATTAAAAATATCGCAAACATCTTTATACCAGCGCAGAGCAATCTCATCAGGAATAGTAGGATAAACACCAAACTCTCCGCAACACAAAGGTAAATTCTTCTCCTTTGCGACTTCTATAGCGGGAGACATTATTTTTGCCAGAGTGTCTTTTGTAAAATATCCATTAGCATACTCTCTCATAGACTCAACTGTCTTTTCCGAAAACTCCTTATAATGTGCTGTATCGATAACTTGACCCGGATAATTTACTTCTCCTTTATATTCGGCTACGGGGGACCACGGTGCCAAATGATGAGTAAGCGCCATAGGATTATAAAAATGAAAACTTAGAATGATATTCCTATCATTCTCTGGAATTCTTAGATCGGGAAAAGTCGAAGCAATCTGCCATTTATTTGAGCCAACCACTATTTTCCTCTCCGGCTCATTTATTCTGACTTCCGCGACAATTTTTTCAATTATATTATTCCAATCCTCGGGGTCATCCGCTACAGCTTCATTTAAAATTTCATAAGCTACCATGCTGTTTGGATATTCTTTCAATTCTATAGAGAGTTGTCGCCACAAATCGATTAGCTTTTCCTGTTCAGCGGGCTCGGTCCATAAAGGATTCGTTTCAGCAATAAAATGATGGGAACGGATAATATGCAAATCCACAATTACCCTCAAATTTGCCGCAAGAGCCCAATTGATTGCATTATGCAGTAGCTTGAACGCTTCTTTTTCTTTATTCCCATCTTCATCCCACATCTGTTCTTCATCGATTGGGATTCTGACATGGTCGAATCCCACGGAGGCGATTGTATCAAAATCAGCCTTTGTAATGTAATTTTTTCTTTCTTCTCCTCTCTTATCGCTCTGTGACAACCAGTGACTGACATTAACACCTGTTCTTATTTTAAATTCTCCTGTTGTTTCATCCGCCCTAATATTTGAGGTACACATTAAAGAAAACAATCCAATAATTACAAAAAGAATAAATTCTAAATTATTATGCATTATTATCCCTCCCAATATTTCTGTTTTTACAATCTGGCTAATAAAATCTATCTATAATAACCCATATGTCAAGTTAAATTTTGTTCTGCCTACCATTATTTTATTAATTACGTCAGCAAGAATCAGAGGGGATACCTGACCAGTGAAAGTATTGACAGAATTGTGCGCTATGATTATACTTTACAGGCGGATATTAAAACTGAAAAGCGTTTGAATTGCTTAAAGTACGAATACTAAAAAAAGGAGATGCATATGTCAAAGAAAAGATTTTCCAAACTGGCTATTTTGTTCCTAACATTTCTTTTATCGAAATCTCTTTTTCTGATAGGAGGTGAACGCCAGGGGTTTATCTGCACCGTTAACCTGGGTTATGGATTTACCAAATATCCGGAGAAAATGCAGTACTGGAGTTCAGCAGAATCTTCTGAGGATAAAATCAAAGGGGGAATCTCGATGATTGGCAAAATAGGTTATGCCCCAAATAATCATTTGATGATTCTTCTTATTTCACCTTCGGTTTACTTCAGAAAAGAAGTAGATTCTGATAAGAAAATAATAGATAATATGTTATTCGCTCTGGGTATCAGTTACTATTTGAATGAATTTCATCCCTCCGTCTATTTCGACGCAGCTGTAGGTCTCGCTATGTGGTGGTTACCTTATGAAACTGAAGGAAATATAGAAGATTTAGATATCCATTTGGGTATGGGAGGAACTTTAGGGGTAGGCTATGAATTTACTCACAGATGGAGTATAGAAAGCAATTTTCACTATAACCGCTTCAGCTTCAATCGAAATAATGTCGATATAACAGCGAATACTCTTTCCTGTTCGATTGTATTAAGGTATATATTTTATTAAAATGATAATCTTAGCTTCCGTTTTTGTTTTGTGTATATAAGAAAGAGCTTTATCATTAAAAGATGTTTTTGTTTATTTATTTAATCTTAAGTGCTGGTACATACAAAGTTGTAATGGGTAAAGTATTTGACGCAATCTCAAAAGAACCTCTGCCCATGGTCAACATTGTGGTTGAAGGAACCGAAATGGGTACTACTACAGACAACGATGGATATTACAGCATAATACTCCCCGATACACTAAAAAAAGTCAAACTTGTTTACTCTATGATGGGATATAAAAAAGTTGAGAGAGAGAGATTTTTTTTCGGCAAGGATTACGTAAAGGAAGATATAGCGATGCGAATAACCACTTTGAAATCGCAGGGTATATTGGTATCCGCAAGAAAGGAAAGATTTAAGGAATCAGCAACCATTACACCCGTTTCTTTGTCAACAGAAGACCTACTAATTCTTCCTTCTCTTTATGAAGGAGATTTAATGCGTACGTTAGAGGCTCTTCCAGGAATCACAAAAGCTTCCGATCACACAACTGAAGTGGCGGTAAGAGGAGGAAGCCCAGACCAAAATCTGATTTTACTCGATAATATACCAATATTAAAACCATTTCATTTAGGCGGCAATTTTTCCGCTTTTAACCTTAACGCAATTAAAAACATTGAATTGTATAAAAGTGGAATTCCGGTGGAATATGACGCATCTCTTTCTTCTGTTCTAGATGTTAAAACAAAAGGAGTGAATCGAGACATAAAAGGACTTAATGGTATTTTTTCCCTGGGACTTTTATCTGCCGGAGCAACTATTGGCGGTCCTGTGCCCTATCTAAATACGAATTTTCTCTTTACCGTCAGGAGAACTTATTACGACAAAATAATCCCAGAGGAAATGCCTTACTATTTCTATGATGGATATTTACATATTGAAAGTGATATAACTGACAGGTGGAATGCTATTTTAAGTGCTTATAGTAGTAGGGATTTCTATGATTTGAGGGATGAGGAAAATGAAGAAGTACAAATTATAGGGCTGGATTGGGATAATAAGGCCTTAGGACTAAATACATTTTATGCTGGAAGTGATGAATCTTTACTTCATTTTTCAATCGGGTGGAGTAAACATAGTTTTCATTTTAGTTTGATGGATACCATTTATGTTACAAACGGTACCATCGATGCTGTAACTGTTGGGACTGACTATACTCGTGCATTCGGAGGGCATAAAGTGAAGTCTGGATTAAAGGAAGAGTATCGCCCTTTTAAATATGACATTAGTATGGATATGGGTATAAATTATGAATACCAGAATATATGGAGCAACAGAGTAATGGGTTTTATCGAAGACGAATTTTCTCCTAAAAAAGACTTGCTTTTCTCCGGGGGAATATCTTTAACACATTACTATTCTCAAATTGAAGATTTCAACCAGAGTGAAAACGAATTGTTTGTATCTTACAGGTTGTCTGCAAAATATTTTTTAAATGAAATAAAAGCTCTTACAGTCTCTTTTGGTAATTACCATCAATATGAAGTTCCTTTAATTCCCGGAGAATCAGTGAGTGGAGGTACGAGTTCTATCTTTTACTATTTAGTTCCCCTTGGTGGAGAATACTACCCTGAAGAAGCCCAGCATGTAAATCTTGGTTACGAAGGCTGGTTGAACGAGTCCTTCTATTTTTCACTTGAAGGGTACTACAGAATTTATAATAGATTGTATAAAATGAGAGAGGAGTCCGAAATCGAGATCGAAAACGCTAACGATTTCTACAGAACGATGTTTGATGAAAACGAAGGTGACGCCTATGGTATGGATTTTTTGTTAAAAAAAGAGATAGGAAAAGTAAGAGGTTGGTTTTCTTACACATTCCTTAAATCGCTTATAAAATCTGACAAAGGGTATTATCCTTCGATATGGGACCGAACCCACAATCTGTATTTGGTACTTTTTGCTATTCTTCCTAAAGAATGGGAAATCGGTATTCAGTTTGCTTTCTCAACAGGTAATCCATTTACCCCCACCCTTTGCAGATACCTCTATAGAAATCCAGCCACACCTCATGACAATGATGATACCGGTTGGATGGAGCTGCAAGGAGAAAAAAACTCGGTCAGGTTTCCCTCTTATCTGCGTTTAGATATCAGCGCCACCAAGACCTTTCACTTTGGTAATAATGAAGCGGATCTTAAAATTGGCTTATACAACGCCCTGAATCGTGAAAATGTGGTATTCTATTACTATGATTATGACGAGGAACCACCTGTTAAAGAAACTGTCGGCATGGTTCCTCTTTTACCGGCTCTTGAAGTCATCTATAGATTCTAAAGGAGGATTGGTCTTGAGATGTAATTTTATACTCACACTCTTTTTAACTTCCTTTTTATTTGTTTCCTGCGAAAGCGTCACGGAAGTCCCTTTCGAGCACAAGTACTTAATCTATCTGGTTCTTAGGCCGAATATGAAATTTCAAAAAGCTTATGTGGATTCAACCTATAAGTTGACATCTACTCTTTTAGAAGGCTTTAAAGGTATATCAGACGCAGAAATATTCGCAATTGATGAGGAGCAAGACACTTTTAAATTCCGTGAGTCGGATACGATCGGTTTATACTACAGTGATGATTCCCTGTGGGTAAAATATAGTAACCAATATATTATTCAATTAAACGTTGAAGGGCATCAAATAGAAGAAGAAATAACTGTTCCAGACTCTCTTTTTATATATTCCCCTTCCAATGGAGACACAATCTCTCTGGATGATCCTGAAATTGTTTACTGGAACAGCTGTGAAGGGTTTTTTGATAACATGTATACTGCTCGTGTTTTTTTCGAAGGAGAATTAGACTCTTTTGGTTTTTCTTTGACAACCCAAGATACGTCTCTGGACGTTTTATCAGCCAGATATCTATTCCCCAATGTTGATACTTTTTATACCTTAGCAGTCATGGCTATGGATGAAAACTGTTTCAAAGCTGATAAAGCCAACATTAACTTTGATTACGACCAGATAAGTGCGGATTTTGCAATAGGGGTAATCGGCGCAACCGTTTTCGATACGATCAAGGTCTGGGTTACCGAGTAAGGTTACTTTCAATATAACCAGCCTTCATATAACTCTTATAAATAATAAGTAAAAGAGCCAATCTTTCCTGAACCCGAAGGGTAAAAAGCGGAAGAATCTTTTGTAACCCAAGCGCATAAGGAATAAACGAATGAGTATTTTTTACCAACAAAACCCCTTTATCTCTTAAATTAATAGTTTGGTTATAAATCTCCCTCACAAGATTTATATCGATTTTTGAGTAATTTCCGTGTCCGGGTAGAATCAACTCGGGTGAGATTTTCAAAATCTTCTTCAAGGAAGAAATTGCGTCGTCGATATCGGAAGACGGCACATTCAATACCGCCGGCCGCTTAAAAGAAAAGGTCGCTATAAGGTCGCCTGTGATAAGTGCAGAATCAAGAGAAAAGCCAACTTCATCGAGTGTATGACCGGGAAGAAAAAGAACTTTGATTCCATATCGAATTTCCCCATCAGAAAAACAATCATCAACTCTCACAGCATGACTACCTATCGAAAGAAATTTTCCATAAAATTTAACCAGATAACGAACCAGAGCTTCAATTCTTTTCCTTTTTTCTACATTTGCAGGATATAATCTCTTCAAGATCTCGCCATTTACCTTCTCACTTTTAATAAGACCACGAATAGGAGGCTCCATTTCAAGAAAATTTTTTGCTATTGGATGGCAAACAATTTTTATTTGTTTCTCTTGAAGCAGGTAATAAGCTAACCCCGTATGGTCAGGATGGTTATGCGTAAACCATATTTCATCGATATTTTTTACTTCTATTCCGGCTTCTCTTAACAAAGGTTTAAACGCCCTTATTTTCATAACCGGATTATAGCCAGGATCTACCAGTATATTCACCTCTCCCTTTATTAGAGTTGTGTTGGACGAGGGAACCTTCCTTGAATAGAAATATATTTTATCGTTAACTTTTGTTACTTTATTCACTTCAATAAAATATCGTAGCTGTTTTTTTCTCCTTTGTCAACCTTCAAAAAACTAAACTGTAATTAACCACAAAGATCACAAAGGACACAAAGCCCCTCCACCCCAACTTTAATTTATTTCTTCAAAAACTCTTCCAAACTAAAGAAAATCCCAGAAAGGATTAAACAAGATTAACGGTATTTTTATTTAAGTAACAAATTATTTATTTAAATAAAAAATTAAAATCTTTGTGCTCTTTGTGTACTTTGTGGTTCAAATTTTTTAAACTTATGCTCTTGATATTTTACATTATTTAAATAAATTTAAATATTAAATTTATTTAAAATTATCGAGTATAAATCTAACCTCAGAGGGAGATAAATATATGAAAGTCTTATTCATTGGAGGAACAGGTGTTATCAGCTCAGCATGTGCCGAACTGGCAGTCGAAAGAGGTTTTGAACTTTATCTTTTAAATCGAGGTAAAACTAAAAGACCTGTCCCAAAAAAAGCGCATATTTTACGCGGAGACATTAGAGATAGAGCTTCAGCTGAGTCAGCTATAGGAAACAGAACATTCGATGTTGTTGTAAACTGGGTCGCTTTCACACCCGAACACATAAAAAGAGATCTCGAGTTATTTGGCGGCAGGATAGGGCAATATATATTCATAAGTTCAGCCTCCGCCTATCAAACTCCACCCAAAAAACTTCCTGTCACCGAATTTACTCCTTTGTCAAACAATTTCTGGAAATACTCAAGGGATAAGATTGCCTGCGAAAAACATCTACTACAAGCTTACCGAAAAGGCCATTTTCCTGTAACTATCGTACGCCCATCTCACACCTACGACTGTACACTACTTCCTATGCATAACAAATACACATTGGTGGACCGTATGCGGAAAGGGGAAAAAGTCATCGTACATGGAGACGGAACTTCACTATGGGTACTAACACATCACAGGGATTTTGCAAGGGGTTTCGTAGGTCTAATTGGCGACTCACTAGCCATAGGGGAATCTTTCCACATAACTTCAGATGAACTGCTTTCATGGAACCAAATCTACGAAATACTGGCCTATGCTGCAGGAACTGAAGCCAATATAGTCCATGTACCTTCAGAGTTTATAGCCTCATTTGACCCTGAGTGGGGTGCGAACCTTCTAGGCGATAAATCTCACAGCATGATATTTGATAATTCAAAGATAAAACGGTTTGTCCCAGATTATACCGCAACTATCCCCTTCTTCACTGGAGCGCAGGAAATTATTAGTTGGTATAACGCGAATCCTTCAAGGCAAATAGTGGATGAAAAGGAAAATCAGATGATAGATAAAATAATTGCAAGGTATGAAATGGCGCTACCGCATAGAAAAAAGAAATCCTAACTTTATTTTTTTTCAAACTTGAAGTAAATTTACGGAACCCAGGAGGGCAATATGAAAAAATTTATAATACTAATCCCTTTTCTTCTCTCAATAATCGGTTGCAACGCACCTCAGTCTGATGAAATTGCAAAAATACAAAATAAAATCACTGAGATAACCAATAAATTGAAAACAGTAGAAGAGGGCACCCGTTTGAAAGCCAAGGATGGAATAGAAGAATTAAAAGATAAAATGGAAAGTCTCGATGAAATTATTAAAAAACTAGATGAGATAGAAAACAAACTCGATCAAATAGATAAGAGACTTGATAAATTAGAAAAAAAATAAAAAGTTATTTTTGTTCAAAAAACCTCTGCAGATAAGCTTCTGCAAGCCCTCTATGCTTACCCCATAGTTTTTTACTGCTTTCTTCAAAGTTGTTAGCGATACCATAGTTTTCTTTCATTATCTTTTCTGTCAAACAATCAATATAAAAAGAATCGTAATCTCTTTTCTGAAAAAT
>Ga0307438_1001698_pt1 | contig 13631 bp, 16 predicted proteins | sample SalMarWE160110MG_FD_202144 | JGI IMG/M metagenome (GOLD analysis project Ga0307438, IMG submission 202144) | Salt marsh sediment microbial communities from the Plum Island Ecosystem LTER, Massachusetts, United States - WE1603-110 | ecosystem: Environmental > Aquatic > Marine > Intertidal zone >... | reverse complement strand
ATGTGGATGAACACAAAGACTACGTAGCCGAGATTGCCTAGGCTCTTAATCCATTCCTCCAACTGTTTGAAGTGCCCGATAACACCGAGCAACTTTGCCAACACTAAAGCGACAGCAAGAAAAGAAAAGAGAACAATTGGACGCCACCATCCACGGGGCATTCCTTTTACTTTTTCCTCTTGAATATGCTTATCGCTGTTTGGCCGTAATGCTTTTATTGCCTGTTTTTCCATATTAACCTGCCGAGACTCATATCAGCCAAAACCTTGTCGATATCCAGCAATACTTTTATCGAATCACCCGCTTAGCTAATTTCCTGCTTGTCATCATTTATCGCAGAGATTCTTGTTTTTCTTTCTTTTCTGTTTCCCTTTGGTTACTCTGGGGCACAGTGATTTTCTTATTACATGCGGGGCATAAGCCTGTTGGGCCGGCTATATCATTTTCTGCTCTTAACTTTGTCTTGCAATGGGGACATTCAAACTCAACTATCACGTCAAGACTCCTTTCCTTCATATGCCTACTCAGATGGATGTCATCCGTACTTCGGAGTAACGGCTATCTGGTTAAACCTCCACAATAATCTCATTTCTGATGTCCTGTAGACCAAAGCGACGGACTACAGTTTCGGCGCCCTCTTTTTGTGAAAGCAAAGGAACAGTCCCCGATAAAACCACTGAACTCCCACTGGTCTTTACATCTATTTTTGTGACTTTCAGATCCCGCGCATGGTCAAGCGCGGTCTTTATCCCCTTACCAAGTTCCTCGCCATAAGCTTCGGTGATTGGATCAACGACAAGGAAATTCTCAACATCCCGCACACCTCGGGCCGACCTTGCGACTTCTTCTGCAACACGGCGTTCCCACTGGCTTCTAACGGCACCGCTGAGACTTGCGACCCCATAACTTACAGCAACTTTGATGGCATCAGTTGTGATATCCGCGCTTGCATTCAGCGAGCGAACTACGTTCTTAGCTACCTCCATATCGGGTAGTGGAGCCTCTGGTTCGACGGTTAGCTTATTCAGTACATCGCGGCAGCCTTCAAACGAAGATGCTATCTCATAGGCAACCAGTTTGCGACGGTGCGTCCGAACAGAACCGCTTAGAGTTACTACGCCGTCGGTAACAGAAACATCTATGGGTTGAAGATAGACTCTTTCATCTCTGCGGATCGCGTCTTTTATCAGTTCGGCTAAATTCTCATCTTTAGACATTCTGTTTCTTCGACTAACTTTGACAGCAACGGGTTTACACCAAAATTTCTGCATCTGGCTTTCTGTTATCAGTTTGTCTCGCTAAGCCCATAAACTAACTATCTATAGCTTTTTTAAACTCATGTGGAATTACAACTACCGGTACCTTTGTCTTCTCTATCACGCCTGCACTTAGCCACTCCGCAACTACCTTTCCCTCGCTGGTCCCCATTATGATGAGATCTGCGGATTCTTTCTCGGCAAACTCAATAATTGTAGGAACGATGTCCCCTTTTTCTAAAATCCTGGCTACATTTACCTGTGCCTTTCGCCCCGCTTCACAAAAGATAGTAAGAGCCTTTAGGCCCTGCGTTTGTTCTTCTTCCTGCATGATATGCAAAGCAATTACGTCAGCACCTAATCTTTTAGCGATATTGATAATATACTCTGCTTTCTTCTTAGCAGGAACAGGCCCTGCCGTAGGAACCAACATCTTCATCTTAAATTACGATATCCTTATGAATGTTTCCATTAGAGCGTCTTTGAATTACACACCTCACGTGTTATGCTATTCTTTCCGAGTCGTTTTGCTTCATATGCAAATGCCCCTTACCGTGGCAGGCGCATTGGCTTAAAGTCGCTACAAGTTTCATAATCCCACATAGGATCACCACCTACCAATTTACCTCTAATCCTTTTTACATCACTCCCGGGTTTTTGACAAACGCCCCACCCTGACGTAAGCTTGCTTTTTGATTCAAAGCTGGTGCCTGTTGGAACAAAGAAAAAACAATTTTTACAGATTTTCTCAATAGTTTGCTAACTCTGACGGTTCAGGTCTTAGATTACAGTTCAGTTTTTACATAAAGAATCTTTGCCAAGGGGGCGCCGAACTCAAGTTAGGTTCCAGCGGAGGTGGACCTCAACCCAACTCGGTTCGGCCCCGACGCTTGGTTAATAAACAGTAGCCAATAGCCTGTTCTTCAAAAACACGCAGCGCGACTATAGCGCTTGAATTCACACTGCACCAAAGCTTAGAAGCAAAGATGAAGTTCCCGAATCATCGACGTGCTTTTCTGAGAAAACTTCATTCTTTTTTCGCTGTTTCTTTTCCCTCACTTTGGGTCCCCGAATCTTTCTTCGGAACAACGATCCTCTTACCGCACTTCGGACAAGCTCCATTTTTGCCTGCTAAATTATTTTCAGCTTTCAGTTCTGTTTGACAGTGCGGGCATACAAATACGATAGACATGCCAAAACTCCTTCCTTTCTATGAGAGTTACCGAAATAGTTCCAAAACACTTGTTGGTTCTTAGAAAAGGCATTAAGCCCTTCCTAAAGACTTAAGATATTTCTTTGTCTTCTTGAGCCCGAGGATAATGGCCTTTTGCTGCACGCTGGAGATAGTTCTTTTCATTCGCTTGGCTACATCAGCAGTCCTCATGTTACGAAAGACCTTCTTTAGATACTTAATCTCCTCTCTGGTCCACCTCTTTCTTGTTAACTTGCGTTTTCTTTTAGCCATCAGCTATTCTCCCTTATAATCATTTCCAAAGTCCTATCCCGCACACGCTCTTTATCTGAGCCAATGTGCACAATTTCAGGGAACCTTTCCAAAATCTCTTGACGTACACGAAATTCGAGGCAATTCATGCTATTGCTTCTACGGACCGTTTCGACAAAAGCCTTCGCTCGTGAGAGTGCATCGCTGTCGGTCTGGAGTTCTTCCCTCTTATCACGATTTGCTAAATGGGGTACAAAAAACTCTTCTCGCATGTGCCGTACTGTGTGTTCCTCGGCGAGGAAATCCTTACCCGGTCCCTTCTCTATCATTAGATCAATAGCAAGAGTTTCGTCATTTACCTTAATGCCACGCAGAACCCGCTGACACATACCTAATATCTCATTATCCATTACGAGTTTTTCGTAGGATACTGTAAGATCCTCTTCCATCAATCCTGCGATGTCGTGGATGTAGTTTGCTCCGGACATTGCCACAAGCAAACCAGACATCGCACTTTCGTAGGCGGCCTGGATGTCTAGTTCTTTTGCATCCGATGTCCCCGCTGTGGAATAAAGAGGAATTTCAAAGTGTTGGGCCATTTGCGACACTGCTGCATTAATGATCCCTCGTTCTATGGGGCCACCGAGGTGATTCATCGTCCTAAGATCCGCGATCGAGCCAACACTACCACAGATGCCGGGAGCTCCCTGGTTGATGCATTGCACCAATGTAATTCCACCGAGCGTTTCAGCTACATGAGTTAAGATATTTCCAGCAAGGGTAACAGGGGAGGTTGTTCCACAGATAGGTTCGGTAGGCACTACAACAGGTAAGCCATGCTCAGCCAAATAGCAGGTCATTTCGCCATAATCCTTATCAATCTTAAAAGGACTGATGATTAGCGTTATGAAAGACACAAAAGGTTTATTCCGCAGCGCCTCGCTGCCACCAGCAATCATTTCTGCCATTTGCACAACCTTACGGCAACCAGCGAGTGAGTAAATACCACCCATCACATGCTTCGTTGTATTGTCTAACGCATGAAAAAACCGGTTTGTATCGATGTGATCCTTGTTCCGAATCTCATTTGGAAAAACATTGATAGTAAATACATGTATGTTTTCTAACATATCTACCATTCGGGCGTTTAATATAACGTCCCTCATTGTGGAAGGACGTCTTTTGCCAGTATCAGGGTCAATTACGTAAATAGCTGTGCCACCGGTACCATAGTGAACACGGTTTTTTTCAAAAACAGCGTCATATTTGCCGTCGCGGGAATACAGGGTGATCGATGACGGATTTGAGGCAATGGCATCCTCAACCAGGCCTCTGGGAAGCCTGACAACCTTGGTTTCTTGGTCCACTTCAGCTCCGGCCGCTTTGAATGCTTCAAAGGCTGTTGAGGAACAGACTAACATCCCTGACTTGGCTAAAACCTCAAACGCCGCGTCAGCTATTTTGGTAATATCCCTTTCGCTCAGCGGCTTGTAAAGTGACGTGCGAAGCCCCATGCTTTCAGGTTTAACTTTGTTAATCACAGGCACTGCTATCTCCAAATTTTTAGTCAAAGTTTCCAGGTTTCTAACAGGGCTTGGACACCATCATTCCGAAACAAATGGCTCGCTCGGTCAGCCGGGCAACTGAACTCACATAGACGCTTTTCGAGCGGTTTCAGAAATCTTTCTTCACCGAGCCCTCGTCGAAGCAAACCCTGGCGGGCTATGAAGAGCATCCGAAGGGCGAGTTTGTTAAGCCGGATATCGCCGACTCTACCGAGCAAACCGTGCCGACAAGCAGATTCCCGCGTTCGCCGCAGCGTCTCCCAATCGTATCCTGAAATTTCCTTTATCGCTTTGGCAAGGGCAGAGACGAGCCCGAGCGTGAGAGCCGATATACATATCAGTTCGTCCGGTGGCTGTTGGTCGTTTACTCTGTTCTCGATAGTGTAGTAGCGTGAAATCCTCGCATTATACCAGTAGCAGGAATTATGAAGCTCAATATCAGACTTCTCAGGATTGAAGGAAACCTCCCGTCCCTCGATATCGAGTCCCACAGCTCGCCCAACCTTATAGTATTCCTCGAACGTTCTATATTTTTCCAAAATAATCGGCTTGCCATTTCGTTGGACATAGACAGGTCGAAAATTGGCAATCGTATGTATGTAGTCTTCGATGTCTTTAAATGCCTTACGAGGTACACCAACACGATTAGAATCAGGCATCCACCAATCCCAGAACTTCTCTGCTACACACTTATACTGCGGGTCCACTCGGCCTCGCCAGATGTTAGAGTTTGCGGTCAGGGCAATTTGTGCCCCAGAAAACCCATTCAAAACATTAACAGCATCAACAGCTTCTTCCTGAGAAATACTCACATGAACATGACTGGCAGCATTGACTGTGAACAGATGAACGTCGTCACCATCGGCTTTGGCTACATGTCGATTTGAACCGAAGGCTTTGACCCACGGACTTGTCCGCCCCTTTTTAATCATCAGTTTCTTGGTTGGTGATGTTACTGGCTGAATCCCAAAGCAGAGGAAATATACGTGGTTCTTGTCACAGAAGGGCTTAAGCTCGGTGCGGAGTTCATCAATTTGGCTTTTCAGCTCAAATAGGTTTGCCACGTGTGCGAGTGAAAACTCTGTCTTACAAAATCCCGTTTCACAGCCTGCAACAGTATCATTTCGTTGGCCAGGTTTCTTAGCTCCCACGACCTGACCGGTCATTTCATCTTCAACCATCTGCCAGTCCCGAGCTTGTAAATAATCCCATAATCCACAGGCTGCATTAAAGCTGGCCGCTGTTCCGTCACTGTTGACAAGCGGAAATTTCAGTTCTGCCCCTATCCTCCGTTCCCCAGAACTTTGCGAAACAAGGGCATTCTGGAATCTTTCCATAAAGTACTTGTAGATTTTGTCCATGTTTTCCTGTCTAGTTATGTTTTGCACCCTTCATGAACATTCGTGGGTTGCCCATGATATGACCGTTACCACGAATAATGAACTTATAGCTCGTCAACTCCTCCAATCCCATTGGTCCACGGGCGTGGAGTTTATCCGTTGAAATCCCGATTTCGGCGCCCATGCCAAGCGACTCACCGTCACAGAACATCGTGGAGGCGTTGACCAAAACCACAGCTGAATCCACCTGTTGAGTAAACTTCCCCACACTCTCAGTGCTGTCAGTAACGATTGCATCGGTGTGATGAGATCCATACCTGTTTATATGTTCAATGGCTTCGTCAATATCCGCTACGATACGTATGGAGACAATATGGTCCAGATACTCCATTCGCCAATCATCCTCTGTAGATGGTTTGATGTCAGGTACAAGAGCTTGAGTTTTTTTACACCCTCTTACTTCGACCCCACAGTCTTTGAATGCCTCAATAAATCTTGGAATCTCAGATGACAAGGCCTCGCAAACAAGAAGCGTTTCCATAGCGTTACAAACTTCGGGCATCAAGCATTTAGAATCCAGAACAATTTCAATTCCCTTTTCAAGGTCTGCAAACTCGTCAAGATAAACGTGGCATATTCCACTATCATGCTTGATTACGGGAATTCTTGATTTCTCGCTAACCGCTGTGATCAAACTTCTGCCGCCGCGAGGGATAACCAAATCGATAAACTGGCTTTCTTTGAGCAAATCGCTGATTTCTTTATGCGAGCCAGTTACAACCTGAATTGATTCACAAGGTAGCCCAGCCTCAGCCAAAGACTCCCGCCACAAGATACCCAGCAATTCATTGCACCGTCTTGCCTCAGATCCACCCCGCAGAATAGCCGAATTACCTGATTTCAAACAAATGGCCCCGGCATTTACGGTAACGTGTGGGCGTGCTTCGTATATCATTAGAACAACTCCCAAGGGCACACGTACACGCATAACTTTAAGGCCATTCGGCTGGCTCTCCAGATTATAAGACTGTCCTACAGGATCAGGCAGTTCCTCGATCTTCTGCAGAGCACGAATTCGAGCTTGAATCTTTGCTTCGCTGAAGCTGAGCCGATCTATGAGGTTGCTGGGCGTACACTTGCTCGTTGCTTCTGCAACATCAGCTAAATTCGCAGCAATAATATCGTGTTTTCTCGAAGCGAGTTTCTCCGCCATAGAGTTAATAGCAGTATTTTTTTGTTGAGTAAATGCTCCTGCAACTATCTCAGAAGCTCTCTTTGCTATTTGGGCGATTGTTTTTGCCGCCATAATTATCTCAAGAACTTACACCTTTAATTTCATTCATAGTGTCTGACAGCGAGTTCTCATCAATCGGCGTGAAAATAAAATGTCCCCGCGGTAGTTGCTTTAGCTTATTTACAAGTGACATCTGGTATCGACTGGCGGCTACCAACAGCGGAACATCGTTCATCGTTTTCTCCTGGCATATGTGTTTGCATACATCAAGGGCTTGCGTTTCCCTATCTCTGCGGGCAAAGACAATTATTGCTTCAAGAGATTGGCCTGTGCGTCTGGTCTCCGCGTTGAAAGGCCGGCCTTTGGGTGCTTCTATCCAGAGCCAGCCGGGCATGTCTTTTCGTAATTGCATAACTTCTTCTGAGGTAGCATCAACAAGTAAGACAGCGCAAGAATCATTTGTATCGGTACACTTAGTCACTTTCGTTATCGCTCCTATTGAGTGCCTGGGCTAATTTCTCAGCGAGCCTGTCTCTGCTTTCGAACTCTCTGAGAATTATTGTGTGATCTTGCTTGAGAATCGTTCTGTCAATTCTTTCATCCTTAGCCGGTCCTATCACAACCACAGAAATATTCTTGTCAATGTCTCTTACGTTAAGAATAAACTCTAAGACATCCGCATGGGTGAACTTTCGATCGACCAGGATTGCAGCAAATTTCTCATGCCGAAGCTTGTCGAGGGAGTGCTTCATGCTTCCCCACACCTGCGGAGCAAAACCTAAGCCTGAAAGAACCTCAACCAGATTCCTGTTGGCATGATTTCCTAAAACCAGTACAGCTTGTGAATTCATGATCAACTCCTGTCAATTCATAGTATCGTTATTCCAAACGGACAAAATGCCTTGTCCTCATCTCAACACCTATGCAATTGGTATGCCAAAGCAGATCACACCTTTCATAAGCCTCTATTTACAAAATGCTTACAAAAATCAGCTCTTCCACGATCAAATCTAAGAGCCGCCTTTAAACAAAGCCAGCGGGGGAGTAGTGTGGATAAATGGTACACATTGCGAATAAGAGGCGCTTTTACTGACCCAGATCGTTACACATACCAGTTCTCAAGATGCTGTTGCACACATAGATAGGTATCTATAAGCACTGTTTGATAGCTTGTTTACAGCCTGAATAGTAAAATATAACGAATCATCAGCGTGTAAAGTTCTTGCACAGTATACAAGGATGTCTTAGCTGAACTTTGAAGCATTGAAGAAATGGCCAAGTTAATTTGCCGAGATTTCTGATCATGGAATTGCTCGCAACCATGAGGCCGCGAGGCTCCGAAACCGCAGACTTGGCCTCAACGAAACTCTCAACGAGTGTTTCTCATAGGCGCTATCGCATTGATATGAACCAGTAGCAGTGTTTTGCATCTGGCGGCGATGGGAGGTGCTGTGTATAGACGCCTATTTCGACGAGTACAAAATATCAAGCTCACTTGATGTTATGCTTTTGCAGCTTGTTATACAATGCCCGCCGACTGATGCCCAACAGTTCAGCAGCTCGCTTGCGGTTATTTCGGGCTGCGGCCAGCGTTCGGGTAATCATTTCATGCTCGACTTCTTCCAAGGCCGTGCCGATCTCAAAAGTCACTGTGGGACAGACTGGTTTATCTGGGCTGAAGCGGGGTGGCATATGCTCTGTAAGAAGCACCTCACCTTCACATATCAAGACGGCACGTTGTATGACATTTTTTAGTTCACGCACGTTACCTGGCCAGTTATAAGATTCCAACAAGCTAATACACTCTGGAGCAATTCCCAGAATGTTTTTCTGGAATGTTTTATTGTAACGCCTGATGAACTCATCGACAAGCAAGACGACATCGCCAACGCGTTCACGGAGCGGTGGCATAATGATACGGAAAACATCGAGACGATAGTACAAATCCTTGCGGAACATGCCCTGCTCGACAGTATCAGCTAGGTTTTGGTTGGATGCCGCAATCACTCGAACATTGGTCGAGATAGTCCTCTTGCCACCAAGGCGATGAAACTTTTTCTGCTCGATCAAACGCAGCAGACCCACTTGGACTTTCTCGTCGATAGTGGAAATTTCATCCAAAAAAATGCTGCCATCTCGCGCCTGTTCAAACTGGCTCTCCCTCCGTTCGAGAGCCCCTGTGAATGCGCCTTTCTCATGCCCGAAGAGTTCGCTGCCAATGAGTTCCGATGGCAAAGCACCTAAATTGACCACAACGTATGGACCATTTCTGCGCTCGCTCTGTTGATGAATTGCCTGAGCGGTTAAATCTTTACCGGTTCCTGTCTCACCCAAAATCAGAATGGGCATGTCGGTCGCCGCTGCCTGCCGGATCTGTCGGTAAACCTCCTGCATAGATTGAGATTGCCCAACAAGCTTTTCAAATTTGACCTCATGTTTTTGTGCCTCAAGCAATAGATTGGTCCCGTATAACGGTCTCTTCTCAATAGCTGTCTTTACCAAGAGCCGCAATTCGTCATCGCCTATCGGCAGTTTTGCATACTGATATGTGCCTGCCTTAAGAGCAGACATTGCGGTTTGAATATCCCGCGGTTCCACCAGGAACAGAATCTGGGTCATCGGACTGTTCGCAGCAATTACCTCGAGCAACTCAATACCATCAATATCCCCTGCCTTGAATGCAGCGCTTGTGATTATTAACACATCGTAACGATCCGATTCGAACCTTTCCAGCACACGGTCAATACTGGACTCACGGAGGACATCGATATCATCCTTTGCAAGTAGTCCGGCGAGCCGCTGTGCGAGTTGCGTAGTCTTATCGACCGCTATAATTCGAATCGTTTCTGAATTTTTGCTCATTTTCATTACGAATAGTAATTTTTAAGCATAATTTGCCGCTGTACCGGTCTATGTTGGTTGAGACCGATATCTTGTACAGGTTTTTATATTCTAAGCGCAACAAAAAGTAAAATCGTACAAATACACCTGCATATTACACTACAACGGCCAGGAGTGTCAAGGGAACAAGCCTCAGTTTCACGGGCCTGGCCCGGTAGTAAAAAAGATCTGTGGTGGTACAAATAAAAGCTTATGCGAAGGATGTGACAGAGCTGGCGGAAGGTATAGAATCATAGTCGTTCAGTCGTTGGTAATATTTGAACTTTACGGTGAGGAAATCGTGTCAAAGTGCCAGATGGTAAGGGTGATAGGCCTTTAGAGACTGTTGCGTTGGAAATCGGGCACGAAATCCCTCTATCTACGTATTTGGAGTTAGTCGCGCAGGATCCGGACTCAGAGGCAAAAACGCTTTGCTCAAATTTAGATTTGACAAGCCTGCGTTTGACTTACTATGGTATTGGATTAGGTCATCATGGTAGCAATAAGAGCAATCATAATGCGGTATTCAAGTTTTGTAATTGAATTCCTCAAACATCCGAAGGAAATTGGAACGTTCACTCAAAGTTCAAAGCATCTCGCTAAAGAGATAGCAAAGGAGATAGATGGCAGTAGTGAGGTCGTTGAATTTGGTGCTGGGACAGGGCCTGTAACAACGGAGATTCTGAAGAGCCTTCCTCATAATGGCCGGTTAACATGCTTTGAAATCAATTCTGAGTTTTGTAAGTATCTGGAGAAAATAGATGACCCGAGGTTGGAAGTTATCAACGATGATGCGAGCAATTGCCAGCAGTACGTTGATGGTGTCGAGTGTATAGTATCTGGCCTGCCTTTAGCACTATTCAGTAGGCTAAAGAAAGACGAGATCTTAGACATCATAAGCAAATCAAGAAGATATATCCAACTACAGTACACACCATTATTAAGAAAGAGGCTACAGCAATACTTCTCAGACGTGAAGATAAAATTCGTGCCACAAAACTTTCCCCCCGCTTTCATCTACGTATGCAGAGAATTGCCAAGATGAGCCCCCTTTTGCCATCTACGAGTACCCACTCAAAAATACAACGCTCTGCCACTTGGGTTGTCTCACGATCGGTGTGAAACAACTATCGACCATCCCAGAAGACCAGAGGCCCCTAAGGGCGTCTCCGATGCTCCTATGTTCTGGTTCACTGGTCAAAATAGAGAGGGACGTCGTACAGATTGCAGAGCGGCAAACTGGTCATGGGCAAATTCGAATAATGGCTGAAGACCGGTTCGTTCAAGGGTTTGTTTGATCTCTGAAGAAACAGCACACAAAATGACCTTGTGTCCAAGACTAGTCAGTAACCTTTCTAATATAATTAGGCTACTGATGCTTTCAGAAGTCAGTAGCTCGACGATGGAAAAATCAATAATTACATCACGGGCACATCCATCGCTTACGATTTCGTTTACAGTTACAAGCTCATCACTTAATTGTGGTTCTTTAGGTAAACAAACGAGAAGAACATTTTCTGAGAGGTATTCAATCCCCATTTCAGCTACCCCCTTGGAGCAACATCCACTTAGTTAGCTTCAAACGAATTATCGGAATGGCTTGTTTGCGGAAACCAGCCCTTTAATAAACTATAGCATAAGAACCGGAAAATCCAAATGAGAACGACCTAACAAACGGTGAATTCTTGGGCCAAAACGGCCAGACTAACGCTGCCCGCTAGATTTCGTTCCAGTTTATCAAGTTGAATCCAGAGGAAATCGAGGCGTTGCCCTAATATAGACCCAAACCTCGCGGATAGAGAAATTTCGCTTCTCGTAAGATCTATGAACCTTTCCAGCGCGAAGGAGCTTGTCGCATCTAACGAGCTGAAAGGCTTTTCGCCGCCAAATCAATCCCAACGTCAATCCAGGTATTCGAACAGTCCTGTTAGAATTCTATTTCGCTTGAATATAACCTGTCCGACACACTTCTCTGTGCTTCTAAAAGGGGCGGTGCAATCGGCATACCAATTTCATCAACAATTCTACAGTAGATTTGCTCAAGATATTCCCTTGCCTTATCAATGTCATATTTCGAAAGTCTGCCTTTGCGTAAAGTTAGTCGTGTATTGTCCCCATAATCGTCAAGTTCATCTACATCGGCGCTTAAATCCGGATCTTCCTGGGAAAGATACGTTAACCCCCATTGGTCAAAATCCGCTAAACCATATCCTAAAGATTCCAAGACCGCCTTATGCGGCTCAATGTTGCCAGGAATTTCTGCTTCAAGTTCCACCTGATACTTGCCATGATGAGAAGGATCCTGGCTCGTTCTGATATGAACGCCATCTCCATATCGTTCCATATAGCAGATTTAGAGCCGAGACTTTATAAATGCGCTGGGTGGTGAGCCAATTTTGAATCGGCTCGAATAACTGGCATTTTGGCAACTTTATTTGTTTTCGAAAAGTGCTCATATTCCTCTACCTCCCCTTTTCAAATTTAAATCCAATACCCTATATCACAACTTCTTGTCTTACAAGAACTTATATTCTGCGAAAACCTCGCACTCCCATTAATCAAAAATGAATCGCATTTGTTTTTGATTTTATTACCCCTCCAAGTAAACCAAATCTCCTGCCAACTTGATCGTCTGCTAACAATTAACAATACCTCTTTCCTCTATTCTTAACTCGATGACCTAATCTCGGCCCCGAACCGTTAGCCCAAAGGTCAGTTACCAGGGGGCAAGAAGCACTCCAAAGCTGTGCTCCGCCCGCGGGTAATCACATCCCTGATTTATTTGGCACCAGTGCTTAACTGGCAATAACGCCGCGCCTTTTCAACCCAATTACATCGGCAAGCGATATTGCAGATTATCCCTGTGCTCGCACTGTCTTCGGCAAGTAAAGCTCAGGCCGCAAATATAAAGGCATCGCCCGATCGCTCTTCCGCCGAAGGTCAACTTAATCCTTGCGGTCGCAGACCGCACGCAAGCTCGCAACAAAGGATTAAAGATTGACCTGAGGCATGTATAATGGGCGATGCTTGTCTCACTCTGCCCACTACCCAATTCTGCCCCGGCTCATCTGTTCCCAACCCGCCCATGCGAAAATGCCCGGTAGCGGATAACGGGTCAAAAGCAGCAAATCAAAGGGCCAATTTTGCCGTCTCCTTGCCGCAGCGGTTCATTTTAGAAAGTTGGCCATGTTGGCTCTTGGCTCAGTTGGCTCATACCCGCCAGGCCAGTTGGTCGGGGGCAAAGCAGATGGCTCGCTTCACCAAAAAGAAATTACTCCAAAAAAATATTGGGTGAAGCTCTCACACTCTCCTTTGCCCCACAGCCCGTCAGCCCCAGCTGGCTCCATTAACCACGCACTCGGCTCTTTTTGCAGGCCGGCCAGACAAAGGCCAAACCCCCTCCTGGCACATGGGCAAAATGACCTCCAGCGCAGGGCTTTTGACCCATCCCCGCTCATCATTACTCAAGAAATCTGAGCCTTCGGCGAAAAATCCTGTCACCTCTGAAAAGTGGTAAATCTCCCTGCCAATCCAACCAATGAAAGCATCAAAAAACCAGCGGTTCGAACCGATTGAATCAGTTGCAGCCGAATCATTTAACCCGTTGCTCAAAGAAAACAAAATCCAGCGACCGACCCAACGCACTGTGCGAAAAGCAGAATGAGTGAGCTCGGTAAATAAACTGCAGGTGTGGAACTGAAGGAATTGCTACACAGGTTCTGGTTGCACTGTTGCCTCTTGTGTACGAAGTTCGCGAGGACCCCGACTCCTGAGCAGTGAACCGCCCATCCACGGGTGTCAATTAACCAATATAATAAATTAACCGCTACGGCTGACAACCCGATTTCATGTGGAAACTATAAATCCCACTTCGGCGGGTTCTTAATCCATGACCTGCTCATGAGATAGAAT
>Ga0307438_1001696_pt1 | contig 13645 bp, 10 predicted proteins | sample SalMarWE160110MG_FD_202144 | JGI IMG/M metagenome (GOLD analysis project Ga0307438, IMG submission 202144) | Salt marsh sediment microbial communities from the Plum Island Ecosystem LTER, Massachusetts, United States - WE1603-110 | ecosystem: Environmental > Aquatic > Marine > Intertidal zone >... | reverse complement strand
CTTGAAAGCGAATTGTTTGGGCATGTAAAAGGGGCCTTTACCGGAGCGACCGAGTCCCGTGCAGGTTTTTTTCATACTGCCGATGGCGGTACAATTTTTCTGGATGAAATTAGTGAGATGAGCTTGTCCATGCAGGTCAAACTTCTTCGCGTCCTTCAGGATAAACAAATTTGTATGGTTGGTTCCGACCGAACTCGAAAAGTGGATGTAAGGATTCTGGCTGCAACAAACAAAGATTTACCTGTTTTAGTGAAAAAGGGACTTTTTCGGGAAGATCTGTTTTACCGCCTCAATGTTATTAAGATAGCTATCCCGCCCTTGAGAGAAAGAGGGGATGATATAATATTATTAACCAATCATCTTATAACCAAGTTCGCAGCCGAATTGGGCAGGTCGCCGCTTCGTTTTTCCGATAAGGCACTACAGAGTCTTCGAAACTATAATTGGCCGGGAAATGTAAGAGAACTGGAGAATGTAATTCAGCATCTTGTGGTAATGACTGACGGTGATCTTATAGAGGTTCCTGATTTGCCTTCTCTTATGCGTTTCTCAGCCCTTCGGAAAACAGGTTTCACCCGGACTCTTGCCGAAGTGGAAGCCGAATATATCAGCAATGTTCTGGCAGAGGTGCACGGCAACAAGACCCGGGCTGCAGAGATTCTTGGTATCGACCGTAAGACCCTCCGTGAAAAGCTTAAGAAAGTAGAATAGTCCTCATCCTGAGTACTCAACACCGAGTAAACTTTCCCCGGCGGTTCAAATCTCTCCACCGATACGTTACATTCCAGACAAGAGTGACATTGCAATAAAGTTAATTCCCTAAAAAGAATCATTTCGCCAAGTTCATTGATCCAGCCCCAAATTCTCATGGTATGGTCGCTGCCAAAGGACCTTTTGTCGTTGATATATCTCCACAATTCAAGAATTGGCACAGTTATTGCATTTATAGATAATCACAAAATACAAAGTAAGGAGCGAACTATGTCAGAAAATAATATGAAGTATCTTGGTCTATGCTCCACCTGCAAGAATGCGTCCTTCTGCACATATCCACAAGATCCCGACAAACCTGTCTTTTATTGCGAAGAGTTTGAGATTGAGAAACCTGCTCCGATAAGAACTGCCAGAAAAGAGATGCCGCAAGCGACAAAATCTTACGTCACTAAGGACAAAGATTCGACCGAATTCATCGGGCTCTGCAGCAATTGCGATAACCGCAGAACATGTTCCTTTCCAAAGCCCGAAGGGGGTGTCTGGCATTGCGAGGAGTATCGATAGAATGAAACAAGGCACTGTTATCACAAACAAAGATAATATCTGTCCGGAAGAAGAATTAGATTTGAAAGATATATTAAGAATCCTGGAGAAGCATAACGAGGACAGGGGCGGACTTATCGCCATCCTTGAAGAAATCCAGGCTGAGTATGGCTATCTTCCTGAGAAGTCGCTTAGAATAGTGAGCGAAAAGACCGGCCGCTCACTAGTCGATGTATATAGTGTTGCCACGTTCTATCGCTCATTCAGTTTGAAGCCCAGGGGTAAGCATATTATCTGTGCATGTCTTGGCACAGCCTGCCATGTTCGTGGAGCACCAAGGGTGGTCGAAGAACTTGAACGTGAGCTCGGCATCAAAGCGGGCCAGACAACTGACGATAAGGAATTTACGCTGGAAACGGTTAATTGCTTAGGGGCCTGTGCTCTCGGACCGGTTGTTGTCATCGACGGCCATTACTTCTCGAAGGTCAGAAAATCGAGAGTTAGTCAACTATTAGAGCAAGCTCTGAAAGGATTTGACAAACTCGAAATAGGAAAGGATAAACGGATCTTCCCCATCAATGTAAGTTGTCCCCATTGTAATCATAGCCTGGAAGACGAGACCTTTGTAATTGACGGCTACCCATCCATCCGGGTAACCATATCTTCTGACCACAAGCAAGGCTGGCTTAGGCTTTCCTGTCTGTATGGTAGTTACAATTTTGCTTCCGAGTTTGACGTCTCCGCAGGCTCGGTTGTGAGTTTTCTCTGCCCGCACTGTGGTGTGGAATTTCCCAGTACATTGGACTGTTCAGTCTGCACTGCACCGATGGTTCCAATGCTCATCGATGGCGGTGGTATAGTGCAAATTTGCTCACGTCGTGGTTGTAAAAACCATATGTTGGATTTGGCTTGACTAAGATAATACCAAGAATACCTGTTGTTTAACAACCGATTACGCGGGTGCAAACTTGCCATTAACAAAGCAGGAGTGCTTCTAAGAGGCAACAAAGTGTTAAGATTATCTTCTATAAATGAGCTAAAGAAATTACGAAAAGCGCTTCTCGATGCCACTGATGAAAGCATTCCTTGCATAGTTATTCCCACAGGGACATGTGGTCAGGCCAGTGGAGCCAGCGACCTTGTCCGTGTGGCCAAGCGAGAGATTCTGGCAAAGGGCCTGACCAAAAAGATCCGTCTCCGCATCACCGGATGCCACGGTTTCTGCCAAATGGAGCCCTCTGTGCTTGTCGAACCCCGCCGGGTGTTTTACCCGAGGGTCGGACTCAAAGAGATGGAACGTATTATCGAGGCCGCAGCAAGAGACGAAGTGCTTACAGACATTCTCTTCGTGGACCCTGAAACCGGCAAGCCAGTGGAAAGGCAGGATGAGATACCTTTTTTCGATCAACAGGTTCGTAGACTCCTTGCCTGGAATGAGAAGGTGGATCCTATCCGCATTTATGATTACATCAAAGCTGGTGGATATTCGATCCTGGTGGAAGTATTTGCCAAAGGCAACGCTGCCTGGATAGTGGAAGAAGTCAAGCGTTCTGGATTGCGCGGTCGTGGCGGGGGCGGTTTCCCCACAGGATTGAAATGGGAATTACTGGCAAAACAGCCAAGCAGCTCCGGCAAGTTTCTCGTGTGCAACGCTGATGAGGGAGATCCCGGTGCTTATATGGACCGTAGCGTTCTTGAAGGAAATCCACACAGCATCATCGAAGGGATGATAATTGGTGCCTATGGGACGGGGGCCACAGAAGGTATAGTCTATGTCCGCAATGAATATCCGGTTGCTGTCAAGCATTTGAATATCGCGCTAAAACAAGCACGGCAACTTGGCCTTTTGGGAGAGAATATTCTCGGAACCGGTTTTTCATTTGATATTAAGCTGGTCAAGGGAGCCGGCGCGTTTGTGTGTGGAGAGGAAACGGCGCTGATTCGTTCTGTCGAAGGAAAGATGGGTGAGCCGAGGCAGCGGCCGCCGTTCCCCGTACAGAAAGGCATTGACGGCAAGCCAACAGCTATTAACAACGTTGAAACCTGGGCGAACATTCCGCTTATCTTCAGGCTTGGTGCTGAGGAGTTTTCAAATATCGGTACCAAGGACAATAGCGGCACGAAGATATTCAGTCTGGTCGGCAAAATTAAAAATACCGGTCTTGTCGAAGTGCCGATGGGTATGACCATCAAGGAAATCGTGTATGACATCGGCGGCGGCCCGGCGAGCAAGGCTAAGATAAAAGCCGTTCAGACAGGCGGACCATCAGGGGGATGCATTCCTGCTAACATGTTTGATTTGCCGGTAGATTACGACAGCTTAACCAAGGCAGGGTCAATCATGGGTTCCGGCGGTATGATTGTGATGGATGAGAACACCTGCATGGTAGATATCGCCAAATACTTTATGAATTTCCTGAAGGATGAATCCTGCGGTAAATGTTTCACCTGTCGAAAGGGCACACAACGGATGTACGAGATTCTCGATGATATCTCAAGAGGCAAGGGAACGCTCGAACACTTAGACCTTCTGAAAGAATTAGCGGAAGTAGTGAAGGATACGACGATGTGCGGTCTTGGACAGACGGCCTCTAATCCTGTTCTAAGTACTCTTCACTACTTTATAGACGAATACCGCAGGCATGTGATTGACAAAAAATGTGATGCTTTTGTCTGCAAAGATTTGGTGGGAGCGCCATGTCAAGCCGCGTGCCCCCTGGACACCGAGGTTTGGCGTTATGTTGCCCTAATTGAAAAAGGCAGATACGAAGAAGCCTACAAAGTTATCAGGGATGCTAATCCATTCCCATCGGTGTGCGCCCGGGTCTGTGGTCGCAAGTGCGAAGCCAGATGCAACCTTGCCACCAGTGGGGGTGAAGCTATTGCTATCCGAGCATTGAAAAGATTTATTACAGACCGTATTGATCCATCGGTTTATAAACCTGTCGGAACCAATCATCGTGGCAAACATGTTCGCAGGATAGCAGTTATAGGCGCAGGCCCTGCCGGCCTCTCAGCCGCTCATTATCTATCTCTACTTGGCTACAAAGTGACGCTCGTCGAAGCAGGGGATGAGCCGGGTGGAATGCTTATTAGTTGTATACCAGCTTATCGTCTCCCTCGAAATGTGGCACGCAAGGAGATAGAATTGCTCCTTGATGAAAACATCACCCTTAGGTGCGGGACATCGCTGGGTCGAGACATAACTATCAACGAATTATTTAAGGATGGCTTCGAGGCTGTTTTCTTGGCTACAGGGGCAGATAAAAGCTGGCGGTTGGGGCTTGAAGGAGAGGAAACCGAAGGGGTTTATCCGTCAATGCAATTCCTTAAGGCCTTTAATCTGAAAGGCCAGGAAATGGCAAAGGGGCATGTAGGTATCGTTGGCGGCGGTAATTCTGCTGTGGATGCAGCAAGAGTTGCTATTCGTCAGAAAAAAGTCAAAAGTGCAACGCTGCTCTATCGTCGTACCTATCAAGAAATGCCTGCTTATGCCGAAGAAGTTGAAGCAGCTCTGGAAGAAGGTATAAAGCTTGAAACACTTGTTTCGCCAACAAGCATACGTTACATGAAAGCTGCTGAGGCAGAGGGAGTGAAAGTTGAAACATTCGTCCAGCCGGTAAAAATAGATGCGAGGAATGGACATCTGGCCGATATCAAGTGCATTAGAAATAAGCTGGGTGATGTTGACTCAAGCGGCCGACGCAAACCTGTTCCCATACCTGGTACAGAGTTTACGATCGACGTGGATACCTTGATAGTAGCTATCGGCGAACGCCCGGATAGCGATTGCCTTGCTTCTATGGATTTGGAACTTGATAAGGGGGGCAGATTGCGGGTCGATGCAAAAACTCTTCGCACCAATCGTAAAGGTGTGTTCGCCGGGGGCGACCTTGTAACAGGTCCTAATACTGTTGTCGATGCCATCGCAGCAGGTAGAAAGGCAGCGGGAGTTATAGACCGCTATCTTCATGGCAAAGAACTTGTTGAGCCACCCAAAGTAAAACTGCCGGCAGTTTTCATAGAACCCACTGTGGTCAGTGAAGAAGAGCTTGAAGACGTGGCAAGAGTAGAACCAGCTACTCTCGACGTTGAATCAAGGAAAAGGAACTTTGCGGAAGTGGAGAGACGATTGTCTGTTGAACAAGCAACCCGCGAAGCCCGAAGATGTCTGAGGTGCGACCTGGAGTTTACACAGCGTAACGAAAATGAAGAGACCGAATGTGTAACGGTAGAGGAAAAGTCGGCATGATAACGTTGAAAATAAACGGTTTGGATGTTTCGGTTGAAAAAGGCAGTACCTTGTTGGAAGCCGCAAGATTCCTGGGATTTCCTATCCCGACTCTGTGCCATATGGATGGATTATCGCCCTATGGTGCCTGCAGGTTGTGTGTGGTTGAGATCGGAGAAGGACCTAAGGCAAAATTGGTTTCCTCGTGCACATACCCAGCCGAGGAAGGGCTCAAGGTGCGAACAGCATCAGTGAGAGTGCTAAAGGCACGCAGAATGATTTTGGAACTGTTGCTTGCTTCGTGTCCCCAGTCTAAAACAATCCAGGACCTTGCCTCGGCACACGGTATTCGCCAGCAACGTTTTAAACAAGAATACGAGGATTGTATCCTTTGCGGCCTATGTGTACGGATGTGCGAAGAGCAAATGATGGCCAAGGCCATCGGCTTCCGCAACAGGGGTCAGAACAGAAGCATCGGTACTCCGTTCGATATCAAATCTGATGTATGCCGGTTGTGCGGCGGTTGTATTTATGTCTGCCCGGCCTGTCAACTTCGATGTACATACAACGAACCGGAAAAAGCAATTTGCGGAGGCTGCGCAAATCTTACCCCGCCCTGCATCGAGAAAGAACAGTTCAGTGATATGATGTGCTACATGGATCCTTGTATAGCGTGTGAGATAAATAAAGACAAATAAGAATATAGGAGTCAAATACAATGTCACTTACGTTTTCAAAGATAAACGCCTCAGCGGCAACTTTGACAAAGAACAGAACGGAAGGGTCGGTTGTGCCAGCTTCGGGTATGTGTGTTACATGTGTGGATGGTTGCATTGGTATGTGTGAGATAGGTAAGAGCGCCTACCGTGGCCATGAGGTCATTTACCCGCAGCCGTTCGGGGTAATAACCACCGCCGCTGAGAAAAGCTATCCGGTAGACTATTCGCATTTCAATATCATGGGAACCGCGGTTGGCGCTTATGGAATAGATGCCGACAGCGACAAGGCCATCTTCCCTGCTGTCAATCTGGAAGTTGCTTTTGGTCATGATAAGGGTATAAAGTTCCGCTATCCATGGGGTATTCCCGGGATTGGCTCGACAAACGTTGCCAAGAATAACTGGGAAGGCCTGGCCATTGGCTCTGCCTTAGCAGGAACCGGCCTGACTATTGGTGAGAACGTTGTTGGAATGGACCCCGAAGCTGTTATAAAAAATGGCCGGGTAGTTGATACGGCCGACCTAAAACGCCGTGTTAAGCTCTATAAAGATCATCAGCGGAATGGCTATGGTGCTATCACCGTGCAGGCAAATGTTGAGGATACACGACTGGGTGTACAAGAATATGCTATTGAGAAACTCGGGGTAGAATGCGTAGAACTCAAGTGGGGACAGGGTGCCAAGGATATCGGCGGAGAAGTGAAAATTACGGATATCAAAAAGGCCCAACTGTTGTATGAGCGTGGTTATGTGGTCTTGCCGAACCCGACCGACCCGAATGTTATCAAGGCTTTTGAACAAGGCGCGTTCAAGGAGTTTGAGAGACACTCGAGGGTAGGGATGGTAACCGAGGAATCATTTGCCAAGCGGGTGGAGGAGCTGCGTAAGGCTGGTGCCAAATATATCTTTCTCAAAACCGGGGCCTATCGGCCAGCGGACCTGGCCAGAGCGATTTTATTTGCTTCGCGTTACAAAATCGACCTTCTAACTGTTGATGGGGCGGGTGGCGGCACCGGTATGAGTCCCTGGCGCATGATGAACGAATGGGGTATACCTCCTGTATACCTGCACTCGCTTCTGTATAAGTATGCCAAACGTATTGCCGATAAAAGCGAGTATCTGCCTGCACTGGCTTTAGCTGGTGGTTTTGCTTTTGAAGACCAAATCTTTAAAGGCCTTGCCCTTGGTGCACCGTTTGTAAAGCTGATCGGAATGGCCCGGGCTCCCATTGCCGCGGCAATGGTAGGTAAAACAATCGGACGTACAATTGATGACCGCCAGGTCCCTGTGTACATCGAGCGCTTTGGGAATTCAAAGGATGAAATCTTCGTAACTGCAAGTGTATTGCGCAAAAAACTTGGTAACGAGGAATTTGAAAAACTCCCAACAGGGGCACTGGGTCTCTACACCTATTATGAACGTCTGGCTCAGGGCCTGCGCCAGTTAATGGCTGGTTGTCGGAAGTTTTCTCTGGAACATATAGCTAGGGATGATATAGCAGCCTTGACGCATGAGGCAAAAGAAATCAGTGGAATTGAGTACGTGATGAATGTGGATAAAGGAAAGGTTGACAGAATTCTTGACACAGTTAAAGTCACATAGACTTGTGCCCTGCTGCCTCAATTGCTATTACAAAAGCGAATATCCTGTAGTAATCCAGGATGGCCGTTTACAGCAAAAAACGACAACTTGTAAAATCGAATTGAACCGACCCAGCCACTAAGCTGTGTGACAAGAACTCAATAGCTACCTTCAGTTAGGCTACAATTCGGCTTCGGTTGCGTTACGATCAGCATCACAATCTCTTTTAACAATTATCAGATGTTTATTGACAAATAATTACAAACCATGATTTCGGACTGACGATATAATACTCCTACTACAAAAACCTTAACTGATCGTATTCCGATTTTATACTAAACGTTCGGTGCCCCGTTGACCGACGAGGAGGAACACATGACGCTGATTTTGCCTGAGAGAATTGCAGTGGTTTATCCAATAAGTATTTTCGCACATACGAGTACAAGGTTTAGAATAAATGTGCGTTAATTGCCAATAGAGAAATACTGCATTGTATCGATGACATGTAAATGAAGGCATAAATAAAAACGGGTGCGGCAGGGAATTAGATTGGGCAGTTTTTCGCGGGAGCAATACGGGAGTATTTTAAAGCCAAATTCTGATAAGTAGTGAGAAAATTAAGCACTCATGGGAATGATCTAAGTGCTGCGGTGACAGAGGTATAAATCTTAATTCGTTGGATGTCAACAACTTACAAAATCGACCTGCTTGGGGTTCGAATCCCCCCGCCTCCATCCTGCTTCGCTCGACCAAAGTCGAGCTACGCAGGATGCCCTACATAGCTTCAGCGAAGTAGGGCTTTTTATACCTGCCCTGTCTTAAGAGAAATTAGATAGCAATGAAATACGTATATCTTCTGCAGAGTATCTCACAACCAACGAAACGATATGTCGGTTTAACTACTGATTTGAAAAAGCGCCTGAAAGAACACAACACTGGCAAGTCGCCTCATACTGCCAAGTTCAAGCCCTGGGAAATTGTTGTCGCCATAGCACTTACCGACGACAAAAGGGCTGAAACATTTGAAAAATATTTAAAGTCAGGCTCCGGCCACGCATTTGCAAAACGACATTTCTGGTAAAAAATCTCACAACTAAATTTGTCCTATCCTAAACGATCCACTTACCTTCCGTTCGGTAATTACTGATATATCTCAGAAAGGACGATGGTCACCAACGCTTTATCTATCCGCCATCGTTGTTTGATAGAGATAAGGGAAAGGACGTGTAGCTGAAATATGACAACAAAACAAAAAAGACAAATAGAAAACACCATATACTACTGTGGATTCTTCTCAAAAGATTTACTAAGAATGGTCAAGTGTAGGTCATAGACCGAATTAAACAGAATTTATACTATACGAACATCAATAACACTGTTTGTATGGGGGGATTACTTCTGAAATTCAACGATAAATAGTCACATAAAAAGTTACAGTGTGACACTTCCAAGACAGGTTTTTTACTATAGACGTTACGTACGATTATGTGCTAATTTTTTGAAGAAAACCTAAACGGTTGCGAAAGCTAATCCTATATGATACAAGTGAACTATGCCTGATAAACAGCAACACAAGGTACAAAGTGTTATTCTGGACTCGATAAGTGAAGGTGTCTTCACGGTCGATCTGGACTGGCGGATTACGTCTTTTAACCGTGCGGCAGAGGAGATTACCGGTGTCCAGCGAGAAATGGCTATTGACCAGCACTGCAGGGACGTTCTACGAGCAGATGTTTGTGAAGCCGACTGTACACTCCGACAAACAATGGAAACCGGCAAGCCCATTATGAATAAAGCCGTACACATTATCGATGCCCAGGGCAGGAAAAGAGCAATAGCCATATCTACAGCTTTGCTAAAAGATGAAACCGGCAAGGTAATTGGCGGAGTTGAAACGTTTCGTGATATGAGCATGATCGAGCAGCTGCAGAAGGAAATCCAAGGCCGATACTCATGCGAGGATATAATCAGCCAGAGTCACAAAATGCAAAATCTCTTTGCCATTCTACCAAATATCGCTGAAAGTAACACCACAGTTCTAATCGAAGGTGAGAGCGGAACGGGTAAAGAGCTTTTCGCTCGAGCCATTCACAACCTTGGTTTCCGAAAAGATAAGCCATTCATCGCGGTTAATTGTGGGGCGCTGCCTGATACTCTTTTGGAATCCGAATTATTCGGCTATAAGGCAGGTGCCTTTACCGATGCGAAGAAGGATAAACCCGGCCGGTTTGCTTTAGCCGAAGGAGGCACGATATTCTTAGATGAGATCGGTGACATATCGCCGGCTGTGCAGGTACGATTACTGCGTATTTTACAGGATAAGACTTATGAGCCGGTAGGCGCCGTTTCCACAGTTAAGGCTGATGTGCGTATTATTACGGCGACCAACAAAAAACTCGACCAGCTTGTTCAACAAGGTAAATTCAGAGATGATTTGTATTACAGAATCAACGTAATGAGATTGGAACTGCCTCCACTGAGAGACAGGAAAGAAGATATTCCACTATTAGTAGATCATTTTATCAGCCGATTTAACAGTCTGCATAGCAAGAATATCTGCTGCGTTACAAATGAAGTGACAGCGGCTCTATTGGCATACGACTATCCGGGCAATGTCCGTGAGCTTGAAAATATTATTGAGCACTGCTTTGTCCTGTGTGAAGGTGAGATAATAGAGGCAAAACACCTGCCTGCGTCTATTCGTCCAAGCTCCAAGATGGACAAAACAAAGGTTAGTGAGTCTACAACTATTAAGCAAATGGAGATTATTTTGATAACCCAGGCTCTTCGACGTAATGAAGGCAATAAAACAGCGGCAGCTAAGCAACTCGGAATCGATAAGAGCACGCTGTTTCGTAAGATGAAAGCGTTCGATATCAAGCCCGAAACGTACTCTGAGTAGGTAATACTGGAGATTATTATCAGACAGGATCAGTTGACTTTGTCGCCAAGGGTGGTTACTTTATGACAGTAAAGGTCAGGTATGATTGCCAATTTAATCAGTAAGCAAAGCCAATACCTGAATTTCCGAAAAAGAAAGTGTTAAGCAATATTATCCCTATGATTGATATAGAAAAAATCAAAGCAGAGATTGAACGGGTATGTCGGCGTTTGCCGGTCAAACGACTAGGCCTGTTTGGTTCTGCTTTGAGCCAGAATTTCTCTCAAGATAGTGACGTAGACGTTTTGGTGATTTTTGATTCGGGTGAAAATATTGATCTTTTCGATAAGTATTTTGAATTAAAAGAACAACTTGAAGAAGTATTTAAACGAGAGGTTGATCTGGTTGTTGATAGAAAATTCAGAAATTCTGTCTTAAGAGAATCTGTTGACAGGACAAGGACTGTAATTTATGAACGATAGAACAAGAAAGAATCTTACCGATATCCTTCAGGCAGCCGAAGAGATACAAAATTTCGTTTGCGGAACAAAACAGTCATTGTTATGCAAAAATTTATAAAAACGGTATAATTTTATCAAGAAGGGGAAATCGGTGCCGATCATAAGCAAATTTTTTGGCATTGTGATTTACATGTATTGGAAAGACCACGCTCCGCCTCACTTCCATGCTAAATATGGTGATGACGAAATAGTGGTATAAACTAAAACCGGGAATATAAATGGAAATATGTCGAATCGGGCAATTAAAATGATTCAGGAATGGCGTGAACTACATAAAGACGAATTATTAAAAGATTGGAAACTTGCGGAACAGAAGAAAGCTCTGTTCGCAATTAATCCTTTGGAGTAATGTTATGTTTTTACATGTTAAAGATGCAAAATATTTACATGACTATGTTATTTGGGTTAAGTTTAACGACGGTATCGAAGGAGAAGTAGATTTAGAAGGCGAGTTAACGGGAGAAATATTTGGGTCACTTAAAAACAAAAAGCTTTTTAAGTCTTTTAAGGTCGATCCCATATTAGAGACAATCGTATGGGAAAACGGTGCGGATTTGGCACCTGAATTTCTGCGAGATAACATTAAAATCCCCGCATAATCATCTTATAGGTTTATATCGAACATGCAAGCAGGCAGGCCAATATAGCGGAGGTAGCTTATCAGAAAATGGAAAGTGGAGCCCCACGGGCGTAGCCCGTGGCACTTCCTTCTTCGGCGTAACCCGCCGAAGCACATCCGCCTACGCTAAAGCTATGGCGGATACCCGCTTGCATTCATCCACGGGTAGAACCCGTGGCTTTTTGCGAAGGCGGGTAAAAGCGCCTAAAAGAAATATTGAGCGTCTGACAAATAATTCTGAATCCGAAAAACCATGTAGACAATAGTTATGCACAATAGATGAGGAATATCATGAAATGATAAATCAATCTCCGGATACTTCCCCTCAATCAGAAAAAGTACAGATCGAATTGATCCGCGAATCAAGCGTTTCCAGGAGAATTTCGAGAGTTCGGTCGCTTTCTCAAACTACCATGTATCTTTCACGAAGGGCTATCCAACGTACGAATCCATTTCTGAGTGAACGAGAAGTGGATTTAGCTTTCGTTGCAAATCACTACGGAGAAAAACTTGCTGAGCGTCTTCGCCTGTATATGGGGCGTGAGCAGCTATGAAGAAACCTGACATAATCGTTGCATTGGATATGGTAATCGGATGTTTTGAGAAACTTGGAATAGCATACTACATAGGAGGATCTGTGGCAAGTTCCGCTTATGGCATAGCCCGAGCGACAATGGATGTTGGTTTGGTTGCCAACATCGAAATACGCCAGGTTGATCGTTTAGTAAAAGCTCTTGAAAAAGACTACTACATCGATGCTGAGATGGTCAAAGATGCAATTCACAGAAGTGCTTCATTCAATCTGATTCATCTTGAGACTATGATTAAAATCGATGTTTTTATTGTAAAGAATCAACCGTATGATTCCGAGGCATTGGCCAGACGTCACCCCGACACTTTGGATGAAGAAAATTCTCGCAGGTTCTATCTGTCTTCACCGGAGGACATTATACTCAGCAAGCTGCAATGGTATCACAGATGTGGCGGGATATCAGAACAGCAATGGAAAGATGTCCTGGGCGTCTTGAAAGTTCAGGATGACAAGCTGGATTTGGAATATCTCAAACGCTGGGCATCAAGGCTGAATCTGTCTGATTTGTTGAATCGTTCATTCGATGATTCCGGCTTAACAGAAAGTACATAACAAGCAAAAGAAAAGAACTTAAATACCACATTATCGCCATAAACAAGGCTGGCGAAAGCCAGACGAGGAGGAAAAATGCAAGAAGTAACTACATAGAGGCGCTGCAAGGTTACATTGAGCCGTTGTGGCATTATGCAACAAAAAGGGTTTTGTAGACGTTGCATAATGCAACCATATATGGCTTTTTCATCACGGCGACTATTGCACCTCATTTTTAGTAAGCCTTTGTCAAATAGAACCTTACGCCTGTTTTTGTCCAATCACTATTTTTTCTGGCATATCGCTTGCATTAAATTGTTTTCGAGGCTTAATGCAATGAAGATAGCGATACCAGTATGGAACGGTTTTGTCTCGAACGTATTCGACTTTGCCCACAGGATTTTGCTGGTGGATATCGAAAACGCCAAAATGGTTAATCGTTCTGAAGTTGACTTGAAAACCGAATCGCTGCCGCAGCGTGCAAGCAATCTGAAAAACCTCGGAGTTGATGTATTAATATGCGGAGCGATTTCACGAGCACTCGCAAATATGGTTATGGCATCAGGAATTCAAGTTCTGCCATACGTAACCGGCAAGGTTGACGATGTGTTACAGGCGTATTTGACCGGCCAATTGGTACATCCGCAGTTTACTATGCCGGGTTACTGGCCGGGTGCGCGAAGAGGCTTTGGACGAGGCGGACGAGGACGGCGA
>Ga0307438_1001685_pt1 | contig 13690 bp, 8 predicted proteins | sample SalMarWE160110MG_FD_202144 | JGI IMG/M metagenome (GOLD analysis project Ga0307438, IMG submission 202144) | Salt marsh sediment microbial communities from the Plum Island Ecosystem LTER, Massachusetts, United States - WE1603-110 | ecosystem: Environmental > Aquatic > Marine > Intertidal zone >... | reverse complement strand
ACTGAAAAGCCTCTTACCAAACCGGCAAAAAAAGCCGGGGATAAGATTATCATTATAGGCGTGACAAGGAATGACGGCAATGATACGCTCTACAGAGCTGGCCTTGTAAAAGAGATGCGCCCGGCAGTAGCTTTGTTTAAAGAAGAAAGAACCGCCCTGGATGCTGCCATGGCTGCTTTCGGTACCAGTAAGATCAAAACCTGTGCTGATTTAGGCGCCGCCGGTATCGGAGCCGCGGTATGCGAGTCAGCCAGGTATGGCGGCTTGGGAGCCAGAGTGAATCTGTCCAAGGTTCCGGTTTCGGTTAAGGGGATTACCCCGCAGGAGATCTTAATTTGCGAGACTCAAGCCCGATATGTGGTTCATGCCGCGCCGGAATCTGTTGATGAGGTATTGGAAGCCATACGATCTAAAACCGATAATGTTGCGGTAATAGGAGAAATCACCTCTGATGATAAGGAAATTTTTGAATATAACGGAGAGGTCGTCGCCGCTATTCCCAACAATCCGTCAAAAGAAACGTTAGAGGCCTTGAGAAGCGGTAAATAGGAAAATAGCTAAGTTAGGGGATAGGATTTAGTTTTTAGTTCGTAGTTCCTGGTTCGTGGTTGAAAAATTCCTTGACATATCAACTCAAATTCTCTAGAATTGAAATATAAAAAGGGGGTATCGTGAAAAAACGAATTTTTTTCAAGACAATTATTTTAGTTCTAATCATCGGAATGCCTTTCATAGTAAACAGTAAGAATAATAGTAAAGAGTCGATCCTTATACCCGTGAAAAAGGGTGCAACCTGGGGGTACGTATCTCCAAATTCAGAGAAAGAGATACCATGTATATATGATGGCGCCTTGGATTTTTCCGAAGGTTTAGCCGCAGTTAAGAAGGGTGATAAATGGGGTGTTATTAACAGAAAAGGGGAGACTGTTATTAAATTCATTTATGATGCTATTAGATGGCCTTAAACTCTTAAACTATAGAAACTACAATTCCTATGATAGAGGGGCCTGGTCTTGAATTTTGAATTTAAAGTACGATATCAAAACATCGGGATTGAGGAGAAAGAAGCTGTGATTGAATCTAAAGTTCGGGTTAAGGCTGACCGCTGACAGCCGACAGCTGACGGCGAAAAAAGATGAACGTAAATAAGAGGAATATAATGAAAAAGAAAATATTATTTATAAGTGTCTTGTTTATAACTATCGCTGTGATGTTGAATTTGAACTGTATGACTTGTATTGCTAGTAACTTAGGCGCCTTTGAAGACAGACCATATAAATATGCAGTCAAAGATAGTATTCCGGAATTGGATTTGGAGGCTTTTAAGTCACGCAGGAAAGTAATTATTTATTTAAGCGACGGGAGTCGCTTAAAGGGTAGATATTACGGTTTGGAGAATATTCCCAAAGAAGAATATGCTGAAAAATATACTAAATGTCTTGAACTTCTGAAGGGTGAGATTGTTCTGCCGGCTTTGGGCGACACTATAAGCTTGTCATTTACAACTTCAGAGCAGGATGAGGCAGTGATTTTCGGAGGCTTCGGTCATAGACTCATAATGACAGCTCCTGTCGAGGCACCTGATTCCAATAGGTTCATGCTAGAATATGTTAAAAGTATTTCGGTTGGCGGTGGAAGCGTAATAGAAACAGAGACTATAAGAGATCTAATGCATAAAGGTAAAATACCGCTTTTGTCGGCGATTCATTTTAGAGACACGCTAGCTAATAAGAAGCTTATTCCGATAGATGAAATTGAGATGTTAAAAATAGAGGAAAACGATCTGCCTGGTTTTGAGGGTACGGATCCGGGTTTTATGATGATTGGAGATTTAATCTACGGCATAATTATATGGTATTTCTTTATTCGATAAGATGTTTTTGAGTAACATAGTTCGTTGTTAACTTAAGTTTCAAGTTTCGCGTTTCGTGTTTCAAGTAAAAAAAACAAAAATATTCGTGCTATTCGTACGATTTGTTGTTTCTCTTAGTTGTTTTGGTAGAGATGGGATTCTGACTCCTGGCTTCTGCTTTAAATTTCCTTGACTTTTATTGTATATTCGTTAAACTTTCTATAAAAGGAGATTGTATGAGTATAAAATTTGAAATATCAGAGGTTGATATAAACGGGGTCAGACCTTGAAATGTGAAAAGAATTTTAAGAAGTTAGTAGTTAGGAGTTGGAAGTTAGAATAAACATTAACAGTGATGTGATTTTTTTTATAATACTGATGTATATGGAATTACCCAGAAATATTGGAATAATTTTATATTGACCGGAAGTGGAATACATGAAAAAAACTATTATAATTACATTACTCATTCAACTGTGGTTTTCAGCGAATGCACAGTATTAAACTAATACAAATGAAAAAGGAGATGGGTATTATTTAAATCCAATTTTTGCGGGAGATTACCCTGACCCAAGTATATTACGCGATGGCAGCGATTACTATATCGTTCATTCATCTTTCAAATATTATCCGGGTTTATTAATTTGGCATTCAAAAGATTTGATTAATTGGACACCGGTAACAAATGCATTGCATAAATATGTAGGTTCTGTTTGGGCGCCCGATTTAGTTAAATATAAGAATAAATATTACATCTATTTTCCAGCTAATAATACAAATTATGTTGTCACTGCCGATTCAATTAATGGGCCCTGGAGTGATCCGATAGATTTGAAAGTTGGTAATATCGATCCTGGTCATATTACTGATGCTGAAGGTAACCTATATTTGTATTTCAGTAGCGGTGGTTATGTTCCTCTCTCTGAAGATGGGCTTTCTGTTACAGGCGAATTCAAACATACTTACAGTGGCTGGCCAATACCTCGTGAATGGACAATTGAATGTTTTTGTATGGAAGGCCCGAAGCTTGCCCATAGATGTGATTATTATCATCTGACAGTTGCTGAAGGTGGAACAGCTGGTCCTGCTACAGGTCACATGGTAATTTCGGCACGTTCAAAGTCGCCTTTTGGACCCTGGGAGAATTCACCGTACAACCCTATAATCAGAACGGAAAAAAACTCTGAAAAATGGTGGTCTAAAGGACACGGTACATTATTCGAAGACGCAGCAGGAAATTGGTGGATGGTTTTTCACGGATATGAAAATGGACATTATAACATGGGTCGTCAAACATTACTTCAGCCCATAGAATGGACAAATGACGGTTGGTATAAAACACCTGATGGTATTAAAACCGGTGAACCAATTAAAAGACCTGCAGGAATGTTTTTAGATGAAGTATTTTCCTTAAATGATAACTTTGAAGGCTGTACGTTAAAACCACACTGGAAATTTTTTGGTGAATACGACACCAGTAGATTCCATTTAGTTGATAATAGTTTAGTTATTAAGGCCAAAGGGCATTCTGTTGGCGAGAGTTCTCCCTTGCTTTGTGTCCCGCAAGATTATTCATATATAGCACAGGTCGAGCTGTTTATTGAAGGAGAAGGAATCGGAGGATTAGTACTTTTTTATAACAATAATGCGTATTCAGGAATATTAGCTGATAAAGAAAATATTTTAGCTGATCTTCGAGGCTGGCAGTTCCCAACCGAAAAAAAGGCAATTAAAAATCATGTATTCCTTCGCCTCAAAAATATTAATAATACAGTTGATATGTATTACAGTATTGATGGGGAAAAATGGAATAAAATAGAAAATTCTCTCGAAGTCTCTGCTTATCATCATAATGTTCTCGGCGGATTCTTGAGTTTACGACTTGGCCTTTGTTCTATAGGTGATGGTAAAGTCAAATTTAAGAACTTTATATACAAACCCTTGAAATAATAAGAAAATATAGTCATCAGTCATCAGTCGCGAGTCGCCAGTCAAAAACGGTTCTCCGCACATAACGGTACCCGCACATAACGGTACCTGGTCTTGAATTTTGAATTATTTTCCTCTTGACATTACTATAATTATCGTTATTAAATCTATAAGGGTAAGTCCTGCAATGTGTTTCAAGTGCTTTCTTCCATATGTTTCTGGGGTCGCATCTCAACACTTGACAAATCAGTAGATTCTTCGGATCTAAGTTAATTCAAAAAAGATTCTATCTAATTAAAGTCATTCTAAGACTCTTTGTGGTTCAATAAATTGTTTTTTTCTCTTTGTTGACTATTTTCACTCTACCCCTTGACTTTTCTTGAAAATCAAGTATTTTAGAAGCAGTAAATGTAGGTTATAAAATCTCCAAGATCTCTAGGTACATATTTGTTTGTTTTCTCATTTATCTCCCTTCTGGTTTTGCCGGTTATACATCTTAATACGTTTTCTATAAAATCGTATTCGAAACTAATTACATTTACAAAACATGTAAATATTCAAACCTAAAAGGAGGTAACATGAATATATACGTAGGTAACATTTCGTCACAGGTAACTGAAGAAGATATTAATGAAGCTTTTGCAACTTATGGACAGCTGACTTCAGTTAGAATAATTAAAGATAGGTACACAGGTGAACCCAGAGGATTTGGATTTATCGAAATGCCTGAAAAGACAGAGGCAGAAGCCGCAATAGCCGGTCTAAACGGCAAAGAACTTAAAGGGAAAACGCTTAACGTGAATGAAGCACGCCCCCGTCCGGAAGGTGGTGCACCTCGCGGTGGCCGCTCTCAGTGGTCAAACTAAGAGTTATCTGAAAAAGATATAACTATCAAAATATAAGGGGGCATCGTTCAACAATATTATATTAGTATTGTATGTAATTTTTGCCCCCAATATTTTTTCAAGTTTTAGATTTCTAGTTTCGAGTTAAAAAACAAACGAGAAATTTTTATTCATGCTATTCTGGTACGTAGGTTCTTTGAATCTAAGTTAAATGGATAAATAGCAAAATAGTGAAATAGTCCCCCTATACCCATTTCCCAATTTTTCCATATTTCTATTTTTCTAAATACAGTCTCCCGTCTGCGGTCATCGGTCGCCCCTTTGACTCTTGACTTCTGGCTCCTGAATTCTGCATTCTTTATTTTCATGGAACTTATAAGTCATTTTTTCAGTCATATATACTAAAGAAGACAAAAAATAGTTTCAAGTATGATTGCAAAATGGATTTATAAATACTTATTAAAAATAGTTTAAACAATTAAAAACGGAGGCATTATGAGGAAAAAATTAAGTTTGGGATTAGTAGTATTTTTTTTGTTGCTACTTGCTAATTGCAGTCTTTTTGAAGATGGTCATGTAGTTCATTTAATTGAACCACAAGCACAAGATATACTTGTAAAAGGAGAAACTTTCAGGGTTGTGGCTGACATAAATGTTGATGACGAAATAAGTGAATTAAAAATAATTCTTTGGTTACCAAGCAAAATTGCTGATACTGCGTTTGCTGACGAGGAATATGATAGTACTCTATGGGCGTTAGAAGGTGATTTTCCGCGCAAGATTACAATAGAAAAAGAATTAACGGTGCCGCTTAATGCTCCTGTTAACGATGATTACAGGTTACTGGTAGATGCATTTTATGCTGAAAAGAATATGTCGGAAGGATATTCCCTTTCAGTTCGTGTTCGTTCCTCTGATGATTAAAGAATAGAATTTCTATTTTACCGTTATATTAACTATAGAAGGCATTAATCCTTCGGAAGTGGCTTCCAGGGAAATGTTTCCGGATTTTTCTTTTGCCTGTACGACTACAAGACACATGCCGTTGAATGCTTTTCTGTAATTTGCTTTAAAAGGTTCGTGACTTGTCTGACATCCGTTGTCGACTCCGACAATAAAACCTTCTCCCTGTATGTCAAAATTGATCAGGTTGTCAGCATGGGGGACAAGCGTTCCTTCCTCGTCAACAACTTTTACGGTAACGAATGAAAGATCTTTTCCGTCGGCACGAATAAGGTTACGGTCAGGTTCAAGGACTATTTTTGAAGGCTCCCCGGCAGTTTTTATCTCTTTTATAAGTGGTTTTTCCCCATCTTTAATCGCAATGGCTTTTATTGTACCGGGTGTGTAAGTTAGTCGCCAAACTAATTGATAATCGTCTTCAGTTTTTTGTTTTTTACCCTGGGATTCGCCGTTCAGGAAAAGCTCTACTTCATCATAATTGGTGTAAGTCCATACGTCAATTATACTTCCTTCTTCCCAGTTCCAGTGAGGAAAAACATGCAAGACGGGTTTATCTGTCCATTCGCACTGGTAGAAGTAATAGCCGTTTTTCGGAAAGCCGGCTAAATCCATGATGCCAAAATAAGAACTGCGTGCAGGCCAATCATAGGGGGTAGGCTCTCCCAGGTAATCAAAGCCGGTCCATATAAACATACCGGAAATAAAATCATATTTTTCTACGATTTTCCAGGTTTCTTCATGTGTAGATCCCCAGGGCGCGCTGCAATTATCATAAGACGAACAGGTATAATCCGGGTTCCCGTTAAGTAACGGCAGGTCCCAGCGCGGAGGCCAACGTCTGATACTATCCGAAGGCATATCGTATGCACCCCGGGTCGCCAGAGCTGAATTCGTTTCGGCTCCGATTAATTTTTCTCCCGGGTATGTTTCAGGAAATTCTACATAATTATCCTGACTATAATTATAGCCTATTAAATCCAGAGCTCCTGACCTGATAACGGGATTCAGAGGACTAATATCATTGCAAGCAGCTGTAACAGGACGCGTCGTGTCGAGATTTTTTACAATAGATGTAAGTCTTTTTGCAATGACCGACCCGCTGTTGTCCTCTTTATCCCATTGCTCTATAACTTCATTTCCTATACTCCAGATAAACACACTTGGATGGTTACGGTCTCTTCTAATTAAGTCTTCCAGGTCCTTTTTGTGCCATTTTTTGAAATGCAAATGATAGTCGAACTCGGGTTTACCCTTTTCCCAAGCATCGAATGCTTCATCCATTACTATGAAGCCCATTTGATCGCATAAATTCAATAATTCGGGCGCAGGTGGATTGTGTGAAGTACGAATGCCATTGCACCCCATTTCTTTTAATATTTCAAGCTGACGTTCAAGGGCCCGGGTATTTATGGCAGCCCCGAGGCATCCAAGATCGTGGTGGTTACACACACCTTTAATTTTAATGGGTTTCCCGTTAAGGGAAAAGCCTTTCTCGGAATCGAAATTAAAATAACGGATACCAAAAGGTGTTTCGTAGTCATCCAGGATTTCTCCCTCATACTCGATTTGAGAGACAGCTTTATACAGGTATGGATTTTCAATAGACCATAAATTCGGACGGCTAATCTCTAATTTCTGTTCAACTGGAGTAATAGAATCTTCTAATGTTATTCCGGAAGAAGTAACACTTGCAATTTCTCTTCCTGCTGTGTTATAAATAGCAGTTTTTAAAGTTACTTGCTGGTTTCCTTCTATTTTTTTCCTTATGTCTGTTTTAATATTTATCTCGGCTGATTTCTCGTTCGTTTGCGGTGTTGTAATAAACGTTCCCCAATGGTCAACAAAAATCTTGTTTGTATGAACCAGCCAGACGTTTCTGTAAATTCCCGAACCTGAATACCATCTTGAATTTGGTTGATGAGAGTTATCTACTTTCGCTACGATTGTATTTTCTTTCTTTCCATAATTGAGGTGAGGGGTTAATTCGTATCTGAAAGAGATATACCCGTATGGTCTTTTCCCGAGATAATGTCCGTTTATCCACACTTCGCTGTTTTCATAAATGCCGTCAAAGTCAATAAAAATCAGTTTATCTTTTTCGGTTTCAGGGAGGGTAAATGTTTTTCTATACCACCCTATCCCTCCGGGCAAAGCCCCTCCTCCTGGAGTAGCTGGATGTTCCTCGCTAAAGTTCCCCTCGATACTCCAATCATGCGGTAAATTTAATACTCGCCAGTCGGAATCGTTGAATTCATACTTATCCGCGTCTTTTACATCTCCTAAGTTAAATTTCCAATTCTGGCAAAAATCTTCGGTTTTTCTTTCTTTTAAAGTAAGACTGGTACATTGGCTAAAAAATATAAGTAACAAGAAAGAAAAAGATATTATTTTGAGGTTTATTCCGATTTTCATGAACGGGACTCCTTTTATTTGATTGTTATAATCTTTAATAGTTACCTAATCCATCTTAACGGATATTTCGGAACCCTTATATTTCAGTGTTTCATCAGGTTTAATATTAAAGTCAAGTTTTACATTTTTGTCTTTAGTAACCCAGACAATATGCATAGTTCTTATCTCAAGCATTCCCGGAAATTCTTCACGTCTTTCTCCGATTGTAAGAGTACGAGTTTTTTCATCATATCTAATTGGTATAATTGAAAATTTTCCCTTTTCATAATTATAATTGTCGTTTTCATCTTCATATAGCTCAAAAGTAGCATCCTTACCTGTATAAACATATAAGATTAGTGGGTCAGCCGGTTTTTCATCGCTATACTGTATTTCAGGACCGAATGGAATAATCGAACCCTCCTTTACGTAAACCGGTATATCGTTGTAAGGCGCGTCTGCAATGATTGTTTGCCCGCCTTCTAAATACCTCCCGGATTGGAGTTCATACCAGCCGGTTCCCTCTGGTAGATAAACGGGGCGTTTCCGAGTCTTATATTCGGTTACAGGATTGATTAGGAGTGCGGGGCCGAACATATATTGGTCACCAATATTTAATACCTTCTCATCGTATCCAAAATCCATGACCAGGGCTCGCATTATTGTATAATCCCTTTGTGTAACCATACCGGTTAAAGAATAAATATAAGGCATTAGCCTATAACGTAATTTATCATAATATAACATCGATTGGTAAGCGGGATGATCAGGAGGTGCAACGTAAAAAATTTCGCGATAAGGGTATTCTCCGTGTACTCTAAATAAAGGGCAGAATGCGGCAAATTGGAACCAGCGGGTCATTAGTTCTCTCCACTCAGCCAGATCTTCGCCTTTTGCGTCCATATATCGAGCCTCGACGGAAAATCCGCCGACATCCGTTGTCCAATAGGGGATACCGGATAAACAGAAATTTAATCCGGCGGGAATCTGTGCCTCAAGGTCGTACCATCGTGCTGCAACGTCCCCGCTCCATGTAGCCGCAGAATATCGCTGCTGTCCGGGGAAAGCCGACCTGGTTAGAATGAAAACCCTCTGATCGGGTTTTGTTTTCCGCTGGCTTTCATAAACTCCTTTGGAATTCATTATAGAATAGGTGTTTCGGTATCTTGCTCCACTTCCCATAGCAGTAGGGTGCATACGCAAATGGGTCTCAGCTCTCGAAAGATTTGATTGAATGTCCGGTTCGGTACAATCCAGCCACCAGGCATCGAATCCCATACTGAATAGGTGTTCGTTAATTTGCTTCCAGAATAAATCCCGAGCTCTTTCGCTGTACGGGTCGTAGAATGTTGAGACATACCCCGGACCAACCCAGTCTTTTTGCTCCTTTTCTACGTTCCGCATATAGAGCCATCCTTTTTTCTTGAATTCTTCATAGTTTTTAGTTCCAACATAAAACTTTGGCCAGACAGATATCATAATGTGAGTGTTAAGGTCATCGTGAAGCTCCTGTACCATACCGTCGGGATCGAGATATCGGGTGGAGTCAAATTCATGTGAGCCCCATTTGTCTTCTTCCCAGTAAAACCAGTCCTGAACGATATTATCGAGAGGTATCTTTCGCCTGCGGAATTCCCTAACAACCGAGAGTAATTCTTCCTGTGTTTGATAACGTTGTCTGCACTGCCACAGGCCCATAGCCCACTTAGGCATCATGGTTGCCTTACCAGTGATTGTACGGTATCCCTTTATTACTTTATCCGGGTTATCACCATAAATAAAGTAATAATCGATTCCGTCGGCCACTTCCGAATAAAGAGATAAACTATTTTTATATAATTCTTCTTTAGGACCAAGATGTTTTAATCCAATGAATCCTCCGTTCGGAATCCATTCTATTTTTATTGAGTAACGTTTACCGGATTCCATCGGCAGACTCAATAGATGTGTCCAGGGCAGCCAGTTTTGCCGCCATGCGTCGACCACGAGTTTACCGTTAAGCCACATCTTTGTATAGTTAGAAGAGTAAAGCCTGAATTTATGAATTCCAGATTCCTTACACTCGATTTCGCCACTCCACCGGATACTGCCTGTATTTGTGTTGAACCCTTCGGGAAATGTGTCGTGGACGTCAATAAATTCGTACTCTATTTTCGATTCCCTGCGCGATGTAAATAGTGAATCGAAATCAGCTTTCGCGAAGTATTCGGACGTGAGCCCTCCTTCATTACCTTCTTTGTCGTATAATTTTAGCGTCGACAAAGATTGATAATCACGAATATCTCCAAATTTCGTTCGTGAATTATTATCCCAAAGGATGCCGTAATTTTTACTGGAAACTAAAAAAGGGACAGCAATGACAATATTATACTGCCATAAATCCACGTCGTGCCCTTTGTAGTTCATGATGTTGTTTTGATGCTGTCCTAATCCGTAAAATGCTTCACCGACGGATGAGCTAAAAATCTGTTGAATATGATATGTTTTTTCTCCCATAACTTCCGCAGGTGTAATTGTTTTGCTATTTTCTAACTTTTCTTCAAGGATTAACTGACCATTTGAATTATAGAAGGCGATTGTACCTTTTTCTTTGTGAACCTTCATGATAACTTTAGAAGTAGAAAGTACAATTTCACTGTCTTCCTCCTCGAGCGACCACGGTACCGATTCCCAATCGGTTTTATTGACCATAAGACTGGGACGCTTTGAAAAGCTTTTATCCGCTGTGGCAGTAACGTGAATAATATTCTCGGTACACACCTCAATTTTCATTAAGTTTGCGTCCGTTGCCTTCTCAGTTTTAAGTTTAATCATAATGCCGTCAGGCTGTTTTTTATATTCGCCATTTAATCCATCAATTACCATAAAAATCATAAAGAAAAATAATACTTGCCATTTGTTTGTTTTCATTTACCCCCCATTTGTGGCTATATAGTAAACTTTTTATTCTTTTTTTCCAAAAAACATCTCATTTAATACACCGTCTTCTTTCGATAAATAAAATATTAAAATTTAAAAAGCAAAATGACAAATGAAAATGCAAAATTATCCCATTCTCCAAGTCACAAAAACTAAAAAAATTTGTGCTATTTGTGTGATTAGTTGGTTCTCTTTTGACGGGTAGGGAAGGGATTCTGACTTCTTGCTTCTGTATTCTGACTTCTTTGTTAAATTTTTCCATTTTGATATTTAATTTTTGCATTTTAGCGGCTTTGCCGCTCTATGTTATTTAAGAGAAATTCTTAAAAGTACGTTTTGATTCCCGGGCAATTCCAGAAGACATTTATTAGAATCTTCGGTGAGACTCTTAATTTTTAATTCTTTATCGCTTGTTTTTATTGTTTTTATCTCACCAGGCACTTTCAGTGTCACCTCTTGACTGGTAGATGAACGTAAAGTTATTGATATGTCTTTTTTATCCCATTGGAGACTTTTCATTTCTATCTGACCTCTCAATAAAATACCTTCGATTTTGCCGGTTAACCAGTTAGATGGTAGGGCCGGCAGCAATGAGATGAAGTGCGGCTCAGAATAAATTAGTGTTCGTATAACCGCAGCAGGGAATCCGCCACTTAAGTCCATATTAAATAGGGACCCTGGATTGTGCAGGCTTGCCAGAGAATTTGTCCAATACCTGCTCGCCATCCAATTGATTAACTCATCCGTGGTTCCGGACTCTTCCAGATTTGCCGCTACAAATGCCATTTGGACCATACCAAAAACCATTTCGCCGCCGTTGTCCCTCCGCCGAATTTTCATCCGTTCTTCGATGGCACCTTTGGCGGCTCGAGTAAGTTCCGGACTAGCAGCAATGTCCGGATCGATCATATCATACAATCCATAAAGATGAGAGACATGTCGGTGAGCATAGTTGTCTTTAAACCCCGGCCATAACCATTCCCGCAAAACACCATCTTCATTTATCTCATAATCTGGCATTTTGGATAGCATGTCCTTCCACTTGATCACCTTTTCCTGATCAGTCTCTAAAGTCCGAGCTGTCTTAATGCAATTCCGCAGGAGCTGTTTTGCGACCATTACATCGATGGTTGCGTTAATACAAGCTTGAGATTCGGAATTGGCGGGATTATTTTCCGGGGAGTAGGAGGGATTAAAGATGTATCTCCCGTCTTCTCCTAAGGTGAGGAAATCCTCGTAGAACAAAGCCGCTTCTTTCATAAAGGGATATGCCCGTTTAGCGAGAAAATTTTTATCGCTTGTGTAAAGCCAATAATCATAATAGAAGTTAGCAGCCCAGCCGGCTCCTGCTGTCCAGAAAGTCATGCACCAGGTTTCATCAAAATGGATATTCCGGCCATGAGTACTGGTACGGGATGGAATATGAATACCGCGGCATCCATACAATCGTCTGGCATTGTCACGATAATAAGGTAACATTTTATCCTGGTAGTCAAAATATGCCGTTATTAGTTCAGGCATGTTTCCGCATAGAAAACTTGAAATGGCAACCTGTAGATTGCCGTTCTGTGTAAAATCCGAGGACCATGGGGGAGTCCAGTTACCGTTCCAGATTCCTTGCAGATTTGGCGGATTGGTTCCTGTGGCACATAAAATATTGTACCTACTAGCATCAAACAATTTTTCAATGATAGCAGGAGTGACCTTTTTCCTGGCTTTAAGAACCATTGTTTCGGAATCTAATGAATGGTCTTCACCTCCTCTTAAATCGAGTGTGACTCGATTGAACAATTCTCCATGTATTTTTGTATGTCTTTCTATAAGTATTTCGTAATCTGCTTGAACGGCTTTTAGTGATTGTTTCATGTTTTTAACTTGAGAGTTAGTCCAATCATAATTTGGTTTAATACTTACGAAAAGCAAGACTTCTCTGGCGTCCTTTATGACTATTCGGTTTTCGGAAACCGTTTGAGTTCCGCCCTTCTGGATTACCCGTCCAACACCTTCATATCCTTCAAGGCTTCCTTTCCACCGGCGCTTAAAACTACTGCGATAGGTTAGCCATTCAGTGGATGCCTCTGCGGATGTTTCTCCAATCGACCCGTTTACAAATTCCATCTGACTCCATTCGTATGGTCTCTGAGAGAACATAAAATCGCAGTTTATTTTCCCGGTACCACGGATGGAAAGTACTACGATACTATCGGCACGGGATACAAAAAGCTTTCTTTGAAATTTACCGCACGAATCCTCCCAGTCTACAATAGACTCTCCCGTTTCGAAATTGACTGATCGGGCATAGTGTTTAATATTTGAGGGTGCCATATTCAAACGAATGTCGAACGCCGGCATGTAGGGGTCGGTCCAACGCAGGCCGCCGTATCCTTCTTTCTCACTTTGTTCAACCGGAATTTTTGTTGCATCGGTATACTTACCCGCAAGCAGTAATTTGCGTATTTCATCCAGCCGGCTTGCCTGATTAATCGGTTTGACAGGATAACTTGCCGGTAAATACAGTAATGCATGGTTCAAGATGATGGTCTCATCGTGAGGTCGAGCTATAACCATCGCACCAATAGTTCCGTTACCGGATAGTAGAGCTTCTTCCCACGAGCGGGCAGGAAGCCAGCTTGTAAAGCCGCGATCGGGCGCATTAGAATGAAACTTTCGAGCCTGAGCTTTTTGAAATGCACTCAGGACAATAAGCGATAAAAAAAAGTAACTTATTCTAATTCGCCACACAGAACTCACGGCCAACCTTTTTCTAACTTTATCATAAATCTTATAGCAG
>Ga0307438_1001684_pt1 | contig 13698 bp, 16 predicted proteins | sample SalMarWE160110MG_FD_202144 | JGI IMG/M metagenome (GOLD analysis project Ga0307438, IMG submission 202144) | Salt marsh sediment microbial communities from the Plum Island Ecosystem LTER, Massachusetts, United States - WE1603-110 | ecosystem: Environmental > Aquatic > Marine > Intertidal zone >... | reverse complement strand
TCCCCTCTCAGCGGCATCGGCCAGGATGGTCACCCGATTCTCCCGCACCTCGATGAAGCCGCCGGTGATGGCCATGGTCGTCTCTTCCCCGCCCTTGACGACGCGCAGCACCCCCGGCTGGATGGTGGTCAGAAGGGGCGCGTGCAGGGGCAGGAGCCCCAGCTCTCCCTCGATGCCGGGGACAATCAGCCGCTCGACGTCCTCTTCGGAGAGGACGACTCTCTCGGCGGTGACGATGTCAACTTTCAGATTCGGCACTGGTTGATGCCCCCTTGGGCCCTGCTCCCGCCGCTTCCTTCTCCATCTGCTCGGCCTGCTCCGCCTCCTCGATAGCGCCCACCATGTAGAAGGCCTGCTCCGGCAGTTGGTCCCACTTGCCCTCCAGGATCTCCTTGAAGCCCCGCACCGTCTCGCGGACGGGCACGTACTTGCCGGAGCGGCCGGTGAAGGCCTCGGCCACGAACATGGGCTGGGAGAGGAAGCGCTGAATCTTGCGGGCCCGCATCACTGTCAGCTTGTCCTCCTCCGACAGCTCCTCCATGCCCAGGATGGCGATGATGTCCTGGAGTTCCCGATAGCGCTGGAGCACGGCCTGCACGCCGCGGGCCACCTGGTAGTGCTCCTCCCCCACGATGCGCGGGTCGAGGATGCGGGAGAAGGAGGTGAGGGGGTCAACGGCGGGATAGATCCCCTGCTCGGAGATGGCCCGATCCAGGGCGACGACGGCGTCCAGGTGGCCGAAGGTGGTGACGATTCCGGGGTCGGTGTAATCGTCGGCGGGCACGTAGATGGCCTGGAAGGAGGTGATGGAGCCCCGTTTGGTGGAGGTGATGCGCTCCTCCAGGGCGCCGACGTCGGTGGAGAGGGTGGGCTGATAGCCCACCGCCGAGGGCATCCGCCCCAGCAGAGCGGAGACCTCCATGTTGGCCAGGATGTAGCGATAGATGTTGTCGATGAACAGGAGAACGTCCTGCCCCTCCACGTCGCGGAAGTATTCGGCCATGGTGACGCCGGTGAGGCCGACGCGGGCCCGTACGCCCGGCGGCTCGTTCATCTGGCCGAAGACGAGGACGGTCTTGTCGATGACGCCCGACTCCTTCATCTCGGACCAGAGGTCATTGCCCTCGCGGGAGCGCTCCCCCACGCCGGCAAAGACGGATGTGCCGCCGTGCTCGCGCGCGATGTTGCGGATGAGCTCCATAATGACGACGGTCTTGCCCACGCCGGCGCCGCCGTAGGCGCCCACCTTGCCCCCCCTGGGGAAGGGACAGATGAGGTCCATGACCTTGAGGCCCGTCTCCAGCACCGTGGTCGTCGTCTCCTGCTCGTCCAGAGAAGGCGGCGGACGGTGGATGGGCCAGTAGTCTGCGGCCTCAACATCGCCCAGGTTGTCGATGGGCTGCCCCAACACATTGAACAGACGCCCCATGGTGCCCGCCCCTACTGGCACCTTGATGGGGCCGCCAAGGTCGACCGCCTCGGCACCCCGACGGAGGCCATCGGTGCTACCCATAGCCAGGCAGCGCACCCAGTTGTTGCCCAGGTGCTGCTGCACCTCGGCCAGCAGCTTGTCGCCGTTCATAGCTATCTCGATAGCATCGTTGACCGACGGCAGCTCATCCACCGGGAACTCGCCGTCCACCACGGTGCCCATGACTTGAACTATTTTTCCCTTGGCCATAACATCACCGTCCCACAAGCCTGTGGCCCTTTGGGTCGTGCCACCTCTCCCCTGAATCACTCATACTATACCCTTCGCCCACAGTTTGGCAGTCTAGCGTTCCCCTCTAAGCACCTCGGCGCCGCCCGTCAGCTCCAGGAGCTCCTTGGTGATGCTCTCCTGGCGGGCCTTGTTATAGGTGAGGGTAAGCTCGCGGATCATCTCGTTGGCGTTGTCGGTGGCGCTGCGCATGGCCACCATGCGCGCCGATTGCTCGCTGGCCACTGCCTCCAGCACCGCCTCGTAGAGCTGGCGCTCCACGTAGCGGGGCAGAAGCTCAGCCATGATGTCCTCCCGCGAGGGCTCATAGATATAGTCCACCCCCCAAGTGGCCGCCTCCGCAGGGGGTTCCACCGGCAACAGCTTAAAGATTTGCGGCCGCTGAACCATAGTGCTAACAAACAAAGGATAACTCAGATAGACCTCATCGGCCAGGTCGTGAATGTAGTCATCCATGGCCGCGCGAGCGGCGGGCCGCACGTCCTCGTAGCTGGGGTAGTCGCCCAGGCCGATGAACTCGGCCACCACCTCCATCCCGGTACGATGGAAGAAGTCGCGCCCCTTGCGCCCGATGCAGATAAGCCTGACGGGCACTTGTCGCTCGACGATGAAGGAGGCGGTGTGGCGGTTGAGATTGGCAGGCAAGCCGCCGCAGAGGCCGCGGTCGGGCGTAATGAGTATGATGTCGATGGCGTTCACCTCGCGCCGACGCATGAGAGGATGGATGGTCTCGGGTTCCTGAAGGGGCAAGGTCTCGGCCAGGCTGGCCAGTACCGCGCGCATTTTCTCAGCATAGGGACGGCCGGCCAGAGCGCGAGTCTGGGCTCGCCTCATCTTGGAGGCGGCTACCAGTTCCATGGCCTTGGTGATCTTGGCCGTGTTCTCGACGGTGCGAATGCGACGGCGAATCTGACGAAGGGTAGCCACAGACCTTCTCTTCCTCTTCCTTGTCTAACAGGTTCCTACGAACGTAGTTCTCCGCCCGTCAACTTGCTATCTATGTTCCGGGGGAGATTCTGAACTCGACTGAGCAAGCCAGTCGGCTACCTTCAGCAAGTCTGTATTCAGAAGCACATGGGCCTGGCGATAGTTTCCCGCTTCGATAAGCTGAGTTAGTCTTTGCTTATCACGCTCTAAGCTCTGCTTTGCCCAGCAAATCGGCGCTTCTGCCCACATTCTCGCGAATTCAATGAACTTTTCAGTTTCACCAAACCTGTAAATGTCCTCGTTCGCCCATTCAGTGGCGATCGCAAGGGCAAATATTACGCGAACGTCACCCCATTTAGGCCACCAGATGAACTCTTCTCCCTCCTGACTTCGAAACTTTAGGCCCAGCAATCCGAATTGTTTTCTAGGCTTTTTCTCAACGAAGTGCTCTACGAATCTAATTGCCCTTCTCTCCATCACGCCTTCCCTAGTACGGCACGCTCTCCTTGAACTCGGCGATGGCTGTCTTCAGCTTGTCCTCGGTCTCGGGGGTGATCTGCTTCTGATCGTCGATATCCTTGCCGATGTCGGGGTGACTCGTCTCCATGAAGCGCTGGAGGGCGATCTCGAAGGGCTGCACCTTGGCCACTGCTACGTCGTCCAGGTAGCCGTTCACCGCTGCGTACAGGATCTCCACCTGCTGATGCAGGGGCATGGGCACGTACTGGAGCTGCTTGAGCACCTCGGTGAGGCGCTGGCCCCGCTCCAGCTGGCGACGGGTGGCCACGTCCAGCTCGGCGGTGCCGAACTGAGCGAAGGCCTGCAACTCGCGAAACTGAGCCAGGTCCAGGCGCAGGCGGGCGGCTACCTGGCGCATGGCCCGCGTCTGGGCGGCGCCACCCACTCGTGACACCGAGAGCCCCACGTTGATGGCCGGACGGATTCCGGCGTTGAACAGATCGGCCTCCAGATAGATCTGACCGTCGGTGATGGAGATGACGTTGGTGGGGATGTAAGCGGAGATGTCCCCCGCCTGGGTCTCGATGATGGGCAGGGCAGTGAAGGAGCCGCCACCATATTCAGGAGCCAGCTTGGCCGCCCGCTCCAGAAGGCGACTGTGGAGATAAAAGACATCTCCGGGGTAGGCCTCGCGCCCTGGCGGCCGGCGCAGGAGCAAAGATATCTGACGATAGGACCAGGCATGCTTGCTGAGGTCGTCGTAGATGACTAGAGCATCGCGGCCTTGCTCCATGAAGTCTTCGCCCATGGCGCAGGCGGCGTAGGGAGCCAGATACTGAAGGGCAGCGGGGTCGGAGGCGTTGGCCGCCACGACGATGGTGTGCTCCATGGCGCCGTGCTGCTCTAGCGTGGCCACCACCTGGGCCACCTTGGACGTCCTCTGGCCGATGGCCGCATAGATGCAGATGAGGTCGCCGCCCTTCTGGTTGATGATGGTATCGATGGCGATGGCTGACTTGCCGGTGGAGCGGTCGCCGATGATCAGCTCGCGCTGGCCGCGGCCGAGGGGGATCATGGAGTCGATGGCCTTGATCCCCGTCTGAACGGGGGTGTCGACACCCTTGCGGTGTACCAGGTCGGGAGCAACGCGCTCTACCGCTCCGGTCTTGTCACGGGGAATCGGCCCCTTGCCGTCCAGGGGGTCGCCCAGGGGGTCCACCACCCGTCCGATAAGGGCATCGCCTACCGGCACCTCGACGATGCGCCCGGTAGACCGCACCTCGTCCCCCTCCCTGATCTCGGTGTAGTCGCCCAGGATGATAGCGCCGACCGTGTCCTCTTCCAGGTTCAGGGCCAGGCCCATGATGTCGTTGGGGAACTGAAGGATCTCGTTGTACATGCAGCCCTGGAGGCCGTGGACACGGGCAATGCCATCGCCGGCCTCCACCACGGTGCCCATATCCACCGCCACGACCTGGGTGCCGAACTGCTCGATCTGCTGTCGAATGATGGAGGCTATCTCTTCCGGTCGTACCGCCATTGCCCCAGTCACCACCTTCCAGTAGCTGCAGGGCTTTTCCGCCGAAGGCGGATGCGCCTCTGGCGCAAGCCCTGCTAATGCAGACCTGAAGGTCTGCAGCTACGTGATTTCAAGTCTATTGCTCCTGACCCTTCAGAGTTCTCTTCAGGGCCAAGAGCTTGCTATGAGTGCTGCCGTCGATGAGGCGGTCGCCTACACGGGCCACCAGGCCACCAACGATGGCTGGCTCCACCTCCAGATGAGTGATCACTTTCTTGCCCGTTATCTGGCTCAACCTCTCCTCCACCGCCCGCTGCTCGGCGTCGGCCAGGGGCACCGCCGTGACCACCCTGGCGTGGGCGACGCCGCTGTGCTCGTCCACTAGATCGCGATAGGCCTCGGCAACCTGAGAGGCGACGCCCACTCGGCCTTTGGCCACCAGCAACTTGGCCAAGTTCATGACCAGCGGATCGATCCCCTTCAGAATCGCCTCCAACAGGCGATACCTGTCGGCCAGGGCCAGCTTGGTGCTGCTGAGGATGGCCTCAGCCTGAGGGTCGGCCATGACCTGGGCCACCAGGGCCAGGTCGGTGGCCCAGCCCTCCAGGCTATCGCGCTCGCGGGCGATCTCGAAGGCCGCCTGAGCGTATCGCTTGGCTGCGGTATCGCGAATCATGAGCTGGGTTCTGACCGAGGAGCCTGCTGGTCGCCGTCACCGCCCAGGGTCGACTCGGCCAGCACCTCCTCGATAAGGCGCCGGTGAGCCTGAGTGTCCAGCGCCTGGCCGATGACCTTCTCGGCAGCCTCGATGGTAAGGCCGGCGAACTCCTGCCTCAGTTCAGCGATGGCGCTGTCCCGCTCGAGCTGGATCTCGCTGCGGGCGCGCTCTAGCAGCGCCTCAGCGTCCTCGCGCGCCTGCTGGCGACCCTCCTCCTGAATGCGAGCCGCTATCTGCTGGGCCTGGCCGATGACGGCCTGCCCCTCCTGCCGCGCTCGCTCCAACTGAGCCTGCACCTCCTGCTCAGCCTGGGCTGCCTGCTGTTTGGCCTGCTCCGCCGCCTCCAGTCCCTCCTGGATGCGCCGCCTCCGCTCGTCCAGCAGGCGGATCACCGGCCTGTAGGCGAGGACGCTCAGCAAAACCAGAAGGATAGTGAAGTTGATAATCTGGGCTAACAGGCTGGGAAGGTTAATCCCCAGGGTCTTCAGCCCATCAACGAACCCTTGGAGGAAGATTGGCTCCATCACCTCACCCTCCACCTAGTCTCCACGCTGGCCTAAAAGACGAACCCGATCATGACGGCCACCACCAGCGCATAGATGCCAATGGCCTCGGCGAAGGCCAGGCCAAGGATCATGTTTACCTGAATGGCCGGCAGGGCCTCTGGGTTGCGGCCCAGGGCGTCCATGGCCCGGCCCACCAGGTTGCCGATGGCCAAGGCTGGCCCAATGGCCCCAAACGCCATGGCCAGACCAGCCGCTAGGTATTTCATTCCGTCATCGGTTATGTTGAAATTCGTGCCCTGCGCCAGGTACTGAGCAGCGGCTTCCACAGGTTGGATAATCGCTAGCAGCAGCTCCATTTATTTGCCTCCTTTTACTGCTATTGTCCAGAGTTTACCGATTGGCCCTCTGCCGTCTCTGCCTAGTGAATCTCAGCCTCTGCCTCATCCGCATCAGGAGGCCCGCCGTGAGTCACCGCGATCATGCCGAATACCAACGTCAGCGCGGCAAAGATGAACGCCTGGATGAGACCCACAAAGAGCTCAAGGCCGTAGAAGGGCAGGGTGAAAACTAGAGGAATAAGGAAAGTGAACATCAGGATCACCACTTCTCCAGCGAACATGTTGCCGAAAAGTCGGAAGGTGAAGCTGATCAGGCGTACCATCTCCGAGACGAGCTCCAGAAACCCCACGAAAGCATCTACGATGCCTTGAAATATCTGGCCAACGGAGAGCCTCCGTATGCCCCGCAGCAAGCCCCCGAAGTTAAAGAACTTGCGGCCGTAGGTGAAAAAGCCCAGTGCACTTATGCCCCAAAACTCCACGAAGACGGCCGACATGATGGCCAGGGCCAGAGGCGTGTTGAGGTCGGTGTTGATCCCTCTGAAGAAGGGGCGGAGCTCGCCCACGAAGTTTCCTTTGTCCCTCTCCTCTTCGGCCTTGTGGGCCGCCTCAGGGTCATCCTCGTCTATTGTTCGCCCCTTCATTTGGTCCAGGCTGGACAGGCCAACATAGGTGGTAGGCAGCGGCCCAAGGTCGGTCTTCTCCATCACGAAGCCGTGTTCACCTTCCTCGCCCAAGCCGATGGCGTTGAAGATGGGGAAGAGGGAGAACCAGTTGGCGAACAGGACGAAGAAGAATATGGTGGCCACCACCGGGAAGAAACGACGACCGTTCTTTTCGCCGGCAATGCTCACCACCAGATTGTAGAAGCCCTCGATAATGGCCTCCAGCAGGTTCTGGACACCGCGCGGAACGATCTCCCAGCGTCGGGTGGCCAAATAGACCAGGCCGATCATCAGAGCCACCACGATCCAGGAGGTGACCATGGTGTTGGTAATGTTGATGATCCCGATGGAGTAAAGGGTCTCCGGCTTGATCTCGATATGGGGAGTAGGGCCGCGCAGGAAGACGAAGCCCGCCAAAACCAGGACCAGCAAGCCAACGATGGTCAGTCGGAGCCTGATGCCCTTCACTGGTCGTCCCCTTGCCGTGGCCGGCGCAAACCCAGCTCCTCGAGCAGCAAGATGTAGCCTCCGAAGAAAGCCAAGGCCAAACCCAGGAAAAGGCCCACGAGGGTGAAAATATGGTCTCTCTCTACCTGTCGGTCAAGCAGCACGCCGCCGACAATGCCAACAATTATGCAAAAAGCAAAATACCAGCCAATCCCCAATAGTCTGACGGCTGGTGGCAGCCTGCCCATCTTGACTCCTTAGCCCCATCGCTGACGAGAGCCTGGCCGCCAGCAACGGGGAAGCGGGCTTCGGCCGCTGTATTGTGGATGTCACCTATTGTCACCGCTACTACACCCTTGCCTAACCCATACCGCCAAGAAGCCCCAAGCCATCGGTTGCTTGGGGCCTCTGTGAGCTCTCGAGAGCACTGCCCCCTAGGATGTTCGCTTATCAAAGTCGTCCATATCCAGGCTATCGATGAAGTCGCGAAAGGGAGAGAGCTTCTCCAACTCCTCTGGCTTCGCCTCAGCATGGCCCTCCGTCTCTCCGGCCTTCTCGCCGATGCTCTCCTGATCCAGGCGAACGCCCGCTTTGTCGAGCACCGTTTCCTCAGCGAAGATCGGCACCTGCACCCGCACGGCCAGAGCAATGGCGTCGCTGGGCCGCGAATCGATCTCCATGCTCCGCCCATCCACCTCCATGATGATGCGGGCATAGAAAGTATCGTTGGCTAGGTCGTTGACCACAATGTACTGAATGCTGCCACCCAGGGCATCGATGATCGAGCGGAGGAGGTCGTGGGTGAGGGGCCGCGATACGGCCACATCCTGCAGACGGACAGCGATAGCGTCGGCCTCGGCCGGGCCTATCCAGATGGGCAGGTAGCGATCAGACTCTTTCTCCTTGAGGATGACTACACGCTGATAGTTCATGAGGCTCACACGGATGCTCTCAATGACCATCTCGATCATGCTACCACCTCCCATCTCCATGCCGAGGCTCCCTCATTCTAGCTTAGCCTCTTCTCTGGTGTCAATGTCGACTGAAGGCGCCACCCCATCCTGTGCCTGAAGCGATATCGCCCCGGCAGAGGCATCTGACACCGCCGACGGCCCGCTGCGGCGAGCCACCATGCCGTTCAGGGCACCAGCCACGGACACGCCCAAGGCAACAAATATGAGCACAAGGCTTATGCCCAGGAGGTCGGTGATGGCACCAATGAGGAGAAGAGGCAGAAGGGAGAAGAAGTTGGCCGAGACGACCTGGGTGGTGAAGATGCGCCCCCGCATCTCGGGAGGGGCCCGCTCGTGGAGCACCGTCTGGGCGGGCGCATTGATAAGAGCGTAGCTCAACCCCAAGGGGAAGGCAAAGAACATGGTGAGGGTCACCAGCAGACCCAACCCACCTACACCCTCCGGGTCCAGCATTCCCGTGCCCTCCAGGAGGGCGGCCAAGGGCTCCACCAGGGCGAGGGCCACCAGGCAGAGGCCGATGCCCCCCAGACCTACGGTCACCACCCGCTCCTTACCGATGCGCTGGGCGAACCAGGGCAGGAGGCGCAAGCCGAGGATAGCTCCCACGCCGGTGGGGGCGAAGACGAAGGCGGCGTTATCGGCGTCCACTGCCAGAGTGTCCTTCATGTAGCGAGGGATGAGGATGGCAAACAAAAGGACCAGGGCGCTGCTCAGGGTGAGCTGAACCATGGCCATCACCGAAGCTAGGTCACCCCGCAGGGCGCGCCAACTGGCGCGGAAATCCTCGGGGATGCCACCGAACATGGGGCCCTCCCAGCGGGCCTCTCTACGGGCCTGGTCGCCAGGGTGGAGGAAGAAGGTCAAGCCAGCAGCCACGGCAAAGAAGGCAGCGCCCAGGATGAACATCCCGTCCGCGCCCGCCGACTTGAGGACCACCGGCGTCAGGAAGACGATCCCGGCGAACTGAGCGCTCATGAGGGTGAAGTTGTAGAGCGTGTTAGCGTTGATCAGTCGGCTCCTGGGCACCAGCGCTGGAATAAGGGCAACCACCGCTGGGTTGAAGAACTGACTGGCCGCGGCAAACACCAGGTTCACTCCGTAGATGGCCCAGACGTGGCTGTGGAAGAACAGGAAGAATAGGCAGGCCATGGCGCGCACCACGTTGGCGACCAGCAGCACACTCTCCTTGCGCCAGCGGTCGAGCAATACCGCCACCGGCATGCCCAAAAGCACGGAGGGCAGGATGAAGGAGAGGACCAACAGGGTCGTATGGATGGAGGACCCGGTCAGATCAAGGACCACAAGAAGGAGAGTAAACAAGAGGGCGTATTGGGCGATCTGCCCGAGCGCCTGGTTCAGCCATAGGGCGGCGAACCGCCGATCGGCAAGGAGGGCACGCGTTGCGTTTGCCGCCAGGAGCTCGGCGTCTTCTCCTGCCCTATCCATCACACCGCCCTGGCCAGGGCCTCCTCCTGGCGATGAACCCACAGATGGCTGTAGATGGCCAGCACCAGCACCGCCGCTGCGACCAGGCTGACGACGATCCTGACGCTGAGCAGCTCCGCCAGGCCACCCACGATGAACAAGGGAATGATGGACGCCAGGCTCCCCAAGACCATTTGCATGGCGAAGATACGACCCAGCATGTCGGAGGGCGCCCGTTCATGGAGCACAGCCCGCGCCGCCACGCCCACCAGCGAGTAGGCGAAACCCAAGGGTATCGACAGGCCCATGGCCACGGTTGCATCCAGAGAGAGCCCCGTCCACTCTATAGCGTCAGTGAAGGTAGTGGCCTGGTTCCTCATCAGGCCGGCCAACTCCTCCACAAACCCCAGGCTCGCCAGACAGCCCAAAAAGAGAACGAAGCCCATCGTTACTACCTGGGCGTTGCCAATTCGCTGACCAAGCCAGGGCGCCAGTCGCAGCCCGGCAAATAGTCCAATGGCGGCGGGGGCGAAGACGAAGGCAGCATTATCCACCCGCGTATCCAGCACCTCGCTCAGGTAGTGAGGCAGGAGGGTGACCAGCACCAGGATGGCCGTGGTGGCCAGGGTAAGCTGAACTACAGCAGAAGAGACCTTGCTATCGTTGAGGATAGTCCGCCAGACTTTTCTGAACTCCTCGGTCAGACCACCGCCGGGCACCACCGGCCGCTCTCCATGCCTCGCCCCTGCCTCTAAGCCCGACAGGGAGGTGACGACGAAGGCGGCACCGGCAAAGAGCAGGGCTGCCACGATGAACAGGGGCTCCTCGCCCACCGTCTTCATGAACAGAGGCGCCAGAACCAGCATGCCCGCGCCCTGAGCCAGTATCGATGTCAGGTTCAAGAGAGCATTGGCAGAGGCCAAGCGCTCATAGGGGACTATGGCCGGGACGGCCGCCGACTCGGCAGGGGAGTTGAACTGAGCCACTGTGGCGAAGCCGAGGATTATAGCATACAGCCGCCAGACGCTATCGCCCCAGAGGAAGAAGGCGACACAGGCCGCCGCTCGCAGGCCCTGGCTGAGGAACATCACCAACCGCTTGGGCGAGCGGTCGGCAACCACCCCTGCGTAGAGCCCCGTCAGGACGCCGGGCAGGAGGAAGGAGAAGATGAGAAGGCCGCTGTGGATGCTGGAGCCGGTGCGCTCCACCACGATGATGAGGAGGCCGAAGTAGATGGCGTGCTGGGCTGTCGAGGAGAGGAAACGAGCAAGGCAGAGAGAGACAAAGCGACGGTTCTCTAGAAGAGGGACCGCCTGCACGATGTCCGAGCGCGGCTGTAGGAGCTGCCCTTCCTGCATCAATGTCCTTCGGGCGTAGAGGCGGGCGGGCCCGCAGGTATCTCCCCCTCCCCGCGCACTACGAAGGCCTTGAGTCGTTTGCGAAAGACGCTACGCTCCAGGAGTACGCGCCGATTACACTTCAGACAGCGTATGCCGATGTCGGCCCCCAGGCGCACTACCTCCCATTCGAAGCCGCCGCAAGGGTGCATCTTGCGCAGGCGAACCACATCACCCAGACGTATCTCCAGCACCAAAGTCCGTCACCTCATGCCTGCCCGTCCCGCCCTGGGCGAGATGCCAGGGCGACCTCCCGCTGGCGGTTGATCTCGTCGCGGAGGGCTTGGGCCGCTTGCCGAGCGGCCTGAGCGTAGTCCCTGCCCGACGATGCGTAGAGAATCTGGCGGGACGAGGTTATGATAAACCCGCCGCCCCCTTCGTCCAAGGCGTTGCGAACGGCCGCCGCCACGTCGGCGCCCTGAGCGCCCACGCCTGGCAGAAGAAAGGTCATGTCAGGACATAGCTGGCGGATTCGCCCCAGCTCCTCGGGGTAGGTGGCTCCTACCACCAGCCCCACGTTGCCCCGCGCGTTCCACCTGTCGCGAGCCAACTCGGCCACCACCTCGTACAGGGGGTGTGCATCGCCATCACCCGCTATCAGGCGATCCTGAAGGTCAGCGCCGCCGGGGTTCGAGGTCCGGCAGAGCACGAACACCCCCTTATCGGCCCGCTCCAGGAAAGGCGAGAGGGCATCGCCGCCCAGATAGGGATTCACGGTGACCGCATCGAAACCGTAGGCGTCGAACAGGGCGCGGGCGTAGGCCTCTGCCGTCGAGCCGATATCGCCCCGCTTGGCATCACCGATGACGGGGATGTCCTTGGGAATGGCCTCGACCGTCTGGCGCAGCACCTCCATTCCCTGGGGGCCCAGGGCCTCGTAGAAGGCCAGGTTGGGCTTATAGACGCAGACGAGGTCGGCGGTGGCCTCGATAATGGCGCGGTTGAACGCCGCTACGTCCCTCTCGGGCAGGCGGGCTGGATCGGGGTCGAGGCCAACGCAGAGGAAGCTACGGTTGCGTTGAATAGCCTCTCGCAGCTTAGCAAAGAACATAGCTCAACCTCTCAAGACAGGAGAGCGCCCAGTTGGCGTCCCCCCTTTCCGCCGCATATTATAGGTGGCGACGGGCAGCGTCAAGGCGAAAGGAGCACATGGTGAGGCTGGATGTGGCCCTCGTTCCAGCCCTTTTGACCGACCTCTCCAGCCGGGTCTGCATTGTGGTGGATGTCCTGCGGGCCTCTTCCACTATCGTCACCATGCTGGAGCGAGGGGCCCAGGAGGTGCTGCTGGCCCCCACCGTCGAGGAGGCGCGCAGTCTGCATCAGGAGCTGCCGCGCTACCTGCTGTGCGGCGAGGAGGGCGGCCTGCCACCGTCAGGGTTCGACTACGGCAACTCGCCCACCGAGTTCAGTGCCCTCGACCTGAAAGGCCAACGGGCTATCCTGCGCACCAGCAACGGCACCAGGGCCATCCTGGCGGCCGCGGGCGCGCCGCTGGTGCTGGTCGGCTGTCTGCTGAACGCCACCGCCGTGGCCTCGGCGGCCTGCAGGGAGGCGGCAGCACGAGGGCTGGGCATCGCCGTCGTCTGCGCGGGGGAGGAGGGCGGCAGCGCCTTCGCTGCGGAGGACGCCCTGGGCGCGGGTGCCATTGTGGACGCCATCGTCGACCCGAGCCGACGCCGACTGACCGCCCTGGAACTAACGGACGAGACCCGAGCCGCTCTGGAGCACTACCGTGCCCAGCGAGGACGGGAGGAGACAGCCCTGCGGGAGACGGCCCACGGCCGCGACCTGCTCGCTCTAGGCTTCGGGCAGGACCTGGCCTTCTGCGCCCGGCGGGACAAATCGGCGGCGGTGCCCCGCTTGCAGCGAGGCGAAAGAGATCGGCTGGTGCTCCGCGCCTATTCTTCGGGCTCCTGCGGGTAGCAGGCGATGGCAGCGATGGCCATGGCAGCCCAGAAGGGTATCTCCGCCGTCTCGGTCCAGGGCTGCTTCCTCTCTATCGCCCCCCGGATGTGCACGCCCGCCAGCAAGGCAGCGGCCACCGCAGCCATCTGGAAGACGATGCGATACCGCCAGGGATCGCGAGCGGCCGAGAGGCCACCGAGGCTGAGGGCCACCGCCACCGCCCCCAGCGAGCGCCCCAAGTAGACCGTCAGGTCCGTGTCCTCCGGGACCTGCCAGCGGAGCCTCCTGGCCCACTTCAGGGGGGACAGCAGGAGAGGCACGGCGAAAGCGCCCAGGCTCACTCCACTAGCCGCTAGGAGGAAGAGCGCCGATCGGCGGTTGCCAGTTCGTTTCGTCACTGTATGACCTCCGCTCCATGCTACCACGTGCTCGCCGCCTTGACGAGGCGATCGCCCTGGACTATCCTGACGCTGCTTCCATGAAGGCGGAGAACATCTCCATTGGCACCGAGATCCTTCTGGGCGACATCCTGGACACCAACGCCCAGTACATCGCCTCTCGCCTGCCTGGCCTGGGGATCGACCTCTACTGGATGACCCAGGTGGGCGACAACCTGGGCCGCCTCAGCGAGGCCATCCGCCGCGCCTGGGAGCGCTCCGACCTCATCCTCACCACGGGCGGGCTCGGCCCCACCGAGG
>Ga0307438_1001683_pt1 | contig 13700 bp, 12 predicted proteins | sample SalMarWE160110MG_FD_202144 | JGI IMG/M metagenome (GOLD analysis project Ga0307438, IMG submission 202144) | Salt marsh sediment microbial communities from the Plum Island Ecosystem LTER, Massachusetts, United States - WE1603-110 | ecosystem: Environmental > Aquatic > Marine > Intertidal zone >... | reverse complement strand
ACGCGGTGGCCTTGCAGAGTTGGCCGGAGGACACGGTGCCCGAGGGGGCGGTCACCGATCTCGAGGCCATCTACGGTCGTATTGCCCGCGTGGACATTGTACGGGGGATGCCGATTCTGGAGGACATGCTCACTGAGGAGACTGGGGACCTGGGGGCTGTGGGCTCCGATCCAGCGCTCCATATTCCCCCGGACAAAGTGGCCTACGCATTGCCGGTGGCGCGCTATTCCAGCATAGCCTGGGCGCTCCGGCCGGGCGATCACGTGGACGTGATCCTATCCCTGCTGCTGGTAGACCTGGATGAGGAATTCCAGAGCATTTTGCCGAATCAGATGAGATGCGTTTCGCCCTCCGAAGAGGAAGGCTGCCAGGGTGGCCCGGAGGGACGGTTGGAGGTTTTGCCCAATAGTTGGCTGGTCAACATGTCCGCCAGTGAGGGCCAGCGCCCGCGACTGGTGACGCAACTGACGATACAGGACGCCGTGGTGCTGCACGTGGGCGACTGGCCCGTAGAAGAGGTGCAGCCTCCCGCCGGGGGAGAGCAGCCGGAGGAGGAGGGACAGCCCGCACCATCCCCGCGAGCAGAGGTCGAACCGCTGACCTTAATCGTCACGCGGCAGGATGCCATGGTGCTGGACCACGCCCTGGCAGCCGGTGCGCGGATTAACCTGTTGCTGCGCCCTGCAGGCGACACGGGACTGGTCACCACGGATTCGGTCACGTTGCAGTACATCATGGACCGCTTTAGCATCGAGTTGCCGCCGAAGTTACCGTATGGGGTCACGCCCCCACTTACGCAGTTGGAACGCACTGCCAGGAGCGAGGCGGCTGGTCAATACGGTGGTGGAGGGGGGGGAGAATAGGAAGGATGCGTGGCGTGAGGCCACAGATCGTTGAGAGGATCCGCGTCCTGGTCGTTGACGACATCGCCGAGACGCGGGAAAACCTGCGCAAGTTGCTCTCCTTCGACGCCGATATCGAGGTCATCGGTGCGGCGGCCTCGGGTCCGGAAGGCATCAAACTGGCCAAGCAGTTCCAGCCGCACATCGTCCTGATGGACATCAACATGCCGGGCATGGATGGCATCGCCGCTACGGAGATAATCCTACAGGAGGTGCCGACGACCCAGGTGGTGATGCTCTCTGTGCAGGGCGAGACCGACTATCTGCGCCGGGCGATGTTGGCTGGTGCGAGAGATTTCCTCACCAAGCCGCCCAGCGGCGATGAACTGATGAGCACCATCCGCCGGGTCTACGAGATGGGGAAGGCCCGCGCGATGATGGCACCTGTGCAGCCGTCCACATCCAGGGCTGTCCTGGCCGGGGCGCAAAAGGGGCTGCGCGAGGGGAGCGTGATCGCAGTCTTCAGTCCCAAGGGCGGCGTGGGGTGTACGACCATCGCGGTCAACCTGGCGGTCGCGTTGCAGCACATGGCCGGCGGCGGGCAGAAGGTCGCGTTGGTGGATACGAATCTCCAGTTCGGGGACGCAGGCGTGATGCTGAACTTACAGGCCAGCCGGAGCATCGCGGACCTGGTGCCCCAGGTTGAGGACCTGGACAGCGATATGCTGAGCAGTGTGCTGACTCCTCATGGCTCGGGGATCAAGGTGTTGTTGGCCCCGCCGCATCCGGAAGCGGCGGAGAGTCTGCTGGCCGGCACGTCTTCAGATGAGGGAATGGGAGGTAACTCGACGCTCAGAGCGGTCTTGAGGCTGATGTGCAAGGAGTTCAACATCATCGTCGTGGATATGTGGAGTTGGATAGATGATGTTGCGTTGACTGTGTTTGATGCTGCAGCGATGATCGTGCTCGTCGTGACGCCGGACATTCCGGCCGTCAAGGGAGCCCGGCTGTTTCTCGAGGTGGTGGCGAAACTCAACTATCCAATGGAGAAGATCGCGCTGGTGGTCAACGGTGTGGACCGGCGGCTCGGCATCCGGGTGGAGCAGATCGAGCAGGCGATGATACCTGTGGCGGCCCAGATTCCACTGGATGAGCGTTCGGCGATGGCAGCCGCCAACCGTGGCGTGCCATTCGTCATGCGCGATCGGAACCGACCCATTTCCCAGGGCATTCTGCAACTTGCCGAATACGTCTGGGGTAAATTGCTAGAGGTCGAGAAGGGTGAAGAAGAGCAGGAAGGAACACCGGCAGCAGTGATGGGAGCAGAAGGGATGGGTTTGCAGCGGCTAAGGCACGTCTTTGAGCGATGATGGTGTGTGTTTCCGTGTCCTGGACTGGTTGGGGAGGTGAAGTGAAGAGATGTCGTTACTGAAGCGGATAGAGAAAGAAAAACAGGTGACTACGCAGGGACCTTCGCGGATGACCGAGTTGCGCGTGCGTCGCCGACCGGCATCTCCCGCTCAAGATGCTTATCTGGACCTTAAGGCACGCATCCAGAATAAGTTGATCGCGGACCTGGATCCGACGATGGATGTCACCAGGACGGATGAGGTGCGTCGCACGATCGAGGAGATGTACAACAACATCCTGGCTGAGGAGCACATTGTTCTCAGTCGGGCGGAGCGACAGCGGCTGTTTGAGCAGATCGTCGCGGAGATATTGGGCCTGGGGCCGCTGGAGCCGTTTTTGGCCGATTCCACTATCACCGAGATCATGGTGAATGGGGCCAAGAACATCTACATTGAGCGCGATGGACTAGTCCAGCGCACAAATGTCGTCTTCGAGTCGGACGAGCATCTAATGCGCATCATTGAGCGTATCGTCGCCCCTCTGGGACGGCGCATTGACGAGAGCCAGCCCTACGTGGACGCTCGCCTGCCGGATGGCTCCCGAGTGAACGCGGTGATCCCACCGATCTCGCTGGTCGGGCCCACGCTGACGATCCGCAAGTTCTTCAAGATTCCACTCACAGTCGAACGGTTGATCGAGTTGGGTACTGTGACAGCAGAGGCGATGGAGTTGTTGAAGGCGTGTGTGGTGGCCAAATCGAACATGTTGGTCTCAGGAGGTACTGGCTCCGGCAAGACGACCTTGTTGAACGTCCTTTCCGGTTTTATCCCCAATGCTGAGCGCATCCTCACTATTGAGAATGCCGCCGAGTTGCAACTGCGCCAGGAGCACGTCGTGACGCTGGAGTCGCGCCCGCCCAATATTGAGGGCCGGGGCGAGGTTGCCATTCGGGACCTGGTGATCAACAGTCTACGGATGCGCCCAGACCGCATCATCGTGGGCGAATGCCGGGGATCCGAGGCTTTTGACATGCTCCAGGCGATGAACACCGGCCACGAGGGCAGTATGACCACCGTCCACGCCAATAGCCCTCGCGATTCGTTGGCCCGTCTGGAAAATATGATACTGATGGCGGGGATGGACTTGCCCCACCGGGCCATCCGTGAGCAGATCGCCTCCGCGCTGGATGTGATCGTCCAACTGGAGCGCAGGCGGGACGGGAGCCGTAAGATCGTCTCCATCACCGACGTTCAGGGGATGGAAGGGGATGTCATTACGATGGCCGACATATTCAAGTTTGAGTTGGCCGGATACGAGGACGGCCGGGTGATCGGTATGCTACGGCCTACGGGCCTGCGTCCTAAGTTTATGGAGAAGATTGAGGCAGCCGACATTCATTTGCCGCCTGCCATCTTTGGTGTAGGGCGAAAGACGCGGTATTAGGGCCAATACGGTTTAGATAAGCAGTTGGAGTGGAGCCTTTAGGCGGAAAAACCCGGCTGAAGCCTCAACTCCAGACCCTTAACTGAACGGTATTGGTATTAGGGCTTGCTTCTCAGCGGCAGGAAGGGGAGTGCCGGGCGGAGGGTTGTGGATGCTCTGGGTACCGGTGGCGCTTGCAGTAATCGGCTTGAGTGTGATGGTGGGAGGGCTCGTCGCATCTCGCCGGGCCGACCGTTCTCTTATTGAGGAGCGGCTGGGCCTGGATGAGATGGAGACGGCTGTTGCTACTGTTGCTGGGCGCCGTTCCCCGTTGGGAGATGCTCTCAACCGTACACTGGCCCGCAGAGGGGTAGCGGCTGACCTGGCTACCCAATTGGCGCGCGCAGACCTCAAATTAACGGTGGGTGAGTTTCTGGCGGCAACGGTGATTGCGATGATCCTGGGTGGGGGTGTAGGCTACCTCCTGACGCGCCAGGTCTTGGCAGCGGTGTTGGCATGTGTGCTGGGCTTCTTCGTTCCCCGTTGGTACGTCGCGTTTGTGCGACGCCGACGACTGCAAGCATTCAACGACCAACTGAGCGACACCATCAACCTGATGGTCAATTCTCTCCGCGCAGGTTACAGTGTCCTGCAGGCGATGGAAGCAGTATCACAGGAGATGGGGCCGCCGATCTCCATTGAGTTTGGGCGAGTCGTGCAGGAGGTACAACTCGGCCTGACAGTGGAGCGGGCACTGAGCAACCTGTTACGTCGCGTTCCCAGCGATGATCTGGACATGATGATTACGGCCATCAACGTGCAGCGCGAGGTGGGGGGAAACCTGGCGGAGGTGCTGGACGCGATCAGTCATACCATCCGGGAGCGAATTCGAATTAGAGGCGATATTCGTGCCCTCACGGCTCAGAGCCGCATTTCGGGCTACATGGTTGCCCTGATTCCGGTCGTCCTCGCGGTGGTTATCTATTTCATCAATCCGGAGTTCATGTCGCAGTTGTTCGTCAATCGCTGCGGGTGGATCATGATCGGTGTGGCGGTCGTGGGGGTTGTAGTGGGTTTTGTGATCATCGGCAAGATCGTGGACATTGATGTGTAGTCGCCAAGAGGTGCGAATATGCAAGTCGCTGTATTGATCGCCTTGGGTGTGTTTGTGCTGGGTGGCCTGGGTCTGGTCGTCGTTGGGCTGGCGAGGTCCCGGAAGCCTGGCATGGTCGAGGATCGGCTGGCGGAATTCGGCACGCTGGAGCGACCACCTACTCTGGAGGAGATCGAACTGTCCCAGCCTTTCACCGAGCGCGTACTGTTACCTTTAGTTACGGGTCTGGCGGGGTTCGTAGTGCGCCTCTCGCCGAAGAAGAGCACGGAAGTGTTACAGCATAGGCTTGACCTGGCGGGCAATCCCTACGAAATCACCAGATTCCTGGGCATCCGTGTGTTGGCAGCGCTCTTGCTGGGAGGGCTGGGGATTGCTTTTCTCTTTATGGCAACAACCCTGCCCACTACACAACGCATCCTGCTGCCTGTAGCGGGGGCTGGATTGGGTTACTATCTGCCGGTGTTGTCGCTGGGGCGTAAGATCAGAAAGCGACAGACAGATATCATCAGGTCGCTACCCGATGCGCTCGATTTGCTGACGATCTGTGTTGAAGCGGGTTTGGGCTTCGACGCTGCTATGGGCAAGGTGGCCGAGAAGTGGGATAATGAACTGAGCGCGGCGTTCACGCGAGTGCTCCAGGAGATCCAATTGGGTAAATTGCGGCGCGAGGCGTTGCGCGATATGTCGGACCGCATGGAGGTCCGGGACGTGGGGACTTTCGTGGCAGCCATCATCCAGGCGGACCAACTGGGCGTCAGTATTGCCAAGGTGTTACGCATTCAGTCGGACCAGATGCGTGTGCGGCGGCGTCAGCGGGCTGAAGAATTGGCTCGCCAGGCGCCGATCAAAATGTTGCCTGCAATCGCTTTTCTGATCTTCCCTGCTATTTTCGTCGTTCTGCTGGGGCCGGCTGCAATCCAACTGATGAGTATGCCCCTATTTGGGTTTTAGGTGAACAGGCTGGTGTAGGGGTTTGACGTCGGAGATAGAATTGCCTTGCCTGTGCCAGTCATTGAGACGCTTGGTCTCCATTGGTGTGATCTTCGTAGTCAGTTTCTCGACCTTCTGTTTCCCCCGCACTGTATTGGTTGTCACCAGGTGGGTACGTGGCTATGCGCCGATTGCCTGGCCCAGATTCCTCGCGTTGAGCCCCCTTTTTGCGCCCGCTGCGGAGACGTGGTTGTGGCCGGTGGGCTTTGCGCGCGTTGCCGGACCGCTCCATTGCAGATCGAGTGCATACGCTCGGTGGTCTACTTTGAAGGGGTACTTCGCGAGGCGATACACTGGCTCAAATATCGTGGGCGCACCGCGCTGGCCGGGCCCCTGGGTGGCCTGATGGCGGGCTACTGGATGCAACATCCAATGCCGACTGACATCGTGGTGCCTGTTCCACTGCACACTGCCCGTCTGCGCGAGCGGGGGTATAATCAGGCGGCCTTGCTGGCCCGTGAGATGGCACGCCGGGTGGGGCTGGTGGTGGATGAGCAGACGCTGGTGCGATGGCGTGTGACAGCCCCGCAAGTCGAACTCGATTTCAGGCAGCGGAGAGAGAATGTGCGCGATGCTTTCCGTTGCTCCGGTGACGCACTGGCTGGTAAGCAGGTGTTGTTGATTGATGACGTATGTACCACGGGCGCTACGCTGGAAGCCTGCGCGGTGGCTCTATATGAGGGAGGAGCGCGGGGGGTACGGGCTTTGACACTGGCCCGTGCACGCTAACTCAGTGGGGATCCCCGGACCTGGGGTGCCTGCCCACACTAAATATTTTGCAAGGAGGAAGTCCAATGGAAGTGTCTATCTTCACCCGAAATATGGAAGTGAATCCGCGTTTGAGGGAATATGTGGAGCAGAAGGTTGAGAAACTGGATCGCTACTTGCCTTCGATCGAAGAAGCACGGGTTGACTTGGCGGTAGAGAACACGCGCAGCACTGCCCACCGACAGATAGCGCAGTTGACGGTACGGGTGCCAGGTACGATCCTGCGGGCTGAAGAACGCACCGGCGATATATTCGCTTCGATTGACGCGGTGTTGGATAAGATGTACCGCCAGATTGCACGGTACAAGGGCAAGCGTCAGAATCGGTGGCACGCGGCCACGGAGGAACTCCCTATTGAGGAGCCGGTGGAGGAGCCTGAAGGGGAGATCGTCCGCGTCAAGCGCTTCGAGCTCCGGCCGATGATGCCGGAGGAAGCGGTTGAGCAAATGGACTTACTGGGCCACCGCTTCTACGTCTTTCTGAATGCGGACGAGGGGGCCATCAACGTGGTGTACAGGCGGAATGACGGTAACTACGGTTTGTTGCAGCCGGAGCTTGCTTAGACCAGATTCCAATGCCCGGCTTCGGGTAGGTGGTAGGGGCGGGGTTACCCCGCCCTGGCTTTTCGGATGGACGCTTGACGCGGCAGGATGTACGCGAGAGGGCTCGGGCCAACCGGGCCCTCTTGCATAGGAGAGGGTATGGCAGCTGGAGAGGCAACCCTGATCCTTCTGGTCGGGGGGTGGGGGCAGAGCGAGGTGGAACAAGCGCTGGGCGGAGCACACCGGGCCGCTGCGCGCGATTTGCTGGGGGTATTACTGCGCACGGGTGTGATCGGCCGGGCTGTGGTCGCCACCGATGATCCTGCCTGGGGCGATACGCTGACCGATCTGCCGGTTGAGGTGGACCTCGATTTGCCGGGGGAACCTTTTCACTTCGGGCGGCGGCTGGCCGGGCTGATTGAGCGGTATGACGCACAACGTGTGCTCTACAGCGGGGGTGCTTCGGCCCCCCTGCTGAGCGTCGAGCGCTGGACTGAGGTGCTGGCCCGGTTGGCGGAGGCGGAGCGGCTGGTGGTCACCAATAACCTGCACTCTTGCGATTGGGTGGGGTTCGTTCCTGCAATTGAGGTGGCGCCGCTGGTCGCTCAGGAGGCGAAAGACAACGCGGTGGCCTGGGCACTGGTTCACGAGGGCGGCCTGCCGGCCGAGAGTCTCCCCGCGTCGGCCGCTACGCGCTTTGATCTGGACACGCCAGCGGATCTGCTGATTGCGCATCGTCATCCGGGTATCGGGCTGCATCTGCGTCGTTTCCTCGACCGGCTGGGCTGGGAAGCGCCGCAATTGGACGGGGTACTGGCCGCGATGGCCCGTGATGGCGGGAGCCTGGCAGTCGTGGGCCGGGCGTCGGCGGCGGCCTGGGCCGCACTGGAGCGGGCGACCCGCTGTTGGGTGCGCGTCTTCGCCGAGGAGCGGGGGATGCGGGCCAGCGGCCGGCAGGAGCAGGGGGAGGTGCGCTCGCTGCTGGCGGACTATCTGGAATTGGTCGGTGTCGAGGGCTTCTTTGACGAGTTGGCGGACCTGGTTGACGGGGTGTTGCTCGACAATCGTGTGATCCTGGCGGCGCGGCTGCTGTGGCCCTCAACGCCCGATCGTTTCCACTCCGATCTGTACCAGTGGGATAGGGTGGAGGAGCCGTTCCTGCGGCGTTTCACCCGCGCCGCGGCGGAGGCGCGGGTGCCGGTGGTGTTGGGCGGGCATTCGGTGGTGGCTGGCGGGCTGATGGCACTGATCGAGGCCTTCGAGGCAGGTGGGGAGGGGGTGTGATGCCGACGGTGCTCTTCGTCTGCACGGGCAATCTCTGTCGCTCTCCGATGGCGGCGGCGCTGTTGCGGGCACGGCTGGCACGTGACGAAGCGCGATGGGATTGGCAGGTAGGTTCGGCTGGTACCTGGGCGACCGACGGGCTACCGGCGAGCGTGCATGCCGTCGAGGAAATGGCCGGGCGTGGGATTGACATGCGCGTCCACCGCGCGCGCAACGTCACTCGTGAACTGATGGCCGGGGCCGATTTGATACTGGCGATGACGCGCAATCACGCCGAGGCGCTGAGGGCGGCCTTCCCCGAGCACGCCCACAAGGTATATCTGCTCAGCGAAATGGTCGGGCAGAAATACGACATCTACGACCCGTATGGGGGCACGCCGATGGAGTATGCGTACATCGCTCGGGAATTAGAGCAGTTGATTGAGGCAGGCTACGAGCGCATCGTAGCGCTGGTTGAAAGGGCGCCCGGCGGCTGAAAGTCGCTCAGTATTTGCCGCACCTCCTCCACCAGGTTCTCCGGCGTCACCACGCGCCGCTCCTCTGCCCAACGTGCCTTCACCTTGACGCCGCCCGCTTTCAGGCTGCGCCGGCTCACCGTCACCCGCACCGGGCAGCCGATCAGGTCCGCGTCGGCGAATTTCACCCCGGCGCTTTCCTCCCGGTCGTCGTACAGCACCTCCAGGCCAGGCCTGACAGGTTTTCCGAAAACTGTCAGGTCGGCGTAGATTCCCTCGGCCTGGGCATGCACCGCCTCGTCGGTGCCCAGCGTCAGGAGGTGCACATCGAATGGAGCCAAGGCCGGCGGCCAGACGATGCCGTGTTCGTCGTGGTGGGTCTCAATGACCGCCGCCATCAAGCGCCCCACGCCGATGCCGTAGGAGCCCATCACGATCGGGCGTTCGTGTCCCTCTGGGTCCAGGTAGGTCGCGCCCACCGCGCCTGAGTAGCGCGTGCCCAGTTTGAAGCAGTGGCCCAGTTCAATGGCCGCTTGTGCCGCGAGCACTCCGCCGCAGCGGGGGCAGAGGTGCCCCGCCTGGGCCTGCGCGACGTCGGCCAGGAGCGTGACGGCAAAGTCACGGGGGTAGTTGACGCCGGTGAGGTGGTAGCCAGGCCGGTTTGCCCTGGCGACGAAGTTACTCCCCACCTCGATGGAGTGGTCGGCCACGACCAGCACGCCAGGTCCATCGCGGGTCTCTCGCACCTGCAGTCCCATCGGCGAGGCGTAGCCCGGCTCGGCTCCGGCGGCGTGGATCTCCTCGTCGGTCGCGGGTCGCAACTTCCCGCCACCCAGCAGGTTGCGCAACTTCGTCTCGTTTACCTCCAGGTCGCCGCGGATGACGACGAATACTAACTCCTGAGCCTCCCGCAGGTTCTCAACCTGCGGGAGGCTGAGTGTGTAGAACACCGCCTTCATTGCCTGGCTCGTCGGCACGCCGACGAAGGCTGCCACGTCCGCAATCGTCTTGCAGCCGGGGGTGGCGAGGGGGCGCGGTTCCTCCAACGGCTGGGGCTCGACCACAGGCAGCCGGAACGCAGCCCGCTCGGCATTGGCGGCGTAGCCGCAGGCTGCGCAGCGGATGAGAGTGTCCTCCCCGGCGGAGTGGGGCAGCATAAACTCGTGGGAGTATCCGACATAATCAATGACCAGGACATCCGTATCATCGGCACCGTCGCCCACCAGGGCGCACTGGCCTATGCGAACGTGCAGTTGGTGGAGACGCTGCGCGGTCTTACCCTGCAACTGGTCCGATCCAACGAAGCACACCGCAAACAAGTTGCCCGTGACCTGCACGACGCGGTGCTGCAGCAGTTGTTTTTCGTCAAGCAAGGCATGCTCCAGGATCCAAACAACGCCACGCTTGCTGCCCTCCTCGATGATACCATCCAGACGCTGCGCCGAACGATCAGGGCCCAGTGCCCGCCGCTTCTCGACCAGGGGCTGCGGCCCGCGCTGGAAAGTCTGGTTGAGGAAATGCAGGATCTGAATGGCCCCTCACCGACCATCTCGTGGCACAGCAGCGTGACCGGCCGGATGGAGCTCTCCGACGAGCAGGCAACGGCCCTGTACCGTATCGCCCAGGAAGCACTCGCCAACGCGCTCAAGCACGCCGATGCTCAGAACGTCACCGTGAGACTCGACGTAGGGTCCGATGGCACCATCAGACTGTCCATCGGCGATGACGGCTCCGGCACGCCAAGATCTGCACCGAGGGAGTAGGCCGAAGAACGGCACTACGGCCTGGTCGGCATGCGGGAGCGGGCCACTATGATCAACGCCGAACTGCACGTTGCCGCGGCTCCGGGAGAAGGGACAAACGTCGCAGTGGAGGTCTCATCGTGAGTGCGACCAACTAGCCTGTCATAGCGGTATCCAATTGGGTCTCCCCAGCCTTCTCAACCTCCTTGATGCAGAAGGGCTACCCATCCTACACATGGGCCGGCGCGAGGCCATGCTGGAGGATGTACTCGTCCGCTTGACTTCCGAGGGAGAGTTGCCGGCACGAGCCTCGCCATCCTGGGGGCGGAGTTTCGCCGCGTCTTCCGGCTGGAGTGCATTTCTGACCTCGCACTCTACGCCATCGGCTCTCTATTGCTGCTTGCCGCTTTTTCCTGCTTCCTCGGATAGCCTCGGTCCGGAGGGCTACCTGGGCGCGCTGATCGGCTTCGTCACGTAGAAGATCTGTGCCACCATCCTGGCGGGCATCGCCGACTCTGTTTCCTGAGCAAACCCGGACTTCACCTGACCGAACTGAGGTGCACCCCAAGAGTCGTACTATGCGGTTGCGACAGGTCGTCGTGGCACGCCATGGTCTGGACGGCAATCCCCCAGCTATCTATCGCCAGATCGAAGCCACCCTGGGGCTCAGCGTCGAACGAGCCCGCCAAACTGCGCACCGAAGCCCTGGTCTGGCTGCGCCACCAGACTCACTCCCAGACCCTGCGCAGTCTCCTGGGACGCCATGCCCTGGCCGACTACCAGGCCGCCGATGCTCTGGCCCAGCACTGGCTGCGGTGGAGAGGAGGGCGTTGTGGCCGCTAACCTCACGCCAGTCGAGACCTGCGCCCAAGACCCCATCTTTGTAGCCCAATACAGCATGGACGGGCTGCAAGACCGCCTGCCACTTATCTGGCCTACCTCGCCAGACACGCCCTCCTCCCCCAAGAAAGCCTACCGCTCCCACTACGTCTACCTGGGCTGGGAGGACTTGCAGAACTCCTCCGCCTGGGAGGACCTCTCAGAGTTCGACCTGATCCTGCGCCTGGTGGACTTCAACTTTATGTCATGCTAACAATGAAGTTCAAAGGAACTTCCAAGACTTCTAAGAAATTTTAAATAGTCAGAGATGCTATTCTGTGGTGTAATGGTCTAAGGTGCTGGAGAGTAGCATAATATTGTGCAAAGTAAGCTAAAACTGTATCTTCTCAAAAAGTTGGGGCGAGAGTAAGTCGGATTGGCAATTCGACCTACGACGGTTAGCAAAACCGCCCCACCGCCCCACGATATTGAGAAGATACCTAAAACAGTCTAAATGGCCTTCTTCGTAAAAGAAATGGGCACTCTTGCATTACTATCAATAGGGAAGACGATGGTGTCCCGCTTTGGAGGCCGGTACAGTGGCTCAAGAATATTGGTCTATGATGACTGCACTGCTGTCCCCTCGTTTCTATCGGTGGTGAGGGTGGGGCAGGTGTGGAGGTGTTAGAATGGAAGCGACAGACGAAACGAAAGCGGTGGGAAATGAGATTATGACCGCGCAAGAGGTTGCCCAGTACCTCCGGCTGGCCGAGGCCACGGTATACAAACTGGCGCAGGCTGGAGAGATTCCGGCTGTGAAGGTGGGACGGGCATGGAGGTTTAAGAAGGAACTGATAGACGAGTGGTTCAGGGAGAGAGCGAGGCAGAACTCGCGCTCAGACCAGGTCGCGCCGGAAGCCGCTGAGCCGTAAATCCGCTCTTTTTGCGCCAGCACAGGCCTGAAGGGATATGTCCTATGGAATGGGAAGTTTTGATCCTCATTGTCGTCGTGGCAGCGGCAGGCATTGGCTTGTTGATTTGGTTCGCTTCCCGCAGGCCATCAGCAAAGTGTGCTCAGTGTGGCCGTCCCCTGATGCCAGGGCAGAAAGAATGTCCCTTTTGTCATGCCCCTGTGGGGCCGGATCGGACGTTCTTCCAACGCTTCCCGACGGCTCGTCTGGCTTGCATTGGCGGCCCCCGGACCGGGCAGGAACTCGTACTCAGGGGCAAGCAGGTACACATTGGGCGCAGCCCGGAGTGCGACATTCGCCTGGATGAAGATCTGGTGTCGTGGAAGCATGCTCTCCTGGCCTTCACTGATGGGCAGTACGTGCTGTACGACCAGGACAGCACCAACGGCACCTGGGTCAACGGCCAACGTATCGCCCAGTGTGTGATCCGGCCGGGTGAGGATCAGATTCAAATCGGCCCTTCAATCTTTGTCCTGAAGGTTGTTGGTCAGCCGGTGCCCACCCCTTCCCCATTGCCTATGGTCACGCCACCAAAAGCGCCTGTAGAACGGGTGTATGACTTCGGCGATTACGAGCGTATTGAGACGTTGGGTGGTGGCGGGGCGGCCGTAGTCTACAAGGCCATTTCCAGGCGGGATGGACAGGTGGTGGCCGTCAAGGTGCTCCGTCAGTATGACCCCTACTTGCGCGATAAATTTGAGAAGGAGGCAAAGGAAATCCCCCGGCTGTTGCGTCATCCCCACACTGTGCGTGTCTATGGTGGTGGTGAGAGCAACGGTGTACTTTATCTCGTGATGGAGTTCATGGACGGGGGTACGCTGCGGGAACGGATGTATCCTGGGCAGTCTCTTGCGCCGGATCAGGTGGTCATCATCGCAGGGCAGGTTTGCGATGCGCTCCAGTATGCCCATCAGATGGGCGTCTATCATCGGGACATCAAACCTGAGAACATTCTCTTCTCCTCGGACGGGCGGGTGAAGTTGGGCGACTTTGGCATCGCCCGATTGGCACAGTCAGTGACGCGCACGGCGAGCGGCTGGCTGCTCGGCACGCCAGCCTATATGTCCTACGAGCAGGCCAAAGGGCATCGTATTGACGGCCGCAGCGATCTCTATTCGTTGGGTGTGGTGCTCTACGAGATGGTCACCGGCCGCTGTCCTTTCATGGCTGATGACCTCCTGGCGATAGTGGATATGCACATCAAGGACTACCCTATACCGCCGAGTCGCATCAGTCCCGGCGTACCGCCTGCAATTGAGAGCGTCATTATGCGGGCACTGGAAAAAGACCGCAACCGGCGCTTTCGCACAGCGGAGGAGATGGCGCGGGCGCTGGGGTACACGGCGCCGATGCACGGTGGTGAGGTTGCCCCGGTGTCTGCCGTGGCGGCTGCGCCGGCCG
>Ga0307438_1001678_pt1 | contig 13742 bp, 11 predicted proteins | sample SalMarWE160110MG_FD_202144 | JGI IMG/M metagenome (GOLD analysis project Ga0307438, IMG submission 202144) | Salt marsh sediment microbial communities from the Plum Island Ecosystem LTER, Massachusetts, United States - WE1603-110 | ecosystem: Environmental > Aquatic > Marine > Intertidal zone >... | reverse complement strand
GGTGCTCTCGACGATCTTGTTCTTGTAGTTGAGATGGCCAAAGGCCTCCTGGGTGGCCACAAAGCGGGTGCCCACCCAGATGCCGCAGGCCCCCAGAGCCAGGGTGGCCACCAGGCTGCGGCCATCGGCGATGCCGCCCGCTGCCGCTACTGGCAGCGGCTTGACGGCGTCCACCACCTGTGGCACAAGCGCCAGGGTGCCTACCCGCCCGGTGTGGCCACCACCCTCGTGCCCCTGGGCGATGACGATATCGGCGCCACCCTCGGCGCAGCGGCGGGCGTTGCGAACGTTGCCTACCACCGCTATCACCTTCATGCCGCGGCGGTGCATCTCGGCTGAGTAGGGGCTGGGGTTCCCCAGGCCCGAGGCGAAGACGGGCACGCCCTCCTCGTACACCGCCTCCATCTGCTGGGCTAGGCCGGGCATCCCTTCCGCCAAAAGGAGGTCCACGCCGAAGGGCTTATCGGTCATGTCCTTCACCTTGCGGATCTCTTCGCGCAGTGCATCGGGCGTGAACATGGCCCCGCCTATCACGCCCAGGCCGCCAGCGTTGGACACAGCCGCCGCCAGTTCGGCCCGGGCCACGTCCGCCATACCGGCCTGAATAATGGGATATTCGATCCCCAGGGTCTCCGTTAGGGCTGTTCGGAACATCGCTGCCTCCTAGTGCTTGCCGCTCTCTACGGCGCTATCGCCGTTAGCCTCCCCTCCTCCACCTGTATCTCCACCTTTTCGCCTGGCGCCAGAGGGAGGAACTCCCCATCGAGGTAGAAGGGCAGAGCCTCTGGACTCGCCAGGGTCACCTTCTGTACGCGATAGCGATGGGCCTTGGCCAGGTTGTCCCCTCTGCCGCGGATGATCTGAAGCACGTACCAGGGCCGCTGCCACCTTGGCACATCGCCCAGGATCAGCATGTGCAGGAAACCATCGTCCGGCCTGGCCCCAGGCATCAGCCAAAACCCGCCCTCCGTCTGGCAATTGCTTAGGCTGGCCTGCAGGCTCTTGCCCCGGTAGATGATCTCCTCCGCAGCTATCTCTACCTCGACCGGCTGGAAGCGCAGCAGCGCCTTGCACAGGTTCGGGATGTAGGTGATGGGCGAGCCGGCAGCCTTGTCGGCCTCGCTCTGGGCCAGGCTGGCGACCACGGCACTCAGGCCGGCTCCGGCGGTGGTAGCGAAGTAGCGCCGTTCGTCGCCACGCACCAGCAGGCCCAGGTCCACCCGGCGAGTGCGCCCCGCTCTGGCGATGGCCAGGGCCCGATCCAGGTCGATGGGGATGCCCAGGCTGGCAGCGAAGTCGTTGCCCGTGCCCACCGGCAACACGCCCAGCGAGGTCTGGAAGCCTGAAGCAGCGATACCGTTTATCACCTCGCCCACAGTGCCATCGCCGCTCACCACCGTGATCGCGGGATGGCCGACCGCTGCCGCCTCCCTCGCCAGTCGCTCGCAGTCGCCGGGGTCCCGGCTGATGGCCAGTATATCCCCCGGCGCGAGCACAGACTTGACCCGCTTGAGGGCCTTTCTGCCTCTGCCTCTGCCCGCCGCGGGGTTAACAAGGAAATACATCAGACGTTGGCGCTGCTTAGGTCAGCCCGAGGCTTTGGGCCACCTCGCCCAGCGAGATGTCCAGGGCGTCCAAGACCTCGTCCACCTCCTCTGCCTTGATGATCAGAGGCGGCATGATCTGGAGGGTGGAGGGCCGCAGATGAGCGTAGATAGAGATCACGCCGTGCTGGCCCATGGCCCGCACCAGCAGGGGCCCGCACATGCCGTTGGCCATCTCCAGCCCGATCATCAGCCCCCGCTGGCGCACCTCGGAGACGATACCGGGGTGTTCCTTCTTGAGGGCGGCCAGGCCCTGAGCGAAGCGCTGCCCCATTTGCTGCACGTGCTCCAGGAAGCCCGGCTCGGTGACCTGATCCAGCATCGCCAGGCAGGTCACGCAGCCCAGGTCGGCGCCGCCGCAGGTGGAGATGTGGATGAAGGGGTCGGCGTCGAAGAAGGCCTGGAGCTTGGGCCGATAGCAGGTGGCCGAGATGGGGTAGATGGCTGCGCTCATCCCCTTGCCCAGGAACATGATGTCGGGAACCACTGCGTACTCATCGATAGCCCACAAGCGGCCGGTGCGGCTCAGTCCCGCCTGCACTTCGTCGATGATCAACAAGGCGCCCGTCTCGTCGCACAGTTCGCGTACCCGCGGGAAGTAGTCTGGCGGCGGGATGAGCATTCCGCCTGTGGCCGGGATCGTTTCCACGATGACGGCGGCAGTATCGTCATCGATGGCCTCTGCCAGCGCCTCGATGTTGCCGAAGGGAACGCGTTTGAAGCCGGGGGCCAGCGGGCCGAACTCGTTGGAGAAGCCGTCGGTGGCGGCCAGGGCCAGGCCGGTGTGGCCGTGATAGGCACCGACAGCACAGATGATGCCGGCCTTGCGGCTGTAGCCGCGGGCCAGCTTGATGGCTAGGTCCGCTGCCTCGCCGCCGCCCACGCCGAAGACGGTGTAGGTGATGTCGCCGGGGGTCAGTTCGGCCAGGCGTTTGGCCAGGGCCGCCCGATGCTGGCTGATCAGGATGTGATCGCCGATGTCCAGGTGGTCAAGGGCCTGGCGCAGCGCCGCTATGATGCGGGGCGGCCGGTGCCCCAGATTGAACACGCCTCCTGCCGAACGACAGTCGATCCACGAGCGCTTGCCGTCCAGGTCCCACACCCGCACGCCTTCGCGGCGGCCAGGGACAACGTCGATGCCCATCTGCCGATAGGTCGCCACCTTAGAGGGCGAAACATAGCTGGCGAAGTCGTTGATCACAGATTCACTAGTGGGGCGACTATCGGCCATGAGGTCCCCTTCCTGCCTGCCAGCGAGCGACTTCAGATCGTCCGAGCGTATCTCCGAGAACTCTTTCAGAGTAGGTAACGAATGAGTCGATGACTGGGCTCAAGCTGAGGCAGGCTCGTCCTCTACCTCCTCGATGGTGATCCTCAGCTTGAGTACCCGAGACTCCCCGGCCTCGAGACCCCAGGCTTCGGCGTCCCGCTTGGCCTCATCCCAGGTCTCGTCCAACCACTTGACGAGGGTAGCGAGATCGGATAGGCGGGTGATCTCGGGCATGTTGCCTCTGGCAACGTAACCAGTCAGCGTGATCATCCCATTTCCTCCATCTCTTCCCCTTGGGGAAGTCGAACGTGTCCCTTCGGGGGTGGGTGAGCTCTGGCTGGCTCAAAATCGACGCGTCGGCCCGAATAGGCGAACCGTCGTCAGTATACACCGAAGGCAGATAGGCGGCTACCCTCCGTATAGGGGCGGGCTGGCGGTCAGCGGCTTTGCTGGAGGACCATGTGCGCCACCGTTCGCCCGCCCAGCATACAGCCGGCGTAGCCATGGCCGAATAGCGTGTTCGCTCCCACCATCCACAGGCCAGGCACCTCCGTCTGGTAGGGCACGCGGGCGGACATGGACTGGTCGAGGGCGTGTTCGAGGCCGTAGCTGGTGCCGCCGCTGGACAGCGTGAAACGCTCCTGGGTAAGGGGACTGGCTGACTCCTGCCAGACCACTTTGCGGATGAAGCCCGGCATCATCTCTTCCACCACACGCAGCATCCTCTCCTCCATCTCCCGCCTGGCGGCCAGGTAGGGCGGTGTGTGGCGGTACCCCGACCTCGTCGGGGCGCTCGCCGGGCCCTGGGAGACGCCCCAGGTCTGGGGCTGGGCAGGCGCCACGCTCATGAGCTGGAAGTTGGTGTAGCCTCTAGGGGCAATGTTCTCGCTCAGCGGGTCCTTCAGGGACGCCATGAGCATGAACACGGCTGGCCTATCGGGAAAGCGGCCCTCGTAGCAGGCGGCGAACTGCTCCTCCATGTCATAGGCCGGCATCAGGCCGATGTTCGTTCTTGGCAGCCCTAGCTCCGACGGGTCTACCTCCATAGCCATGTAGATGATGAACAGGGGCAGGGCCATGCGATAGTCCTTGACTTGCTGGGCGAAGGCAGGGCTGAGGTGCTCCTCGCCCACCATCTCCAGGAAGGTGCGCTTGGCATCGGCGTTGGACAGGACGATAGGTGCCCGCAGCTCCTCGCCGCTGGCCAGCTCTACGCCTGCCGCCTGCCCTCGTTCGATGATGATCCGCTCGACCTTCGAGCGCAGACGCACCTCGCCGCCGCCACCCTCGATGACCGACAGGAGGGCCTCTACTATCGGGCGCCCGCCGCCACGTACAAAGTAGGCGCCCCCTATGTAGTGATCGATGACCGTGGCGTGGGTGACAGCCGGAGCCCTGCTCGGCGGGGCGGCGTAGATACCGCACGAAGCGGCCAGCACGTGCCGCAGACGATGGCTTGCCTCCACCGCATCGAAGACCTCGGCCAGGGTGCATTGGCTCGCTGGCTTGCCCAGCAGCTCTTGCAGCGGCTGACGCCTGCCGCCTGGAGCCCGGCCGGCTGCTCTCATCAGAAAGTCGATGTAGCGGTCAATAGCCTGGGCTTCCTGGGGGAAGGTCTCTTGCAGGCGCTGGCGGTAGCGGTCCCACCCCGCTGGCGTGTGGAACACCAGGTCGGGCAGATGCAGGGTATCGAAGCTGTCCTGGTCCATGGGCAGGAACTCCACCCGATCAGCGACGCCCAGCTGCTCCAGAAGGGTAGGGAAGAACTCTCCTGGGCCGCACCTGCCGATGTAGTGGAAGCCGACGTCGAAGTCGAACATCTTCTTGCGGCGGAAGGTCGAGGCATTGCCGCCAGGCAGGAAGTGCTGCTCCAGAACCAGAGGCCGCACGCCTCCCTTGGCCAGGAAGGCGGCCGCGGTCAGCCCGCCGATGCCCGATCCGATGACGATGGCGTCGTATTGCTCAGCCATGATTGCCTCCCCTTGCCCTCACTGAAGCCGTGCCAAGCAAACGGCTGAAGGGGGCCATCACTTTCCGCGCGTGGGGGCGGGAAGCTCACCCAGCGCCATGCGGACGAGCTCGATAATGTGATAATTGCCGAGGCCCCGCGCTTGCACATCCTGGGCCATCGTGCTCCGGCATATGGGGCACAGATAGCACATTCCTTCCGCTCCCGCCTCCTGGGCATCGTCCAGGTTGCGGGCGCGAAGGGCGGGCGCCGCCTCCGGCTGCAGGATTGTCACTGCCCCGGAGCAGCACAGCGCGTTCTCCCGATCGTACTGCCGCTTGACCCGCTCCACGCCGATTCGCTCCAAGATGGCGTCCACTGCGTCCTCTTTGGCCGGAGATAGCCGCGAGGCGCAGGGCCGCTGATACGCGACCCGAAGGTGGAGAGGCGTGATGTCTTCGCCATGGGCGTCAAGGTAATCGCGCAGATATTCGACAAAGTGGACGGGGCGGAAAGGCACCGTGATGCCCATCTGGGGCACCCTATCGACTAGCATGCTGTAGCAGTCGTCGTGGATGAGGATGACCTCCTCGGCGCCGGTGGCGGCCAGGTTATCGACGAACTTCTGGGCATGGCGCTCGGTAACCGAGGGCGCGCCCAGGTGGTCAAACAGGATGTAGCAGAAGAAGTGCCGCCCCTTCACTACAGGAAGCCCCTCGAACAGCCGCCCCTCGAACAGGTCGGGGTCGCTGCCGCTGAAGACGCAGGCAGACAGGACCTGCCCTTTAGTCTCCGGCACCCTCACCTCCGTGGTGACGGCGAAGGTGCCCTCCTGGCTGGCGACCAGCTGCGGCGGTACCTTCAGGGAGCCGAACTGCTCCTGGCGCTGCATGATGAGGTCGAGCGGCCGGGCACCCGTCGGACAGTATTCGTTGCAGGCGAAGCAGGTGATGCAGGCCGACAGGATGGGCGCATCCCGCCCGGCGATCAGTTCTTCGATCTCGAAGGCGGCGCGCTCCTTGTCGTAGTCCACATAGAGGCAGCGCACGAAGCAATCGCCACAGCGGTCGCAACGCGTTTCATCAAACATCTTTGGACCTCCCTTGGAAGCCTTCACGGCCGGACGGCAATGAGGCTCCTCTATACTATCCTGCCGACACGAAGTCCGTCCAGAGCGGAGAGATGATTCGCTTGAAGGGTTCGATGCGGTGCCTCTCCGCCAGTAACTGGTTCATGATTGGTGGGTTCCGGGCTCCCGGGTTCACACAGAACCCCAGCCTGAAGGCTGAGGCATGGGGAGGCGAATCCGATGCCCCCGCCTTCAGGCGGGGGTCGAGAATCAAGCCACCAACGGTGTAATGGCTCTCCGCCACGGCAGTGCATCGCGAAGGCCGCCCGCTGGCTATATAATGGCCGTACGTGGGAGAAGGAGGGTGACTCGATGGTGGAGATGAGCGGTAAGCAGGCCTTAATGGAGCAGTTGGTGGCCGAGGGCGTGGAGTACGTCTTCGGCAACCCCGGCACCACCGAGCAGTCCTTCATGGACATCCTTCAGGACTACCCCCAGATTCAGTACGTTCTCGCCCTCCAGGAAGCAACTGCTCTGGGTATGGCCGATGCCTACGCCTGGGCCTCCGGTCGGCCCGCCTTCGTCCAACTGCACGTCGCCCCCGGTTTGGGCAACGCCATGGGCATGCTCTACAACGCCTACTGCACGGGCACACCGCTTGTGGTCTACGCTGGCCAGCAAGAGGCCAGAGGAGTGATTCAGGAGATCCTTCTGGCCGCCGACCTGGTGAGCATGGCACGTCCCGTCACCAAGTGGAGCGTGGAGGTACAGAACGCCGCCGACATCCCCACCGTGCTCCGGCGTGCCTTCAAGGCGGCCGCCGAACCGCCCCGCGGGCCAGTGTTCATCTCTATCCCCCTGGATGTGATGGACCAGACCGCTGAGATGACCATCGCCCCGGCAACCTATTCCCGCAGCCGCATGCGCCCCGACCCGCAGGCAGCCGCAGAAGCAGCAGACGTTCTGGCCGCCGCCCGGTCACCGGTGATCGTCTGCGGCGACGGCGTGGCCCTGTCCGGCGCCCTGGAGGAGGCCGTTCAGCTAGCCGAGCTCATTGGCGCTCAGGTGTACAGCTCCTTCTCCGCCGAACTGGCCTTCCCCACCGGTCATCCCCTCTATCAGGGACTGGTGAACATCATTCGCGAGGCGGGCCTGCGCACGCAGTTGGCAGCGGCCGATGTGCTGCTCATCATAGGGACGCCGGCCTTTCGCGTTGTCTACTCTATGCCTGAGCCACCCTTCCCCGCCCAGACCAAGGTCATCCAGATAGACGCCAACCCTTGGGAGTTGGCCAAGAACTGGCCGGCAACCCTGGCTATCGTTGCTGACCCTCGGATGGCCCTGCGCGATTTGCTTCAGATGTTGCCGTCGAAGCTCTCCGAGGCGGCCCGCCAGGCGGCCGCGGCTCGCCTTCGGGCCGCCCGCCAGCAAAAGGAACGGGCCCAAGAGTCCTTCGAGGCGGCTGCTCGCTCCACTTGGGATGCCGTACCTATAACGGCGCCTCGTCTCATGAAGGGGCTGGCCGACTGCCTGGAGCCAGGGACAGTCGTCTACGACGAGGCGATCACCACCTCCGTCCACCTGAGTCACTATGTGAAGTTCAACCAGCCCGGGACCTACTTCCAGGCAGCAGGCGGTGGCCTGGGCAGCGGTTTGCCCGGTGCCCTGGGCGTGAAGCTGGCCCGGCCCGATAGCCCCGTGCTGGCCATGGTCGGCGACGGGGCTGCTCTCTACACCATCCAGGCCCTCTGGACCGCCGCTCACTATCGCATTCCCGTGACCTATGTCATCTGCAACAATCAGAGCTATCGCATCCTCAAGCTCAACATGCTCGAGTACCTCGGCGAAGCCATGGTCGGGCGCGAGTTCGTCGGCATGGACCTGGTGGACCCCGTGCTCGACTTCGCCCAGATCGCCCAGGCCTTTGGCATCCGCGGCCAGCGAGTGGAGAGGCCAGAGGACCTCGAGCCCGCCCTGCGTTCGGCTTTTCGTTCGGGCGAGCCCTCTCTGGTCGATGTGGTCATCGAAGGTGGCCTGAGGCGGGGACCGCGCGGCCCGCAGCTCACCAGTGTGTGATGGTGCGCGCGTCTACCGCCTGCTCTTGCTGAGCCCCATGAAGCAGCGCAGTGGTTGCCCACAACTACTGCATCGGCTAGACTACCTCTGGCGGTCAGGTCCTGTGCCTCACCGCCTGGCTTTGGCCATTACCACGTTAGGGAGGGACAGATATGGATGCACAGGTGCTCGAAAGGGCAAAGGGGCACTTCGCAAAGCTGATCGAAGCGCAACTGGAGCGGATAGAGCGGATGAAGAAGGATGAGGGATGGGTTGACTACGAGAAAGTCAAACCCATCATCATCGGCGTATGCTGGGGGGACGGCATTGGCCCCTACATCTGTCAGCAAACACAGAGGGTTCTCGAGTTCCTGCTGAAGCCGGAGGTGGAAAGCGGAAAGGTGGTCTTCAAGATCATTGAGGGACTGACCATCGAGAATCGGGCCGCGCAAAACAAGGCCATTCCCGACGATGTGCTGGAGGAGCTCAAGCAGTGCCACGTGATCCTCAAGGCGCCCACCACAACGCCGCGCGAGGGAGACCCCTGGCCCAACATCGAGAGCGCCAACGTGGCCATGCGGAAGGAACTGGACCTGTTTGCCAACGTCAGGCCGGTGAAGGTTCCGGAGCAGGGCATCGACTGGATGTTCTTCCGCGAAAACACTGAGGGCGCTTACGCCCTGGGAAGCAACGGCATCAACGTCACGGACGATCTGGCCATCGACTTCACAGTGACTACGGCTCAGGGCGCCGAGCGGATCATCCGCCTGGCCTTCGACTACGCCAAGAGGACCGGCGTCAACAAGGTGACCGTCGTCACCAAGGCCAACGTCATCAAGACCACAGACGGCAGGTTCCTCGATGTCGCCCGGGAAGTCGCCAAGGACTACCCCGAAGTGGAGTGGGACGACTGGTACATCGACATCATGACCGCCAAGCTGGTCGACCCCAAGCGGCGGACGCAGTTCCGGGTCATGGCGCTGCCCAACCTCTACGGCGACATCCTGACCGACGAGGCGGCGGAGTTCCAGGGTGGCGTAGGAACAGCGGGCAGCGCCAACATCGGCAAGCGCTATGGCATGTTCGAGGCCATCCACGGCAGCGCGCCCCGCATGGTCAAAGAAGGCCGCGCTGACTATGCCGACCCCAGCAGCCTTATCCGGGCGGCGTCAATGATGCTCAACCACATCGGCTTCGCCGACCGCGGCAAGAGGCTGGAGATGGCCCTCGATATCTGCGGCAATTTCGAGCAGAAGCTGGTAGTCACCGGCCGGCCCACCGGGGCCAAGGGCTCCGAGCTCTGCGACTACCTCATGGAGACCATCCAGGACCCCAACTTGGAGAAGCGCTGGCAAAGCTACCAGCCCGAGGCCAAGGTGGCCTAGGAGAGCCTGCACCGGAAACCGCAAAGAACCTGCGCGCCGAAGCATAGCCGACGGGCGGGCGCACTATCCATGCTAGCTCGTGGAAGCGCCCGCCCTGCTATTTGGGAACCCACTCACCTTTCGGGCAAGTGCTTCGGGGCGCATCCAGCCGAAGGCGCTCGCTTACGTCTGGCGCGCCGCCTGCAGAACGGCCCGCAGCATGTAGCCGATGATGCCGACCCCTGCCACCAGCAGCACGAAGAAGAGAACGATGAGGACGGTCTGACTGTCCACCTCCAGGGCGCTGGTGGTGAACTCGGGCTTCAGGTACTCTTCCCGCACCACGTGCCGCACCACGCTCATTAGACTGACGGTGGCGACGACCGACAGCGCTCCCGCCAGGCCCGGCCAGAGCGGGTTGCGCAGGCGCAGGGCCGCGGCCATGGCTGCCAGCCCCACGATGGAGATTCCGACGCCAGCGAACAGCAGGTACGTCCGGCCGGCGTTGTCGCCGATGAACTGATCGCGGATCTCCGTCGGCAGGACCACCAGGAAGATGGGGCCCACCGCCAGTTGGAGGAGAGTAGGGCCAATGAACCAGAGGGCCCCCTGGCGAGCGGCCCATGTCCAGTAGCCCTCCTCTGTCTTGTTCCGCATGAAGGCCGCGTAGGCGATAAGGAAAGCTCCTGCTACCGCCGGCGCCGCCAGCAGGAAGTGGAGGAATCGCGGGACGAGGGTTCCCTCCGCGCCGTTGAGGAATATGCCGTTGGAGTGGTCAGCGTAGATGTCGCTCCAGCGGTCTGGCGTCAGCATCAGGGTCAGGTTGTTCACGTACAGGAAGGCCACCACGATCAGCAGAAGAGCGCTTCCCGCGCCGACCCAGATGCGCGCCTCGCCCAGACGCTCGCCCTGAAGGGCGTATAGGTAGATCCCGTAGTAGGCGACGATGACCAGGGGCACCACTGCGAACCAGGGCCAGGCCATCAGTATCGAAGAGGTATAGAAGAGCTGGCCGTACAGCGTCTGGATGAAGAGCAGCGGGGCAACGCCCAGGGTGATGGTCGCAGCGAGGGTTATCGGCATCATGGCGATCAGGTGCCGGGCCAGTTGGCGATAGTGGCCGTTGCCGTTTCGGCGGCCCACCAGATCGCTGACAGCGGCGATGACGGTGCCACCCAGGGTCACGTTCATCGCCAGGATGTGCAGAGTGAAGGTGAGCACCAGCAGGGGCATCAGCAACTCGACCGGCGCTGGCAGGGCGATGGGATCGGGATCGGGAATCATTGCTCTTGCCTCTCGCCGTCGAGGCTAGCCAGCCAGGCCGCCAGCGCAGCGCGCTCCTCTTCGTTGCCCAAGAAGGGCGGCATGATCGGCTTCAGCACGTCCAGTTGCCCCAGTTGCTCATGGATGAAGTCCTCCGGCCAGTCCTGCACCAACGGCCGTACGGCATTGTAGCCGTCCTTGGTGTGGCAGGCCGAGCAGAGCAGCTTGAACACTTCCTCGCCTGCCTCTTGCCTGTTCCCGGCGGTGGCGGTTTCCACCGCGGCCCATTTGCTGCTGGCCAGCACCCCTTCCCGCTTTATCCTCGCGGAGTCCTCCACCAGGATGGAGTTGGAGTACATGTAGTCGTAGATGATGTACGGCTTGCGCACGGCCTCGCGCACCCACTCGGAGGTGCCGGTGACAGCGAGGCCCATGCCAAGAATGACCAGAGCGCTGATCAGGGAAAAACGGGCTGGCTGAACGTGACCGCCCAGGAAGGCGAAGGCGAAAATCAAACCCGACAGGGCGATACTCAGGACGGTGAAGAACAGCACCAGCGGCGTGGCACCCATGATCAGGTCCCGCGCCAGCTCAGGCACCTCTAGGAAGTACCAGATTCCGCCGATCGGCATCAGGAGAAAGGCCGGCACCAGCCAGCGGGCCGAATAGCGGATCATGTTCGCCCGCAGGTCTTCCTCCTTGAGCAGCGACGCCGTGACCAGCGCATACAGGCCAGCCAGTGCTATCGCCACGCACGTCCGCAGGAACACCGACGGCAGGAACGTGGGGTTGAAGAAGCCATCCCTGATCTCGCCCGTCTCTATCCAATCGCCCGGCGTCAGCATGAAGCTGAGGATGCCGGTGATGACGAACAGGCTCATCCAGGCAGCGCCGAAGTAGATCCAGCCCACCGTGAGGTGAGTGCGGCGGTCCAGCCTGTCCCAGCCGTAGAAGTAGATGAAGGCGGCCGCGATCTCCACCGCGAAGAACACCCACTCGATCGCCCAGGCCCAGACGAACGTGTGGATGAGGGTGGAGGTCCCGGCAGGCTGGACGAGCCCGATGGTGAACCAGATGCCCACGCCGGTGAGGGCACCAAACACCAGCGTGATAAGGATGAGGAACCGCGTGTGGAAGCGGACGTAGTCGACGATGCGCTGGTCTCCCTCCCGGTAGCCCTTTGTCTCTGTCAGGACGAGGAAGAGACCGCCGCCAACGGCAAAGTGGGAGACGAAGACGTGGACAACGGCCACCGCCGCTATCAGGAGGCCGCCGCCGATGAAAGGGAGCTCCCAGATGGGATAGTTCACGGTGCCTCATTGTAGCATGTGGCCGATGGGTCGTCAGCAACGCAAAATGGGCGAAAAGCCCGAAGAACGCTGACGACATCCTGGCAGAACGCTGTAAGATATCGGCGGCAGCTACTTTCCTCTCGCGGATCTGGGGGAGAGAAGCTGGCAGGCTTGTTCCCAGGCAGATGGGAGGCAGAACGATGAGGCTGCGCGATAGGACAGCGATCGTCACGGGCGCCTCCGCCGGCATCGGTCGGGAGGCAGCGCGCCTGTTCGCCCGCGCCGGGGCCAACGTGGTGCTGGCGTCGCGGAACGCCGAGGCTCTGGCGCGAGTCGCCCAGGAGCTTCAGCCCTGCCGCGGACGCTCCCTGGCGGTTCCCACCGACGTAACGGACCCCGAGGCCGTGGAGGCGATGGTGAAGACGGCCGCCGAGGAGTTCGGCAGCGTCGATATCCTGCTGAACAACGCTGGTCTGGGCCTGTACGCCTACCTCGCCGAGGGGAGCATGGAGAACGTCCGCCGTCTGTTCGAGGTGAACGTCTTCGGTGCTCTCAACTGCATTCGAGCGGTGGTGCCGTACATGAAGCAGCAGCGGCGGGGCCAGATCATCAACGTCTCCTCGGTAGCGGGGAAAATAGCGGCGCCCTACGAAGGGGCTTACGCCGCCACCAAGTTCGCCCTCACCGCCATCTCCGACGCTGTGCGGCAGGAGCTTTTCGACCACGGCATCACGGTCATCACCGTGTACCCCGGGCCGATTGGAACGTCGTTCCGGGACAACGCCATCAAGGAGATCGAGCCGCCCACGGCCTATCGGGCCTTGCGCCGCATACCGCCCGTGCGCGTGGCCGAGGCCATCGTCAAGGCAGCGCGCGACGAGCGGGCGGAGGTGTACGTCACCTGGTTCGACCGAGGGGCCGTGACGCTCAAGGGCATCTCGCCTCGCTTCATCGACTGGGGGATGCGCCGGTTCTATATGCGCCGTCGGGCGGGCCGGGGGTAGGGGTAGCGACACCGGGGCTTGACACGGGATAGCCCGCACGAGATGATTCCTACAAGAAGATGATTGACTGGTGGCAGGCGATTCTCGTGCTCCTGGCCGGTGGCCTCATATCGGGCGTGACGGCTTACGCCACGCACCACTGGACTACGAGCGCCGGTCGAGACGCTGAAGAGCGTCAGGCCAAGCGGAGGTTGGAGGAGGAACAGAGACAGGCAATCAGGCAGCTTCGCCGAGAGCGGATCCAGCCGGTTCTGGACTTTTTGGACATCGCGAAGCGATCCGCTGCCCGCCAAACGATTGAGGAAGCACTCGATGAGGTCTACGAGAAAATGAGCGGGGATGTCAGGCCAGCTCTCGACCGCTGGCAGGAGATGAAAGAGCGTGTGTTCGAAGCTTATCCTGACGTGGTCGAAGTGACGCGCACAGTGTCTGTTGCTATGTGGTCTGGCGTGTCAGTACCAGGGCTACTGCACAAGCTGATAAGGATATACTCTGCCGTGCACCCGGCAACCCACCGCGAGAGGCAACGTCAGTTGGCGGACGCCATACGATCTGTCGAGGAGCTCGTCGAGCAGTACCTGGCCGGCGCTGAGCCACACGAATCCACCTCTGACGAGCCAAGCCAGGAGACCTGACGTGAGCTGCTAGGCGGCGCTAACAACCGGCTAGAGTTCGGGCGCGTTCGTCGATATAATGAGAGACGGGTCAAGCAATGGTTGCTCACCGGCGTTCGGTTAGTGCCCGTCGAAGGGCGCTGGTTGTTGGGCTTGTCGCCTTGCTCCTTGCGGTCTTTTTCGTTGCCGCAGCCTACGCCGCTGCGTTCAGCGCTATCGGCCTGGCGCTCTTTGTCGCCGGCGTGGCGCTCCTGGGCAT
>Ga0307438_1001675_pt1 | contig 13752 bp, 13 predicted proteins | sample SalMarWE160110MG_FD_202144 | JGI IMG/M metagenome (GOLD analysis project Ga0307438, IMG submission 202144) | Salt marsh sediment microbial communities from the Plum Island Ecosystem LTER, Massachusetts, United States - WE1603-110 | ecosystem: Environmental > Aquatic > Marine > Intertidal zone >... | reverse complement strand
TATCGTCAACGACCATCATTGCCTGGCCGCCCGAGCTGTTCCCCTTCGATCCGCAGTGGGGCAACTTCAAAAAGGCGCTGGATGAAGTGCCCCTCATGAGGTACATGTTGAACAGCCTTATCATGGCCGGCGTCATCGTTATCGGCCAGTTGGTTACCTCCGCCCTTGCCGCCTACGCCTTTGCCTTCCTTCGCTTCCCCGGCCGAACCTTCCTGTTCATCCTCTTCCTGTCCACCCTCATGGTGCCCTGGGAGGTCTCCATCGTTCCCAATTTCCAGACCATTCAGAGACTGGACTGGCTGGATTCCTACCAGGCACTGACGGTGCCCTTCTTGGCCACCGGCCTGGGGACGTTCCTGTTGCGGCAGCACTTCCTCACCATCCCTAAAGAACTACGGGATGCCGCTGCCATCGACGGCTACGGTCACATTCGCTTCCTCATTTTCGTGGTGTTGCCCCTTTCGCGGGCGGTGCTGGCCGCGCTGGCGGTGTTCGGCTTCCTTCAGGCCTGGAACCAGTACCTGTGGCCGCTGTTGGTGACCAACGAGGACAATATGCGCACGGTGCAGATCGGTCTGGCTGCTCTGCGCGGCCGCGAGGTCGACACGTTCAACATAACCATGGCAGCGACAGTCATCTCAGCGCTGCCGATACTGATCATGCTTGTCGTGTTCCAGCGCCAGCTGGTGAGGGGCCTCACCGCTGGTGCTCTCAAAGGGTAGCGGGGAGGGATAGCTATGAAGAAGGCTCTGATCTTTTTGATGCTGCTCATTGTTGCGGCAAGCGTGGCTGCCTGTGGTGGCGAAGAGGAAGGAGAGCCAGAAGGCAGTGCGACACCAGCGGCGGGGACGGTGGAGATCACCTTCTGGCACTCTGAGGTGGCCAGCAATCTGGATACCATCCAGGCACTGGCGCGTCGCTTCAACTCCGAGCAGAACGAGGTTCGGGTCAAGATGGCCTTCCAGGGAAACGATGAGGAAACGATGCTCAAGTTCATGGCCACCCTGGGTTCGGGGGACGTGCCGGCCATCATCTATCTGGCCGAGGTCGACGCCCAGAGAGTCATGGACAGCGGGGCCGCAAGGCCGGTGCAGGAGTTCATCGACCGCGAGGACTACGACCTTTCCGACTTCGATGAGAAGTCGATACAGTATTACACCGTCGATGGCCAGCTCCACGGGATACCCTTCTCCATCGCCGTCCCCTTGTTGTACTACAACAAGCTGGATTTCAGCGAGGTGGGGCTCGATCCCGAGCAGCCGCCCGAGGATCTGGAGGAGGTGCGAGAATTCTCCCAGAAGCTGGTAAAGCGGGACAGCCACGGCAATGTCCTCCGCGCCGGCATCGCCCTTGACATCGATCCCTGGCGTTTCGAACTGATCCTGGCCGAGCACGGTGACCTCTATGTGAACAACGGCAACGGCCGTGAGGGACGAGCCACCGAGGTCCTCTTCGACGGTCCGACAGGGCAGGCTTTCTTTCAGTGGTGGCACGAGATGGTCAAGGACGGGTTAGCCACCGATGTTGGTCGCAACCCCGGCGGCGACGCTGCCCTCCTGGCGATGGGGGTCGGCCGGGCCTGTATGAGTTTCGCCACCTCACAAGCCCTGCGTTCGGTGGTGGACGTTCTGGAGCGCGGGGGCATGAACGTGGAATTGGGGGTGGCCGGTCAGCCCGGCGTTCCCGGCGGGGCAGGCTTGCCGGGGGTATACAGCCGGGGCCTCTGGATCCTGAAGGGACGCCCTGAGGCGGAGCAGGAGGCGGCCTGGAAGTTCATCAAGTGGCTTCTGGAGCCCGAACAGCAGGCCGAATGGTACGCTGGCACCGGTTTGCTGCCAGTGCGAATATCTGCCTACGACCTGCCGGCGGCGCAGGATGTCGTGGCCGAGTATCCGCACTTCCGTGTCCCCGTCGATCTCGTCTTGGAGACGCCGTCGACGCAAGAGTCCCTCGGCCCGCTCCTCGGCCCCATCAGGGACGTGCGAGAGGTTGTTGTCACCGCTGTCGAGGAGACGGTGGTGGGCTCCAAAGATCCCATCGAGGCCCTCGATGATGCGGCGGCCGAAGCCAACGACATCATAGAGAACTACAACCGCCGCGTGGCCGAGTAGCGAGTAACGAGCCACCAGCCGGTGAACACCGCCGCAGCCACCCGCCGTGACCGCGCCCTCGCCGGCAGCTTCGCGCGCTGCTTCGCCAGGGAGCCTCAGGGTCTGGCCAAAGCACCGGGGCGGGTGAACCTCATCGGGGAGCACACCGACTACAACGAGGGCTTTGTACTGCCTGTGGCCATCGACCGCACGGTGATCGCCGCCTTCGCTGTTCGCTCCGACCGGCAGGTGCGGGTGTACTCTCTGGAGTTCGATGAAGAGGATAGCTTTGCTCTGGACGATATCGAGCGACTGAAGGGGGATGTGTGGAGCAACTACGTGCGGGGTGTGGCCGCTGTGCTCCAGGGGGTGGGATATCGCCTGACAGGCCTGGATATGGCCATCCAGGGGGACGTACCTATCGAGGCGGGCCTGGCCTCTTCGGCAGCCCTGGAGGTGGCTGTCCTGGGGGCTTTCCAGCACGCCGCTACGCTGGCCATAGACCCTCGCGACCAAGCCCTGCTGGCCCAGCGAGCGGAGAACGAATTCGTGGGGGTCGGTTGCGGCATCATGGATCAGATGGCAGCGGTCATGGGCCGTGGCGGTCACGCCCTTCTCATCGACTGCCGTAGCCTGGAGACGGAAGCCGTGCCCCTGAACCTGGCCGCTCACGATTTGAAGATCGTGGTGGCCCACACTGGGGTAAGGCGGGCACTGAGCGATTCCGCCTACAACCAGCGCCGGCAGGAGTGCTCTCGAGCCGTTCAGGTGCTGGCGCAGGTCATTGCCGCCAGACCGGTGGCGCTACGTGACATAACCTCTAAGGAGTTGTCTGCTCACCGAGGTAGCCTGCCAGACCCGTTGGCTCGACGAGCCAGGCACGTGGTAAGCGAGAACGAGCGGGTGCTGAAGAGCGTGGAGGCTCTGCGGCGGGGCGACCTGCTCACCTTCGGCCAGTTCCTCTACGGCTCTCACCAGAGCCTGGCCCGCGATTACGAGGTGAGCTCGCCCGATCTGGACCTGATGGTAGAGCTGGCCCGTCGCCTGGAGGGGGTCGTGGGGGCCCGCATGACCGGCGCCGGCTTCGGTGGCTGCACCGTGAACCTGGTGCGCCAAGAGGCCATCGATAGCTTCCGAGAGCAAGTGATCGAGACCTATGGCAGCCGCACGAGCCTCCCCGCCGAGATGTATGTGTGCGAGGCCGTCGACGGCCTGCGAATCATTGCAGGAACGAATGCCCCAGCAAGTCATAGTCCGTAAGACTAGATATGGCCCGCTGATAGCGAATCGCTGGCTGGAGGTGCGCTGTCGCCTCGGCCAGGGCAGCCTGGCCTTCAGAGATCGTTCCGCTGGCCGCATGGTCATCCGTCGTGCCTACGCAGCCGTGCAGCTGGTGGGCGGCGATGTCGTCAGCACCCTCGATGGTGGCTTCCGAGAAGACTACGATGTCCAGCGGCTCACCGACGTCCACGGCCAGGGCGCTATCGTCTGCCTGTCCACCCTTCCCGCCCAGGATCGCCCCGGGCTCCGCCTGTTTCTGACCCTGTATGACACCCAACCCTTCGCCGTCATGCAGCTGGAGGTGCTCAACGGCACCTCGCAGCCTACGGGTGTGGAAAGCTTCCGGGTGTTGACCACGCCGACTGCTGGTCGCGGTCGCCTCGGCCTGGGCCGCTCCTGGCGCCGCTGGCGCTTCTACAAGCACGGCTGGCAGTCTTGGAGCCCCACGCTTAGTCTGAGCTGCGCCCAGGATGACCCGCCGGCTCTCCCGCCGATTATCGGGCCGTCCTCGGCTATTCCCCAGAAGGGATGCTTCACCAGCGAGCTCGTGGGTCTAGTGGCCGACCCGACGACCGGTGCCTCACTCCTAGCTGGCTTCATCACCACCGCCGATCAGCAGTCCCAGGTTCGCCTGGAGTTGCCTCGCGGCAAGCAGGCGTCCGGCAGCCTGTCTGCCATGTCCTACGCCGATGGCATCACCGTCGCGCCTGGGCAAAGCCTCTCGTCGGAGAAGCTGCTGGTCGACGTGACGGAGCCGCCCCTGGACGCCCTAGCTCGCTACGGCGACGCTCTGGGCCGCCAGATGGGCGCCCTGGGCTGGCAGCACGTGCCCACCGGCTGGTGCTCCTGGTACTACTACTTCGGCGGCATGAGCGAGCAGGCGGTGCTGGACAACCTCGAGTTCCTGGACGCTCATCGTGATGAGCTGCCCGTGGAGTACATTCAGGTTGACGATGGCTACCAGGCGGACATAGGCGACTGGCTTACGATCAACGAGAAGTTTCCTCACGGCCTGGCTTGGCTTGCTGAGCGCGTTCACCACAAAGGGTTCAAGGCTGGCCTGTGGCTGGCTCCCTTCCTGGCCGCCTCCACCTCCTCTCTCTACCGCGAGCACCCGGAGTGGATGGTGCACGACAGCGCCGGCAGGCCGGTGGTGGCCATCCACAACTGGGGCAAGGAGTGCTATGCCCTCGACTGCACCCATCCCGGCGCTCAGGCTTGGCTGGGCCGTCTAGCCAAGACCCTGGTGGGCCAATGCCGCTTCGACTATCTGAAGCTGGACTTCATCTACGCTGCTGCTGTGGAGGGCGTGCGATATGACCGCCAGGCGACCCGCGCTCAGGCTTACAGGCGAGGTCTGGAAGCCATCCGCCAGGGGGCCAACGACGCCTTCATCCTGGGCTGCGGTGCTCCCCTCGGCCCCTCCGTTGGCCTGGTCAACGCCCAGCGCATCGGGCCGGATGTTGCTCCTTACTGGCGGCTATCCGGCGAGCTGGTTCCGCCCGAGGTCACCGCTGTGAATCGGCAACCGGTCGAGTCGCTGCCCGCCTGCGAGAACGCCATCCGCAACGTCCTCACCCGCCTCTGGACGCACGGTCGTCTATGGCTCAACGATCCCGACTGCCTGCTCGTTCGGGACAGCGAGACCACCCTCTCCCTCGATGAGGTGCGCTCGTTCGCCACCGCCATCGCCCTCAGCGGCGGGTTGGTTGTCCTCAGCGACGCGATGCCGAAGCTGCCGCCCGAGCGGCGGCAGATCGCCAGCCTGCTCCTGCCACCCTACGGCCAGTCGGCGGTCGCCCTGGACGTTTTCGAGCGCTCGCTTCCCCGCTTTCTTCGACTCGCCATCGAACGTCCCTTTCAGCGGTGGTGGCTGCTGGGCGTGTTCCAGTGGGAGGACGAGCCCAGCGAGGTGACGGTCCCTCTGCCCGCCGAGCCCGTCCACGTCTTCGATTTGTGGGAGGGCCGCTACTTCGGGGTGCACCAGCATGAGATTCGCTTCTCAGTCATGTCGCCCCACTCAGCCAAGCTCCTCTCCCTGCGACCGATTACCAAACACCCACAGATAGTATCGACCACATTCCACTTCAGCCAGGGCGCCGTCGAGATTGAAGACGCCCGCTTTGACACCGCTCAGCGGGCTCTGACAGTGCGACTGACGCCGCCCGCCAGGAAGCAGGGCGAGGTCATCATCCACGTGCCTCCGCCCTACAAGGAGCGAGGGCTGGATAGCGATGCGTCCTCAGCCAGCATGGCTCGCTGCCCCGACGGTCTGCTATCGGTGCGCCTGGCCCTTCCTCAGCGAGCGCTGTTCACCGTCTTCTTCGAGCGCTAGGCCATGCCTGTTCGGCGTCAGCGAAAGTGGCCTTTTGTGTAGGCAGTTCTTAACCGAGAGGTGCGGCCTTGTCCTCGCTCGCGGGCAGTGGCGCGTTAGGCTGCAGCGAGGAGCGGGAGATGATAGGGCGGAGATCCTCGGCGGACGAAGGGTGGCCTTCTGTTTCGCAGGTAGGTACTCGCAGGCGCGAGGGTGTGCAAGGACGCCACTGGTGCTTTTCTCCCCGGTCAGAGGCTCCCAGTCGAAAGTCCCTGATAACGCCTCAGGGCCATGAGGGGAAAGCGGCGGCGCCCCCGAATCTTGTTCTCGATAAGGTAGCGGGTCAGTTTCAGAGCTAGCTCTGCAGGTTGTCCGGCCATGCAATTCCCCTCGACATCGGCGGGTTCGCCATGCTCCTAGAACTCGCGCTCCAGCAGGAACTTGGCCAGCGCCTCGAAGTCACGCCGGGCTGTCGACTCTATGTCTACAGTTGCCAGCTCCGTCAGGGCTTCCTCAATGCGCTCTTGAGCCATCTGCTGGCAGTAGTCGTAGGCTCTGTGGCTGTCCAGCAGTTGCAGCACAATGCTTACGTCGTCGTCACCTGGCGCGCCCCGGCTGTAGACCCGGAGCAACTGCTCGCGCTCCATAGCCTGGGCGACGGCCATGGCGTAGACCACCGGCAGTGACTTCTTGCGGCGGCGAATGTCGGTCGCCACTGGCTTGCCGGTGACATCGGCAGTGCCCCAGACGCTCAGGATGTCATCGCGGATCTGGAAGGCTAGGCCGAGGAAGTGACCGCAGCGGGCGAGGCGCTTCATCTGTGGCTCGTCATCGACGGCTACCAGGGCGCCCAGGTGAAGGGAGGCTCCCAGGAGGGCGCCCGTCTTCTTGGCGATCATGTCCAGGTAGGCCTCCACACTCACCTCGCGCTCATCTTCGAAGCCGATATCCAAGCATTGTCCTTGGATCATCGTCAGGCAGGCCTCGTCCAGTAGGCGACAGGCCTCGATGACCTTGGCCGGGGCCACGCCTTGCTCTCCCAATCGCAGCATGACAAGACGGCCTAGGATCAGCAGACTATCGCCGGCATTGATGGCCTGGGGCTGGCCCCACAGGCTCCAGACGGTCGGTCGGTGGCGCCGCTCCCTGTCGCCATCCTGGATATCGTCATGTACGAGGGAGAAGTTGTGCACCAGTTCCAGGGCAGCGGCCGCCGGCAAAGCGGTTCGCCAGTCAGCGCCCATTGCCTGGCAGGCCCAGAGACAAAGGGTGGGACGGAGAGCTTTCCCCGTGCTCTCGGCCAGGGGGCGGCCCTGCTCGTCCTCCCAGCCAAGGTGGTAGCGCATCATGCCATAGAGGAGCGTCGGGCTGCCCTCTGGGAGGGCCGATCGGAGATACTCCTCCAGTTCGACGCGATAACGGGCGAAAAGGCTGGGCAGCTCCACCCTACTCTCCCACTAGTTGAACCACAACCTCCCGCTCTCGGCCCCGGTCGAGCTCCACCAGGAAGAGGCGTTGCCATTGCCCCAGGAGAAGCCGGCCATCGACGATGGGGATGGCCTCGCTCGCCCCTAGGAGTAGCTGCTGGCAGTGGGAATGACCGTTGGGCTCCTCGCCGTCGCTCATGTTGGCGGTGCGGCGGCTGAAGTCATTGTGGTTGTAGTACATGTGGGAGGGAGCGACCTTCTTCAAGAATTCCTCCATGTCACGCAACAGCAAGGGCTCGTTCTCGTTGATGCGAATGGCCGCCGTCGTGTGGCGAGTGAAGACGATGGCGAATCCGCTGCGGATAGCTGACTCTCGGGCGAGGCTTGCGACCCCATCGGTGATGTCGATGAACTGGGGTCCCTTGTCCGTGCGAATAACAAGGTTGCGACAGGAGAACTTCATGCCTGGCAGGCCCTCGCGCTGTTCGCTCACAGTTCCCTTGTGCTGATTGTCCAACTTCTGGAGGTATTGCACAACCTCCTCGATGGACTTGTCGGGGGTGGAAGTGCCGGCGGTGACCCCGACCGAGTCTTTGCCCACCAGTAACGATAAGGAGGTCGCACTCCCTGGCCAGGTCGCGCGCGGCCTGATAACGCTCCTCGGTCTCGGGGCAGGTGGTGTTGATGCCCCGCAGTTCAATAGAAAATCGTTGCCATAAATCTCTGGGATGCTCGATGCCCACCGCTGGACGTGCTGCACCTGTTGGCGCACAGCACGCCGGTGATTCGGAGCTACTATTCCGCCGTGGCAAGGTCTTGGTTCGCCAGGGATTCCGTGTGGCCTCTCACAAATCCTGAACCGCCTTGAGAATTTCGGCGATATCCGGCAGCTCGCTGATGGGGTATACCTTCTTGAAGCGGATGACTCCATCCTTGTCCACGATGACGGCAGCCCGTTCACTGATGCCGTCCGCCTCTCGGAAGATGCCGTAAGCGCTTGCGACACCCCCGTGAGGCCAGAAGTCGGCCAGGAGCGATGTTTGCTCGACGCCTATGTCGGCGGCCCACGCTTTCTTGCACGGCACGCTGTCCACGCTTATACCGACCGCCACCGCGTCCAGCCGGTCGAACTGGGCCCTGTTCTTCTCCAGGTCCTGCATCTGTAGTTTGCAGATATTCGTCCAGGCCAAAGGGTGAAAGGAGAGCACCACCTTCTTCCCTTTGAGTTCGCTCAGGGTAACGGCCTTGGTGTTCTGGTCTTTGAGGGTGAAATCGGGGGCTTTACTCCCCACTGCTGCAGCCTTGTCCGCCATAATATGCCTCCTCATCTCGTGCTTGCGGCGAACTGCGACACGTCCGGCCGCGCCACTCGTCCGGCTTGTTGCCCCTTGAAGTCGCGTCGCTCGGCTATGGTAGCAGCCAGCGGCAGGTATCTACAATCCTACGCTCCTTTTCGTGCGTTGGATCGTCCCGCGGCAGGTCGGTATGCTGGTGACCAAAGGAGCAAGGCACAGGAGGCGATGACGATGCTTGTGAGCACGGAGACCATCTCGTTCGGGACGGAAGGCTTTTGCCATCTGGTCGACATCACGGCAATGACTCAGGAAAGGGTGCGGCAGTCCGGCATGTCACAAGGAATTGCCGTCGCCTTCGTCCCAGGCTCGACCGGCGCCGTGCTGACGATAGAGTTCGAGGACGGGCTGGTGCAGGACTTTGAGCAGCTGATGGAGCGGCTAGCGCCCCGGAACATCCCCTACGAGCACGACCGGCGCTGGGGCGATGGCAACGGTTTCTCCCACATTCGCGCCGCCCTGATGGGCGCGTCGGCGGTGGTGCCGGTAGTAGACGGAAGGCTGGCGTTGGGAACGTGGCAGCAGTTGCTATTTGTCGACTTCGACAATCGGAAGCGCCAGCGGACGGTCATTGTGCAGCTCCTGGGCGAATGAGCTTGACCAGATCCAGAAAAGGAAGTGCGCCGGATGGCGCTCAGCGATTCAGGCTTGTCGCCTGTTCGGCAGTGGTGGAGAATAGGTGAGGCGGTTGAACAAGCATCGAGCCGTCGGGGAAAGGATGCAGCCATGGCTACTGTGAACACGGTCACGGGACCCGTTGAGACCAGCGACCTTGGTTTCACGCTCATGCATGAGCATGTCGTAGTGAAGTCGCCGGGAGTGGTCGATAACTTTCCTTCGGTGTGGGACCGGGCGGAGGAGATAGAGCGGGCCGTGGCTCGGTTGCGCGATGTGGCGGCCCGCGGCGTGAAGACTATCGTTGACGCCACTGCCGACCTGGGGCGGGACATCAGTTTCGTAGCCGAGGTCGGTCGCCGCTCGGAGATGCAAATCATAGCGGCAACGGGGCTCTGGATAGACGTTCCTCGCTACTTCCATAGTCGCAGCGCCGACGTTATGGCAGAGCTATTCCTCAAGGAGATCAACGAGGGCATAGCCGGCACCCAGATCAAGGCAGGGGTGATCAAGTGCGCTACCGACGAGGCCGGGGTCACCGGGGAGATCGAGAAGGTTCTTAGGGCCTGCGCCCGCGTCCACCGTGCCACCGGCGTTCCCATCACTACCCATACCTTTGCCGCCGGCCAGACAGGAACGGTGCAGCAGGACATCTTTGAGTCGGAAGGGGTAGACCTGTCGCGGGTCATCATCGGTCACAGCGGCGATTCCAAGGACATCGACTATCTATCGCGGCTTATAGGCCGCGGCAGCTACATCGGAATGGACCGCTTCGGGCTGGACATGTTTCTGCCGACGGCTGATCGCGTCGCCACCATCGCTCAGCTCTGCAAGATGGGCCATGCCGACAAGATGGTTCTCTCCCACGATGCCAATTCCTACATGGACTGGTTCGAGCGCTCGCTGCTCGAAATGACCGTCCCGAACTGGCATTACAACTTCATCCCTGACACGGTTATCCCCACACTACTGGAGAGCGGTGTGACTGAGGACGAGATTCGCCAGATGATGGTGGAGAACCCGCGCAGGATTTTCGAGAGCTGCCAGCCCTACTGAGGGGGGCTTTGCCCTCCTGCTGACTTCAGCAGCAGCAGCAGTAGCATCACAACAGGGGTTTTCGCGTGAACGCTGTGTTGAAGCTGAGGGGGCATATGGACCCATGCTCCAGCTTGGGCTTCCACCGAATCATCCCCCAGCGTCAAGTGGGCTTCTCCTTGGACGATATGCAGAATGGCTGGCATCGAGGCCGTATGTTCCGAAAGCTCCTGGCCGGCACCAAACCCAAAGAGTACGACCTTCACCTGCTCGTCGCTGTAGAGAGTGAGACTGAGAATGCCGTCAGCGGGGATATCCACCTGCTTGGCCAGATCAGCAATGTACATGTAGTTCGGGTTCATCAGGGCGACTCCTCGGACCTAACACCGACCAATATGCCTGCTTCCCCGCGGCACGGACACCCTCTCTGCAGCGGCGTTCGCTATCAGGGGGGTTCGGCGCCCCGTCCACAATCGCCTCCTCCCTCGCGATACCAGCGTCGTTCGGCCTCGCGCAGGCCTGTCGGCGCTGGTCCGCCCAGGAGGGGCGGCATGCGCGAGTTGAGGCGGTGCAGCTTGGCCTGCAGGACAATCCACAGCGAGCGGAGGGGACTCAGGGGCACCATGTCCAGCGGCTTAACCTTCATCAGAGTAGCTAAGCCGGCGGTCACGCCCCGTATGTCGTTGTGGGCGTCCACTTCGATGATTCGGCGGTCGGCGTAGCGCCGCCGCAAATCCGCTCCCCGATCGTTGATGGCGCACGCCCCCACCACTAGGATGTCCCCAGGCAGATCCTCCAGATCGGCGTCATCGAAGCCCCTGCCGAAGACGATACTGAAGCCGCCCTGGCTGGCATAGTCGTTGCTGAGTAGCTCCAGGGTGCACTCGGTGTTCCCCTTGCAGCCCTCGACGCACGCTCGCTCACGGCCCTCGACGATGTGCACGTCGGGGTGGAAACGGCGCAGCAGGGCGTACGGATAGCGCTTCCGGAAACGGTTAAGGTTGCCGATAACCTCGATGCGGTCGAGTTGGCCCTCACCCAGACCCCACTCCGCCGCCAGGCGCAGGTGCTCCACCTCTTCGATGGCATAGCCCATCACCTTGCAGCCCACGGTGTCCACCGCCACCGTGTCTTGGCCGCCGATGAGCACGTTGAGCTGCACGCTGCTCTCTCTTAGCAGGGCCGCGGGCGGCGTGTGCCCGTTGAAGATCGCCGTCACCCCCTCGATGATGCAGAAATCGGGTTGCACCATCCGATAGAGGCGAGCGAGACGAGGGTGCAGCATCTCATGGTTGTGAAAATGCATGCGGTCCTCATCAGTGGGGAACGCTTGCTGGTTTTTCACGCCCAGGGTCATCGTCGTCATCGAGTGGGTCTTCAGCTTGGGCAAGCTGAGGTAGAAGTTGCCCGGGCGTCGCGAGGGGTCAATGAAGGACTTATAGAGTCGCTGGGAGATGCGGATCGGCACCTCCTCGCCCTCCAGGGTGTAGGGCACTGTACCTCCCTCGTCTAGATAGATCAGTTCGGCGTTGTGCTGACGGGCGATATCGGCGTAGCCGGTCACCTCGAAAACAAGGCGGGTGGAAACACCTTGGGTGGAATTCTCCATCAGGGCCAGGCGGTTGTAGCCGTGATCGCTCAGGTAAGCCAGCAGGGCGTCAACGACGGCAGGGTCTGTGTGCATGCCAGCCGAAAAGTAGACGCCGTTGGGCTTGAGGTGGACTTTGCTACCGGCGGGGATGACCTTGGCGATACCTCCGTACGGCGCAAAGATGGCATCGAACGCGGCGGGCAAACCGTCGGCTGTGTCAGCGATGGTCACGATGGGTTGCATGGCAGATACCTCCCAGCATAGCTCTGATCCTAGTCTAGCAAGCAGAAGCGGCTGGCGAAAGGAGTACGTTGCTGAGCATCTCCGGCTCGGGAGCCTGCTGGCAGCCGTGCTGCTGCTTCTCATACTGATTCAGATAGAGTCATAACCAATAAGCTATTGACAAGTGGGGGCAAAGAGTACTAGGGTTGCACGTATGCAGGGTCAAGTTCGAAGGAGAGGCCACCAGTCGCACACCCAGGCCGCACATTGAACAGGAAGGAGAGCGAATTATGCGAAGTTTCATGGCTGGGTTAGTGGGGACAGCGCTAGCTAGCACGGTGCTTGCCTTGATATTTGCCATGCCCTCCGGCACCCAATCCACCGTTAGCGCAGAGGAACCAGATCTTCAAGAATCTGGACCGCCGATAGCAAGGGTGATCGGTCTTGGTCGGGCGGCTGTCGCCAAGTCTGGGTACGCAGTTTCGGTGCGGGCGCAGGACCCCCGCACCGGCGAAGTTGTGAACGTCCCGGTTGAGCTCAGAGTAGTCGCCGATGAGCGGCTCCCGAGACCCCGACTCCTCCCGTCTGGTGAAATGGTGCAAGGATACGAGGGTGCGATCACCATCGAAGCTACTGTAGGCGGGCCGTACGTACGGGACAGTCAGGGCTGGGACGGATCATACGGCATTAAAGCACGCAACGTTCTGTATTACTACCTGGACGGGCAGGGCGGCGTCCGGATATCGTGGATGTACGGACAGTGGCGGAGGACGGATCCGAACCTAAACCTGCTGTCTGCGCGGTTGTGGGGTCATTGTTTCGGCGTGTTTGCTAGCGGCGGCAGATGTTGGCAAGAGAGTTCTCGGTGGCTCAATCCGCCGTCTACGCCCGTGATGGGCACGACAAGCTGGGGGCCAGCATACTGGCACTCGACTCCTTGGTCCGACAAGTATGTCATACCCGGCCTGTTTGGTCACCACTGCGCAAAGACGCAGAGCGAAATATACTGGACCAATCCAAACTCAAGCTGGGAGCTTACGGTTGGGACCTGCTTCTACGGGACTTGATTTGTAACGGACAATGTGACCGCGAAAGAGTGATTCGGGGACTCGCGTGGACGACCCGCCTGCGATGATGATAAGGTAACCGGGATCCATCATGCGTTTAGCCCGGGTTGTGACCCTTGGGGCCGTCGCACTTGTCCTCGCGGCTGCCTGCGGCGGCGGACATACCGTGAACGAGACGCCGGACAGTGGCATCAGGGCCTGCGGGACTGAGCCCCTGCCGCCGTGTCCCCCCTTCGGCCAGCCGGTTTCCCTTGAGGTGGTGCCTCCACGGTTCCCTGGTTTCCCTCCCCTTCCCAATGCCCGCGCCGCCGCCTTCCCCGGAGAGAGGGTCAACGTCACACTGGAGGGCTTCAGGCCCGGCGAGCAAGCCCAGATCTTCTCCACGGACGACACTTACAACCTCCTTCGCTACCCGGCGGACTCCGACGGCACCATCCAGTTCCCCGTGGACATCCCTTCCAGCGCCGAAGCGGGGGAAGACTACTTCATCGTGATCCAGGAGCCGGAGGACGACGGTGAGCCCATCATCGCGTCCTTCATCATCGTCACCCTCGACCGCGAGTCTGCAAAGGGCCTGCAAACCGACGTACTCGGCGATGCGCTGGACTCCGTCGGTTGGGGCGACGCGGCCCCCTGAGCGTGGAATGAACCCGGAGCGGCGAAGCCCCCACTCATCCTGAGCCTGTCGAAGGACCGGAGCCAAGCCCTGCGGGCGGAAATTTGTTTCGAGGCGGAATCTGACCGCGCTACGAGCCCGG
>Ga0307438_1001674_pt1 | contig 13758 bp, 10 predicted proteins | sample SalMarWE160110MG_FD_202144 | JGI IMG/M metagenome (GOLD analysis project Ga0307438, IMG submission 202144) | Salt marsh sediment microbial communities from the Plum Island Ecosystem LTER, Massachusetts, United States - WE1603-110 | ecosystem: Environmental > Aquatic > Marine > Intertidal zone >... | reverse complement strand
AATAAATTGGCATGGCACTCGGCCTCATTTTTCATAATTGCCTCTATGTCCACTCCGGGATTGATATACTCAAGTGCCTGGTGTTTCACCGTCTCGAGCAGATTAACGAGGGTATGCCTGCTCTCATGTGGTAGTGGCGACGGGAATTCCTGTATAAACTTCCAGGCTGCCTGGGTTGCCGGCTTAAGGGCACTCTCTCCCTTGCTGGTGATGAACACATTTACTACTCTACGGTCACTCCTATCCCTTACTCTTCTGACCAGACCAGCTTTGACCATACGGTCGACTATCATACTGACGCTGTTGGGGCTACGTGCTAACCACCGGGCTATAACAGTTGGCCTTGCAGGCTCACCGAGGTATTTAATAGTCACCAGCACTGAAAACTGCTCCGTAGTAAGATTGTATTCACCGAGTACTCGATCCTCACCTGTCTTAAGCAGGTCGGAGACTCGGTGAAGCAGTAACCACAATCTCAAAAGTAGTTTTTCAGACTCGTAATTTACCGTCATATTTAGACTCCCTTGATTATTTCACAGGACCTTTACTCGTTTGGAAAATGAGCTATTGTAACAGCTTCTAAGATTTACAACAAATCAACGTGACTCAATAATAACTTTCTCCAATGCGCGCAGTCTCCCATTGCCACTCGTGTTACCAACAAGGACATTGTGCCACAATGAGAGCGACTGGAATGTGCTCCATTCAAGGCAAGCAAGCCAGGGGTAAATTTCCCCTCAAAAAAATTGACACAGCCGTGTCGAATAGGTGCTTGTCGCTTCAGAGTTCTTCACTCCGTTGGGGTAGCCTAAAGAGGTGGTGGCGGGAGTTTACCTCGCTCCCGCCGCCTATATGCAGAAAGGAGGTAAATAGTGAGAAAAACTGGTGATTGCTCCCTTGTATTCCGCCTGTAGGGGATACATAGCTACGTGGTGACGGGAGTTTAGCCCACTCCCGCCGCCTATATGAAAAGAAGAGAGGTAGGTGATGAGAAAACTAGTTAATTGCTTTCTTGTGGTCCACATTATTACAAATACTGACTATAACAATGCCACCTGAGTCGGCTCATTTGCTTGGCACACTCAAAAGCGGAATACTATATGTGAGGATAGTTAATAAAAGTTAATATAAGTTAACAGGAGGATAACATTTTTTCAGAAGGATGTCAAGACCTAAATTATCTGAAATCTTACTGAAGGAAGAGTTGTTAAATCATAAAAAATCTAACCCAAAAACTATTATGATTTGGCCTGAATAAAACTTCAGAAGGAAGTAAAGCCAGGCTATGCAGAAGATGGATACGCATTCGAGGTGATATAATTGAAGGTAGGTTTGCATCGCTTCGCTTGTTGGGGGGTATTTGCTGTTGAAACAAGGCTACGATGTAATTGTTGTTGGTGCTGGTCCGGCTGGGGCAACACTGGCTTACGAGCTGGCAAAGAGAGGGGTCGGGGTATTAGTTTTAGAAAAAGAAAAACTGCCCCGCTATAAGTGTTGTGCTGGCGGAGTCACCAGCAAAGCGGCAAAACTTCTGGATTTCGATATCTCCGAGGTTACAGAAGACGTAATTTATGAACTTAGCTTTACTTTTAAGCTGGGAAGACCTTATCTGGGCCAACATAGTCAACCACTGATATATACAGTGATGCGTGATGTATTTGACTATTTTCTGGTAAAGAAGGCACTGCAACTGGGAGCTGTGCTCATTGATGGCCAGAAGGTAACGCAAATACAGGTGAGCGCTGATTGGCTTGAGATTTCCACTACTGACAACATTTTCCGCTCCCGACTCGTGGTTGGGGCTGATGGGGCTTATAGCGCAGTGGCAAGAGAGCTGGGCATGGGAAGGAGCATCGAATATCTCGTGGGTATAGAGTCGGAAATTATTGTACCCGAGGAAGAGCTGGTAAAATGGAAATCGCGGGTTTATATAGACCTGTGGTGTATTCCCGGGGGTTATGCCTGGGTATTTCCCAAGCGTAACCATCTCTCTATTGGGGCTGGATGTCTTGTCTCAAAGGCAAGAAGTTTGAACCGCCGCCATCAGAAGTTTCTAAACTCACTTAGTATGGGTAATTACACCATTGCCAGGTCAAGTAGCCACTTGATACCAACGTGTACAGAAGGGAGGCTTGTTTGGAAAGATAAAGCCTTGCTTCTGGGGGATGCGGCTGGGCTTACTGACCCATTAACTGGTGAGGGCATTTATAACGCCATCCAGAGTGCCCAACTTGCCGCACCAGTGATTGAGAACTCTTTAGTGGGGAGCAAAGTCGGGTTGCAGGATTACCAAGAGATTGTAGAGAGGAAGATAATGTCTGAACTGAGAATAGCGCGTAAGCTGTCAAAAAATTTTGTCCGCTTCCCTCGTTTGGCGTTTGGAATGTTCAACCAGAGTGAGGGGGTATGGAGGGCTATATCCGGATTGACGCTTGGCGAGATAGACTATGCTGCTGTTAAGGGAAAGGTAGGCGGATTCAAGGGCATATTTAATCGCCTGTTGCGACTTTAGCACAGCAACCTTAGCGGCCGGAGCATGCATACGAGTATAATTTGTTATAATTTAAAGTAGGAGAGTGAGGTGTCTAAGATACTGGACAGAATAAACAAACCCGGCGATGTTAAGGGATTGAACCAAGATGAACTGGGTGAACTTTGTTCCGAACTCAGGGAGTTATTGGTAAGCAGGGTTAGTGAAAATGGAGGGCATCTAGCATCTAATCTGGGAACAGTGGAGCTTGCCGTTGCCTTGCACCTGGTGTTTGATAGCCCGAAAGACAAGATAATCTGGGACGTGGGGCACCAAAGTTACGTTCATAAGCTATTAACAGGAAGAAGGGAGCAATTTCCCTCCCTTCGCCAATACCAGGGGCTCTCGGGTTTTCCTGATAGAGATGAAAGTCCTCACGATGCTTTCACTACGGGACATGGTGGCACCTCCATTTCAGCGGCTTTGGGTATGGCTCTAACTCGCGACCTTACTCGCGGGGATCACCATGTAGTAGCTGTCATTGGCGATGGCTGCCTTACCTGTGGTATGACTTATGAAGCGCTGAATCACGCCGGACATTTGGGCACAAGGCTTATCATGGTGCTCAATGATAATGGTATGTCCATTTCGCCTACTGTAGGAGCGATAGCCAGGCGGCTAAATGTAGTGCGAACAACCCGTGGCTATATACAGACTAAGAGGCAGACGAATCGGTTTCTTAATCTGGTGCCGGGAGGGAAGAGGCTGCAGTGGGCATTGCGCCGTCTTCGGGACGGAGTAAAAGCGGTGGTCATGCCCACCATGATGTGGGAACAACTTGGCTTTACTTACCTGGGACCGATAGATGGTCATAACATTGCTGAACTGGAAGCAGCTCTGACTCAAGCCAGGGATTACTACAAACCAGTAATTGTCCATATCTTGACTACCAAGGGCAAGGGTTACAAACCAGCAGAGAATAATCCCACTCACTTTCACGGGCTATCTCCTAAGAGCGAGGGTTCGGGCACAATACCTACTTACAGTCAGATATTTGCTCAAACAGCCGGGGGTTTGCTCAAGGACAATCCCAAGGTGGTAGTGATAAGCGCTGCCATGGTCGAAGGCAATAAGCTATCTTCTCTGGTTAAGGAGTTTCCTCAACGCATCTACGATGTGGGGATTTCTGAGCAGCATGCTGTTACCTTAGCCGCCGGTCTAGCTACCCAGGGCTTTATACCTATTGTAGCCATATATTCCACTTTCTTGCAGCGTGCCTTTGACCAAGTATTGCACGATGTTTGTCTCCCTGATCTGCCCGTCATCTTTGCCCTCGACCGCAGCGGCATTGTCGGAGAGGATGGCAAAACACATCAGGGGATTTTTGATTTATCCTACCTTAGTTTGATGCCCAATATGATTGTCTGCGCACCTAAGGATGGAAATGAACTTCAAGACCTGCTCTATACTGCCCTCAATACAGAGCATCCTATGGCAATTCGTTATCCTCGGGGTCATGGAACAGATGTTCCCTTGGCCACTGAACCTCATCAACTTCCTATAGGCAAAGCTGAGATAATGAGGCGAGGTGAAGATATAGTCATAGTAGGCATCGGCTCTACTGTCATGCCTTCTCTGGCAGCCGCGGAACATTTAGCTCTGGAGGGTATTGGTGCCATGGTAATTAATGCACGGTTCGCTAAGCCCCTGGATACAGAGCTTATTTTAGATGTAGCCAACCACACCAAAAAGATGGTCGTAGTAGAGGAGAATGTTCTTAGCGGCGGTTTTGGTGCTGTGGTGCTGGAGCTGCTGGAAAGAGCTGAAGCCTCAGATGTTAAGGTGAAGCGATTAGGCATTCCTGACGAATTCGTAACCCATGGAAAGCAAGATTTTCTTCGCTCTGTCTATCATCTGGATGCCCCGGGAATAGCCAGGGAATGCGTCGATTTTCTGGCTCAAGTCCAAGCCAAGGTGTAGGAAAAGTTCCCCATCACTACCCTTTAATCAGAGTTGGCTTCTATATGACCATTCAATCCGGTGGGGAGTCCTTATTATCCTGAGCCATCCGCTTGAGTTCATAGAGTTTGGTGATTGCTTCCAGAGGGGACATGGAATCGATGTCAAGCTGGCTAATTTCATCAGTTAATAGGGAGTCTTTCTGGAAAAGAGGAATCTGGAGCGATGCTTTCTGTCGAGGGACTTTCCCTTTTTTAGCAGCGTGGCTTTCCAGTTCAGCTAAGACTTCCTGAGCTCGAACAATTACCGATTTAGGCAGGCCAGCCAGCTGCGCCACGTGGATACCATAGCTCCTGTCGGTGCCTCCGGAGACAATTTTGTGTAGAAAGATAACTTTATCTCCTTCCTCCGCCACCGACACGTTAAAATTTTTCACTCTGGGCAGGATATCAGCCAGGTCTATCAACTCATGATAGTGAGTAGCAAAAAGAGTCTTCGTGCCAAGCTCAGGGTGGTTATGGATGAACTCGACTACCGCCCAGGCGATGGAAAGCCCGTCATAGGTGGAAGTGCCCCGCCCAATTTCATCAAGTATGACAAAGGAGCGAGGGGTAGCATTATTCAGGATATTTGCCGCCTCAGTCATCTCCACCATGAAAGTAGATTGGCCGGCGGCTAAGTCCTCCTGGGCACCAATGCGTGTAAAGATGCGGTCAACAATTCCAATATCCGCTGAATCGGCAGGGACAAAGCTTCCTGTCTGGGCTAAAAGGATAATTAAAGCTACCTGCCTGAGATAGGTGGACTTTCCTGACATATTGGGCCCAGTAAGTATGATGAGTTGATTATCCTTATTACATAAATAAGCGTCGTTAGGGACGAAATTATCGCCGCCTATGCTCTGTTCCACAATAGGGTGGCGCCCTCCCTTAATATCTATGATGTCTTCACGGGTCAGTGTTGGCCGGACATAACCATGACGCACTGCCACCTCAGCGAGGCTGGAGAGGGCATCAATTTGAGCTATGGCTATAGCGGTGGTTAAAATTTGTCCCCCAACAGCGCTTATTTGCTGGCAAAGCTGCCGGAAGATGGCGGCTTCCATGTCAGCGATCTTCTCCTGAGCATTGAGAATCAGCGATTCATACTCCTTAAGTTCAGGAGTAAAGAACCTTTCCGCTTCCGCTAATGTCTGTTTACGAATATAGTCTGTAGGAACTAAGCTGAGATTGGTCCGAGATATCTCAATATAGTAGCCAAATACCCGGTTGTAGCCTACTTTTAGGGATTTGATCCCCGTACGCTGTCTTTCCCTTCGTTCCAGACCAGCCAGATATTGCTTGGCTTGCCGGGAATTAGAGCGAATTTCATCCAGCTCCGGGGAGAAGCCCTCCTTTATCACACCACCTTGCTCCAAATCTCCCGGTTCATCAGCAATAGCCCTGGCAATTAAGTCCACGATGTCCGGGCAAGGCTTAAGTTCGGCGCTTAGCCAATTTATGGCGTTCCCATCTGCCATCGCCGCTTTCAAGTCTGGCACCTTTTCCAAACTAGAGCGCAGTGTTAGCAACTCTCGGGGCATCACTCTGCCACTACTCACCCGGTTAACCAGCCTCTCCAGGTCAGCGATATCCGACAAGAGAGAAATAATCTTTTGTCGGGCCATACCATCTTGGTTAAACCAGGCAACCGCTTCTTGCCGCTGATTCAATATGGTGAGGTCCAGAAGGGGATGCCCCAGCCAATTCTTGAGCAGCCTGCCACCCATGGCTGTCTTGCTCAGGTCAATGATGGAGAGGAGAGAGTGTCCAGTTTCTCCCCACCTGCCGCCCTGAAAGAGCTCCAAATTGCGGATGGTCTGGCCATCGAGGGTCATAAAGGAATCTGTAGAGTAGGTGGCAAGCTTGTTTAGCTGGGGTAAAGTTTCCTTTTGTGTTTCCTTGACATAATGTATAAGTGCGCCTGCGGCTCTTATAGCCAAAGGCAGTTGAGTGCAGCCATAGCCTTCTAGAGTAGCTACGTTGAAATGTTCAAGCAAAGCTTCCTGGGCAATCTCCATGTCAAACCAGTAGTCATCGAGTCGGCTTATGGTGAACAGCAATTGAGCATAATGGTCGGCATCTTCGGGAATAAGAACTTCGCTGGGCTGAAGTCGCTCCAATTCAGGCATGACTCTTTCAGCAGGAAGCTGAGTGGTGGCAAACTCGCTCGTGCTTATATCAACATAGGCGATTCCCGCTTCTTCACCTTCAATAACCAAGCTGGCTAGATAGTTATTACTCTTGCTCGCAAGCAGATTGGGCTCGACCACTGTTCCCGGCGTCACCACTCGGATGACGTCCCGTTCTACCAGTCCCTTGCCCGGTGGAGTAAGCTGCTCACAAATAGCCACTTTATGCCCCCGGTTGATGAGCTTAGCCAGATAGTTATCTAAAGCGTGATGAGGTATCCCTGACATGGGCACCCTCTGCCCCTTGCCCATCTCCCGGGAGGTCAGGACAACGTCCAGCTCTCGCGAAGCGACTTTGGCATCTTCATCGAACGTCTCATAGAAGTCGCCTAAGCGGAAGAAAACGATAGCTTCGGGGTACTTCTGCTTAACCCTGAGATACTGCTTTCTAAGAGGTGTTACAGTCATCTATGTTATTTTACTAGCTCTTCCACAACATATAAAGCGGCGGAGGTAAACGCAGGAAGGAAGGCTTCAATAAAAACGGCCAGAGCAGTATAATGATAATATATATAATAAAGTAGTCAAGAGTTGGTGCTGTTACTATGGGAGTGGAAGAGAAATTTCGCATATAATGAAGGTGTATGCAATATGGAGGTTGAACAATCGGTAAAGTCACCCTAAAGGGGAAACCCGCAACCCGAATCATAGATGGGGAACGGAAGGACATAGTACTGCTAGACAATAGAACATTCGAAAAGTTTAGCCCTCATGTACTACGTCTTGGAGATATATGTTTGCCCTCTAAAGAAATAGAGGCTCTTGCTGTAGTATTTGATCTGTCTGGATTCACTAATTTTTGTAGTAAAGTTGATCCGCATCTTTCAGTTCCCGAATATCTTAGTAAATTTCTGTATTGGCTGTTTGACGAAATACGAACAGAATTCACTGCAAAGGGTTACCGCAAGTCCAAAGCACTATGGTCTGAACTACCGTTTCTAGCCAAGTTTTTGGGAGATGGCGTTTTATTCCTGTGGGATACTTCAAATATGACCGAAACTAGGATTTGCAATATTGTGGTTTCACTTCTTTGCATTTGTCGTGCATACAGAAACACGTTTCACCGAGAAATAAAAACAATAGTAGGCAGCCCGCCAAAAGTGCTTAGATGTGGTATAGCACGGGGTAGAGTATTTTCCGTAGGAAATGGTCAAGATTATGTTGGTTCCTGCATTAACATAGCATCAAGATTACAAAAATACAGCGACCTGACATTTTGCTTTTCTCAGAGGGGCTTTGATATTGAGCAAGATATGCAGGAAGTCAATAGGCGCAATTTTGTAGAAAAGCTTGTTACACTTCGAGGAATTGGAGAGGAGCTAGTGTGGGTACTTAAGAAGGAATTCAATAATCTTCCGGAGAAAGAAAGGGAATTATTTAGAAGTCCTTGATCATTTCGAAAATACTGCGCCTAACATAGCCTATCTGAGTTCGCTTTTCTATGTAGAAATCGCTTTGAGGAAGCGTACAAACTTTGTCCACTTAAATTAAAGTGAGGCAATCACATTTAGCGGTAAAATAAGTTCTTGCCATGTTAGAGGAAATTGAAATTTTCGTTGAGGAGAAATTCTGGGGGCTGGTGGATGGAGCTTGGGTTAAGAAGATAGTCCAGCAAGTCCTTAAGGCTGAAAAAGTGGAGCCTCCTTACGAAGTGAGCCTGGTTTTCATCGATTCCGAGACGGTGAAACAACTTAACCGAGACTACCGGGAGGTGGATGAGCCGACGGATGTGCTTGCCTTCCATATGCTTCCTCAGAAGGGAGTTGATGATTCCTTCGCACTACCTCCTGACGGGGTAATCAGGCTAGGAGAGGTAATCATCTCTTATCCCCAAGCGGTGAAACAAGCGAAAGAGCAAGGGCATTCACCCGAAAGAGAACTGGCATTGCTGATTATCCACGGGATACTACATCTTCTGGGCTACGACCATGAAGAACCAGAGGGAGAAAGTGAGATGAAGAAAAAGGAAAGAGAGCTCCTGGAGCGATGTTTGGCAGGGTAGTGATATAATATACGTGCAGAATGGGGTTGAGGATGCCAAACCGCTCCACTTATTCAATGAGTGGTATTCCACCGTCATTTAGTGCAGGCACAAGCGGGACTTAAGCCGGGTATTTAAAGTGCAAAACAAGCGCAGAGGAGGTAAAAGATGGCTAAATTCGTAATGCTGACGACTCTCACAGATGAAGGAAGAAAGACTATCACAGAAAAACCTGGAAGGATCAAGGAAGTCAACAAAGAAGTGGAGGCAATGGGGGCAAAGATACTGGCCCAGTACGCCGTGCTAGGACCGTATGATTTCGTAAACATTGTAGAAGCCCCCAATAACGAGGCAGTGTCCAAAGTGGCGATAGCGTTGGGTTCAAGGGGTACGCTTCAAACCATGACCTTGGCTGCTATGGACATTGACGCTTTCATTGGCGGTATCAAGAAATAAATGTGACGCTCGGTTACCCGCTTGTGCCATCAAATTTCGAAGCTGATTGGAATTTCACATTAAAGCATTACTGGTAGAAACACCAAACCGTAAAACTGCCAAGCTGCTCAGTGCTCCGGGTTGAGGGCTTAGAGGTAGTTGAGAATTATGGTTTGTGTGCTGCTGGGTAGGGAAGATGAAGTAATCGAGAGTTTGGGCTTTGCTTCTAGCTCCCGAATTCTCATTTTATCCAGGAATTTGTCCACAGGACTCAGATCGCCAGTGAATGACTCTGTCTTATAGTGCATGGGGATGACGATAGGAGGCTCTAATTGCCTTACTATTTCCACAGCTGTGTCGATAGGCATAGTAGATACCTCGCCGACGGGTAGAAATACTATATCAATATCTCCGATTTCTTCTATTAAATGTGGGTTCAGGGGATGTCCCAGATCACCTAGATGACATAAAGTTACACCATCCATTTCGACAATATAAATGGTATTCTTGCCCCGTAAGTCCCCCTTCATATTATCGTGGAAAGTGGCGACGCCTGTAATAAAAGTCCCTCCTATTTCATACTCTCCGGGGCTTTTTATTAGTTTCGGCTCATTGGCGATGCCTTCGATGTAGTTATGGCCAGGGTGGAAATGGCTCTGTGTCACTATGTCCGCAGCAGGTTCACCCAGACGGTAGCCCAAACCAGGATGATACGGGTCTGTGATGATAGTTTTTTCTTTCCCTCTAATCAGGAAGCAGGAATGCCCTAGCCAGGTAATCTCCATCGGCGTCTAAAGGATAACCCTTTTCTTTAGCTTTGTCTATAGCAATACGACTCTATTGGCTAGAAAATGCGTCAGCTTTGTGGGTGCGATTGTCTTTTTCTACAGGGATTATTAAAAGGGTCATTCCCTCTATGCCCACAACGGCAATTTCCTCCCCGGCATCTATAGTTGAATTAGATGAAGCTTGCCACAATTCACCGTTAACCCGAACATAACCTTTGGGGGAAACGGGCGTCGCTGCTCTACCTCGACTACCAATGTTCAGAGAAGTCATCGGCTTCTTAACTAACGACTTCTTGCCAAGTCGGTAATTTATATAATTATATACCCCGAGAGCAATCATCATAAGGATGAGACCCCAGAGGGGGATATTTATCGTAGCCCTTGGCAGCAGCCAGAGCACGACTGCCACTAAGGCTGCCTGTTCAAGCAAGCTTGTTGTAATGGCGAGTATTGTATATCTCCTGTATTTCATTTTGGTATTGATATAGAGGGTAATGATATGTAAAGCAATAGGAATAGTCAAACAGTAGGCAATTGACAAAAACCAACACACTCGTTAACATTCGGAGAATGAAGGTTAACGAAACGAAAGCACTAATCTTGAAAGCTCTTCGAAAGTGTGGTGGTTATCTTTCTGGCGAGATACTTTCTGAGCAGCTTGGTATCTCCAGGGTTTCTATCTGGAAACATATTCGCGGCTTAAAAAAAGATGGCTACGTAATAGAGGCCTCGCCCAGGGGGTACAGACTCGTCTCCTGTCCGGATTCACTGCTTCCTTACGAATTCCCCGATTTAGAACAAAGAATTCACCACTTTCAAGAGATTAGCTCGACCATGGATGCAGCGAGAGAGTTAGCTAGAAAGGGAGTAAGGGAAGGGACAATCGTGATTGCCGAAGTCCAGGCTCATGGCCGAGGAAGGTTAAGCAGGGAATGGCTTTCTCCAAAAGGTGGGATATACTTCACTCTCATTTTAAGGCCCAGTATAAGTCCCGCATATGCCCCGAGGATAAACTTGATGGCCTCTGTTGCCGTGGCCACTACAATTAGAAAGCTCTTTGGGTTAAACGCTGAATTAAAATGGCCCAACGACGTCTTGATCGGGGGCAGGAAGGTGTGTGGAATACTGGCGGAAATGGATGCCGAAATGGATTTTGTAAACTTTGTGAACGTCGGTATAGGTATAAACGCCAATACCTCTATTCCCCAATTTGAAAAAACGGCGACCTCTTTAAAGGATATGCTAGGAAGGGAAATCTCTAGGAAGGAATTTTTAAATGCACTGTTAGTGGAAATAAATCGACGGCAGGCTCTATTGATGGAAGCAGATTTGCTTGAGGAGTGGAAGAAACTCTCGGGGACGTTAAATAAGGATGTAAGGATATTATCCCCAGCTGAGGTAATAGTAGGGCGGGCAATTGACATTGACACCACCGGAGCATTGATAGTAAAGGAGAAGGATGGCTCTTTGAAGAAGGCAATGGCCGGCGATTGTATTCACCTGAGGGAAGAAGCGCCAAATACTGATATAGGAGCGGTCAACCCTCAGCATTCAGTATGAAGCTGATAGCTGAAAGCTACATCGTTGTGAGATGTTACAACTAACTATCATTGCCGTCTATTTTATCGCCATAATTGGCATAGGGGTGTGGAGTAGGAAAAGGGCAGGAAGTCAAAATGGCTTCTTCGTTGCCCACCGCCGGGGAACTCTGCCCCTTATCACCGGCTCACTTGTAGCCACTGCAATAGGGGGGTCAGCAACCGTAGGGATGGCTGGCCTGGGGTTTAAGCAAGGTTTGACTGGCGCCTGGTGGCTTCTTGTTGGCTCCATCGGACTCGTGCTTCTGGGGGTTTTCTTTGCCAGGAAAGTAAGAGGTGCTGCGCTTTATACTCTTCCAGAGCTGGTAGAAAGGCAGTATGACCGCCGTATGAGTTTGGCGGCTTCTATTCTTATTGTTATCGCCTGGGTGGGGGTGGTGGCAGGACAAATCGTTGCTGCCGGGACAGTTTTATCTATCTTGGGAATAGGTTCTGTTGCCTTGTGGATGACTGTCTTTACCATGGTTTGTGTTGCTTATGCTATTCTGGGGGGACAGTTCTCGATTATCCGTACCGATGTTTTCCAGGCGGTGCTTCTTTTCCTTGGGATTTTTGTCGCTTTGGCGCTGGTTTTCTCGCAGGTGGGAGGACTTGGTGGGTTGAAAGCCTCTCTACCCCCGGCTTATTTCTCTTTTCCAACAAGCCCCGAGTTCGATTGGAAGATGCTCTTGTCTCTTTTGATTCTCGTTGGAGCGACTTACGTGGTGGGACCTGATATGTATTCTCGACTTTTCTGTGCCAAAGGAGAAAAAACAGCTCAGCAATCAGCCATTTTGTCGGCGCTTCTTTTCATTCCCCTGGCTTTTGCCATCGTCTTTATAGGGATGAGCGCCAAAGTTTTATATCCGGAGATATCTGCCGAAGGAGCCTTTCCTCAGGTAATAACCAGTGTGCTTTCCCCGGGTTTAAGCGGACTGATCCTTGCTGCCCTGGTCGCAGCGCTCATGTCCTCGGCGGATACCTGCCTGCTTACCCAAAGTGTCATTTTAACCGAGGATATAATTAAGCGGCTTCACCCTGCGCTTGACGAAAGGAAAACCATTTTACTAACTCGCTTAAGTCTAGTTGGGTTAGGTCTGGTGGCGTTGGGTCTGGCTTTGGCCTTGAAGGGGGTGATTTCATCTCTTCTTTTTGCTTACACTATATTCACTTGCGGCTTAGTTGTTCCGGTTGTCGCCGGATTTTACAAAGAGAAGCTAAAGGTGACTCCGCAAGGTGCCCTGGCTGCTCTCATAGGTGGTGGGGTAGTAGGCTTGCTGGGAAAGATCCCGGGTCTTGACATCCCTCTCAAAGGGGACCTTGGCCTCATAGGTTTTGCTGTAAGTGCCGTGCTCCTTTTCGGAGTGAGCTTCCTTGCTAGAAAGAGATAATCCACAAGGTGTAAAACCGGTCTTGCCATTCTGAGCCCCAACTTGTCGGCGCGAAGAATCTCAAAGCGCACGCGACAGGCTCCACGTATAGTCTCACAGATTCTTCAGTCGTGGGAAAAGCTCGATTCGGCGTCTTTTTGTCTAGGCAGCCCTCTTTCTACGCACAAAGAAAATCACCAATCCCACTATCACCACCGCCGCTATAATCCCGACAATGAGAGCCCTATTGACTGGTGGCAGAATCTCCTCAAAATTGGCCGTGATGGAATAGTCGTCGTACATGGTGATATTGGTCGTGGCGGCGTTGACATCCGCAATGGTGTCGACATCACCGGTCCACTCGACAAACCGAGAAGAACTTAATTCAACCGCGACCATCAGGTCAACCACGGTTCCCTCGTCATAGGTAAAAGTCCCTTCGCCAGGTTCGATGACACAACCCCCAGCGGTGCTGGAGATGGTGAGGTCATACTCCAGTATCTCTTCAAAGATAGCCGTGATTGTAAAGGTGGTCGGGTCATAGACGTCGAAGTTGATGGTCAGCTCTACACTGTCACCCACCGCTAGCAGCTTGGCAGCAAGATAATCATCCCAGATGGCCAATATCGCCGTACCATCGAAAGAACCCACCGTGTAGTGGGTGCCTTCCACGAGGGTGGTGTCTTCGTCCACGATAGACACTATCGAATTGGCGTCGTTCCAGGTGATGGTCGTCTCTACATCATCGGGATGAGACAGGTCGTAGTCAGCCACCTCAGGGTCGATGGTGGCGCTTGTCATCGCAATTGCCGTGATGGTAAAGGTAGCTGGGGCATAGACGTTGAAGTTGATAGTCAGCTCTACACTGTCACCCACCGCTAGCAGCTTGGCAGCAAGATAATCATCCCCGATGGTCAATCTCGCCGTACCATCGAAATAACCCACCGA
>Ga0307438_1001672_pt1 | contig 13762 bp, 10 predicted proteins | sample SalMarWE160110MG_FD_202144 | JGI IMG/M metagenome (GOLD analysis project Ga0307438, IMG submission 202144) | Salt marsh sediment microbial communities from the Plum Island Ecosystem LTER, Massachusetts, United States - WE1603-110 | ecosystem: Environmental > Aquatic > Marine > Intertidal zone >... | reverse complement strand
CTCCTGATTGCTTCCACAATTTCTCCTTCGGTAACTGTTTCACACCTGCATACTACATGTCCGTATCGTTTATCTTTAGCAATAAGTTTTTCCCTTTGTGTATTAGGTAATTCTTTAAATTTAGGTATGCGTTCCCTGTAAGGGTTAAAGTCCGATCTTTTAACTAAATCTAATCCCTGATTAGCTAGAATTTCTACAACTAATTTTGTCACAGCGGGAGACGTTGTAACACCTGGCGAGTGTATTGATACATTAATAAAAGAGGATAGGGTTTTCGATGGTTCAATGATGAAGTCTTCTGTACGGTTATTTAAAGCAATAACCCCGGAAAAATTCTTTATTACAGCTTCAGGAGGAAATCCAGATATTAGTTCCTTAGTCAATTTTATTATTAACTGGAAGATTTTCCCTGTAGTAGATAAATCATCCCTGTCTTTTATTATCTCCACCGGACCAAATAATAGCAAATTACTATCATCTGTAGGCGCAATGGCCAGACTACCTATACTAGACCTTCTTCTCATTGTATGCTTTATCATTCCTCCTATTTTTTGGTCACAAACTATTGACTCTGCTCTCAGAGGGATAATTCTGAAGTCTTTCTTACCAATCATTCCAGCTATCTTATCTGCCTCTACCCCAGCTGCATTTATAACAAATTTACTGTTGATTAATCTTCTATTAGTTTCTATGGTTAGTACTTTGCTGTTTTTTCTATATATCTTTTGAACTAGCGTGTCTAAGAAAAATTTCACCCCGTTCTCCCGAGCATTTTCATATAAAGCAATAACCAATTCGAAGGGAGATATACGTCCTGCTTCAGTGTCATACAGAGCTGCAACAGCTTTTTTAGTAAGACTGGGTTCTATTTTTCTTGCTTCTTCCCCACTTATAATTTTTAAACCATTAATTCCGTTTCTTTCTCCTTGGAGTTTTTGTTCTCTTATGCCTTTGACTTCATCATCATTCAAGGCTACAATAATCTGGCCTATTCGCTCAAAGGGTACATTTAGTTCCTTCGTAAGTTTGTCCATTGCCTTATTTCCAGGTGTTATTAACTTATTAACTAATGTTCCTGGAAAACCAAATCCTGAATGGATTAATGCACCGCTGGCTTTCGTGGTACCACCAGAGACATCAGGTTTTTTGTCTATCACGCATACTTTTAGATCATATTTAGAAAGTTCCCTTGCTATACTTACACCTATTACTCCACAACCAATTACTACAACATCCATCAACTCCATATTATAGTCTCCCTCTTGTACAATATAACTACCTTCTTATAAAATATAAAGACTAAACCACTATGTTTTAGGCACCTCTATTTAACTTTTGGCAAAAGCCTCTTTAAGAATTTTTCTGAGGTTGTTAACCTATATTTCTACATTTCTATCTTGCATTGCTCCCTCCGCACCTCTCCATTTTATCACTTTCTGCTCTTAGCGGTTGCTTGAAAGGCATAAAGTATGGGCATGATTAGTGTTTGATCGGGTAAATCCTTTTCATCTATTTCTAGAAAATTGACGTGTCCACCCCCTATGGTTTTTACTTCTTCCCTTCCCTTGTCTTTAAGAAATTCATATAACGGAGCTACACCAAAGGGAGTAAAAGGTGTAAAATAGTGAATTGGAATCACTATTCTGGCACGGAGCATATCCATCAGTCTAGTGGCTTGTTCAGGGCTTATCATATAAGTACCCCCAACATTGAGCAAAAGTACATCCACCTTGCCGATTTCTTCTATTTGTTTAAATGTTAATAAATGCCCCAGGTCTCCTGTGTGGACTACGCTTAACCTACCGTCGTTAATTACCCAGATGATATTGGGGCCCATTATTTTGCCACGTCTAATATCATGATATGTGGATATCCCTTTGAAACTTACCCCTTGGATTTCTTTTTCTTGTACTTCTCTTAACACTACGGGATTGCCAGAAATCGCTTTAGCATTGTTATGGTCACCGTGGTCATGACTTATAGTTACAACATCAGCTTTAACATTACTAACTAAAGGATAATCTACTGAGCCTGTACTATAAGGGTCAGTTGCCACCCTAAGTTCGCTAGATGTTGTAATTAAACAAAAGCAATGCCCATAATATTCAACCTTTATCATTTTACCCTCCTTTTTATACTTGGTATATTTATAGGAAACATGGGCTACCTTTTTTGAAAATTCCTAGAAATAAACCTGCCTAATAGTTTCTTTGATAAGACCTCTTACTTCTCATCAATAAACCCACAAATTATCTCATCTCCTCTTGCATATGAATTTTGTTCCTTTCACAAAATTCAAAAACCTCTGTTATTCCTCCGTTTGTAAGGGCATCTTTTTTAGACTTCACCTTCACTTGCTGAAATCCTTACTAAAGAGAATGAGATTTCTAAACTTTTCTTCTTCCCGGCGAGATGGAAATGAAAAATTTCAGATGATTAATTTTGTGAAATCCTATATTAATTTTAACCTAGACCTCATACTCTTTAAGTGACTTTCTTTTCTGCCTCTTCTGTCTCTTCTTCTTCTTCTTTTCCAAAATAATTCAAATACTCTAGATGCCAGATTTATCAATTATCTAATTTTTCAGAGGGAGCTTAATAACCTTGCCTTCTTTAGCAGATTTATAACTGGCAAGTATAACCTCTAGAGCATTTCGACTTTCTTTTCCTGACGTCAATGGTTCCTTCCCCCCTTGGATACATTCTATAAAATGATCTGCCACACCACTATAAGTAGCACCTGCTTTATTAATTTTTGGTTTAGAGATGCTAGCGATAAATTTACCTTCAATTGGTTCTGTTGTATAAAAAATTACTGGATTTTCAGTATTTGCATCTACATCTATCGTTCCGTTTTCACAATGGACTGCAACCTTGTTATGAGGTGGCTTAAAAATCCAACCTACTTGAAACTCAGCCAAAGTTTTATCTTCGAACTCCATAGAACAGACGGCGCAGTCCTCTAATTTAATTTCCTTTACTAAAGTTTGGGTAAATCCTTGAACTTTCGACACTTTTTTACCTACAAGCCATAATAAGAGGTCAGCAACATGAATACCTACATCTAATAATGCACCCCCACCCGCCTCTTTTCGCTTGAAAAACCAATTACTTTCCTCGGACCAATATTCGGGGACCCAGCTTGCCGGACCTGCACGTCCTTGAATCATACGAATTATATTCACTTTACCCAAAACATTTTTTTCAATTAGGCTTTTAACCATCTTGTAATAAGGAGTAAATCTTTGATTATGTGCTACCATAAGAATTACTTTCTCCTTCTCTGCTGCATTAATCATTTTATCTGCTTCTTCTAAGGAAGCAGCTATAGGTTTCTCTACTAATACATGTTTCTTTGCTCTGAGTAAAGTACAAGCCATCTTAGTATGGAGATAATTGGGCACCGATATAACCACTCCATCTATGTCATTTCTTTTGACGAGTTCTTGCCAGCCATAATCTCCAGAGTATATATCCTTTATTTTATACTTTTTACCCACAGATGAAGCTCTTTGAGAATTTTTGTCGGAAAGAGCAACTATTTCCACATTCTTATTAGCAGCAAGTTCTGGTAAATGTCTTACTTGAGCTACCATCCCTGTTCCAATAACTCCTATTTTTACTTTATTCACTTCTTATCCTCTCTATATCGATTTCTCCGGTGGCCAATTCATCTTTAAATAACCTTGTTTTCATTTAATTCCTGAGTAGCTATTATGTTAGCTCCTGTACCAAGAATATTATACAAAACTACCTCGCCTATTTTTATAGAAGGTTCAATTTTTACCTCAGATAACAAAATCATACACTTTTTTAGAAGTTTCTTAGGAACAAAGCGATCGGTTCTAACAGATAAAAGAGGATGGGAGAACTTGCTTGTTCTCACTGTAGTTGTCAAAATACGCTCAGGACATGTATACTCTTTTAGGACATATTCTTTCCCTATGTCACATTTTGCTCCAACTATTCTTTCAACATTTCCTCGATTACCAATTATAAGTTTTGTATGGCAAGCACGAGGACACATCAGGCAAATAATGGCTTTCTCATTTTTTCTCATTTTTTCTCACCTTTTCTCACGCAGTTTACCCTCAGTTCATTTATAGTATCATCTAGGGTGCTTAGTTTTTTTTCAGAAAGATAAATTCTGATCGTCTCACTAGGTCTTACAAAAGGAAAGGACTTTTTCACAATAACTTGCCTTGATGGTTTTCCATCAACCGTAATTTCTACTTTCTCTGCAGGATGTGAAACTCGCATATACAAAGTCACAGCACCTTGGTTGCTAATCCTTGAGGGGACAACATACCTTATATTTCCCCCCGGTTTTACGGTTATTTGCTTTTTGGCCGAATACAATCTTCCATGAACGTACTTAGCAGCATTTAACCCAGCAAGTTCTCCATCTGTAGTAACATCATCTACTAGATCGTGAACATGAACTACGTTTCCCGCAGCAAATATTCCTGATACTGTTGTCTGCATTGTTTCGTCGACGAAAGGGCCTCCTGTAGTAGGATCAAGTTTTATCCCTGCCTGTAAAGAAAGTTCATTTTCCGGGATAAGACCTACTGAAAGAAGTAATGTGTCACATTTTATTTTCTTCTCTGTTCCTGAGACTGGCCTTCTTTCCTCATCCACTTTAGCTATAGTCACTGCATTTATTCGACTCAATCCCTGAATGTTCACCACAGTATGTCCCAAAAATAATGGGATCTTAAAGTCAATTAAACATTGAACCTCATTTCTAATGAGTCCGCCTACGTAGGGAAGCACCTCTGCTACCGCCTTTACCTCTGCTCCCTCAAGAATTAATCTTCTGGCCATGATCATTCCAATATCCCCAGAACCTAAAATGACTATTTCTTTCCCCGGAATGTAACCTTCCACATTTATGAATCGTTGCGCTGTTCCTGCAGTAAAGACTCCTGCCGGTCTTGTTCCAGGGATATGAATGTTAAATCTTGTTCTTTCTCGGCAACCCATAGCAAGAACTATAGCCTTAGGGTGCAACCTAATCACACCTTGTTCACCGTTTATTGCTAAAACTTCTTTTTGCGGAGTGAGATTAATGACCATGGTCTTCAAAAGATAATTTATCTCTAACTCATTTACTCTTTGAATAAACTTATAACCGTATTCTGGGCCAGTAAGATCCTCCTTAAAGTACACCAACCCAAATCCGTTATGTATACACTGGTGTAAAAGTCCACCTAATTCCTCAGATCTTTCCACAATAATGACGTTACTCAATCCCTCTTCTTTTGCTTTTATAGCTGCTGCTAATCCTCCAGGCCCTCCCCCAATAATTAATAAATCTACCTTTTTAAAATTCATCAGTATTTTCCTTTCTTTTTTAATAAACAGGGATTATCACGTAACCTAAAAAATACTAAATGTCATTTTCAATTAGACTCTTGGATAACGTGAAAGCCTTGTTATTACAACATTTATCCACCTAACGATTTTTAGAGATCTGTAAAAGTAGTATTTAATATGGCGAATATCGAGATTCTGCAGGAAGCCAAAATGAGAATTATGGTCTATAAGTCCTTAAAATACAGCAATTTTCTCTTTGCAAATTGTTTTTAACAATATGTAGACTCACATGATTTACCTAATTAATACTAAATGCGGGAGAACTATGAGAGATTATCTCTTCAACCATAAAGACCCTATGCAGAGAAGATACGAAGTTCTGAGGATTTACCACAAAGTAGTATTATTTTCTACCCGTGATAATCCCTGATAAACCTTTGGTTTCAAATTTTAGAATTTTGCTTTCCTTGTCCTTTTTAGTTATTTCGGTTATTGGTAATTTAAGTTCTCTTGACATAATCTTTAACACCCGGGGACTGCAAAATCCTCCTTGGCAACGACCCATCCCTGCTCTTGTTCGATACTTTATCCCATCAAGAGTCCTTGCTCCCCTCCTGATTGCTTCCACAATTTCTCCTTCGGTAACTGTTTCACACCTGCATACTACATGTCCGTATCGTTTATCTTTAGATATAATGTTTTTTTTCTCTTTTTGGGAAAGATTCTTAAACTCTATTATTGCCCTGCGTTTAGCTTTAAACTTGGATTTATATATGAGCTTAAGCCCCTGCTGATGAAGTTTTTTCACAATCATCTTAGCTACAGCTGGTGAAGCACTTACTCCTGATGCTCCTAATACGGCATTAATTAAAGTGGGTATTTTTTCATCTGATTCAATAACATAATCAGTTGTTCGGGTATTCAAAGGAATAAGACCAGCAAAAGAAACGATTAAGTCTTTAGTTGAAATGAATGGAAATATCTTTTTTGCAAAACTAAATACTCTTTTGAAACCCTCAGAAGAGGTAGTAGTATCATCTTTATCGTCTACCTTTTGTACCGTATATCCTAGAATTATATTGTTATTTTCTTTCCCCAATTCCTTTTTAGTTGGTGAGACAAAATCTCCACTTAAAGGTGAGCGTACCAGATGATTAACCATATTAGATAGTTTTTCATCCAAAATATACCTTTCCTGTTTGATAGGCACCATTTTAAAACTACCGGCTCCCACCATGGCTGCTATTTCATCTGCAAACAATCCAGCAGCATTAATTAGAAATTTACATTTGAACCAACCTTTATCCGTTATTAAATTAAAGATATTTCCATCAGTTATTTTTATTGTCTTTACCTCTGTATTAAATATTATATTAATACCATTGTTTTGGGCGTTTTCCGCTAAGGCGAAAATTAACTCCCAAGGAGAAACAAGGGCTGTTGTAGGCGTATAGACAGCTGTTTTTACTTTTTCTGTTATATTAGGCTCCATAGCTTTGATTTCGTTTCTTTTTAGAATTTTAACACCAGGAACTCCCGCTCTCTTAGCTTCTCTCACTATCTTCCCTAAAACATTAGAGTCCTCTTCTTGCATCACCGTTAACATTTTCCCTATCCTACTGAAAGGCACATCCAACTCTTTAGCGAGCTGATCAAACATCCTATTCCCCTCTAAAACCAGCTTATTTCGTAAGGGATTGCCTGTTTCAGGAAGACCACAATGAATAAAGGAATGAGTCGCTTTAGTTATACCAAAGCAAAGCTCTTTTTCTTTTTCCAACAAAACTACATCTATTTGATATTTGGAAAGTTCTCTTGCTATCGATGTCCCAGCTACTCCCCCACCTATTATTATCACATCACTCTCTGAAGCTCTCACAACCTTTTCCTCACTGTTTAATCTTAGCTTAAAGACGTATTATAAACTCTAATCACAGCATCCAAACTCTCAGCTATTTTTAGCAACTATAGATCTTTCTTTATTGGTAATAGATAAATGAAGTGCACTCCAAGCCTCTTTATAGAGACCTCTATCTATATGCTCTATATGCTAAAATACCCAGAGGGCTCCTATATATGATCCAATTCTTTGAGAATTTTATATAGTTTTTCCTTAACCTCTTGGCCAAAAGAACCCATTTCCTCTAGTGTGAAAGCAGGGCGGCGAGGGAAACAACTCACTACATTTCGCATACTAAGGCCTTCTTTCAAAATGGCTAACCAAGGTGAATTCTTACCATTAATGTCCTGGGTGCAAAGATCCATATAGGGCTTTATTTTGAACCAAAGTCCCTTAGCTTCTTCTAATTTCTTTTCCTTGTTGGTAAGCTCGTATATTTGGCTAATTTCGCGAGGAAGAAGGTTTGCCGTTCCAGCAACCCAACCATTAGCTCCCATAATAAAGGTTTCAATGGGAGCGGTATCATATCCGTAAAAAAGAGAAAACCCGTCTCCACAACGATAGCGAAGATCAGAAATTCTAGACACTTCTCCTTCACCTTCCTTGAGAGCAGATATAATCTCATCTTTGTACAAAGAGGCTATGAATTCATTACTTAGTTTACATCCCGAAAAATGGGGATTGTGATAAAGCATAATTGGTATATCTATGCTATTTGAGACCGTTTCGCAATGTCTATATATTTCTTCTTCATACCTAGGAAGGTAGTAAGGTGTAATCATCATTACTCCGTCTGCTTCTAATTCTTGAGCATATTGAGCTAATTTAACCGTATTATCCGTGGAATAATGCCCGATATGAGCATAAACAGGCACTCTGTGAGCTACCTCATCAATGACCACTTTAAAAACTTGCTTTCTTTCCTCGTCCGTCATTGTAATGAACTCCCCCGTGCTGCCACATGGTATTACCCCATGGACTCCGTTTTCCAATAGAAAATTAACAAACTGCCTTTGTCCTTTTTCATCAAAAGTCCCATCTTTACGAAAAACAGTAATAATGGGGGGGAAAACTCCCTCAATCTTTTTTCTGGAATCTTTAGACATTTTTCATCCTTTCTTCTATCTCTAATTCTATTCTGGTTAAAACTTCGATTGGAAGTTTATACCCCCCATCCTAATATGCAATAATTAGGATGGGGGGACAGCCAGTCTAATTTATTTGATTAGACCTCGTTGAATCATTAACTCATCCATCCTGCGGCCGGTCTCCGTAACCCACTCCTCAGCCGTAATTTTCCCCAACTGTACTTCTTCCGTCCAGGGTTCCAATATATGATGAACTATCTCGTTCAGAGCAGCATTAATATCATAATGTCTACCCCATTTTACTTCTTCTGTAGCTGCTATAGGAATCAAACCGAGTTCTGCTGCCCATTTCGCAACTTCTAGATTCGCTGGAACGAAAGTCCCTACTCCCTCCTTCACATAGAGTTTTATCATGTCCTCATCCAAAGCAATCCATTTTAGAAATTCCCATACTGCTCCCTTTTCTTCACTTTTATCATTTACTGCCCAACCCCAGGTGAATACCATCAAGCCTTCGTCTGTTTTGCCTCCGGAGAAAGGAAAACGAAACTCTCCACTGGGCCCAATTTTGCTTACTACCTCAGGTGAAACGAAATCATCCCACATATAATAAATCATGTCTATTACCATCGCAGCTTTCCCGCTCTTGTAAAATTCCTTGACTTCGCCCGTTTGCATTGCGACCATAATAGGAGTAACTACTTTCCATTTTCGATGCAAGTCAACCATATCTTGGACTACTGTTGCCATAAGTTCATGGTTTTCAGGATGTTTTGGTCCCCAAAGACTGAATCCACGTTCATCCTGGTATCCTAGACCATTCCTAGCTGCGTGTGACTTAACCATGTGCTCTCCCGCATCTGCTTTACCCGGCAGTATAAGACCCCAGAGATCAATTTCGCCATCTTTATTTATATCTCTAGTAAAAAATTTGCCTATGTCGATAAGCTGTTCCCATGTTCTTGGAGGTTGTAACTCATAACCATATTCTTGCTTGAAATTCGCTTTCTCCTTTGGATCCTCAAAGAGATCTTTTCTATACGCTCCAGATATTATCCCCATATAGTACGGGAGTCCTCTTAAAGCACCGTCGTGAGTGAAATCTTCTACTGTAACAGGCGTAAGACTTTTTTTCACTTCTTCCGGATTCATCCCATCATTCAAGATTAACTCATCTATAGAAGCCATAAAACGAGCCACAGGAGCTAATTCAATCATACCAGTTTCGTAAACATCGTATTCGTTCGTTCCCAAAACAACATCCCTAGTCATTGCTGAAACAATATCAATAACGTTTGGGATACCAACCACATTTACCTTTATTCCTGTTCTCTTTTCAAACTCGCCAATTTTAGCCCAGGCAGGGCTAATTTGCCTGTGACTGGCAAAATACAAAACATTTATTGTACTACCCGCAAACTCTTGACTAAAACTAGGCAGAACCAATAAACTAGTTAATCCTGCTAATAAAAAACTAACCGCTATAATACATCGTAGTAAACTTTTCTTCATCATTTTTCTCCTTTAGAGAAAATTTTTCCTTAACTTATTTACCTGATCTATCTCTCTTACACCCTTCCCCTCAACTTAATGTATACTAAGAGCTATCCTCACCTCCTTTTTTCGATACTTAATTGTTTTAGTATTCTCTTAGAAATTCCTTACCTACCCCAAATCATTATTGTATCAATTAAAATTCAAAAGCTTACTATACTCCCAACTGTAAGAAAGAAGAGATTTTCCATAATGCAAGTCCTACTATTTAACAAGAAGGACCACATTATAGCAAAACAACTACACAAAAGATTCTCTGATGAATAAGTGAAAATACTTCTGGAAAAATATGTAAATGAGAAACTAGAGCCACGCTACATATTAGAAGCTCTCTAGATTCTTTGGTTATTGACCAAACAAATCCCGTCATAGCGTCCTAATAGCTAAAACCTAGAACCCCTAACATATTTGTTGTTTCACCCTATCAACTATTTCTAAGCGAACTATCTCAATGTGTTCCAGTGATAAGCATACGGCGCATGTATTTCTGCGCAAAGATATATAAAGAGACCATAGGTATTATAGCTATTACACTTGCAGCTGCCATTTCCTCTATATAAGTTTCATGTAATGTTTGAAATTGTCCTATGAAAAGTGTTAGCGTTTCCGTATTTTTCCCCGCCAAGACGACCGGAAGGAGGAACTCAATATACGCTTGGAGAAACGTAATTAATCCAACTGCAATGACTCCTTGAACCGAAAGAGGTGCGACTATTTTGATAAGCGTTTGGGGTATTGAAGCTCCATCTATCCATGCTGCTTCCTCCATAGCGATAGGTATACTATCATAGAATGCTTTCATTACCAAGACAGCAAATGGTAGATTTATCGCGATCAATACTAGCACCAAACCCAAAATTGTATCCCATAGCTTTAGATTTATGAAAAGTAGATATATTGGAATTGTTAACACGATGGGTGGGACAATTCGTAAAATAAAAAAACTCATTTGCGTTGTTGTAGTAATTCGACTTTTTAATCTAGATATCCCATATCCGCAAAATACTGCTATGATGATTACACCTACTGTAGCAAGACCAGAAGTTATAATACTATTAAAAAGGGGCTTCCATAAAGTAAATTTCCCGAATAGGATATTTGAATAAGCTATCAAACCTATTTTTTCGGGAATTTCAAGGCCTAACGGCAATCTTGTCTCATTTAAGGAAATTATTACCAAGAAATAGAAAGGGAAAAAGACCCACATACATGTTAATATCACACTAACTAATCTTCCTAAGTTGGTCCGAAAATTTTTCACCTTACTATACTCTCCTTTTTAAAAATTAGAATTAACAAGACCGCAAATACAGGTATAATTAAAGAAAACATAGTCATGGCACTACCGTAGCCATAATCAAGATCTCGAAACGCACGATGAAATATATAAGTGGTAATCAAGTGCGAACTACCTCCAGGTCCTCCTTGCGTCATTATCCACGGATAAGTAAAAGATTTAAACGAGTCAACGCACTTTAATAAAAGGGTTACAAATATTACGGGTTTCAACGTGGGTAAAATTATATACCAGACTCTCTGCAAATAGTTGGCCCCATCAATTTTACTGGCTTCCTGAGGTTCGGGGGGTAAGCTCTCTAATCCAGCAAGAAGTAGTATAAAAATCCAAGGGGCCCACGCCCAGATAACCGTAACCATAATGCCTGTCAAAGCAGTTAATGGATCTGCCAAAATCGAAAAGGTAGAGGAGATACCAAATAATCGATTAAAAATTTGGTAAGGTGGATTAAAGATTACGACACGCCAAAGTATTGCAGTTGACACAGGCATCAAAAGCATGGGGAGCATAATGATCCCTCTTAGGACTTTACCGAACTTAGATTTCAATGAATATATTAGTAAGGCTGCTCCGAAGGCATAAACAAAATCAACAAAGGCTACTATACTTATATATATGCCGGTCTGCAACAAGCTAATCCAGAATTGTTTATCCTGAATGATTAGAAGATAATTTCTTAACCCTATAAACCTATCTGTCATATGCATAAAATTAAAGTCTCTGAAACTAAGACAGCCACTATATATTATTGGTATTCCAATAAACACACCCACGAAAATGATAGCTGGGAGCATTGATAAATAACATGCTCTATTCAACTTCTTCTCAAAAGAAAGAGATTTAGAGAAAGGATTAATTTTGAATACCTCCTTTTAAACAGCAGATTATCGTTTCATTGAATTTAAATATTTGTAACTTTTTTATACGGTAGAGAATATTTGATCCCATGATAACAAAACAAAAAAACTATTCGACTAAAATCCCACCTTATTTTCCTTTAGATAAATCAAATTTCCTAAAGCATCACATCGAAAAATTAACTTTCCTTGAATACTTTTAGAATTTTCTGTTTACTTTGCCTCAAATTAATTCAGATCAAGTGTTTTATCTTCTCGGCGGTTCCCTTTTTTGACGATTGGTAAATGGCTTCAACTATCTCTAAATTTCGCAAACCATCAATTCCATTAATAAGTGGTCTCCTCTTTTCCTTTATTGAAGCATTAAATTCATTGATTTCATCAAGGTACATACTTTGGGGTGGAAAAGATAAGGTCTCAATTTTATCATTATGAAAGATCTCTACTTTCCCCTCACCATAACGACTTATTGTCCCCATCGCACGGACAAATCCTTTGTCTCCATATACTTCGAGATACCGTCTGCTACTATTCATGTTTATATTATAACACGATTCAAAATTACCGCAGGCTCTATTCGCGAATCGAACGCAAACTATTGCAGTGTCTTCTACTGTAATATTGGAGGCCAAAGTATCAGTAAAAGCGAAGACCTCTTCAATATCTCCATTGAGGAACTGAAAAAGATCAATACAATGTGTACCGCCTTCTATTATCATTCCTCCCCCTGCAAGCGAGGGATCCATTCGCCAACCTCCCTCCTCTGAACCACTATACTTAAATGAAATTTGTGCACGTAATAAGACAATCCTACCAAAAGCACCATTGGAGATAAGAGATTTAATCTGCCTATGCGCATGATGAAATCTTAACATATAACCTATCATAAGATTGACTCTATTCTTTTCACATACTTCTATCATCTCGATGCACTGTTGGGAATTCGTAGCCATCGGTTTTTCGCAAAGAATGTGCTTTTTTGCCTGAGCTGCCGCAATGACCGAAGAATAATGCAGACTTGGGGGTGTACCAACAAAAACAGCATCAATTTTGTCATTCTTTAAAAGATCCTCAACTTTTGAATAGCCATACATAGCCCCATGCTTTGCGGCAAAATTTTCTGCCTTTTTCTGCATTCGACTTGAGAAACCGATTAATCTACCTTCTTTTGAATCATTAATTGCCGGTGCGATAACGTTATCAACTAACTCACCACACCCAATTATTCCCCATCCTATACTCATTATAATCTCCTGGTATAATCTTCACTATAGGTGAAGATTGTTATTTGACTTTTTCTAGTTTCAAGAATAAGGTTTCATTAGTTCTTTAAAAAACGCTTTTTGAGAAAACAGGAAGAGGGCTTGCCTTCTCCTTTTTACGACAAATTTCCATCAAAAGACCAATATGGCTAATTCTCCTCACCTTACCTACTTACCTTGGTAATTAGGCTTTCTATTTTTCTTGCTGTATCTCTGAGTGCAGGGATGAGTTCAGGAATTCGATTTTCTGGTATTTGTGATGCAGGACCTGCCACACTTAAAGCCGCAATTACCGTTTTATCTTCATCTCCATTCCCAATAGGAACCGCTATACATTTTGCTCCTGAAGTTGCTTCCTCATCATCTACAGCATATCCAACTTGGCGTATTCTTTGCAATTCTAGATATAACTTTTTCTTATCGGTAATAGTTCGTTCAGTAAATTTAGGAAGGCCTATTTGACGAATAATCTCTTCTACTTGATC
>Ga0307438_1001665_pt1 | contig 13789 bp, 14 predicted proteins | sample SalMarWE160110MG_FD_202144 | JGI IMG/M metagenome (GOLD analysis project Ga0307438, IMG submission 202144) | Salt marsh sediment microbial communities from the Plum Island Ecosystem LTER, Massachusetts, United States - WE1603-110 | ecosystem: Environmental > Aquatic > Marine > Intertidal zone >... | reverse complement strand
AGATCCGCCACCTTCAGCGCACCGAGGTAGCGGAGGTAGCCGAGCCCTTCGCCGCCGGCCAGACCGGCTCGTCGGCCATGCCCCACAAGCGCAACCCCGAGAAGTGCGAGCGCATCACCGGCCTGGCCCGCCTCTTCCGCGGCTACGTCACCGTCGCCCTGGAGAACGTCGCCCTCTGGCACGAGCGCGACCTCACCGACTCCGCCCCCGAGCGCATCATCCTGCCCGACGCCTGCATCCTCCTCGACTACATACTCGACCTGTTCACCTTCATCATGCGCGGCCTGGACGTCTTCCCAGAGCGCATGCGGGAGAACCTGGAGTCGACCTACGGCGTGATCTTCTCCCAGCGGGTGCTGCTGGCCCTCGTCGACAAGGGGTTGAAGCGCCAGGATGCCTATAAGCTAGCCCAGCGAAACGCCATGCGCGCCTGGCGAGAGCGGAGCCCCTATCTGGACGCCCTGTACGAGGATGCCGAGGTCTTGGAGCACATCTCCCGCGAGGAGCTGGCCGCGCTGTTCGACTACGGCTACTTTGTGCGCTACGTAGACGAGAGCTTTCGGCGGCTAGGGTTGGCCTAGACGTGGGTGGTCCCCGTGCCTAAGAAATTCCCTCTGAAATCAGAACAGTTCAACCCATTCGGTGCACTGATTGGCCTGAATTTTTCCGAGTACAAGAATGGATACAGTCGCTGCGCCTTAGAAGTAAACGACAAGCTGCTCAACCCGCACAAAGTCTTGCATGGAGGCGTTGTCTACTCGCTGGCAGATACTGGCATGGGCGCGGCGCTTTACTCGGATCTGGACGACGATGAGCTATGTGCAACCATAGAGATTAAGATAGTCTATTTCGCGGCGGTGACTTCTGGCACGCTCACCTGTGAGACGAAAGTCATCCACAGAAGCAAGAGAATCGCCGTCCTGGAGTCAGAAATAAAGAACGATGGGCGCCTCACCGCCAAAGCCATGGGAACATTTTCCGTATCCAAAGTGAAGGGAGATTGAAACAAACCGAACGTATCTGATGGTTTTCCAAGGGCCGCAGCCAGGCTCAAGGCCCGATAGTAGGAAAGGAACAGCCGGATGACCGTTCTTGTCCAGACCGACCTGCCCAACCTTTTCCACCGCGGCAAGGTGCGCGATACCTACGACCTGGGCGACCGCCTGCTGATGGTAGCCACCGACCGCATCTCCGCCTTCGATGTCGTCTTGCCCAACGGCATCCCCGATAAGGGCCGCGTCCTCACCCAGCTCTCCACCTTCTGGTTCGAACTCACCGGCGACATCGTCCCCAACCACTTCCTCCGCCTCATCGACAGCACCGAGGCCGAGGACGTGCCCTTCGCCATCCCGCCCGAGCTCGTCGGCCGCTCGATGCTCATCCGCAAGGCCAAGCGCCTGGACGTGGAGTGCGTAGCGCGAGGCTACCTGGCCGGCTCCGGCTGGGTGGAGTACCGCGATAGCGGCAAGGTCTGCGGCATCCCCCTGCCCAGCGGCCTGCGGGAGAGCGATGAGCTGCCGGAGCCCATCTTCACCCCCGCCACCAAGGCCGAGTCGGGCCACGATATCAACATCCCCTTCGAGGAGGTGGTAGAGATCGTGGGCGCGAGGGCGGCCAGCGTCATCCGCGCCCGCACTCTGGCCGTCTACAGCTTCGCCCGTGACTACGCCCGCCAGCGGGGGATCATCATCGCCGATACCAAGCTGGAGTTCGGCTGGCTGGACGACGAGCTCATCGTCATCGACGAGGTGCTGACCCCCGACTCCAGCCGCTTCTGGCCCGCCGACGGCTACCAGCCAGGGGGAGCCCAGCCCAGCTTCGATAAGCAATACGTCCGCGACTGGCTCATCTCCATCGGCTGGAACCGGGAGCCGCCGCCGCCCGTGCTGCCGGACGACGTGGTGGAAGGCACGGCCGACAAGTACCGCGAGGCCTTCCGCCGGCTGACGGGGCGGGAGCTCCTGGTGCCGTGAGCGCTTACCTGGCCCGCGTCTACGTCAGCCTCAAGCCCACGGTGAACGACCCCCAGGGCCTCACCATTAAGGGCGGCCTGCTCTCCCTGGGCTTCGCCGAGGTGGAGAGCGTGCGGGCGGGCAAGTATATGGAGATCCGCTTCCAGGCCAGCGACAGGGCTCAGGCGGAGAAGCAGGTGGCGGAGATGTGCCGCCTTCTCCTGGCCAACCCCGTCATCGAGGAGTTCCGCTTCGCGCTGGAGGAGACGGGCTAGCGCGGGGGCGTTACCAGGCAGGCGAACGGCTATGGCACCGGAAATCGCAATGCTCGTCGGCGTGGTTATCGGCGCCCTTGCTTCAGCGGTCACCGCCTACTTTGTCAACCAAGCCGCGCAGCGAGCTGAGGACAGGCGACTCGCTGTGTCGCTGGATGCCCAAGCCCACCAGCAGGAGGCAGAGTTTACCCACAGGCAACGAGAGGAGGAGCGTCAGGCAGCCCGCAGGGTGCGCGAAGCGTGCCTTAGACCCGGCCTGGACTTTCTAGAGGAACTGCAGAGCTTGCTGACCGCGGCTACGGAGCAAGACGTGTTAGAGATGCTGCGCGAGTCGACAGAAGCCACGCGGGCAATGAGCGAGGACGAGTGGGACCAACTGAAACGCAAACTGGCCAAGTACGAGCCGCCCCCATTCATCGACTTGGTCGCGAGGTATTGGCGCCTGGCTGCCGCCTATCCCATGGAGGGCCTCCGCAAGGACTTCTCACACTTCATCTTAGAGTCGATCAAGGTGAGGAGCATGTCGGCCCAGGACAGGGACGACTTCGCCCGGCGAGTGGAAGGCACACGCCGTTCCATAGAGGGTGAGATCATCCGGGCTGACTGGCCGTGACCCTCAGGCAGCGCCCGTGTCAAGCGTCCCCTTGGTGCTGGGGATGTCGCTGATCCGCGGGTCGATGCGGGTGGCGTCGCCCAGAGCACGGGCCAGGGCTTTGAACACCGCCTCCGCCTTGTGGTGGTCGTTCGTCCCGGCCAGCACCTGCACATGCAGGTTGAACCGTCCTTCCACGGCGAACGCGGCCAGGTGATGGGCGATCATCTCCGTGGGCAGCTGCCCTATGCGCTCAGTGGTGACAGGCAAATCCACCGCTGCGTGTCCCCTACCGCTCAGGTCCACCGCCACCAGCGCCAGCGCCTCGTCCAGGGGCACGATGGCGTGGCCCATGCGCACGATGCCCCGTCGCTCGCCCAGGGCCTCGGAGAAAGCACGCCCTAGGCCGATGCCCACGTCCTCGATCAGGTGATGAGGATCGCGCTCGATGTCGCCGCTGGCCCGTATAGTTATGTCGAATAGGCTATGGCGGGGCAATTGCTCCAGCAGATGATCCAGCATGCCGATGCCGGTGGCGATGTCGGCCCGGCCGCCGCCGTCCAGGTTCATCTCCACCGTCACCTGCGTCTCCTTCGTCTCGCGGCGGACGCTACCTCTTCGTTCAGCGGCCAAGGCTCCCTCCTATCTCCCTCAGGGCTGCCAGGAGCCGGTCGGTGTGCTCCGGCTTGCCCACGGTAATGCGGATGCAGTCCTTCACGCCAGGCGTATCGAAGTGGCGAACAAAGATGCCCTGCTGGCGCAGGCGGCGCCAGAGCTCGCTGGCGTCGATGCCCTGGCTGCGATAGAGGATAAAGTTAGCCTTCGACGGAAATGCTCGCAGGAAGGGCAGGGTCGCTAGCTCCTCAACGAGCCGCTCCCGCTCGCGGACGATAGCCTGCACCCGCTGCTGTAGCATCCCCCGGTCCTCCAGCGAAGCCAGGACGGCCACCTGAGCGGCCACGTTCATGTTGTAGGGCATCTTAACCTTGCGCATGAGCTCAGCGATGCCTTTGGGGAAAGCGCCGTAGCCGGCCCTCAGGCCAGCCAGGCCCGCCCACTTGCTGAAGGTGCGCAGGACGATGAGATTGTCCTGCCGAGGCACCAGACCCACGAAGCTTCGGCCGCTGAACTCCACGTAGGCCTCGTCCACCACCACCAGGGTGCCAGTGGCGAGCACGGCCTCCAACTCAGCCGCCGAGATGGTGTTGCCGCTGGGGTTGTTGGGCGAAGCGAGGAAGACGACCTTGGCTCCCTCCTTCGCTGCCTCCTGCACAGCCGCCAGGTCCAGGCTGAAATCCTCGCGGCGGGGCACCTCGACGACGCGAGCACCCCGGATCTGGCACACGAAAGCATATATGCCGAAGGTGGGCACGCAATTGACGGCCACGTCGCCAGGCGAGAGAAAAAGGCAGGCGATGAGCTCCAGCAGTTCATCGCTGCCGTTGCCCACCACGATGTGCTCGCTGTCCAGACTCAGGTAGTCGGCCAGGGCCTGGCGCACCCGCCGCTGCTCTGGGTCGGGATAGATGTGGTAGAGATCGAAATTGGCCAGGGCCTCCTTGACCCGCGGCGAGGGGCCGTAGGGGTTCTCGTTACCGTCCAGCTTCACGATCTGATCAGCAGGGATACCCAGCTCCTCGGCTAGCACATCCACCGGCTCGATCGGCTCGTAGCCCAGCAAGTCCAGAAGCTCCGGCCGCACCAGGCGCAGGGCGTCCATCCTCGTTCGGGCGGAGTCAGACATCAGCGCCCGCCCTCCAGCCGCCGCTCGATGGCCCGAGCATGGGCCGTGAAGCCCTCGGCGCGGGCGATGACCACCGCCGCCGGCCCTAGTTCAGCCAGCGCCGCCTCATCCAGAGACACGACGCTGGTCACCTTCAGGAAATCGTACACTCCCAGAGGCGAAGAAAAGCGAGCGCTGCCGCCGGTGGGCATGACGTGGCTGGGGCCCGCCGTGTAGTCGCCCACAGCCTCCGCCGAGAGCCCCCCAACGAATACGGAGCCGGCGTTAGCCACCTGGCCCAGGTAGCGCTCGTCGTCGCTCACCGCCAGCGATAGGTGCTCAGGAGCGTACTCATTGGCCAGGGCCAGCGCCTCCTCCAGCGTCTCCACCACTATCGCCAGTCCCTGTCCCTCCAGAGCGGCGGCAGCGACCTCCCGCCGCTCCAGCGACTCTAGCTCCTGTTCGAGTTCTCGCATCACCGCCTGGGCTAGGGCGTCGGAGGTGGTGATGAGAATGGGGCTGGCCAGTGCATCGTGCTCGGCCTGAGCCAGGAGGTCGGCGGCGCACAGGGCAACGTCGGCGCCGTCGTCGGCCACCACCAGCGTCTCCGTAGGGCCGAAGATACCGTCGATGCCCACCAGCCCGTGCACCGCCCGCTTGGCCAGGGCCACGAAGATGTTCCCCGGGCCGCAGATCTTGTCCACACGGGGGATCGTCTCGCTGCCGAAGGCGAGGGCAGCGATGGCCTGAGCGCCGCCCGCCCGAAAGATGCCATCCACGGCGGCGATGTCGCCAGCCACCAGCTTCAGGGATGAGATGCTGCCGTCAGCAGCCGCCGGCGTAGCCATGTACACCTCAGCAACGCCAGCCACCCGCGCCGGGATGGCGGTCATGAGCACCGACGAGGGATAGACCGCCGTGGTGCCGGGCACGTACATGCCCACCCGCTCCAGCGGCCGCACCACCTGGCCGAGACCGCCCTCATCGAAGCCAGCCAGGGAGTGGTCAAGCTGCTTCTGGTGGTAGGCCCGGATGCGATCGGCGGCAAAGCGTAATGCCTGCACCACATTCTCGTCCACCTGCGCGTAGGCGTCCTCTATCTCCTGCGGCGACACCTTCAGGGGGAGACCAGCGCCCGGCCGAACGCCGTCGATCTCCTCGTTGTAGCGTCGGACGGCGGCATCACCGCCCTCCCGCACGTCGGCCAGGACGCGGTCCACCACCGTCTGGGCGTCCAGGTCTGCGCCGAAGACACGCCGTATCTCCCGGCGGACGGCCGGCGGCAACTCGGCCTCTCCCAGGGGACGACGCAGACGGGCCAGCAGGCGACGGCCTTCCTCACTGCCGTGAACCAGCCTCAATCCAGGTACTCCTTGATAGCCTCCCGACCCTCGTTCAGTGACTTCTCCAGGAAAGCATCGATGCGCTCGCGGCCGAGGTAATCGGTGGCCTCGGCCACCAGACCGGGGAGCGTCTTCACGAACTCGGCGAAGGCTTCGGGCGTATCGATGCCCATCACCCTCAGCGCACGGCCGCCGAAGAAGCGGAACCGCTCCCAGTCCGGCGGATGGTTCAGCGCGTCTACCATCAGCTCGCGCCACAGCCCCAAAGGGCCCCTCTCGATGAGGCCCACCCCCAGGTCAGGGGTCGGCTGAGCAAGCTCCTTCACGACGTGGGACATAGCCTCCCGGTCAGCGCGAGCCTGCCGGTCCAGCTCGTACTGGACGGCCCGGTCCATGATGTTCGCTCGCCGGTCGCCGGCCAGGGGCGAAGACCGGCCGAAGAAGGGCCGATAGACATCATTGATCCAGATCTCGTCCATCACCAGATGGGAGATGTAACCGCAAACGAAGGCTACCGTTGACGGGTTGAGCTCGGCCGGACGAGTCAGAGCCGGATGCACCTCGAACATAGCAGCCACCGCGCTCTGTTCCTCGAACTTTTGCAGGTCGAAGAAGTGGGTGCGCTCCCTCTCCCAGCGCATCAGGATATGAATGTCGGGAGCGGTCGAGCCCAGATAGAGACTCCCCGCGTCCGCATCGAGGGCGCGGTGCTGGAGTCGCTCGGCGATACGCTTGATGGTGGCGGCATGCAGGGCCAGCGCTGGCATCCTTGCTTTGACAACCTCCCACGGCCATTTTATCACCTGCCCGTCGCCGGCGCGGACGAACCCGCCTGACGGAAGCGTTCGATTACCTGCGATAGAAGCCCAGCCTTCGCAGGCGGCGGCTGTCGCTTGCTGGCGATGAGGCAAGTGGTGGAACGCAAGAATCGGTCGATGGCCTTGAGTCTGTTTTCGGCCAGCGTTCTGCCCGTCTGGATACCCTCGATGAGCAGATCGGCGTCTTCGGGAACAAACCCCTCGGAGGCACCGCTGATCGGTATCACTTGATAGCGCCAAAAGTGGTTCTGGCGGGCATAGTGGTCGGCGATGGCAGGAAACTCCGAGGCCACTCGAATGGTCTTCAGGCCCTGGCGACGCCAAAGCTCGACCGCTTCGGTCAGGCTGGCAGCCGGCATGTCCTCACTGACCACCGCCGACAGGTCGAACTGGCCACCGCCAAGGTCCACAACTTCCTCTACCGGACTACCAGGAAAGCAAAGAAGATGCTCCATCAGACAGTCGCGGCCGCTGATGACCAGGTCGAAATTGCCCAGGGCCACCTGCTGCGGCATGTCATGCGGACGAATGACCTTCACCTCCAGGCCCTCCAGGGAGCTCCGTGGCCTGCGCACCCATCCCCGCTGGTCATAGCCCTGACACGATAGGCCGGCTGCTCGCAGGATAGCAGCGGCGCTCGGCTGCTGGTGCCCATCGGGCAGTGCCAAGCGCACGGTGGTGGCCGACCGCTCGGTCGTCAAGGGCGCCCGTAGGGGCGCAGCCAGAGCGGAGGGCAACTCGAGGCCGACTTCCGGCTGCCGACCGCCCTCCAGGGCCATGAGGGGGCCCAGCACAGGGCTCAGGTCCTTCCCTTCAAGGCCGCGGCGGTGAGCGATGAGCCAAGGTGAGCCCACCAGCAGGCGATACAGCGGCGTCAGCCCCTGCTCTCGCACCTCCTCCTCACTGCTGGCAGCGACGACTGCCAGGTCAGCATCCTCGGGGGGATAGGCCTCCGCCGCCCCCCACAGCGAGAAGACCCGATAGGCGGGCAGACGGGCGCTGAGGGCGAAAGCCTCGGTCAGATTGGGGTACTCGCTGACCAGCCGTAGGCCAGGCATCCCCGCCAGGCCGTCCAGGCTGGTCAGACCGCCATTGGACGCTGCCGCCACGTACAAGCTCGAGGGGACCAGAGGGAGAGCCCTTAGCTGCACCACCGCCTCGCTGGGATAGCGAATGAGCAGTTCCTTCAGCCAGGCCAGGCTACAGATGCCCAGGTCGTAGTTGCCCAAGGCGATCTGGATGGGGATGTCTTTCTCACGGAAGACCCGCAGGAGCACGTCCTGCCGGCCGTCCAGGCCCGGTCGATAGGAGCGGGAGCCGTCCGTGTAGCCGCGGACGATCAGGCCAGCCTGCCTCAGAAGCTCATCGGTGGGCTGAGCTAGCTGGCCAGCGGGAAGGGCCAGCTTAAGGGACACCGCCCGTCGCCTCCAGAGCGGCCAACAGATCGTCGAGCTTGGCGAACCTCTGCCGCCGCTTCTTGGTCCGATCGTAGAGAGAGTAGCCGATACCCCCCGCAGAGGGCTTCACCGTCACCTCCCAACGGCAGGCAGAAGGCGCATCTCGAACCAGGGCCATCTCAGTGCGCAGGCCCAACTGCTGAAGCGCGCCAATAGCGGCGAAGGCCGTCACCACAACATCTGCCCGGTCGGAGGCAGGCCTCACGGAGATAGCCTCCTGCCAGGGAACAGCCTCCCCCAGCGAAAGCAGCAGCCTGGCCAGCTTGCTCGCGTCCAGGGCGAAGCCGGAGGCCTCCACATCGGGGCCGCCTGCCAGAGCGATCAGCCCGTCGTAGCGGCCACCGCCTCCCACCCTCTCACCGTTGGCCACGAACTGGAAGACAGGCCCCGTATAGTACTCGAAGTTGCCAACCAACGCCGTAGCTACCTGGCAACGGCAGGCCAGAGCCGATAGCGTATCGACCAGCGTGGCCAGCTCCTCCAGGGGGCGAGCCATCTGGGGAACCGCCTCCTGGAAAGTGCTGCCGAGGTTAGCCAGATAAGCGCTGTCAGCACCCTCGCCTTCGAACAGCAGCCGCAGAGGCGCTCCCAGGGACGGCAGTCTCTCCTCGACCTCGGCCAGGGCTGACAGGTCGCCAGCCAGGATGCGGTCGTAGACGCGGACCTGGTCGGCGCGCTCCAGGCCGGCCTGAGCGAGAACCGACCGCACGATGCCAGGATGGAAGAGCCGCATCTCGACCGGACCCAGGCCCAGCCGCTCCAGCGTCTGGCAGCCCAGAAGGATAAGCTCCACCTCGCCCCGCGGCTGAGTATCGCCGATAAGCTCCACGCCGCACTGCCAGCCCTCCCGCGGCTCGTCCCCCTCTGCGAAGCGAAACACGTTCTGGATGTAGAAGAGCTTGGCCAGCTTCTCCTGTTGCAGGTTCTCCACAAACAAGCGAGCGGTCGGTATGGTAGCGTCGGGCCGCAGCACCACCCGCTCGCCGCTCCAGCCATCCCAGTCCAGGAATGAGTAGACGCGCCCCAGCATCTGGGGCGAGAGGGTGCCAGCAGCCGTGAACAAGTGGAGGTGCTCGATGGTGGGGGTGCGCACCTCCTGATAGCCCCAGGCCAGGCAGGCAGTGCGGAAGACCTCCTCCACCCGCCGAAAGCGCTCCATATCGGCGGGCAGCAGGTCGCGCATGCCGCGGCAACGTGGCGACTCTTCGACCATAGACAAGCCCTTTCTATTCAGACTCGGCCCCATTCTACAACCAACGGCCGTCGCCGCTCAACGATTGAAGTAGTCGTAGATAGCGCGGGAGAGAAGGGCAATGAATTGCGCGTCCCCGCTCTCGTCGGACAGGACAGCGATGACATAGGTGGGCTGCGGAGAGTAAACGATGCCCACGTCGTGAGTAACCTCGGGCAGATTGCCCGTCTTGTTGGCTACCTCCGTGCCAGGGGGCAGCAGCGCTGGCAGGCGGTCGCGCACCTGTTGAGCTAGCATAAGGTCAAGCATCTCCCGACTGGCTTCCCTGCTGACGGCCGCCTGCAAGACCACCATCTCCAAGAAGCGCGCCATGTCCGCCGCTGTACTAGTCACGTTCTCGGGCCTGAAAGCGCTTTCGGCCAGCCCCAACGCCTGCAGGTCGCGATGGATGTTCCCCATCCCGACCCTGTCTCGCAGCAGGAAGCCGCTCGCGTTGTCACTATAGGTGATCATGGCCCACAAAGCCTCGCGTACCGTCAGCGTATCGCATATCTCAACAGGTAAGCTCCCTGCATCCCAGGAGGCATAGTAGGGGGTCACCAGGAGTTCCTCGTCCATGTCCACCAGACCCAGTTCCACCTGCTTATAGACCTCATACATCACCCAGAGCTTGAACAGGCTCGCGGTTTCGAAACGCTTATGCGGGTTGACTTCCGCTAGGGCCCCATTGACCAGGTTCTTGACCACTACTCCGTAGCTGTCTACCTCATCGCCCAGGCTGCTCCGGATAACCTCCTCCAGGGCAGCATCACGATGGGATGGCGTTGATGCGTAGGCGGAGGACAGAGGAACAGCGGTGGGCCCGGTAAGTGGTTCCTCATCTGCGCACCAGACGGCTGCCGCCGACTGGCTGGGCTGAGGGGAAGGCGTTTGCGTCTCTTCGGCACGAGGGCTTGCCTGCAACACTGTCGGGGTAGGGAGGCTTGTGGTCACTGGCCTCTCGGTCGTGGGCAGAGGCGTCGGCGACCCTACCGATTCCTCCCTGCTGCCCGGCGCTGCATCCTCCGGAGAGGCGCGGCAGCCGACGCCCAAGGCAACTGTCGCTAGCAAAGCCACAAAGAGAAGCCGCCAAGGGGCCCTTTTATCTGCTAACATTGCTTGCAGATCATAGCGCAAACCGTGGCGGTGCTGCACTTCCGCTCGCTTCTCCGGAACCGGCAGCAGCAGTAGGAACCGAGCGGCCAAGCGGCTATAATGACGCTAGACGAGGTTCCGCTCATGATGGATCGTATCCTGGCCATGCCCCGGAGGCAGCGACTGGTCTTTGTGCGCCGTCTGCTCCTCCTGGCATTCGCTCTGGCTTTCTTGGCCACCGCCTGCGGCGGCCCCGGCGGGCCGGAGGGGGCTGTTCACGTTCTGAAGGCCGACGGTGACGTGAACCCCGTCATGGCCCGCTACATCGACCGGGGCATCGATCAGGCCGAAGACGCCAAGGCCTTGGCGGTCGTCATCGAGCTGGATACCCCCGGCGGTCTCATGAGCTCCATGGAGGACATTGTCAAGCGCATCGAGGAAGACCGCATACCGGTCATCGTCTTCGTATCGCCGAAGGGGGCAAAGGCTGCCTCGGCGGGGACCTTCATCACCATGGCCGCCAACATCGCCGCCATGGCCCCCAGCACCCGCATCGGGGCTGCCAGCCCGGTGGGCTCCGGCGGCGAGGACATCGAGGGCACGCTGGGCAAGAAGGTGACCGAGGACGCCGTGGCCTATGCCAAGAGCATCGCCAACTATCGCGGCCGCAACGCTGAATGGGCAGAGGAAGCCGTGCGGGAGGCTGTCTCGGCCACGGAGACCGAGGCGGTTGACCTGAACGTGGTGGACCTGATCGCCGACGACCTCCCATCCCTCCTGGAGGCGGTGGACGGGCGTGAGGTACAACTGGTCGACCACAGCGTCACGCTCGCCACCAGCGACGCCGAGATCGTCCACAACAACATGACCTTCGTCGAACGCTTCCTGGACATCATCAGCGACCCCAACATCGCCTTCCTCCTCCTCAGCCTGGGATCGATAGCCCTCTTCTTCGAAATCGTCCACCCCGGCCAGATCTTCCCCGGCGTCTTCGGCGCCATCGCCCTCATCATGGCCTTCTTCTCCCTCAGCGTCCTCCCCTTCAACTGGGCAGGGCTCATCCTCATCTTCCTGGCCTTCGCCCTGTTTGCCGCCGAGATCTTCGTGACCAGCGGCGGCATATTAGGCACCGGGGGCGTAGTGGCCCTCATTCTGGGCGGCATGTTGCTGACCTGGGGCAACCCGCCTGAATTTCAGGTATCGAAGTGGCTGGTCTATGGCCTGGGCGCTAGCATAGGCGCGTTTTTCCTGTTCGTCATAACCTCCATCATCCGCATCCGCCACCAGCCGGTGGTGGTAGGGAGCCACACCCTCATCGGTCGCCGCGCTGTGGCCCGCTCGCCCCTTGACCCCGATGGTATGGTGTTTGTTGATGGCGAATACTGGTCGGCCACCCTGGAGGAGGGCAGCGTGGAGGAGGACGAGGAGATAGTGGTTACAGCAATCGAAGGCCTTAAGCTAAGAGTAAGGAAACAGGAAAGGAGCAGCCCATGACTACTAGCCAGCCGATGGAAGTCAGCCGATTAGCCAGGATCCTCACCCGCTTGGGATGGCTCCTGGTTCTCCCGTTCTTTTTCGTGGCCGTGAAGATCCTGAGGGAATACGAACGGGGGGTCATCTTCCGCCTGGGCCGCCTGGTGGGCACCCGCGGGCCGGGCCTCTTCCTGATCATCCCCTTCGTAGAGAATATGCAGAAGATCGACCTCCGTGTCATCACCCTGGACGTACCCAGCCAGGAGATCATCACTCGCGACAACGTGACGGTTAAGGTCGATGCGGTGATCTACTTCCGCATCGTGAACCCTGAGGACGCAGTGGTGAAGGTAGAGAACTGGTTCCGGGCCACCGCCCTCATCGCCCAGACCACCCTCCGCAGCACCATCGGCCAGTCGGAGCTGGACGAGCTTCTGGCCCAGCGCGAGGACATCAACAAGCGCCTTCAGATCTCCATCGATGAGGCCACCGAGCCTTGGGGGATCAAGGTGAGCATGGTGGAGGTAAGGGACGTGCTCCTGGCGCCGGAGATGGTACGCAGCATCGCCCGCCAGGCGGAGGCCGAGCGAGAGCGGCGGGCCAAGATCATCCACGCCGAGGGCGAATTGCAGGCCGCCGAGAAGTTGTCCGAGGCGGGTCGCATCATTGCTGCCTCGCCGGGCACCCTGCAGCTCCGCTACCTGCAGACCCTAACGGAGATCACCACCGAGCGCACCAGCATGCTGATCTTCCCCATTCCCATCGAGCTGCTTCAGGCACTTACGGGCAGGGCCGCCGCTCTTCAACCGACCAACCCCGGGCCCGAGGAGGAAAGCGCCTAGGGAAGACAAACGGCGCGGGAGATTCTGGCCTAGCGCAGGCTCACGTCGCCGGCAGCGATGGTCACACGGGAGCCGTCGGCCCGGCGCAGGATGAGGTTGCCATCGCTATCCACATCCTCGGCGAGGCCCTCTTCCGCTCGCTCGCCGAAGCGCACCCGCACGTCCTTGCCCAGCGTACCCAGGCGAGCGCGCCACTCCTGATGGATCGGCTCGCCCGCCTGAGCGGCCAGATAGAGCGCCTCGAACTCGTTGAGGATGCCTGCCGCCAGGGCCTCTCGCGGCACCTCCTGCCCTAGCTCCGTCATGACGCTGGTGGCCAAGGGGGCCGACTGAGGGTAGGGAGCCATGTCGGCGTTGACGTTCACGCCGACGCCCACCAGGGCATAGCTCACACTCTCACCCACCAGCTCCGACTCGCTGAGGATGCCGGCGATTTTCCGTCCGCCCACCAGCACGTCGTTCGGCCACTTCAGGCTCGTCTCCAGGCCCGCCACGCGCTCGATGCCGCGGGCCACTGCCAGGGCAGCGATGATGACCAGCGCCTTCAGATGCTCGGCCGATGGGCGGAGGACGACGGTGAGGTACAGGCCACCCCGCGGCGAGACCCAGAAGCGCCCCAGACGGCCCTGGCCCGCTGTCTGGCGGCCAGCGAGGACCACTGTTCCCTCGGCTGCACCCGCCTGGGCCAGCTCGCGGGCAAGATCCTGGGTGGAACGGAGAGCCGCCCGACACTCCAGATGGTGCCCGACAAAGCTGGTCGTGAGGCTTTCCCTCAGAGCCTTGGCGGAAAATCTGGCGATCATGGCAAGGGAAGGATATACCGCCCCCAAACAAAAAGCCAGCCCGCCGTAGCGGGCTGGCTTTCGCGCTAGGCCCCAGGGCCTAGCCCGCCATCACCTCCAAGGAATGGCGGTGCGGGTGGACAGGCCTGAGGCCCTCGCTACGATTATCGTCCATCCACATCACCTCCTTTCCTACAATCAATAGT
>Ga0307438_1001660_pt1 | contig 13813 bp, 13 predicted proteins | sample SalMarWE160110MG_FD_202144 | JGI IMG/M metagenome (GOLD analysis project Ga0307438, IMG submission 202144) | Salt marsh sediment microbial communities from the Plum Island Ecosystem LTER, Massachusetts, United States - WE1603-110 | ecosystem: Environmental > Aquatic > Marine > Intertidal zone >... | reverse complement strand
GCGCCGAGGGCAGGCGAAAGCCGTAGTCCACCAGCGTCTGCTTGCGGGAGATGTCGCCGCGGTACATGCCGCGAATCTGGGGCACGCCCATGTGCGACTCGTCGATGAACAGCAGGAAGTCGTCGGGGAAGTAGTCGAGGAGGGTCCAGGGCGTGCTCCCCGCCGGCCGCCTGGCCAGGTGGCGGGAGTAGTTCTCGATGCCGGCGCAGTAGCCCTGCTCCCGCAGGCACTCCATGTCGTAGCGGGTGCGCTCCCACAGGCGCTGGGCCTCCAGCAGCTTGTCCTGGGCCTTGAACCACTCCACCCGCTCCTCCAGCTCCGCCTGGACGTCCTCGATGGCCGCTTCCAGCTTGTCCTGAGACGTAACGAAATGCTTGGCGGGGTAGACGTCGATGCCCTCCAGCTCGCCCAGGACCTCGCCGGTGAGCGGCTCGAGCTGGAAGATGCGCTCCACTTCGTCGCCCAAGAAGTCGACTCGCACTGCCAGCTCCTCGTACGAGGGCATGATGGTGAGGCTATCGCCCCGCAGGCGGAAGCGGCCGCGCAGGAGGTTCATGTCGTTGCGCTCGTACTGCATGTCCACCAGCTTGCGCAGGCTGCGCTGCCGATTGCTGGGCTCGCCCTTCTTGAAGCTGAGGACGAAGTTATAGTACTCGGAGGGCTCACCTAAGCCGTAAATGCAGGACACGGAGGCCACGATGACCACGTCCCGCCGCTCGAAGAGGGCGCGGGTGGCAGCGTGGCGCAGCTTGTCGATCTCCTCGTTGATGTCGGCGTCCTTGGCGATGTAGGTATCGGTGCGGGGGATGTAGGCCTCGGGCTGGTAGTAGTCGTAGTAGCTGACGAAGTACTCGACGGCGTTCTGGGGGAAGAACTCGCGGAACTCGCTGTAGAGCTGAGCGGCCAGCGTCTTGTTGGGCGAGAGGACCAGCGCGGGGCGATTGCAGCGGGCGATGGCGCTGGCCATGGTGAACGTCTTGCCGCTGCCGGTCACCCCCAGCAGCGTCTGGGCGCGATGGCCCTTCTCCAGGCCCTCGACGAGCTTCTCGATGGCCTGGGGCTGGTCGCCCGTGGGCGCGAAGTCAGAGACGAGGCGGAATTCAGGCATGGTGAAGGGGGACCGTCAACCGGTGGCGGAGCCGCGCTCGCGGCTGGGCGACCCGTGCAAGTAACCAATCAAGGCCGCGAACGCCTTCCTCTCGCTGTCGGAGCCAGTCTGGTAGTCCCCCTTACTCACCCAAGACTTGAACCACTGGGTGAAGGTGGACTGACCGATCCCGAGCTTCCTGATGGCGGCAACCGACTGGAAGAGAGTGACAGGCGACTCACCCTCCCGCCCCTTGAGAAGTGCGCGGAGTTCCACAAACTCTGTTTCCTTGTCGCGAGGCTCTTCCCGAGGCGGCGGCTTTCTGGCAGTAAGCAGCGCGTCCACGTCCGCTGGTTCGTAGGTGTGCAGCGGCCGGGGAAACTTGAGGAGCAGCGGACGACCAAAGACAGCGTGTTTGCAGAGCAGCGACCCCTTGGGAAGCGTGCTGGCAACGTAGACGAGATCTCGGGAAATCCACCTATACGCACGGTCGGACAGCTCAACGTGTTCGGTTCTCCCGACGAAGTGTGTGCTGCAGTTCCCGTAGACTTCCTTGTCAATATCAGACGCGAACTGCTCAGCGCCCACCAGTATCAAGCCGATGGAGCGACCTCGCGCCGCAATCTCAATGATCTGCTCCTTGAGCCCATGGCCATACGATCTCCCTGACGGCGCAAACTTGTTCAGCTCATCTACAAACACGATGGCCGCGTCGAGTGGCACGTCCTCCCCTTGATCCTTCCTTACTTTGCATTCCTCCAGCATCCCTGCCAAACGCGACAGAACATTGAAGAACACGATCCGCTTCCCCTTATCGTTAAGGGTTTGGATGTCGATGACGAAGCACTGACCTGCCCTGAGTTGAGTCAAAGGCAGATCTCGTTCTTTGGCATCGTCGAAGCTGAATAGGCCGCGTAGGATTTCACCGGTGTTGATTTGAAGAAGACGTTTTACCTTCGCAACCGTATGTCCGCTATGCCCATACCAATCCTTGCGGTCTCGCGGAAGTTGGTTGATCAGGCCCCTGAAGTGCTCCTCATCCGACCACTCGCCATCCAGCAGCTCTTCGATGGTCGCGAGGACTCCTGTGGCTCTCTCGTCCAGATCGTCCGGATCCAGCATGTGTTGCAGACGTATTGGTGCCTTCTTGCTCTTGACGCTTTGGAGTGACCAGTAGAAGGATTCAACGTTGCGCATGCGGAGCGAATGCGGCGTGTCTGGATCGAACGGCCTGCCCGGTGCGAAGTACCTCAGGTTAGATGCGTCGAATTCCAAGGAGACTCCGTACTTGCCGAGTATCTCTGCCATCTTTCGGTCATCGGCTGCGCCATAGTTGGAGACAAGCTCCGAGACGCCTTCCCCTGAGTTCTTCTCCAGATACAGAATGTCTCTCTCTTTGACGTTGAACGCCACAACCGCGACTTTGCGTCCTTCTCTTTCGGCCCGGCTTAGCATACTTCGGATCATGAACACCGCCGCGGATGTCTTCGTGGCAAGTCCAGATGCACCCGAGTAGTTGACGTGTGCTCCTTCAGGCCCGATTATGAACTCCTCGCTAAGCAACGCAGGAGCGTAATACTCCACTCTACGACCGTTCGGGATCACACCAACGAGAACCGGGTCGTCGATGTGATCCATGCCATACGCTTCCAGGATCTCATCAGGCTTGGCCAACCGAACTAGTCCCGCAGAGACTGGACGCGCCCGCGGTGACGAGGCCCCGATCACCTCACAGGTAGCGATATGAATTGACTGGCGTAACGTGGGAGCTTCAGCCTCGGGATCGCCAAATTCATGACTGAGGTAGTCCACCATGGCCGACTCCGCGTCGGTATAGGACGCAATTGCTGTGACCATGCCATATACCTTCTGGTCTCCTATATCCTGCACCGCGACGATATTGCCAACCTCGATTGCGGTTTCCCGCCCCGACCTCAGCCAGAAACCGAACGAGTCAACCGTCGAAGGCTGGCGAACAGTTGCGACGACCTTGCCCAACACTTCACTCATGGGAAGCGCCCCCCCATGTGAAAAGATACTTCACCGTATCGTGTGGAATCATCCTTGACCTTGCGTATGACTCGCAAAGTCTTATGGGATAGATCAAGTTGTGCCACCTCGCATCGGGATGACTTGTCGGGTTTGCTTCGGCAATGACCGCGGCTGAAAGCGCTGACACTATCCGCGAATCGTTCTCTGACCAGCGGTCGGCACTTCCGTTGCTCGGCAGGAGGCTCGGATGTATCTCGACTCTCAGTAGACCCCAATACGGCATCGCGGGGTCGCGACGGCGAATTCGCACATACCAGGATAGCATCGTGTGCTTTTGCGGGCTCGTGATTCTTGGTGCCTCCTCCGATTCTACCTCGTCGGGCTCAAGACCACGGGCATCGCGCTCAAACTTGAAAACAGGTGTCCTGTGGTAGTCAGCCAGTTGCACCACCCGTCTCTGTTTGGGTGGGTCAAGGAACATCATGTTGAAGGACTTGCTTAGACCAATCGCAGACTTGACGAATTTACCACGAGCCGCAGTCAGTGTGCCGTCCCGTACAAAGAATCGATAGGCCTTCTCACCACGCATGACCTTCCCGTAGCTGTCGGCAGTCGAGTCGAACACAAACTGCTCAAGAGCGTCTCGATATTTCGCAGTCCATTTTCGAGACTGGTTGCACAACCAGTTGGGGTCAGACAGATTTTGCTTGAATTCAGCGTCTGGTATGAGCTCATAGCTGCCCTTCAGCAGGTCGCCACCAAGATCGTCGCCCGACCCCGCATCACACTGCTGGGTGCTGTATGAGGTGTCCACCCACACAAAGAACCGACTCTTGGGAAGAGTGCTAAAGGCCTTGCTGACATCCGTCGCTCCGCTCCTAATCAAGAACTTAATTGGCGCTTCCACAAGGGTGACGAAGCGGGACTCATCAGGACAGTACTGAAATCTCCGGTCGACGCGCCTCAAGGCAACGCAAGCGATCTGGGCAACGAACAGCGGAACGGTACCAGAGCCTTCTGATTGCCAGCGGATTTCCATGACCCGGCTCGTCCGCTGTGTCCCGTCTATGAAGTGAGTGAGCTCCACCGAATAGGGGGCGAAAACCGACTGATGGATACAAGCCAGGTTCACCTTCCACAACTGATCGGGGGGGCACTTTCTGCGTTGCGGCAAGGAATGGCTCTCCACAGTCTGAACAGCCCAAGCGCTGCTGGCTCTGTACTGGCGGGGCCGGTTGATACGCTCCTCAGGCTCGGCCGTCGGCGCTGGATAACACGGGATTCGCCTGAAGAGATCGCGCAGAGCGCTGTGCATCGTGTGAAGCTGAGTAGTAGTCACCGCATGACCCCCAACACAGATGACGGTCCCTGCATCCGGGCCTATTCTACTCGGACGCGCGAAAGCTGGCAAGGCCACGATCGAGGCTACCGCGCCACCCAGACCCCCACGGCCCCTCACCCCTTCTGCATCCGCTCGAAGACGGCCCTTATCACATCCTCCACGGACTCCAAGGCCTGCTCCCGCGTGATCTCCTCCACCAGGGTGCTCGCCTCCCGCTGGCTGAAGCCAAGCCCGACCATGCCCGCCACGGCGTCTCGCCTGACCTGCTCCGAGGTCAGCGCGGCCGCCGCCTCAGGCATCTCCGCGAAGCCTTCGTCGCGCAGCAGGGCGAAGGGCGTGACCTTGCCCCGCAGGCGGGCCACGATCGTCTCGGCGGTCCTGGCGCCGATGCCTGGCAGCCGACGAAGGGAAGCGACGTCACCCTCCTCGATCCAGCACGCTATCGTCGATACGGAGAAGACGAGAGCCTTCAATGCCCTCGTCGCGCCCACGTCGGGCACCTCGATGAACCTCGCGAAGAACTCCCGCTCCACCGGCCGCTTGAACCCTATGAGCTTGGGGATGGGCTGCCGCTCCGCCGCGTAGTAGAAGGTGTCCAGCTCGATCTCCCCGTCCAGCTCCGCATCCTCGAAGGCCCGCCAGACGAACATCGGCAGGAAGACCTCGTACCAGACGCCGTTCACCTCCACCTCGAGGCTCATCTCCTCGTCGTTCTTCTTGCGCAGTATGCCGTGCAGGTGCGAGATCATCTCACGCTCCCCCTATCCAGACGAACGCTCCAGCAGCTCTTGCCGCCGCTGCGCGCAGTGACAGAGCGCGACGGCCAGGGCGTCGGCGGCGTCCGGAGGCTGGGGGGCCTCGTCCAGGCCCAGGAGAATGCGCACCATCTCCTGCACCTGCACCTTCTGGCTGCCGCCGTAGCTGGTGACGAACTGCTTGACCTGAGCCGGCTGGTAGTGGAACACCGGCAGGTCGGCCTGAGCCGCCGCCAGCAGGACCACCGCCCGCGCCTCGCCGATGGCCACCGCCGCCCGCACGTTACCGACCAGAAAGTCCTCCACGGCCACCTCGGCCGGGTGCCAGTCGGCGATCACGCCGGCAATGCCATCGTAGATCTGGCGCAGGCGCTCGGGCAGAGGCCGCCGCTTCTGTATCCTCAGCGCGCCGTAGGCCACCGCCTGAGGTCGATCCCCGCTCAGCAGGACGAGGCCGTAGCCGGTGGTGGACAGGCCGGGGTCGATGCCCAGGATCAACAGCCCGGAGGGCAATGGCCTAGGCAGGAGGGTGACCACAGCGATGACGAAAAAGGCCGTTCATGAGCGGCCAGCGTACTCCACCAGCACCTCGTCGGGGAAGTCGCCGTTGGAGTACACCCGCTGAACGTCGTCCAACTCTTCGAGGTTGTCCAGCAGCTTTAGCACCTGCAGCGCCTGCTTGTCGTCCAGGCTGATGGTGCTCTTGGGGAGCATGGACAGGTCGGCCGAGAGCACGGGCACCTCCATCTCCTCCAGGCTCCTTCGCACCTTCTCCAGGTCGCCGGGGGCCGTGTGCACCTCGACCCGCTTGTCTTCGACCTCGACGTCCTCGGCGCCGGCGTCGATGGCCATCAGGGCGATCTCTTCGGGGTCGCTATCGGAAGCTTCGATGAGGATCAGGCCCTTGCTATCGAACTGCCAGGCCACGCAGCCGCTCTCCCCCAGGCTACCGCCGCCGCGAGAGAACGTGCTGCGCAGGCTGGATACGGCGCGATTGCGGTTATCGGCGAGGACGTCCACCAGGATGGCCACGCCGCCCGGGCCGTAGCCCTCGAAGGTCACCGCGAAGAGCTGGGCCGCGCCTTCGAGCTGGCCGGTGCCGCGCTTGATCGCCCGCTCGACGGTGTCCGCGGGCATGTTGTTCTCGCGCCCCTTGACCAGGGCCAGGCGCAGGCGAGGGTTCATCTCGGGGTCGCCGCCGCCCTCGCGAGCGGCGAGCATGATCTCGCGGCCGAGCTTGGTGAAGATCTGGCCGCGCTTGGCATCGCTGGCGCCCTTCTGGCGCTTGACCTGGGACCAGTGCGAGTGACCACCCATGCTGGGCCTCCGTAGTTCGCCTGCCCCCGCTCACCCTGAGCTTGTCGAAGGGCCTGAGCCTACCACCCCCGCTCATCCTGAGCCTGTCGAAGGGCCTGAGCCCGTGGCCCCCGCTCACCCTGAGCCTACCGCCCCCGCTCATCCTGAGCTTGTCGAAGGAGCTCGCGGTTCGACAGGCTCACCGTGAGCGGAAAAGGGCTCACTGCGAGCGGCGGGTCAAGCGAATTCTGCCCTATTCTAGCATCGAGGCGGGAAGGCGGTCAAAAGGAAGCCCAGGATGCCGTGCCGCGCGCTGTTGACGGCCCTGCCCTCACTGATATAGGATGACGCCACCCTTAGAAAGGCAGGACAAGCTCTCGCCATGATCACAATTCGCCCGGAGACCGCTGAAGACTACGCCGCCATCCGCGAGGTGACCCTGCTCGCCTTCGGCCAGGAAAAGGAAGCACAACTGGTCGAAGACCTCCGGGGCTTGTCCGACTTCATTCCGGAGCTATCTCTGGTGGCCGTTCAGGATGGACAGGTGGTCGGGCACATTCTGTTCAGCCCCATGGCCATCGAGACGGAGAAAGGTGCGGTTCCAGCATTAAGCCTCGCGCCGTTGTCTGTGCGGCCGGAAGGCCAGAACCAGGGCGTCGGGTCCCAGCTTGTGGGCGAGGGGCTGGAGCGCTGCCGAAGTCTGGGGCACGAGGTCGTCGTGGTTGTCGGCCACCCAGACTACTACCCTCGCTTTGGCTTCTCCTCCGCCCGAGCGAAAGGGCTGGAGGCACGATTCGAGGTCCCAGACGAGGCGTTCCTGGTGCTCGAGCTCACCCCCGGCGCGTTGGACGGGGTGGCCGGAGCGATCAAGTACCCACCGCCGTACGGCATCGAATAGGGCGCCACGGCCCACCGCCTCCGCTCGTCCCCGCTCATCCTGAGCTTGTCGAAGGATACCCCCGCGTCTGCTCGTGGTTCGACAGGCTCACCACGAGCGGAAGCGGCCTCACCGCGAGCGGCACGGCAAGCGAATTCTGCCCTATTCTAGCAAAGAGGGGGGAGGGGGGTCAAAAGGAGGAGGGTGGTTAGATGACACACCCTGAACGTTGCGTATATGCTGCCATGACTGTCTTTGACAACGGAATGGCTCAAGGAGATAATAGACTCGTGATGAATGTGACTCTGGCTGTCCTTGCCGACTACGCTAATACATCCAAAGAGGGCAAGCTAAACATATTAGGTGTTTTCAGCGAGATAAGTCCTCCGGTTCTGCCGTGGAACCTCCCTCAGATGTATGTAGTAGTATCAATGGAGGCGGAGCCTTCCGAAGCTGGTATTGAGATGCCGTTCAGTACTCTCCTATGGGATGGAGATGGGAAGGAAATCCTAAGCATCGAACAGAAGATCATCGTTCCACAGCCGAGCCGCCCAGGGGCACACACCACGATTAACAACATCATTGCATTGGCGGGTGTCCCATTTAACAAACCAGGGGAATACGCATTCTATATCCGAGTCGCAGGGGAGCAAAAGCGACAGATCGCATTCCGTGTACATGAGCCAGCAAAAGGACCAGCCACATGATTCCAGTTATTATCGAGCGGGAGTACCGAGGCCCATATCTGGGCGGTTCACAGCTGTATCAATCACCCGCCCAGCCTGTGCAGGTTGACCCAGGGATCACAACAAGGGACGAAACTGTGACCATGATTCGCCATTATGAACGACCACCACAAGCGGTACTGACGGAAGCCGAGGCACCTGCGCTGGCGAAGATTTGGGACAATGACAGCGATGCGATTTTCGATACCATGTGATCCAGGCGATGTTGTCCTTGTGAACTTTCAATTCACCGACAGGCCCCAGGTAAAGAAGCGCCCCGCCGTCGTACTAAGCGTACCGCAATACCAGCAATCACGGTCAGATGCAGTGATGGTCGCCCTCACAACTGGATTAGGTCGCAATTATTTTGGCGATTGTCCGATTCAGGAGTGGCAAGCGGCAGGTCTGCCCAAGCCCAGCGTTGCTAAAGGCGTTATTCAGACCATCTCTCAAAACACGGTTGACCGAAGACTAGGCGCATTGACTTCTGATGACTTCAGTCGTGTTCAGGGCAGCGTTAGGGAAATACTTGGCCTCTGATCAATAAGAACAAGAGACAACACCACGAAGACACGCCAATACGCTAAGCCGCACGTCCATCGTCTTCCTACCCCGCCACCGTCACGTTATCGATTAGCCGCGTGTTGCCGATGCGGACCGCCAGCGACACCATCGCTGCCCTGTCGATGGTCTCCAGCTCGGCCAGGGTCTCGGCGTCGGCCACGCTGACGTAGTCCACGCTGGCCAGCGGCTCGGAGGCGAGAACGGCCTGCATCTCCCCGCGGATGACCTCCGCCCGCCGCTCGCCGCCATCGAAGAGCTCTCGCGCGCGGCACAGCGAGCGCCAGAGGACGGTGGCCGCCCGCCGCTCCTCGGGCGAGAGATAGGCGTTGCGGCTGCTCATCGCCAGGCCGTCGGGCTCTCGCACTGTGGGCACGGCCACGACCTCCACGTCCATGTGCAGGTCGGCCGCCATCCTGCGGATGACGGCTAGCTGCTGGCCGTCCTTCTGGCCGAAGTAGGCCCGCTGCGCCTGCACGACGTTGAACAGCTTGGCCACCACCGTGGTCACCCCCCGGAGATGCCCAGGCCGAAAGACCCCCTCCAGGCGGCCGGTGAGCGATTCGCCCACCTCAACCCAGGTGTCGAAGCCCTGGGGGTATATCTCCTCCACGCCGGGCATGAACACAACGTCTGTCCCCTCCTGCTCCAGCAGGCGCAGGTCGCGCTCGGGGTCGCGAGGGTAACGCTGGTAGTCCTCCTGAGGGCCGAACTGGGTAGGATTGACGAAGATGGTGGCCACCACGTGCTCGTTGTCGGCGCGGGCGCGGCGCACCAGGGAGAGGTGGCCTTCGTGGAGGTAGCCCATGGTGGGCACAAGACCGACGCTGCCGGTCATCTGGGCGCGCAGGCGGCGCATCTCCGCCACTGTGGTCACAACTTGCATGTCGACCGAATGTCCAGCCGCATCCCTACTGGCCGGCGAGCAGGGATGCGGCGAAGTCTGATGGAAGCCGCTCTTGTCTAAACCAAGTGCGTCAAGTCGGAGAGGGCCGCCTCGTCCATGATGAAGCTCTCCTTTTCGGTGGGGAATTGGCCCTCTGCCACCTCGGCCAGGTACTCCTGAGCGGCTCGGCGGACATCTTCCGCCAGGTGAGCGTACTGCTTGGCGTGCTTGGGCACGAAATCGGGGTAGAGGCCGAGCATGTCGTGGAGCACCTGAACCTGGCCGTCACAGTGGGGCCCCGCGCCGATGCCGATGGTCGGTATGCTCACCCGCTCGCTGATAAGCTTGGCCAAGGCGGCGGGAATCGTCTCCAGGACGATGGCATAGGCGCCCGCCTCCTCCAGGGCCTGGGCGTCGTTGAGCAGCTTGACGGCGGCCGCGGGGGTCTTGCCCTGCACCTTGTATCCGCCGAGCTGGTGCAGCGACTGGGGCGTCAGGCCGATGTGGCCCATGACCGGAATACCCGCCTCCACCAGGCGGCGCACGGTTTCGGCGACTGTCTTGCCGCCCTCCAGCTTGACGGACTGCGCGCCCGCCTCCTGCATCAGGCGACCGGCATTGCGCAGAGCATCCTCAGGGCCAGCCTGATAGCTCATGAAGGGCATGTCAGCCACCACGTGCGCTCGCTGGCTGCCGCGCACCACCGCCTTGGTGTGGTGGATCATGTCGGCCATGGTCACCGGCAGGGTGGAGTCGTAGCCCAGCACGACCATGCCCAGGCTATCGCCCACCAGGATGATCGGCACGCCCGCCTCGTCCACGATCCTGGCGGTGGGGTAGTCGTAGGCGGTCAGCATGGCGATCCTCTCGCCCCGCTTCTTCATCCCCTTGAGGTCGTGGATGGATACGCGTCTCATGTCGCCTCCCTACACCACCGCTTCCTGAGGCAGAACAGCGGAACCGCCCACGCTCGCGATCTTGTTCTCCTCATCGACGTAGATCAGCTTGGGCAGGAAGCGCGGCGCTTCCTCCTCGCTGACCGACGCGTAGGCCAGGACGATGACCAGATCACCCTTGTGGACAAGGTGAGCAGCGGCGCCGTTGATCACCACTTCGCCGTCACCCCGCTCACCCTCAATGACATACGTCTCCAGGCGAGCACCGTTGGTTATGTCGAGCACATGCACCAGTTCAAAGGGCAACAGATCCGCCGCCTCTATGAGAATCGGATCCAGGGTAATGCTACCCTCGTAGTCGAGATCGGCCCCGGTGACATGGGCTCGATGAATCTTGCTCTTGAGCATGGTCCTCATGTCGGTCCCCCCATCTGCTGCCTCGCCTGGCGCAAGAAAAACCCTCTCGGCGTGCGACCGAGAGGGCCTCGCAATTAGCCACTGTCCAGCTCTATGTGCCGTCTCGGTCGGTTGCCCGATCCAAGCGAACTCTCGCTTCCGGATATAGACGACGCTTGTCGCGCCTTGGCTTACCGCCTCACGGGTCGGTAGCAATCATAATATACACAGTTGACGGCCGAATGGCAATAGCCCTTGACCGAATATCTGAAACCCGATTCAATAGAACCACAGCCTTTGAGCCGCTGCGACAACGCTCAACGTCTCTCGCTCCCGATTGCGTATCCCTGCGCCTTTGCTTGGCGCTAACGCTTACGAACTAGAATGACCTTTCGCTCTCTCGGGTTGCTTCTGCTTTTGGGCTCCGTCTGGGGAGCCTCCTTCCTATTTATCAAGGTAGTGGTGGAGGAGACGTCGCCACTGGCCCTGGTCCAGGGGCGAATCACCTTTGGCGCCCTGACCGTCGTCGCCGTTATGGCCTTCGGTCGTCGTCGTTCAGTCAGGGCATCTCCCCGCCTATGGGCAAAGGTAGCGGGCCTGGCCGTGCTGAGCAACATCGTCCCCTTCCTTCTCATATCCTGGGGCGAGATCCACATCGAAAGCGGCACCGCGTCCGTCCTCAACTCCACGATGCCACTGTTCACAGCCCTCTTTGCCGGCCTCATCCTGGTGGACGAGCGGCTGACCTGGCTCCGCCTTTCCGGCCTCCTCCTGGGCTTTCTGGGAGTGGCCGTCCTCACCGGCGGCGACATCATAGATGTCACCGATTCCAGCGTTCTGGGGCAGATGGCGGTGGTGGGTGCCGCAGCCTGCTATGGCGCCGCTGCTGTCTATGCCCGCATACTCCTCCGCTCCGAGGATCCCTTCGATCTATGCAGGCTTCAACTAGTGATTGGAGCCCTCATCCTGGCGCCAGCCCTGTTCGCCGTAGACGGAGTCCCCAACTACAACCTTAGCCTGGAGGCTTGGCTGTCTCTCATCACTCTGGGTGTATTGGGCACTGGCTTGGCCTACATGGCCTATCTCTGGCTTCTGGGCACGGTAGGCAGCGTCAGAGCCTCTCTGGTAACCTATATCGTCCCCATCGCGGGACTGACCCTCGGTTGGGCCGTCTTGGACGAGTCGGTCGGCATCAACAGCATTGTCGGCTGCGGGTTGATCATCCTGGGGGTAACGACCGTTATACAGCGCCGTTGAACCCCTCTCTCACCCGCTGCCGGCCGCCGGAGGCACCTCCAGCTAGCGCTGCCACTCCCCGGAAGAAGGCACGTCCGCCAGCCCTCGCGCCTCCGCCACCGCCCGCACGATGGCCCGTTCCACCGCCCGCGCGGTCAGCGCGCCCAGAGTAATAGGATCGACAGAACCTTCTGCCGCCCCCGTGGCCAGGGAGAAGAAAACGTCGCCGTCCACAAGCGTGTGAGCGGGGCGAACGGCCCGCGACAGGCCATCGTGGGCCATCACCGCCAGGCGATAGGCCTGCTCCCTGTTCAGGCGGGCGTTAGTGGCCACCACGCCGATGGTGCTGTTGGTGAGCCCACCAGACAGCGCCGAGCCAGGCCGCCGCCGCAGGATGTCCAGGGTGTTCAGGAAGCCACCCTTCTCGTCCCGCGGGCCGGCCAGGATGCGGCTGCTATCGGGGTCAACAACCTCGCCGAAGCAGTTCACCGCCACCAGCGCCCCGACGATGATGTCGCCCGCCGCTCGTTCGCTGGCGGTGCCGATGCCGCCCTTGACCGCTCGTTCTATACCCAGGGCCTTGCCCACAGTGGCGCCGCTGCCCGCCCCCACGCTACCCTGGGAGACTCGACTGCCCCTGGCTGCCCCGCAGGCGGCATAGCCAGCGGCGGCATCCGGCCGCACGTCCGAGCGGCCGATGGACAGGTCGTAGAGAACAGCCCCCACCACGATGGGCACCAGCCCGCCGGGGGTGGGTAAACCAACGCCCTGCTCCTCCAGGTAGTGCATCACCCCCCCAGCGGCATCCAGGCCGAAGGCGCTGCCGCCGCTGAGGAGAACGGCATGGACGCTCTCCACCAGGTTGCCGGGACGCAGGACATCGGTCTCGCGGGTACCGGGGGCGCCGCCGCGCACGTCGACGGCGGCGACGGCGCCCGTCTCGCAAAGGATAACGGTGCAGCCGGTGGCCGCGCGGCGATCAGTCCAGTGGCCGACGCGCAGCCCGGGGATGGCAGTAATGGCGTCAGGCGGCACTGGTTCTGACTAGTAGTCCTCCCGCTCCCAGGCCACGGACCCGCCCATGCCGCTGCCCATGCACAGTGTCGTCAGGCCCCAGCGGGCATTGCGCCGCTCCATCTCGTAGGCCATGGTCGCCACTAGGCGGCCGCCGGTGGCCCCCAGAGGGTGACCCATAGCGACAGCGCCGCCGTTGACGTTCAGCCGCTCATCCCACTCGCTCGTGCCCAGTCCGCGCATCACCGCCACGACCTGGCAGGCGAATGCCTCGTTCAGCTCGATGAGATCGAACTGATCCAGAGTCATACCGGTGCGCTGGAGCAGCTTCTGGGTGGCGGGTAGCGGACCGATGCCCATGATCTCGGGGTCGACACCAACGGTGGCCGCAGCGCGGAAGGTCAGCAGCGGCTTGTAGCCCAACTCCTTGGCCTTCTCCTTGGACATCAGCAGGACCATGGTGGCACCATCCGTGCGAGGGCAGGAGTTGCCCGCCGTCACCACGCCGTCAGCCGTGTAGGCCGCCTTCAGAGTGGCCAGCTTCTCCAGGCTGCTGCCGGGGCGAGGGTTCTGATCCTTGTCGACGGTTTCGGTGCGGCCGTCGAGATACTCGATGGTGATGGGCACGATCTCCCGGTCGAATTTGCCCGCGCCCTGAGCAGCGACCGCCCTCTCCTGGCTTGCCTGGGCGAACTTGTCGGCATCCTCGCGGGAGACCTTGTAGACCTCGACCAGCTTCTCCGCCGTCTG
>Ga0307438_1001658_pt1 | contig 13817 bp, 9 predicted proteins | sample SalMarWE160110MG_FD_202144 | JGI IMG/M metagenome (GOLD analysis project Ga0307438, IMG submission 202144) | Salt marsh sediment microbial communities from the Plum Island Ecosystem LTER, Massachusetts, United States - WE1603-110 | ecosystem: Environmental > Aquatic > Marine > Intertidal zone >... | reverse complement strand
AAGTCAAAGACTTTACCGATTTCTTCTTCGATTTGATCTTCGCTGCAAAAAATATGAGCATCGTCCTGTGTAAATCCCCTAACTCTTAACATGCCATGGAGGGTTCCGGAACGCTCATATCTGTATACGGTTCCGAGTTCTGCGAATTTTATCGGAAGGTTACGGTAGCTTCGTGTTTGTTTTTTGTAAATCAAGATATGATAAGGACAGTTCATGGGTTTGACTACATATTCTTCGCCGTTTCTCTCAAAAGTATACATGTTTTCGAGATAGAAATCATAATGTCCTGAGGTTTTCCAAAGGTCGGCTTTTGCAATATGGGGAGTTCTTACTAATTTGTAATCTCTTTTCAAATGTTCTTTTTTCCAGAAATCTTCCATTTCTTCACGTATAATCGCACCGGCCGGATGCCATAGTACGAGCCCCGCTCCGATTTCGTCGTAAATGTCGAATAAATCCAATTGTTTTCCGAGTTTTCTGTGGTCTCTTTCTTTTGCTTCTTCGTATCGACGCATATAATCCTTTAGCATTTTTTTATCGGTATATGATATACCGTAGATACGCTGCAAGCGCTCTCTTTTTTCGTCTCCTCTCCAGTAAGACCCAGAAACGGATAGTAATTTAAATGCTTTAATCTTCCCGGTTGAATACAGGTGAGGACCTCTGCAGAGGTCGGTAAACTCTCCCTGGGAATAAATAGAAACAAAATCATCTTCAATTCCATCAATGAGTTCAAGTTTGAACTTATTATCAGAGAAGAGTTTTTTTGCTTCTTTTTTCTTTATTTCCTTATATTCAATAGGTAAATCGCTCTTTATTATTTTTTTCATCTCTTCGGATATCTTTTTCAAATCCTCTTCCGAAAATGGCGTTTCTTTTTCCATGTCATAATAAAAACCCTCTTCAATTGAAGGCCCGATTGCCAGGTTAACTTTATACAGTCGTTTAATAGCCTGAGCCATTATATGCGAGGTCGTATGCCAATAAGCAGAATACGACATTTTATCATTATAGGAAATTAATTGGAATTCACCACTTTCATTTATTGGAGTATGAAAGTCTATAAAATTTCCATCTTTAACAGCTCCCGCAAACTTATTAAAAATAGAAGGATTTCTATCTTTCAATATTTGTTTTAGAGCTGTACCTTTTTCTACTTCTATCGTAGAAGTCTCTTTATCTATATAAAGCTTAATCTTTATTTTCATACATCTATATTATATATATAAGAACTAATCTTTTTTCTTTAACACTGGGCGATAGTGGAATTGAACCACTGGCCTCTTGCATGTCACGCAAGCGCTCTAACCCCTGAGCTAATCGCCCCATTTATTTTTCGTATAATAATAAAAATCATATGTATTGTCAACCTTTTTTCGATATTTTTAAGGATTATTTAAGATACTAAATTATAAAGTCTTACGTAACATTGTTTAATCTCATCCTTAAATTTATTTTATTTTAGCTAAAGGCGAATCTCATATTATAGAATTAGATTAATTAACCGTTTAACTTAATTTTTTTTGGAAAATCGTAGAATGTAATTTGTAAAAACAGGTATAAAAATTTTTACCTTGACATTTAGTTATTACGTTATAATAATATAAAGGAATTGTAGAGAAATGATAAAAAAAGCAATCATTGTCATCACGTTACTGATATTTTTTCTCATTGATCAGTTTGGATTGATGCAAAAAGCCAATGCCGAACAGGCTATGATTATGGAGAATGGGGTATCGGTACCGAGTGATTTTCCCCATATAGATATTTCCATAAACGATAATCCCGATCCCGGATATATTTTTATAGATAACAGAGGTGGCGGAGGAAAACCTTATAATATTATTTTTAATAACTCGGGAGCACCCATCTGGTATTTGCGTACACCGGGTGAGTGGCGAGATTTTAAAGTACAGCCTAATGGTTGGTTAACTATGATGATCCGGGACGGCTATGGTGGGAGTGGATGGGGATTTATTGCTCTGGATCAAAACTATGAATATGTCAAAACATTCCGGGCCACTAATGGTTACAGTACAGATGAACACGAACTACTGGTGGTCCAGGATGGCGGTTATCTATTGATTGGCCGCAAAGATAGTACCGTGGATATGAGTGAATATGTACCTGGCGGTAGACCCAATGCAACAGTTAGAGAAACATGCATTCAAGAATACACAGCTAATGATTCTCTGATATTTGAGTGGCGCGCCTGGTCTCATTTTGATATACGTGATGTGGAACTGGAGGATCTTACAGGAAGTTATATTCGATTTCCTCATATGAATGCCATTGATATAGATGAGGATGGTCATATATTACTTTCCAGCCGCCATATTAGTGAAGTAACGAAAATACACCGTCAAACCGGTGCAATTATATGGAGATTAGGAGGTGCACATAACCAATTTGAATTTATCGATGATCCCTTACAGGGATTTACCAGCCAACATACTATTAAAGCTTTAGGAGAAGGCCATTATACAATTTTCGATAATGGTGATTTGCATGATCCACAGGTATCGCGTGCTGTCGAATATGTGTTGGATACGAATGAAATGACTGCAACGCTGTTCTGGGAATTCCGGGATACACCGGATAAATATTCCCATTATATGGGCAATGTCCAACGCTTGCCCAATACAAACACATTAATTAACTGGGCCCTATCTTATCTTCCAAAAATCACTGAAGTACGAACTGATGGAAGTAAGGCATTTGAGATGAATTTTGTTGATCAATGGGAATGTTACCGGGTGCATCGGTTTCCCTGGGAAGGGATGGCACTAAGTCCCTATTTAATTGTCGAACCCCATAATAATAATATCACATTAATATTTAATAAATTTGGTGATCCGAATGTAGATTATTATAATATTTATGGTGGAACAACTCCCTCCTCTACCGATTTATTAGACACTTCTAAATTAACTATGAAAAAATTATCAAACCTCCAGAATCATTGTGAATATTATTTTCGCGTCAAAGCTATCGATAAATATGGAAATGAGAGTGACTATTCAAATGAAGAAAGCGTATTTGTTAATTTTATTGATTCAGGGCAGAATATCATTATCAACGGAGATTTTGCAGCAGGAGAAGATCCCTGGAAATGGGAAGTTACAGGTTCTGCTTCCGCAATTTGGAATATTGAAGACAGTATTAGTCATTTTGATTTAATAAATGGTGGTAATGAAATAGATGAGGTTCAATTAAGACAGAACGGATTGGCGCTTAACGAGGGGAATGACTATATATTTGAATTTGATGCCTGGGCAGATGTACCCAGAATAATTGAGGTAAAAGTGGAACAGGATGCATTCCCCGCGATCAACTACAGCAAAATCGGATTCTCTGGGCTTACACCTATCATGACTCATTTTGAGTATCCTTTTAACATGGAAGATCAAACCGATTTCAATGCATGTGTTGTCATCAATACCGGCAATTCGAATGTTGATGTCTATATTGATAACATTTCTTTAAAAGAAGTACAATCAGGAATAGATGAGACCTCACCGAAAGTTCCATTACAGTATCAATTAATAGGGAATTATCCAAATCCTTTTAATGCACAAACAGAGATATCATTTTTTATCCCACAAATAAGTCATGTTGATATAAAAATATATAATATTTGCGGTGAATGTGTTCAAGAATTGATCAACAAAAAAATGGAAAGTGGTGAACATACGTTAGATTTCAATGCTGCTTATATATCTGCAGGGATTTATTTCTGTCAATTCAAAGCACGTTCATTGATTAATTCTAAGCAATATAAAGCAATTAAAAAGATGTTATTAATTAAATAATTATAAAAATTGAAAGGATGTGATATAATGAAAAAAATAGCCATTTTAACTTTTATGTTTATAATCAATACTCTAGTTCTTGCATCCTCAAATAAAGATTATCAATTTATCTCTCCAAGGCCAGGTTCAGATTTCAACACCCGTGAATCCAATATTATTATCAGGGAAGGTTCCCTATTGAACCCTACCAGCATATATAATTCTGGAGCTATTCAAATCAGCGGTACCAAAAGCGGGAAAATAAATGGTGAAATTATCCTTTCATCTGATAAGAAAACGTTAATTTTCAAACCCTCTAAAAAATTCGAAGCGGATGAGACTGTAATCGTCAGGATATCCAATACAATTATGAAAGCGAATGGTAACAGATTAACACCAGTAGAATTTTCCTTTCAAATTGCACCTTTTGCTGAGACACCCAATCCTTATGATTATATAAACACCATCGCTGCTGACCATTATTCAGGGATAAATTCACTGCAGAAAAGTACCCTTGATCCACCACCTTCTAATTATCCCGATGTCGTTGTTGATGTATATGACACTGCAAACGTTGATGATGGATATATATTTATGTCCATTGCGAGTGCTGTAGAGGGAATTGGATACTATATCATGATGTTAAACAATGACGGACCCCCTTTCTTTTACAAAGAATTTGATAATTTCGTTTATGATTTTAAAATACAGCCCAATGGATATCTGAGCTATGGGAAAACACTGAAGAATCATCCATTCGGTGGCGGCGGAGATGTCATCTGGATGATCATGGATAGTAGTTTTACAGAAATCGATAGTGTGCAAATGGGAAATGGTTATTATGCCGATTGTCATGATTTTAGGATTTTAGCAAATGGTCATTATTTACTATTTGGCTATTATTTAGTGCCATATGACATGAGCAAGATTGTCGTTGGTGGTTACCCTAATGCATTGGTAAGCGGCGGTATCATTCAGGAATTGGATCAAGATAAAAATGTTATATTTCAATGGCGCTCGTGGGATTATTATGATTTTGAGACCTTTCCCTTTGATCCAAATCGGGCAACTCAGGAAATTGTTCATGAATTTCATTTAAATACGATTGATCTCGATAATGATAATCATATCTTAATTTCAACCCCGACCTGGTCAAAAAAAATCAATCGACAGACAGGTGAAATAGTATGGCATATCGGGGATGTTGAAAATCAGTTTTCCTTTGTAGGTGTCGATAGTCTTACCGGCCTTGATTATATCGCTGGGCATACTTTTTATCGCATACCAAATGGTAATATATTGTTATTTGATAATGGAAATTTTTCCGGACCGAAAACCGGTATGGCACATGAGTTTTCATTAGATGAAACTGCCAAAAGTGCGGAATTAATATGGAGTTATATCCCTGAAGAATTTGTAATTGCATTTTCAATGGGAAGCACTCAACGACTGCCTAACGGCAATACAGCCGTTGGATGGGGATCAGGTAGAATGATGGGAAATCTGGGACCTGCATTTACTGAAGTCAATATGGATGGAGATATCGTATACGAATTATCCTTTGCTCTGTCCGGTGTATCGAGCTACCGTGCTTATCGGTTTCCTTTTACCGGTGGCGAACCGTGTGCTGATGTGATCAGATGGGAAGTAAAGGCGGGAAATACTTATGAATTCAATGATGGACCTGATGCGAATACAGGTATTAGCATAATGGTCAACAGCTATGAAGGGGGCGGTTATAACTATCTGAGAGTTCAAAAGTATAATTATGCCCCATTAAATCCGGAGTTTTTCGGTAAAGCTCCTATTGTTAAGCCGGAACGATTCGTGCTATCCAAATATAACATAACATCTCTGGATATAGATGTAATCTTTGATCTGGATGTCTGGCATATCGATATGCCCGAAAGCACCAGTATTTATCACCGGGAATTTGAAGGCAGCGGCCTGTTTCTAAAATTGACCACCACTTACAATGATGATGACAATACATTGACCGCCAACTCGGATAAAGCAGGTGAATTCATTCTTGCCAGATCCGACCTCGAATCCCTGACATTAATTCCGATACCGAATAACCCGGTAGATTCAAGCAGTGTTAACTGGCAGTTACCGGTAACAATCAGCTGGAGCCCGGTTGGTTATGTTGAATACTATGATTTTCAACTCGCAACAGATAACAACTTCAGCAATCTGCTTGTGGACGAAGAGTACATGAGAGATGCCTTCTATATTGTAGAAACACTGGATCCGGATACACATTATTATTGGCGAGTAAAAGCCATTAATGATGCGGGTGAAAGTGAATGGACATCAACACAAATGTTTACGGCCATCGCACCATTCGTAACCGTTACCAGACCCAACGGTGGAGAACAGTGGCAGCAAGGCTTGGAGTATTTTATTCAATGGGATGATAATCTTGTGGAGGATGTCATTCTTGAACTGTATAAAGGAGACTTGTCCTTAGGTAACATTGACATAACTTCGAACTTAGGGGCTTATAAATGGGAAGTAGATCAGGCGTTTGAAACCGGCTCGGATTATTCAATTAAAGTGATAAGTTTTGTGGATAGTAACCTTTTCGACATGAGTGATAATACTTTTTCAATTATTGACACGATAAGCGCTGTAAAGAACGAATCACATATTATAAAAGAGTATGCTCTCCATCAAAACTACCCCAATCCATTCAATACCCATACAATAATCAATTATCAATTGCCAAAGACCAGTGAGGTGGAATTGAGTGTTTTTAACCTGCTGGGGCAAAAGGTAGCTATGCTGGTTTCGGAGACGCAACCGGCAGGAAGCTATGAGGTAGAATGGGATGCAACGGGTATAGAAGGTGGAGTCTATTTTTACAAACTCTCGACAGATAAAGGTTTTGTCCAGACCAAAAAACTTATTTTGTTAAAATAGTGAACGTCGAATTGCCTCTTACTCTCTTCCCCCTAGTAAGGGGGAGGGTTATGGGGGGTGTTTTTTAATATTTTGATTTCAGAACAAGGGCTTGCCCCTGCTTTATGCGGGGCCTATCCCCGAGAAATCAAGGAATTAACGATCCCCTTTTTCAAGGTCGAAGATCCGTCTAAGGCGGGGAGACAAGCTTATGATTTTAGAAGTAAAGGCTTTGAATCGGGGGTATAAAAGTATAAAAAAACAATGAATATTGGTTTTTTTACAATACTTTTTTTTATTACCATTAAACCAATCAACGACTTAGGCGCTTAATTCTTATTATGGTACCATTGACAAAATGAAGTATAAAAGTAATATAAGCCTATGATAAGAAATAACGGAGATTTTAATGTTGTTTGAAGTTCTTAAGTCTAAAATACATATGGCAAGGGTGACAGAGGCAAATAAAGAATACGATGGTTCTATAACCATAGATGAGAAACTTGCTCGAAAAGCGGATATTTCTCCGAATGAAAAAGTTCTCGTTGGCAATGTAGACAATGGAAACCGTTTTGAAACTTATGTGATATATGGTAAAAAAGGAGAAATTTGTGTGAATGGTGCCGCAGCCAACCTCGCCGGTGTTGGGGATAGACTTATAATAATGTCTTTTGCGTATATCGATAACAGGAATTTCCCGCCGAAGATAATTAAAGTTGACGATAAAAATCAAATTATAGAATAGTGGGCGGCGCTGAATTTCCTGACTGGATTAGAAGTAAGCTTACCAGAAAAAAACAAGCTGAAACCTTAAAAAATATTCTAAAATCAAAAAAATTACACACAGTTTGCGAAGAAGCAAAATGTCCAAATATAGGTGAGTGTTTTTCAAAAAGTACAGCAACTTTTTTAATAATGGGTAAGATTTGTACAAGGAATTGCGGTTTTTGTTCTATAGCTAAAGGAGCTCCTGAACCTATCGATGAGTCTGAACCAGTTAGGATTGCAAAACAGATAAAACAAATGAAGTTAAAACATGCTGTTTTAACTTCTCCGAGCCGTGATGATATTGATGACGGTGGAGCCCGTTTTTTTGCCCGTACGGCAAGAGAGATAAAAAAAATAAATTCGTCTACAACAGTAGAGGTCTTGATTCCTGATTTTAAGGGAGATATAAATTCTTTAAAAAAAGTCCTTAACTCCGATATTGATGTTCTCAATCACAATGTTGAAACTATAAGAAGGCTTTATCCCAGAGTTCGACCCGAAGCCGATTACGATAGAACTCTCAGGGTTTTAAGAGAAGCTTCTGGTGGTAGCACCGGTTTTCCTGTGAAAAGTGGCTTTATGGTTGGTTTGGGTGAAAAAAAGGAAGAAGTAGTAAAATTATTGAGGGATTTAAAATCTACCGGATGTAGGATATTAACTGTAGGTCAGTATCTTAGACCTACTTTGAGACAGTTGCCTGTTTTTCGTTATGTTCATCCGGATGAATTTAAAGAAATAGAGAATCTGGCTTATAATATTGGATTCGATTATGTCATTTCGGGTCCGCTTGTTAGAAGTTCATATAAAGCTGAAGAAATGTTATCGTCACTCACTAGAAATAACATATATTAGTTGAGTTTGAAAAATTAAAAAATAGAAATCTTTTTAATCATTATATAAATTAAATATCAAAAATTAAAAAACAAAATGACAGATTAAAATGCAAAATTAGCGCATCCTGAAACAGTAAAAATTGAAAAATGATTTGTGTTATTATCAGGACTCGTTATTTATTTTTTTATAAGTTTTTGAACTTTGATTTGTAATTTTACATTTTGATATTTAAATTTTGAACTTAGCGGCTTTGCCGCGATGTGTTCTTTGTGGTTCAAAAATTTTTTCGGGGCTTGACTGGAGCGGGGAAAAGCTTACTATTATATAAATGGAAAAAAAAGAAGATAGCAAAAAAAGCAAAGCAGAACTTATAGAGGAAGTGGAAGAACTTAGAGAACGAGTTAAAGAACTAAAAAATCCCAGAGATAAAGTTACGGGATTATATACCTGGATATATTTTCTAAATTTAGCTGAAAGGGAATTTGAGAGAGCTCATCGATTTAAACGTCCTATTTCAGTAGTCCTTGTTGATATAGATCATTTAAAGGAAATAAATAGAGAATACAACAAAAAGTTTGGGGATCAGATTCTTGTTGAAGTTTCTAAGAGATGTAAGGATAATATTCGTGATCTTGATTATATAGGTTGTTATGAGGGGGGTAAATTTATTCTTTTATTTTTGGAAACCAATAAAATGGATGCTAAAAAAGCCGGCAACCGTTTGCGTAAGATTATTGCTTCCAGACCCATTTCAACAGAGAAAAATTCCCTTACAGTAACTGTTAGTATTGGAATTGCCGAGAAAACTGCCGAGATAACTGATATTTCCGCATTACTTGAGAAAGCAGAGGAAGCTTTGTTTTCGGCAAAAGATCAGGGACGGAATCGCGTCGAAACAAACAGCGCTTAAGTCAAGTAATTTCTTAAACTTAGACCCACAAGTTAACAACAAAAACTTTATCTCCTGGAATGCAAGCGGATTTAAAATCTGAAATGGTTTTTAGCGACAAAAACATTGAAAAATTATATGGAACAATTTCAAAAAAAGTCATTGTTAAGGAAGTTCCTAACTTTTATCCGGTAAATGTGGTAGGTTGTGATGTGAGTTATAGGGAAAAAGCTAAAGTTTCCTGCGTGGTTTTCAATATTAATGAAAAGCTAGTTACCGAGGAAATTACATTCGAAAGAGAAGTCTACCCTGAATATATTCCAACTAAATTTGCTATAAGAGAAATGCCTCTTATTGGAGAAGCTATTTCATCAATTTCTGTACCATTTGATTGTGTAATTGTAGATGGGCATGGTATTGCTCATCCTGACAGGGCTGGTCTTGCCTGTTTTGTGGGCGTAATTTTTGACTTACCAACTATCGGCTGTGCCAAAAATCTCTTAGTCGGAGAATTTGAGGCCATATCTCTTAAGAAAGGGAATTGGGCTGATGTTACTTATAAGGGAGAAAAAGTGGGGGAGGCTATTTGCTCTAAAAGTGACACAAAGCCCATTTTTATTTCTCCGGGTAATAAGGTGGGTTTTAAAAATGCCAGGAATATTATTTTGAATCTTTCCATAAATAGTAAGTATCCAGAACCTCTGCGTCTCGCGGATATAAAAAGTAGAAAGTAGAAAAAATTAATTTAAACACTTGACTCAATAAAAAAAAATTTTATAATTAAAGAAACGGAAACAAAATCTTTATTAAGTTATTTTAAAGATATTTAGGAGGCAAATATGGGGTATAAAGATCAGACAAAAGGGCAACTCATAAATGAGTTGAAAGAATTGAGAGAAAGGCTTTCGGGTTTAGAGGAAACCACTGACAAATTAACCGGATTGTATAACAGAGAATATTTTCTCGATCTTGCTGAATGTGAATTTATACGTTCACGTCGTTTTCAAAGACCTTTATCTGTAATTTTGATTACTATTAAAGATTTTGACCTAATTAAGTCTAAAAATAATGAAAAAGTTGTTGAACAGGTATTACTTGAAGTGACAAATCGTTGTAAGTTAAAAATTAGAGATCTTGATTATTTTGGGCGTTACGACGAGGATAAATTTGTTCTTCTACTCCCTGAAGCTGATAAATCTGCAATACAGAAAATTGCCGAGAGACTTGGTTCGTTTGTGTCAAGTTCTCCTATATCAACAGAATCAGGAAACTTGAATGTTACGTTGTGTCTGGGTGGAGTTGAAATCGCTGAGACTTATACCGTTCTTGAAGAATTTTTAAGCAAAGCGGAAGAAGCCCTATTGTCTGCGGAACAGGAAGGCAGCGAAAGTAATATTGTTATAAAATAAGATATTTCGTATATTAATTATATGCTATTTATTTGTTAAGAATCTAGGCTTATCTTGATGTACTAAATCCATCAGAATGTAAAAATCAAATATCAAAGTGTAAAATTACAAATTAAAATTCAAAAATGAATCAAATAAAACAACAAAGAAAAAGTCCTTTTAAATCTGCGCAAATCTGCGTGCTAACCTTTTAAGTTTTTGCATTTTTATCTGTCATTTTGCTTTTTAAATTTTAGTATTTTATTTTATTATGTTATCTTGTTTTATTAATATGGTTTAGTAGAGAAGCTATGACTCGAATGAGTTCACCTATTAATTTCCAATCATGGTCGCAGCTCTCGACTCTTTCTAATTTCTTTATTATTCCGCCTAATTCTCTGATTCTTTGGATTGCAATATGTAGGGTATTGTAAGGCATATCTTCGCTGGTCTCTTCCCACTCTTCAAATTCGATACGTCTGGCTCTTTCTTCAAGTATAAGTGCTGTTTCTTCGATTAGTTCTCCGAGCTTTTGGGGGGGTTTATTTTTGAAGGTTTCCGCAGAAATGGAACCTTCCTTATATGAAATACCATCACCTTCAAGGTTTACGAAGGCATATTCGATTGGGCCAAAATCTTCATTTATTGTCATTTTTGCTCTCCTTTTCTTTAATTATAAGAGAATTTTTGTTTAAAGTCAAGTAATTCTTGGATTAATAAGAAAAAAACGTAATATAAAGCTTTTATGAGTATCTGAGAGACTTCAAATAAGCTTATTTGAACCTTTTTATTGGGCTTTAAATGCCGGAGGGGGGATTTGAACCCCCACAGGATATAATCCCACATGGCCCTCAACCATGCGCGTCTACCAATTCCGCCACCCCGGCTACACCTGGACAAAAATTATACCAAAAGGGTCTATTGTCAAGAGAGGAAATTAGGTTTTGCTCAGGATTAGGAGAAAAGCGGGAGGTCAAGCAAGGATTAAGGATTAGTTGTAAAGCTACGAAGTAGAGCAAGGATTAAGAAATAACACTTAATACTTAATCCATAATCCCTGAAATTCTAACATGTACTGCTTCTAATCCCAATAATTTTCTTTGTGCACTTTGTGGTTCAATAATTTTTTAGGGGGTGGTGATGGGATTCTGGCTACTGGCTTCTGGCTCCTGAATTCTCTTTTCTTACTTTACCAGAAGCATTTTTTTGCTTTGCTTAAAGCCTGTTGAAGTTCTTAGTCGATAAAGGTAAGTGCCGCTGGATAAACCCGAACCATCATAAGTAATAGTGTGTTCACCTATACTCTCAACATTATTAATTAACGTCTCAATTGTTCGTCCCGAAACATCCAAAATTTCCAGAGTAACTGTGGCTTTTTGGGGTAAATAATATTTTATTGATGTTGTAGAACTAAATGGATTCGGATGATTCTGTACTAATACATAACTATCAGGTACTTCCTCTGAATTTATTCCACTCGTTTGCGGATATTCAAGATTTGTTGTATCGTAACCCATTATTGAAAGCATTGTCTTAGCATATCGTATCCCGAGTATTCTGTAGCCTTCCGAGTTAAAATGCGCATCATCCTGCCCTGTACATCCGCTCGAAGAAATAACATATGCAGTAGGGATAGTGTCAGGAAGCCTGTTAATTATCGGATTCATACTTGCACAGCAATTGCCTTCGTCAGACAATACTTCTCCGGCTAAAAGAGGTACCGATTCTGCCTCCAATGAAAGATCTGTTAACATATCATTGTAAATTTTCTTTACATATGATGGCCATTCTTCCTGACCTGTGTTAGTTTCCCCCTGGTGTAAAAGAATCCCTTTAATGACACCGTCTAGCTCTGCCAACTGAGCAAGGTCTATAAGATATTGATATGGATTCCACTCATAGTATTTTAATTTATCGAGAAACCAGCTTGCTGTGTAGGTAGAATCATAATCCTGGTAAATATCTTTATCGAATAGCCTGATGTCGCAGCCGCCTACTGAAACATTGATAACACCTACTCTGATGCTATCCGGAAGATTTAAAACCATTGTTCTGCCAAAATAATCGGCAGGGCAAAGATGAGAATAGCATTGGCATAAAGGAGGAACAGCTGTATACCACGACCCCTTTGTTCTTCCCAGATTTGAACAATCAAGAGCCTGCATAACCTGGAAACTACTATCTACTGTTCTGTCCATTGTTTCGATTGGTCCCTGTCCTTCCATATTTGACTGTCCGAAACACAGGTAAATATAAAAATCCTGATCTTGGGCAAAAGTGTTCGTTGTTAATATGAACAATCCTATCAATAAAAACATTCTTGCGTACATTTTTTGTTTTTTCATAACACTAGAGTTTAATTTTACTATCATTATTTATCCTCCTTAATGATATTGACATGGTTTATATATACTAATACTAGTCGTAAATACTCTATAGTCAAGCCGTTTAAAACAAATTCAATGTATTGATCAAGGTTTCGAGGATTCGAAATTTCAAGGGTTAAGGTAAAAAACAAATTAGAATAAAACAACAAATATAAAATCCTTTTAAATCTGTGTTCATCTGCGTCCTATTTTCTTAGTGTTTTTGTGTCTAAAATTCCCTTAAAATACTCTTTTTCAAAGACTACACTTGAAAAATGGCTATTTCATGTTATATTCAACAGTGATTAAACGATTAAAAAAGGTAATAGTAAAAGAGGAACTTCTGAAGGGAGTTCGTAAGGTAATAATAGGATACTCCGGAGGACCGGATTCGACATTACTTACAGAAGTGTTATCCGATTATGATGAGCTAGAAGTCATACTTGCATACTTCAATCATAATCTTCGGAAAGATTCTAAAAATGAGGAGAATTTCGTGATAAAAGAAGCAAAAAGAAGAGGAATCAAGTTATTTAAAGATGGGGCAGATGTAAGAGCCTATTGTAAAAGGTCTTCTCTTTCTATTGAAGAAGGTGCAAGAATTTTAAGATTTTCTTTCCTTAAAAATGCGAAAAACAATGAAAATGCTGATTTAATAGCTCTGGGTCATAATTTTGATGATAAAATAGAAAACTTTTTTATTAGGCTTCTTAGAGGTTCAGGGTTTGGCCTTTCTCAGATGAGCTATCTGGATGGTGATATCTTACGACCGCTTTTGGATCTCAGGAAAAATGAAATAATTGACTATCTCAAGAAAAACAAAATAGCTTTTTATAGTGATCCTACTAATAAAAGCGAAGATTACCTTAGAAATAAAGTC
>Ga0307438_1001655_pt1 | contig 13835 bp, 8 predicted proteins | sample SalMarWE160110MG_FD_202144 | JGI IMG/M metagenome (GOLD analysis project Ga0307438, IMG submission 202144) | Salt marsh sediment microbial communities from the Plum Island Ecosystem LTER, Massachusetts, United States - WE1603-110 | ecosystem: Environmental > Aquatic > Marine > Intertidal zone >... | reverse complement strand
CTTATACAACGGCGGGTGGTATGATGTCTCGGGTCGATGGGACTCGAAGAGGTCGTTCCCACTGAGTGGATGCCTCGGATACAAGAAGTACCTGGCCAGGACCGGCGGATACCGGCTTCTGTTGGGTGACGCCTATTCGTATCGCAAGAGTATCCTGCTGACGATTGAGCATGCTCCAACCGAAAACAACCTTCTAAATGACTATTGTGCCGTCACGTTTTTTTACTCGCGGGACAGGCCGACCTGTGAATTTGCCCTGCCGCTGGCGGCAGAAAGGAAAGTAATCGACCTGAAGCGCATCGTCTTCGCAACGTGGTGGAATATTCCGATCAGTGCATTCTCGTACCGTAATGCAACGCTCACGAAGAACGCCGAGAAACTCGACGACAAGGATGTCCGCTTTCTCTCGCTCCGGGCCGAAGGAACGGACTCGTTCGGGCATCACTTTATCTGTTTTGTTTGTGAACTTCCGGCTACTGGCAGGTACAAAGTCAGCCTTGACGCGATCAAGGGGCCATCACAGGGAAAGGTGCAGATGTTTATGGATGAAGCGCCGGTTGGGCCGGAAGTGGACCTATATGCTGCTGAAAGAGAATGTGTATTGGGCGAATATGTCGGCACACTTAATCTGGCAGAGGGGCCAAACAGATTATTGTTCAAGCTCGTAGGCAAGCACGCAGAATCTCAGGGCCTTGGTTTGGACCTCACAAATATCATTTGCGAGCGGGTGGATTGAGCAAGCTGTTTTTGGCTCCCGACAAGGAATAGACAGGTGGATCACTGCAAAATAACGAGGCGCAGTTTTCTCAGAAATGCAGCCGTGTGCGGGGCGGTCCTTATGGGTTTTCCCTACATCCTCCCATCGTCCCTGCTAGGCGGTGACGGAGCAGTCACGCCAAGCAATCGTATCACGTTAGGCCTTATCGGCACGGGCAACATCAACACGCACCATCGGGAGACATTTCTCGCCGAGAAGGACACCCGTATTGTCGCGATCTGCGATCCGGTGGCGGATCGACGCGAGAGCCATCGGGATCGCATCAACCAGGCCTATGGGGATACAGCGTGCGCCGATTATCGCGATTTTCGCGAGCTGTTGGACAGGGACGACATTGACGCTGTCTGTATCGACACACCCGATCACTGGCACACGGCCCAGGCAGTCGCGGCCATGCAGGCCGGCAAGGACGTCTATGTGGAAAAGCCCCTCACGCTTACGGTGGCGGAGGGCCGGCGCGTAGTCGAGGTCGCCAAAACGTACGGCTGGATTCTTCAGACCGGTCTGCAGCTTCGATCCAGCGGGGCCTGCCGTCACGCCTGTGAGCTGGTTCGCAACGGCCGGATCGGTCGGCTGACTCGGGTGGAGGTTGGCATCATTGGGATTAACAAAGGCGTGCAGGTGGGACGGAACTTCCCCAGAACAACGGTGCCGGATGGTTTCGACTGTGATCTGTGGCTGGGGCCGGCCCCGTTTGCACCGTTTTCTCCGCAGCGTGTCGCCCGCGGCAACGACGTCTGCTACTGGTACTACATCTCCGATTACACCGCGGGTTTCATTACCGGCAATGGTGTGCACTTCGTGGACATCGCTCAATGGGGTATCGGCGATGAGGTCAAGCCATTAGAGGTGAACACGTCAGCGGTCGACATCCCTGCGGACGGCCTGGTTGACGATGCGATCGCCTGGCAGTCGGAGGTCATCTACGAAAACGGGGTACGGATGAGTTACAGTAGCGAGGGCAACCCGCATCCGGACGGCATCCGTTTCGTAGGGACGGAAGGCTGGATTCACGTGACCGGCGGTGGAACCTTAAGCGCCAACCCGACGGATGTGCTCAAGTCCACGATCGACCCTAACGAGGTTCACCTTTACGCCAGTCCGGGGCACCATCGCAACTTCCTGGATTGTATCAAGACACGCCAGCCCGCGGCGGCTTCAGCCGAAGTGGGGCATCATGCTACCACCACGTGCAACTTGGTGGAGATTTCCGCTCGGCTGGGCCGGAAAGTGAACTGGGATGCCCAGTCACAGCGCTTTACCGGCGACGAGTCGGCCAATCACCTACTGTCGCGGGCCATGCGGGCGCCATGGCGAGTATAGGACAGGTGGCACGGAAACACGGCCTACGGTGTTAAGAAACAAAAGATGCTCGTGTTTGGAGACCGATTATGAAAATAGCACTGATTGTTCTTGACTTGCTCATAGTCTGCTCGTCGGCAAACGGCGCGCAACAGGATCCCATCGTGATCGAGAACGCGCATGTGCGACACACAATTTCCAGAGAGGGAAGAAACCTCGCATTCATCGACCGCGCCTCCGGAGTTGACTATCTCAAAGGCGATACACCATCAGCCTGCGCCCTGGTTCGGTGCGACGGTGCGGAATATCCCGCCACTTCGACTGTTCTGGCAAACGGCCGTTTGACCGTAGAGTTCGGCAAGGCGAATGTGAAATCGGTTCTTCATGTCGAGTCCCGCGAATCGTACATCCGCCTCACGGTTGAGGCTGTAAGCGGCGATAATATCGAATCGCTTGTATTCCTGAATGTTCCGCTCACTCTAAAAGGTCGGCCCGACGAATCATTCGGTTCGTGCGCTCTGTCTCTGAACCTTATCACGCGGGTAAACCAGTTGCCTGTGCTTCAGACAAGTCTGCAGGCATCATGCTATGACAAGTTTGGTATGGAAGGAGCCAGGGTTGCGATTGTAGCGATGCCAATGGAGAAGATGCTAACGGTTCTCAAACAGGTTTTGACTGATGCGGATGAGATGCCGCACTGCACGGTTGCCGGGCCATGGGCGCGCGACGTGCCGTTCAACCATGGCTCATATCTATTCAATTTCGGATCGCTTACGGATTCGAATGTGGACGAATGGATAGCAATGGCGAAGAATCTCGGCGTAACTCAGATCGATAATCATGGCGGAAGGGAATTCTTCCGGTTCGGCGATTTTGTGCTGGATAACCGGAAATGGCCTGAAGGATGGGATACCTACCGTTTTATTGTGAAACGCCTTCATGATGCCGGCATCGGGTCTATCTTCCATACCTACGCATTTTTCATCGACAAACAGTCAAAGTATGTTACTCCGGTTCCTGATGGACGGCTCGATGCTTCTCAAACCTTCACTCTTGCCGAAGCAATTGATCCCAATGGCACGGAGATCGCAGTCAACGAATCATCAAGTGGCATGAACACTGTTACTGGTTTCTTCGAGCACAACAGTGTCATACTGCATATTGGCGATGAGTTGATTACCTTCGGTGCTGTGAGCCAGGAACCTCCATGGCGATTCATGAAACTCCGGCGCGGCGCATTCGGAACGAAGCCGGCCTCCCATCAGAAAGGGGCTAAAGCCCGCCATCTCAAGGAATGCTTCGGCCTTCTTGTGCCGGATCCAGAGTCGTCGCTTTTTGAAGAGATTGCGAAAAATCATGCCGACATCGTGAACTCGTGCGATTTCGACGGAATATACCTTGACGCTATTGATGGCAGCAGCATCTTACGAGGCGCAGATGAGTGCTGGTACTGGGCAGACAAGTTCGTCTTCGATATCCAGAAGCATCTCAAGAAACCGGTAGGTATGGAGATGAGTGCCATGTGGCATCATTTCTGGCAGTTCCGCACCCGATGGCAGGCATGGGACTATCCACAGCGGGGGCACAAACGCTTTATTGATATCCACGCCGCTTCTGTGAACGGCGGGCTATTGCTGCCTCTTCACCTCGGATGGTGGAATTTCCAGCACTTCAATCCGCCACAGGTTGAGCCGACCTATCCTGATGTGATCGAGTATCTCGGCGCCAAGCTCATCGGATGGGATGCAGGCATTTCTCTCACCGGTGCAATAAACCGTGATCGTCTAACTACTGTACCGCTATTTCGCCAAGCGGTGGATATCCTCCGTACGTGCGAGGAACTTCGTCAAGGCAAAGTATTTGATGAAAAAGTCAGGGCGAAGTTGCGTGAGCCGGAAAAGGAATTCTCGCTCTTTCGCGATACGGGCGGAAAATGGCGATTTCGCCCGGCCTACTATGACTCGCATACAGCCTCAGGTTCGGAGCCTTGGAGCATGTCATGGACGGCAAAGAATCCTTTCAGTGAGCAGCCGGTGAAATTCCGTCTCGAAGTATTGATGTCTGCAAAATCATATTATGATGCCAACAACATAGTTCTGGCTGAATTGTCAAATCTGTCCCAGTATGAAGGGCCGCCGCATGCTGCCGATGGTGTTACCGCTTCTCTGGTTGAAACATCGGAAGGACCGGAAGGGGCAGGTATATTCAGTGCACAAAATTCCGGCAAGGTTCCCCGTAACGCCGCATGGGCCAAGCTTGATCGCAAATTTGAACCGTGTCTCAATTTGAAGAAGCATCAAGCGATGGGCGTGTGGATCGAGGGCAACGGCCACGGACAGATCATCGCTATCCGACTCGAGAGCCCTCGTCACGTTTCCTTTGGCGCAGTGGCAGACCGTTATATCAAGGTCGATTTCACCGGTCCAAGACTGTTTACGCTCGTAGAGACCGAATCGGTCCGCTGGAGCGACTATGTCTGGAACGATGGTAAATGGCTTTACAACGTTTACCGTGAGACGATTGATTTCGGTACGGTCGAATCCCTCAGCATCTGGTACAACAATCTGGCCAAGGAAAAACAAACAAAGTGTATCATAGGCCCGATCAAGGCTATGCCTATGGTTACCTGTACGGTGAAGAATCCTGTGGTGACCGTTAACGGTAAGGCGATTACCTTCCCGCTGGAAATGCAATCGGGCAGTTATCTCGAATTCAATGCAGTGAATGACTGCGTATTGTATGGGTCAAAGGGTGAGGTGCTCGCCAAAGTGGTGCGGGATGGTTCGATTCCTGTGCTTTCGCCCGGAGAGAACAAAATCAAACTTTCGTTCGACGCAGCAGATGGGCCGGCCCCACGCCTGAGACTCACAGTCATCTCACACGGCGAACCTCTTTGATTCGGGTACTAAGCTCTTATGGATTGAGCTTACTTCTTTGTGAGGATCAACCACAACTCTGCTACCTGGGCACCTCGTTCACCTTCTGCGCACGTCCATGTCAGTTTCAATCTGCCGTCCCTGGTCGTCTCGTTCGGAACAGGGAATTCACTAATAGGGGTCTTCCCAGTTTCTCTCATTTCGTGGATTTGGAATCTATCATCAGCCGTCAACTGAATTCTCGCTCGGAACCGTCCGGTGTACGCCACTCTAAGAGTATAACTTGAGTGAGGATCCAGGTTCTCATAGACGATATTCAAAGGTGTTTCATAGAGGGTAGTTATTTGATTCATCCATGCCAACGGTATGGCGCTTCCATCGAATCCTTTCGCTTGTACCGTATGAACCCATTCCTGACCTCGCAGTCCCGCACCAAAACTTACCCGAGGTGACCGCAAGCTGCCCAGATCTTCTTGCCACACCGTATACTCGCCGAGTCGCGGAGTTTCTACAGATTGTCCCAAATTATCATAAAAACCACCTGGTCCCGGATTGTCCCAATTAAGCAATTGATCGATGGACGCGAGCTTTGCTTGTTCGTCTTCTGCCTGCCGGATCCTTTCGAATTGTGACAAAAGCCAAATGACATTGCTTAATGGAGTATCAATATAATCCATAAAGTCACCCCGACCGGGCTGCGCTTTATGTTTTTTCACCGAGGTTTGTGAGCCAATTGTGTCAAACAAATAATCCGCAATTTCCCAGCAGCGTTCCTTATAATTTTGAGCAACCGGTTTGGACCACGTTTGGTTCAAAACGGATTCAGCCGCCTCTAATTTTTCTCGACTGGTAATTCTAGCGGCATCTCGCAAAACTTCTTTGGCTTCTGACTCCAGCGCCGTTTCATGGATCAGCCGCTCTCGAATATATGTATCATAGTAAGCACGCAGCAGCCCCATCTGGAAGCGGTAGTTCTTTACAACATCGGCCGGCATCTGTTTTTTCATATCTTTCCATTGCTTCAGCGTCACCTCAACAGACTTGTTGGCTATCAAAGGCCCTTGCCAATTTCTTTCCAGTGCTAACATCCCATGCGCAATATCTTCCGCAAAATCCGGGTGAACGAATAGCCGGCAATACTCTCTCAACGTTTCGATAACCGGAGTCTCAGGGTCCCAGTCCTGGTCACTCCAGATGAATTTGTTCACATCATCATTAATCCCTTCGGAATAGCTTATGCTTCCGCCGGCAAACTCATCCAGAACATTGTGAATTGCTTTCTCTGCGACCGGACGTGGATTGTAGCATTCCCGTCCCAATGTCATGGCAAAAGCCAAGTCCCAGTCTTTTACCGGATACTGACAACTGATACTGTGAGTGATATCGGGATAACGACGGATCGGAATCTCTGGGTCTACGATTTTTCTAATTTCAGGCAGAGGCGTTTTTACCCAGGGCCCGAATACAACTCCGCCGAACCAGGGATATTTCAGATTGACATTCTTGTAAAAAGCGCCCAACCATTCTTCTGTTGGACGAAACGCCTGAGGAGATACCCAGATTTTCGCCTTTGGATGATATTTATTGAGGACTTTGGCGACATTGTTCAACCATTCGAAGAGAATATTGGGATGCAAGTCCCCTGGATCACCGCCGGGAACAAAAACGACGTCAATGCGTTTCAATTTCCTAAAGACATCCTCCCTCTCCTCTAATTCTTCTCGAATGGAATCGGAATGCGTATAGTCTTTTCCCATGTTTGGGTACCAGATCCAAACGTCCATCCCATAGGAATCGATGATTTCTGACTGTTTGATCATTATCTCTATGGGGGGAAGTTTCATGTGCGGACTTGTCAGGCTATAGTCGGTTCTGGGCGGTATAATCTCGATGCTATTGGCGCCGAAAAGGGCCAGCTCCCGAATGTACTGATCGAACTGTGCCGGGCTCCATGCATCATAGGCATTTGTCTTGGGCCGGTATCCGAGCTGGTGCCCGCGAATAGGGTATCGAGGGGACGTGGCGATGTACACATCTTCCGGGGCTAAGATCGAACCGGATTTCATACGGAGAGTGCGGAGTAGTTTTCCTACACCATAAAGTACACCGCGAGGGTCATTGCCTGCTACCAATATGGCACGTTCCTTGATTGAAAGTCGATATCCTTCCCTATTAAGCTTTTTGCCATCTTCAAGAATATCTGAGTACTGACCCACGAAAATCTTCATTTGTTCTGTTTGTCCAACAGCGATGACTGACTGTTGATTCTTTGGCCACTCTGTTAAGGTACTCAATTGAATACCTGTTCTCTTCTGTATCTCTTCCCGCAGTACAGTTATCGCTTTTTGCTCTAATCTTTCTAATTTTAGGGGCGTAACGATGACGCTATTCGTGAAGTCAAAGCTCGCACCTGAGGCTGGCAAATCTAAAGCAAATGTGAGAACGAAAAGTGATATTCCTAGGATGTGGTAACTTTTGGACGGCATAAAAGATCCCCTACAATCTTCTTACAATACACTTCTATCTTCTTCTTCTCTTGTTGTAATATCTTCCTCCCTCAAAGCGTGACGAATTGCCGTGATATCCTCTTTCAATCTTTGTTGGAACAGGCTGATATCGGAGCTGTGCATTATGATGTTGGCACCGGCTTTGGCCCATTTAATCTGTAATTCTGCCTCTTGGGAGAAATGAATACCCACGCCTAATCCTTTTTCCCTGACCTTGGAGATGATCCCTCCGACGACATCCACGAATCGCGGATTGTGATATTGTTCAGGCAATCCAAGACTTATAGAAAGATCATGTGGACCTATGATGACCCCATCGAGACCGGGTTCAGCCAATATGTATTCTAGTCTTTCCAAAGCCGGGACACTCTCGACATTGATCATTAAGAAGTTTCCTTTATTCCAATCTCTCAGATAGTCTTTAAGTTCGGGTGTAAGAGAATCTTGTTTTTGCAATGCTTCTCTCAATCGCTCCCCTTTCAATGGACGCAGTTTTGTAGCACCAACCAGCTCTCTGACCTGCTCTGGAGATTCAGTATAAGGAGCAAGAACTCCTGAGGCTCCTCCATCAAGGACTTTGCGGGCCTCATGTGGATCGGGAGAAGCGATACGGACGAGCGGGGGTAATCCATACCCTTTGTAAGACAGACACATTTGAGCAAGCACTGTTCTGTCAAAAGGAGTGTGTTCCGTATCGATAAATACAAAATCCGCCCCTGCTCTCTTGACTGCCGAAGGCCATAAAGGGGAAGGGGAAAGAACCGCAGTTCCATAAAGACGTTTGCCCTTTTTAAGACGGTCTAAAAATTCTTCGCCATCCATGTACTTATCCTAAATCTATATACCAAGATAATAAATTGCAATAATAGTGTTTTTATCATATAGACCAATGGGAGTAAAGATATCGTTCTTGCAGCATTCTTAAGTACAAACAATCATGCTCTGCATCCATGAGAGTAATAAATCATCAACCACTGGCAGAGCTAGTTAGCGGCTCATGTTAGACACGGCCACTTATGAAAAGCTTAAAGTCAAATACTAATATCCCTGTTGCCATAAAATTTTCTTTGAAGTATCCTCGTTACGACATTTCAGCCACGCTTCATAGCTTGTCTGAACAGCTTCACGGCTTGCCGCTGGTAATCTTGGAGATCTCATTTGGATCCCAGATAGTAGCCCCGATATACCGTTCAGGGCCGGTTTCTCTATCACTGATGTAATAGGTCGTCACCATTTTGCCATCAAGACGTTGGACGCTTCGCACGTAACCAATGTCTCGGTCTATGCCGTCTTGACGCAATACGATCTGGAGTCCCCAGGTTTTCCCATTGTCCATGCTCAGACGCGCCAGGATGCTGTAGGGATAGGCTCGGAAACCGTACGTCAGGCATAGGCGACCATCTTGTAGCTTGTTCAACATGGGCGGATTGCCTTCGCCGAGGTATTCGACGGGGTGGTTCTCCTGGGTCCAGGTCTTAGCGTTGTCTTGACTGCGCCATGCGGAAATCCAGCGGAAGGTCCCTTCGCGGCGCCTCAGTGTGGTCAGCAATTCCGTATCGGAGATGCGTACGGTGGACGGCATGATCGCGAAGCCTGCGGGCTCAGGGCCTATCCATGAAACCAGTTTCCACGTCACTCCACCGTCGGTGGTCCGTGCGCAGAGCGGACGACCTTCACGTCCGTTCTCTTTGCTGACGGTGATAAAAATAAAGGCGTCCCGCTTGCCGTTGACGACGTAGTCGGTTCGGGCGGCCGTGCCCTTCGTCCCGAAGTTTGGTAGGCAGTACGGGCCGCTCCAGGTCTTGCCGCGATCATAGGAATATTCGAAACGCGACGTGCCTGCGTAAACGTTCTCCATACGGAATGTCAATGCAAAATCCGGATGCGTGAAGTCCATGGGTTCTTTGAGGTCTTTGATCGGCGGCAGGGCCAGTCCGGGTGTCTCGGTTCCGTGGAGAGACTTACCCCGGGGTATCAGGAATCCCTTTTTAGCCGGATGCTCGTGGGTCCATGTCACGCCTCCGTCCACGCTGCGCGCGAGCCAGAATTCCTCTGGCTTTTCGCGGTTGATGTGGTGGCGTGTCGCGCCCAAGTCTTGGTAGTAGCCACGGCTATAACCGACAAGGATTTCGTTACCCCAACACCATATTCCGTGGTTAGCTGGCCAGCCTCCGAAGCGGCCCGCCTCGTAGTAAACTTCAACGTGTATGACGTCTTCGGCAATCATCATGGGCTCGCCCGGAAGGCAACCCAGTAGTGTCATAGCAATAATCGTTACAAACATCGTTCCAAAATCCTTGTGTCTGGTTGTTTTTGGTTAACGCGCGATTTAATGTTTGTAGTCATTACTGGCGATTCCGTCAATAGGGTAAACGTGGCGTCTCAGGGTCCCAGTTCTCGAATAGTTCGAGATTTCCCATAGCTTCGCGCCCATTGTACAGTTGAATCTTCCCTTTGATCTTTTTACATAAGGCATTCCTCGGTACGCCTGCTTACCGAACTCCACTGAGGGTCTTTCGGGCTCTCCGCTTGGTGCCATCGTTCCTTGATTTCTCAGCCACCGTTTTCAGCACCTGCCGGCGCTGGTCCTTGGAAACCCCGCGGATATCTTGGCCAGCAATTCGGACCATGGCCGAATAGGCTTCCTCGGCAACCGCCGAGTCCTCAGCGAGCGTCGTCAACAGCTCCAAGGCACTGGCGCTCGGCGCTTCCCCCAAAACAGCGATAGCCAGCCGCTTCTCTTCGGGCCGCTTGATGTGGGACCGCACGTCCTTGACCTTGACCACCTTTTGTTCGTTGCTGAGCTTCTTATTGCCGCGTATGTACTGGAGGTAACCACGCAGACCCAGCACCTGATGGGACATCTTCTCAGCCGATGTGGCCAATATCAGTAGAGCTTGCCCCGCCTCGCTGTCCTCGGGCCAGTTGTTCGGCCAAGTCGATAAGATGCGCACGGCCTCGTCTTGGGCGGGGGGCTCAGCGCTCTCAATGGCGGATTTGACAGCCGCTAGCGCGTCAGGCCCGCCGACGATGGCCAATGCGTGCAGCCCGATCATGTGGAGTTCATTGTCACGGCTCTGCGTCAGGGGTCGCAGGTGCGAGATGCACTTCACGCCGCAACGGCCACTGATCGCTAGCAGGGCCCTTCTGATGCCCGACCGTTCACTGGAACTGTTGGTCTTTTGAAGCAGCTTGACGAGATCGGCTGTCTGCTGGTCTTGGCCGATGATGCCGATTGTCTCTACGGCCGCGCCGCGAGTCCCGGCATCAATATCGTGCAGGCTCGAGACGACCGCAGGAAGGGCCTCGCTGATTTGCCTTTGGCCAGCCAGCTCGATGAGAACCTGCTGCAGCTTGCCTCTCGCTTGCGGCAGGCGGGCGAGCAGGTCGGCATCCACGTCTTTGCCAGGCAGTCTGACCAGTGTTTCCACGGCTGCTTGTTCCAGCTTGGAATCGTCCTCGATTGCGGCCTCCAGCAAGACCGGCACGCACGAGACATCGCCCAAGCGGATCAGGATGTTGATGGCTGTGATGCGCAGGTCCTTCGGGCTGCTCTGAGCCGCCTTGTGAACGGTCGGTAGTACAGCAGAGTCGCTACGGTCGGCCAGGGCCAACAGCAGCAGGGGGCGCCGGTCCGGACTTAAGCGGGCCAGTTCGGCTGCCAATGCCTCAGTCACGTCGCGACCGGGAAGCTCGCGGGCCGTGCGCAACCCGATGCCGAGCCTCTTTTTGTCTTCCGAGCGCAACTGCTTGATTAACAAGGGAACACCGGCCGACCGGCGGGCCAGAATAGCGCCTCGGATTGCTTCTAGATGTCTCTGGATTGGTACGTCCGCTTCGCGGATCGTGTCGTACAGCTTGACAGCTTCGGCAGCCTTCTCGTGTGCCAGGAGCCATTCCGCACATAGAATGCAACCTTCGGCTACCGCCGAACGAACGCCGGCCGGCGCGTCGGCCAGGGATTGCGTCAGTGCTTTGGCTGCCTGCTCGCCACCGATGTGTCCCAACGCTACGGCGGCGGCCGATGCGACGCCAGCGTTGGCATCGTCGAGTTTCTGCACGAGGGTATCGACGGCGTGGACATCACGACGCACGCCAATCGAATTAATTACCCCAATAAGCAACCGGCCCTCTAGCTTGCCCAGCGCGTCGCGTAAAGCGGCGTCGGCGACGGGTCCGGGGATCGCTTCGAGCGCGATCCGAGCCCACGACGCCAGTTCCTTGTCCGCCAATAGCAGCGCGAGGGCGGGGACGGATTGCTCGGTGCCATAGATGGTTAGTCGCTTACAGGTGATGGCTTTCTCACCCTTGGGGACATCTGACTGCAGCACGGCGATCAAGTCGCGTTGTTTCACATTCGCGGCCGGCCGATCTTGAGCGACGGTCCAGGCCGACGCAGCAACTATGATGAGAATAATACACCAGGAGAAATATCGTTTTTTTATTAACATGATTGTCCTCGTAGTTTAAGTGGTTTCTTTCGTAAAATCGGATGCTAGATTCGCCATGGTTCCCTTAAGGCCTCGGAACGTAACCGGTTGGCCTGCTCGTCGCCAATGAATTCATTCTTCTTTGGGTCATACTTGACCTTGCGATCAAGGAACAGGGCGATATTGGCCGCATGGCAGGCGATATGCGCCCAGCACGCCGCGTCGGCGTTGGCCCGAGTCAGGGCCCGCGTCTTGACACAATCGAGGAAGTCACGAACGTGAAAGTCGGCGGGGTAGCCCGGTATCTTGGTCCCTCTGCGGAGCAGCAGCGATTGAGAACTCGCGGCGAACTCCGCATCGTCGCCTGTCTCGACCCAGCCCGTTTCGCCTTCGAAACGAACCGGACACGAGCCCAGCGGCAGCCATCCGTCGTTACGCATCACGAGTTTGACACCGTTGGCATAGCGGGCGTGCAACTGACCGTTGACCGGCTCGTACTCCACGGGTGCCGTGTCATCGGCATCGTTGGCCAACTGGCACAGGTCAACGCAGTGAGAGCCCCATTCGAGGCATCCGCCTCCAACCAGACCGCCGCCTTTTTCGAAGTGGAAGGCGTTCATAAGTTTGCGGGTGTAGGGTCGCCAGGCGGCCGGCCCGAGGTACATGTCCCAGTCCACCTGTTCTCGGGGCGGTTCGGACTCAGCCGGGAGCCAGCCGCTCATCTTGGTTCCGAGGCCGCCGGGGTGAGCGTGGAGTGTCTGCAGCGGACCGAGCTTGCCGGTCCGGGCCAGTTCGATTGCATAGGCGAAGTTGGGGAGGCTGCGACGTTGCGTGCCGGCCTGGAACACGCGGGCCGTGCGGCGAAAGATATCTGCCAGTGCCAGGCTCTGGGCGATGTTCTTCGTGCAAGGCTTTTCGCAGTAGACGTCTTTGCCTGCCTTGGCTGCCATCGTAGCGGCCGTCGCGTGCCAGTTCGGACCGGTTGCGATCAGCACGGCGTCGATATCGTCACGGGCGAGTAGCTCGCGCATGTCGATGTACGGCGTGCAGTCTTTGTTGCCGTTGTGGGCATCGACCATGTCCTTGGCACGCTGGCGGTTGTCACCCCGTACGTCACAGACAGCCACGCACTGCAAATCAGGCTCCCGTAGGAAGCAGCCCAGCACGTAACGGCCACGATTCCCGATCCCAATGGCGCCCAGTACGATTCGTTCGCTGGGGGCCACACTGCCATTCTTGCCTAGCGCCGTGCCTGAGATCACTTGTGGCACCGTCAGGCAGACACCGGCCTGCACTGCGGTTTTGAGAAACCGCCGCCGGTTTAGACCAATTCTTTCTTTACACATACTTGACCTCCTGTTGAGTAAAATCTACAAACTATAATCATTACACTTATCATAGGCCCCATTTCTCATATCCGGGTACAGACATCCTGAGGCTTCAATCCATACCAGCATCAATTGAGCGTGTTTATCATGCTCGACATCTTTAATCAAAGTTTGCTGTCTATAACCAACATCACCGGCTACACGTCTGGTAAGTATAGCTGGAAATCCTATCCTGTGCAAAGAGATTCTCTCGCCACTGATAGCACGCCGGCAGGCGGTGAAAGACCACCTCAGAAAGAAACAAAACGCCCAGAACATACAAAGGGCTGGTAGCTTGAGAAACTGCCAGCCTTTTTTATCTGTAGCCAAAGCACCGTCCATTGAATACGTTTGCAGAAGATCCACGCTTTTGGGCCAAAATTGAAGGTATGTAGAACCTTAGAATTGCTATTCTTTCTCGGCTATTCACGCATCTGCGAATACAGGATCTGGTAGCCACATCCGACACCACGAATTAGTTCAGTTCTCGTAAGAAATCTGAATCCTTTCCACCCCAAGTAAGCATGTCTACGCGCTTGTCGTTCGTAGCCGTTTGGAACAGATTTCTGCATTTT
>Ga0307438_1001642_pt1 | contig 13919 bp, 17 predicted proteins | sample SalMarWE160110MG_FD_202144 | JGI IMG/M metagenome (GOLD analysis project Ga0307438, IMG submission 202144) | Salt marsh sediment microbial communities from the Plum Island Ecosystem LTER, Massachusetts, United States - WE1603-110 | ecosystem: Environmental > Aquatic > Marine > Intertidal zone >... | reverse complement strand
CACTGCTTCCACCCTTGCCCTTGGCTACCCTTCGCCTCCGTCAGGCTGGGTCTGGACTTTGCCCGGTATTTGTGTCACAATCTCGGGCATCACCATATAGCAGCCGGGCCAAGCCCGGCACACAACCATGTGCTTGACGCTGACTGGGGTTTCGCTGGCGCTCAACCCCAGCCAGGTCAGCACTACGTTGGCCAATACCATGAGAGAATAGACACAAATGAATATCGAGACCAAAATAGATAGTCGTCTTTGGGATGCAATCCGCAGCAGCTTTGAAAACCGAAATTATACCGGATCGATTCAAGATAGCATTTATTTCCTGAGTGATCTTATTCGTGAAAAATCTGGGCTCGAAGGCGATGGCACTTCGCTTGTGGGGCAAGCGTTCGGAGGTTCTTCTCCTATTCTTAAAGTAAACAGCTTGAAAACTGAAAATGATAAAAATGTTCAAAAAGGTGTTGAGCAGCTACTGCGCGGATTGTACCAAGCTGTGCGGAATCCAAGAAGTCATGAAAAATATGCGGACTCCGAAGATGATGCGATCTCAATTATCTTATTCATTAATTATTTGGTTAGAATTATCGATAAAAGCAAAACACCTTTTTTGGAAAACATTTTCATCTCTCGTGTGCTTGATCCTTCATTCGTCCCTAAAAAACGGTATGCTGAACTGCTTGTGAATGAAATACCCGAGAAAAAAAGAATGGATATTTTTTACGGGGTTTTTAGACAACTTCCCAATAGTGATGCACAAAAACTCAAATATTTCTTTGATGCTCTGTTTGATAAGGTCACTGAAGAAGAAAAAAGAGAAATAAATAATGAAGTGTCAGACCTATTGAAAACTGAAGAAGAGATAGGAAACATTAGAATTATAATCCAGGCCTTTTCAGATAGTTGGCCGAAACTTGATGAGGCTGCTCGTTTGCGAATAGAAAATAAGCTGATCGACAATATTAAAGAAGGCAGGTGGGATCCAAAGACTAATAAATGCAGGAGTGGTGCATTTGGCACATGGGCAACTAACATTACTCAATATTTCGCTCTAAAAGATGATCTTCTTTATGTTCTCACTAATAAGCTTGATAATCCAAACCGTGCTGAGCAGGATTACGTTTTTCGTTTTTTTTCGAGAACCTTATGTGAGTTGGTTGAATCTCCAACAGCAAGATTGAAAAAAATAGTCATTGCAGGTCTAAAAGCGGGGGATCTTCGATTTAAGGAATTAGTTGAGAGTGCCTTTTTTTGGCATGGTAATGAATGGAATGAACCTTTCAAACAATTTCTTGAATCCTTTGAAGAAACTTCGCTCCCCTATGACCCGGAATATGACGATGACATACCATTTTGATGGTTCTCCTTACGCTGGCCAACAAGGGCATTCACGCTGATCCCAAAAGCCTAGCGGCTTTTGGTCCAGGTGATGCCCAGCGTTAGCCAGATAGCGTGACGTACATTAAGAGGAGACTAACCGAATTGTTACGAGAACGGCCTCGGATCTTCGTTGGGAGGAAAGCTGAGCTTGATCTCCTCACAGCGTACATACAGCGCGGCACCTCAGTGGTCGGAGTTGTTGGCGTTGGAGGAATGGGCAAGACGGCTTTCGTCAACGAATTTGTAGCTCAGCAGGCCGACCTGTTTCCAGGAGGGGTCGCTTTCGCACCAGCTGACGCTTTCGACGACCCTCGCGACTACTTGAGCCACGCCCTACCAGATGTCGAGAACGAACAGTCCCTAATCGTGATTGACTACGCTGAGATGTTGCATCCGGCCTTGAGGAGCCAGGTCTTAGCTCTGACGAAATCCCATCCCAAATTGCGCCTAATTCTGATCAGCAGAACACCGATTCTTGATCAACACCAGGAATACGGGCCGCAGCAGATCGCGCTTGCGGGGCTTAACGATGATGAGATCGGAATTCTGCTTTCGCAATACGGAGTAGATCCTGCAGCCGGCGTGGTAGGCAACTTGACCTCAATATGGGGAGGCGCACCGATCTTCTCTATGATGTTGGCTGAGCTAGTGGAAGGTGGCCTCCCGGCCGATGCAGTTCTGTCCGGTCTTGATGACTTCCACCGACCAGGCCTCCTCGGACCAGATGGGCATCCTCTCGATGCAGGCTCGATCAACGCCCGGCGGTTGATTGTAGACATCACTGAGGTCAACGACGAGCTGCTTGCTTTAATAAAGACTGATCCTGAAGCGCTGCGAGCTGTAACCTCGAGAAAATTCGAAGAAATCATTGCCGAGATTCTTGTGCGCCTGGGATATCAAGTTACTCTTACCCCCCCGTCCAGAGACGGTGGTTTCGACATCGCGGCGGCGAGGAAGGACTCCGTTGGCAGCTTCTTATACCTAGTCGAATGCAAACGCTACACGCCGCCAAACAAGGTGGGAGTGGAGATTGTTCGCGCACTGCACGGAGTCGTGCAAGCGCATCGTGCGACCGCTGGGCTCGTCGTAACTAGTTCGTTCTTCACAAGAGGGGCGAAGGAGTTTCGAGAGTCTACTGCCTACCAGATGCAGCTGAAGGATTACGTTGAACTGCAGACCTGGTTGCGGCAGGTATAACGGTGTCCTGGCTAACAACGGCATAAAGGGCGACGGCAAAAAGCCGCCGCGCCTTATGCCGAGCGTTATATGTCTATATTGAAGCCATGCTATTAATGCACCGACAGGACAACCAATACTAAGCCCCAAAAGAGTAAGGAGTATAAAACGATGCCAGCCACACCAGATAACACTTCTTGTTCTATCATTATTCAGCTTGCTTATATCATCTTTGCGGCTCTTATCAGTGCTGCTTTCACTTACTTGTTTACCAGGAGACATTTTAAAAAAACCAACAGGTATAATATTCTCTCGAAGGCTAAAGAATCTCTTATCTCTGAAAAAATGAGAATCATTCATGAAAAACCCAAACGGCTTATGGTTGGTGATGTTTCCGTTGTGCAAGGTGTCATTGAAAATATTAAGTTTTTGTTCAACAAGGTTAACCTCAAAGCCATAAACACTTATTGGGATGAATATTATAAGAATGAACACCTTAGAAGCATGACTGATGCAAATGAAAAAGACAGAAAAAAAGGTGCAATAGAAGCACTTGAAGCTATGATAAAAATTATTGAAAAACATCTTTAACATATAACACCTCACTCAAGTTGACCTTGTGTACGCTTGCGCTTCCACAAGGCAACTTAGTTTTTCGTTATGAAAGGCGATGGAAGAACATATGGACAGTAATGAAGTTTTGTTTTTCGAACACTATGCAGCCGCCCAGTCATTGAAGAGTTTCTGGACTCAGTTGGCCAGCACTTATGGCTGTATGATGATTGTTTTGACCCCAAATATGTTGATAATAAAGCCCCATTGGTTCGCAAAATGGTTGTTAAGTCTACTTCGCCTGGATTTATGTCATGAAATACCCATTACAAGGATTAGAGGTGTAATTGAAAAGGGGAAATGGTCCAGCTATGGCAAAGTGGAATTGCATTTCCAGACAGTGGAGGGCAAAGATCAAAAAATATTGCTTTACATGAAGAAATATCGTGAATTTATTGACAAGGCGACAAGCGCCATACACCGATAGCAACATTTCATAACAAGGGCATTAAGAGCGACGGCAAAAGGCCGCCGCGCCTTATGCCCACCGTTGGCCTTAAATGAAAATGAATAATCTTCGTAACATAATCGAAAATCCCCTACTTCGTAACACCCATGAGAGGAAACGTGCTGATATCAAAGAGAAGTTTCCTGAATTGACACATTGTCCACATGATCGCTTCCTTTCTATTCACAAGTATATTAAAAAATCGCCACAACGTTTTTATTCAAATTCTGTCTACAACAAATTTATTGAATGGTTAAAGGATAGAAATCGAATTAACCAAGCACAATTGCAGCAATATCTATTAGAGCATGACGCAGAGTTGGACCGGGCTTCCCTTCATCTCGAAGAAATCAACAATTTAGACTGGCATGACTTTTTCGAAAAACTTGATGACTTCGAGCTCATTAGATTTGTTGATCAACAAATACACCCTACTTATCTTAGGCTCACAGAAGCCGTCTTCACACCCATTTGCCGTATCGTCGCCTATTTCTCGCGCCTTGATCGTGGTAAGGGGACTGATGGCCTTGATTTATGGCCAATTGTTGAGGAATTAACGAACACCAACTTGTGCGAGGTTGTTAATCCATACAAGCATATAGTCCGAAATGCCATTGCTCACGGAGGTATTACATATCTCCAGAACGAAATTCTTTACCGAGATAAGAAAGGGAATGAAGAAAAATACAGCGATACAGATATTGTTCGAACATTTGATGATCTTCTTGATACTTGCAATGCTTTGGCTCTTGCACTTTCTCTTTTCCTTCTTGTACATCAACCAAATGGATATGGATTACCTCAACAGCTACTGTTGGAGGAGCTCAAAGAGGAAACAAAGACCCCATGGTGGGAGGTTGTAGGTTGTACACCCTCTAAATTCACCGGATTGAACCAACTGATAATATATGCTAGGCCAAGCACTGCTGATTATGGAAAGGTCCAAATATCAACATTTCAGACAGGAGTTCTTGCTGAAAGTTTTGCGCCCGGCTATGATCGCTTTTTCTTTTCCATTCGTTCATCCTCTTCCTTGCCTGGGTGGGCGGCGTTCGATGGTAAAAAGCTTCATGATTTAAGGAATAAACAAGATGCCATCCTCGAAGATTACAAGGGCACAATTCAAGACGATTTAATATTTTATGTCCCCCGAATAAAAACACCCAGATTCATTGCTCGGATTCAGAATATTATGCTGAGTTTTAAACTTAACATGCCAATTGCTATATCAGATATGAAAAGGCAACTTGGCTGGCCAGAAATACACATCCGAGAAGCTAATATCCATAGGAATGCCTGGGGTGTTGTGCTTAAGGCGAGTATTTTTATAGAATTTCATGATAGTGAAATAACACAAGATCTTATACGAAAGTTCCGGAGAAAAATTGTCCGAAAAGCTCTCTCAAAAGCACGTAACAAAACGCCAATATACAAAATTTCCCGCTTTCTTCCCTTGGGTTTCACTCGTATTAGCGTATTCTGCAAAGATTATCGTCGCAGGCGTCTTTCAGGATTTGGCCTAGGTCGCCCTTTAGTATGTACAATTCAGGTAAAGCGGATTCAGAGAATACGAAGCCCTGATATAATGGGCTCTACTATTGAACAATTAGGGGGTTATCGTATTGCATGGAACCGGGCTTGGCTGGAAGAGCGCTCAGGCCAACAACCGCATTAACTCGGACTGGCAATTACGCTGCGCTCCATTGCCATCCGGTTATGCGGAGCGTTGGCCTTAAAAGGTTTGTATATGAAACAATTTTTCTCATGCCGAAAAGCTAGCAAAAAGGACCTTCCTGAAGTGCTCAGGGTATATGCACAGCCTGAAATGGATGAAGAGAATGTCCTATCATTATCTGAAGCTGAACATCTTTTCGAGAAATTTGCACGCTATCCAGACTATAATATCTACGTTGCCGTACATAACGAGCAAATCGTCGGATCATTTGAGTTACTTATCATGGATAATCTAGGCCATTTAGGCGCTCCTTCGGCTATTATCGAAGATGTCGTTGTTGATCCGAAATGGCAAGGACAAGGCATAGGGAAAATGATGATGCAGGAAGCGCTTAAAATTTGTAACAGAAAGGGTTGTTACAAAGTAGTACTTTCCGCTAACCTCAAAAGGGAACGGGCGCAGGCATTCTATGAATCATTGGGTTTCGAACGCCACGGTTACAGTTATTACGTCAGCGGCCAACAAGGCGTTTCACCCGAGCCACGACGGCTTCGCCGCGTGGGCCGGTGAACTTTTCGTTGGATTGTAAAGGAGGACTGAGTGCTGCCAGATCTACCCAAATTAAAAGCTGATATTGCTGAAGTGTTCCATACAGTTTTCAAGAACCGCTTGAACGCGTATTTGGGTGTAGTTGGGGAAGTCCCACGACACTTCATAAAAGAAGGGGGCAACCCGGTAACTTTTCGTCCAGATGCTAGCCGCGATGAAACAAAACTCAAGGCAGCATCTGCAGAAACTATGTTTAAGATTGAAGAAATTCCACACCTTAGCGTTGAAGAACGAATTGCCAGGTTGGATGCCGCTGCGCGAGAAATGGCCAATCAGATAAGCTCACATGCATTTGCAGAAATTAACGAAGCTGTAAATAAAGTAGGTAACGTGGTGGATGCGAAAGGGAAACCATTTACTGCTGAAGCTCTTTTTGAAGTATTGGAAAAGATTCAGATGGACTTTGAGGATGATGGCATAAAACACAAAGAACTCACCATAGTAATGCCCCCAGCAATGATCGACCGCGTAAAAGCAACCATGGCGCAAATCCATCAAAATCCTGAATTAAGCAAACGTTATAAGGAAATTATCGACAAGAAAAGGATGGAATGGCGTGATAGAGAAGCTGCTAGAAAATTGGTTGGATAGCGCTAGCGAACGAAGCTATCAGGCAAGCTTCGTTCAGATGCTTGCAACGCAAGGGTACTGCGTCCTTCACAGCACTCGCCACTGTGCTCTAGAATTTGGTAAAGATGTCATTGCCATTGCACCTGACGGTGTACCGTGTGCATTCCAGTTGAAGGGAAACCCAGGTGGACGGCTAGGATTAAACGAGTTTAGGTCAGATCTACAGCAACAACTCATTCAGCTTATGTCACAACCTATTGTTTTCCCAGGCATTCCCGAGGGTGTGGCACATCGGTCTTTCTTGGTATCCAATGGCTATTTTGATGAAGAGGTGCATCGGGCAGTTGATGATCTGAATCGAGGACTTTATCTGTCCAAACTCTCTCTGATCGGCCGTGGGCAGCTGATTGCTTGGGCTAATGACATTGGCATCAGTCTCTGGCCAAGTGAAATGAGCAACATTCGTGAACTACTCGAAGTCTTCCTCTTTGACGGGCGTGATTTATTGCCGACAAAGCGCCTTACATCAATGTTGGATGAGATGTTTGCTCTACGACTATCCGATACTCCTTTTAAGGCAGCTCAGCTTGAGAGGGCCATGCATAGCGCTGCATTACTGACGGGAGTCGCTACACACCACTTCGCAAAAGAAGAGAACCATTTTGCAGTTGCCGCTGCATGGTGTCTCTTTGCAGTCAGCGCTATTGCGGCTCACCAGCGTTCAAGTCTCAAGATGAATGCAAAGAGTAAAGGGTCGCTGCTGCTGGCCGAACAGGCAGTTAAAGACTCCCTGGTTGCATTGTGGAATGAGATTCGAGATAGAGAGGATTTGACTGAGGGGAATGCTCTTGCTGAGCCTGAAGTTTACAGGTGGCGCTATACCCTGTTATGTGGCCTCTTAAGTGTCTTGTGGTTTTTTCCTGAAAGCACCTCGGATGACAAAGAGCGAAGGAACGCCATTGCCGAATGGTTGAATCGGCGTCACGAGTATTTGTTCCTATGGGGTGAGGCAGCAATCCCATGTTTTCTTGCTCTGCAATTGTTTTTGCGCTCAACGGGCATAGCGGTCAGAGCTGACCATGAACTGATTGGCTTATTCCAATCTGTTGTAACATCCAATCAGCCCGGGAATGAACATTCCTTGCCGGATCCATATTATGTTTTTGAGGATGTGGGGCGAGCACTGCACGGGTTGAAGGCTTCCGATGAATCCGCAGCCCTTAAAAAAGAAACGTTTGCCGGTTCATCCTACAGTGCTGAGTTACTATTGCAGCTTATGGCAAGATACGATTTGAAGGTGCCCTGTCAGGAAGGCTGGCCTTATTTCAACCGCTTATGCCACAAGCGGTTTATTCCTGCAAAGGCTTGGCAGTATTGCCTACTCAAGTGTATGGACGGTGTTGAGGAGACCCGCCAATATCCTCCCGAGTATACTTGGGAAAAGCTCTTTGAAGAAGCTAGCATAGAAACATGCGAATACTTACCAGAAGGATTATCAGCCAAACCGCATCTGCTATTACTTTGGCTAATCATTGTTCCACATAGAATGACGAGCGATATAGGTCGAGTACTCGATGCAAAGCTCAGATTCTGAATCCAACAATTCATTTGAGTGGACGCGGAATACAGCGGGGCTTTTTCACGATCAGCGGAGGCCGCGCCACTCAATTCAGCCGTTATGCATCCCCTGATGATTGGAGGTGAGTGGTTGGGTGACAATATGACAGAGGAATACTGGAGCAGATTCCCCAATACTTACGACAAGAACCAGGAGTACGTTGTCGGGAAGGAACTCCTTGATGAGATAACCGGAGAGTTGAATCGGTTGTCTGAGCTGGGTGAACTGGTGGAGTTCGGCTGCGGGACAGGTTACTTCACTGAGACGATTGCAGTGAAGACCAAAAGCATGCTTGCCACCGACCTTTCGGACAGTCTTCTGGAAGCAGCAAGGAGGCGTCTGGGCGATCATCCAAAGGTGACAATTCAGAAAGAGAACTGCATGGCGACATCTTTCCCTCCCGAAGCATTCGATAGCGTCTTTATTGCCAATCTGATTCACGTCGTCGAAAGTCCCAGCAGAGCACTTCAAGAGTGTCACAAAATCCTCAGAAACAGTGGTACCATAGTAATTGTGACCTTTACCGGCCATGGCATGAAGCTATGGGAGAAGATCAAGATGGGTGTGAGGTTCTCAAAGACATGGGGGAGACCTCCTGCGCATACACATTCCTTCTCCCCCGATGATCTCGCAAGTATGATGGAAGATGCCGGCTTCTCAGTCGAAACATCGAAGCTAATCGGCGAGAGAGCGAAGGCCCTGTTGGCAATCGGCAGGAAAGCTATGGTCAAACCCTAACCTATAAGGATTGATTCGACCTGAAAGGTCGATTTCAATCTATTGTTCAAGAAGCCCGGTTTGGCGATATTTTCTCTATAGGGTAAAGATCCGGTGATTGGTGAGGCAGTAGGTTCAGGAATCTGCATAAAGGAGATTTCCCAAGGACAGTCAACAGGGGAACTGTTTGAAAAAAGCTTTGGTTTTGCTCAAAAATGTAATCGGGGACGTACATAAGATTATAAGTTAAAATGCTAAATACTATACAAGGGAAGAGAGGCGTTAGATCCCAGCATCCACTGGACACCTAGAAGAAATGAACATGGGTATCTCATTTGATGATATCGAAAACGCATTCTTTTTTGTCAGCATGGATCAGCAGTTCATGAATAATGCGTATCTATGCAAAGAAACGGGAGAACTATTCTATACCTCGGAAATGGGTGAATCGGATGAACTTCCTGAAGACATTGACGATCCTGAAAAATACATAGCTATCCCGCATAAAAATGAACTAGACCTTGGCAAAGCCCTTGTTCTTGAATTCACATCACTCTATTTGCCTGAAGAACTCGACGAAGTTTCATCAATCTTTCGCCGCAAGGGCGCATATTCAAGATACAAAGATCTTCTGGAAACGAAGGGCGCCCTTGACGATTGGTACCAATTTGAAGAAGAACGGCGGGAGTCGGCGCTTACAGAATGGTGCCGGGAGAATCACATAGAATTAAAGGATTAATCGGGGGAGGGGGAGTCTCTGGCTCCCCCTCCCCACACCATGGGCCTTCGCAATGACGCCATGGCGGGAATAAAGACATCAACCCACAGCTCTTTGAATAAACGCATTTCACGATTTTATGAAGCGGTTTCACCGCACTATTAACACAGGGCTCATATATAGGTGACTTCAATTGCCCTGAGCAGGATCGAAGGGGCACCCTATAAGCCCTTCGGCCTTGAGTGTCTCGATTTTGAGTCGTTCGCTCCTGCGCTCGCAACCTAAGGGATCGAAACCAAAAGGTTCATGCCCCCGATGGTCTTGGGACCTTTGACTTACCCAAATTACCGCTGTGTTCCAATTTAGTAAGTCATCCTTATCAGTCGCCTTAAAAATAATCCCCATAAGATTCCAATCAAGCATAAGGGCGTGGAAGAATTTTTTTATACCGGAAAGAAAAAAGGCATAAGGCCTGAACATGCAGAAAGGCTTGAAATGATCCTTGATCGCCTTAATGCTGCAAATGAAATAAAAGATATGAATTATCCCGGTTCAAACCTCCATAAATTAACAGGAGACAAAATTGGTCAATACGCGGTAAAGGTATCAGGCAATTGGAGAGTATTTTTTGAATTCTTTGATGGAGATGCCTATGTTGTCGATTATGACGATTATCATTAATGAGGTGATAGTATGACTAAAATGAAACGTAAACCAATACATCCTGGGAAAGTTATTCAAGAAGATTATCTAAAGCCATTATCCATGACAATTACAGAAATGGCATCAGCGCTTGGGATTTCAAGAAAAACATTATCAAAAATCATAAATGAAAGAGGGGCCATAACCCCGGATATGTCTCTTCGTCTTGCAAGAGCCTTTGATACTACACCTGATTTGTGGATGAATTTACAGAAAAATTATGACTTATGGCAGGCCGAGCATATATCAAAGGATTGGCAAAGAGTTAAGCCGCTTTCCCAGCAGCAACTCAATGGAACTATATAAACATCGGCGAATCGTGCAACGAAAGGCCTCTATCCTCCCTCCCCACACCATAATCGGGGACATAAAATTATAAGTTAAAATAGTAAATACTATGTAAGGGAAAAGAGGCGTCAGATAACAACATTTCTTGTACAAAAATACAGCAGTAACGCGAAGCAAGCCTTCGGGCTTGCGGCAATCCCCACAAGGGGAAGCCTATCAGAGCCTTGAGCCGTGTGAGAGGAAACTCTCACTCAGGACTTGTCGCGCCGTAGTTTTAACGAAGGCGGATTCTGAGGGGGCTTTGTGCTGAGAGCCTCCTGCCCTACCCGATTGAATAAAATTTTAATACGATTTACCGATTGACCTCATTGCATCACTCGGACTTAGGGCGTATATTATATCCTGACGCCATCACAGTAATTGCGGAGGCTTCCCATGGTCAAAAAGGTGAACAATAAAGATGATATAATTCAGCGCATTATTGCGGTGCGAGAGCGGTTCGCGTTGCTGGGGGTCAGGAACATTGGCCTATTCGGTTCATTTGTTCGGGGTGAGGAGACGTCCTTGAGCGACGTCGATATACTCGTAGAATTTATGCCTGAAAAACACACATTCGACAACTTTATGGAGGTTGCATTTTTTCTTGAAGAGCTTCTTGAGCGCAAAGTAGAAGTGATTACCCCTGAGGCCCTCAGCCCGCACATCGGTCCTCATATTCTAAGGGAGGTGGAGCGTGTCCCTATCGCCGCATGAATACATCCGCCATATTCTGGATGAGATCGATTACATCCTCTCTCAGATTTCGGATACGAATTTCGATTCCTTTCTTAAGGACGCTACGCTAAAGAGAGCATTCGTTCGGAGCCTCGAGATCATAGGTGAGGCCTCGAAAAAACTACCTGAAGATATCAAGTCGATGCAACCGGGTATCGAGTGGCGCAAGGTCTCTGGAATGCGAGACAGGCTTATCCACGACTACTTTGGTGTTGACTACACTATTGTCTGGGATGTTGCAATCACCAAGCTGCCCGACCTCCGTGTGAAGCTTCAAGCCCTTCTTGAGGCAACTGAGAAGCGCCAACAAGCCAGAGCATCTGACACTAAAAGCCGTAGGCATTAGTTGTTGCTCGGAATTAAGAAAGGTCCTGGCTGTTTCGAAACTACGTGGAAGCTTTTGGCGCAGCTAAGGGGGAACTTTTACGCCCCCTCCCCACACCACCCCTAGCAGGCGAGTTCCCGCTAAAGAGCATAATCAGGGACATACATTAGGTTATACGTTAAAATGGTTAATAACAGGTAAGGGAAAATAGGCGTCAGATACCAACATTTATTGTACAAATATACAGCAGTAACGTGAAGTAAGCCTTCGGGCTTGCGGCAATCCTCACAAGGGGAACCCTAACTCAGGGCTTGTCGCGCCATAGTTTTAACGAAGGCGGATTCTTAGGGGGCTCGGGGCTGGTAACAGCCCCCGGTTACCCGACTCGCATTGTTACTACATTGGAAAGGAACACAAGATGACAACATTGAAAACCAACTGGTGGAAAATTTTGGTTTCAGTAATCATCGTTGCGTTCGTAGATATGATATTGCACAGATTCTTTGCGCCACGCATTGAATACAGTTTTCCACCCAGCATCTTTGTCGAGAAAGGCTTGTTTCTGCCCGCTGCTGGCATGGCACTGATTATTCTCTTTGGGATTGTAGCGATAGTATTTACCTTAATTCAAGAGAATATGCCTGGAACAAAGACTATGAAGGGCTGTCGTTATGGCATCGCCTTTGGCGTCTTGTGTTTCCTGTCAATCATTGAAATGAGCCTAATCTTTGACTCCTTGTTGGTAGATGAGTTACGCACTGCTGCCACTGATGGGGTATCTCTGCTCCTGCTAGGGTTGCTTTTAGCATGGTTGACGGGTACCAATGGCCAGGCCACTCAGCAGCACGCAAAATCGAATTGGATCATCTTCATTCTGACCCCGTTGTTCTTCGTTGGCGGGCGATATTTTGGTTATGCCATAATTCATATTATGTCAGCATACTTGGAGAAACCTGGCGCCACTTTCTTCTGGACGCTGGGTATTGGGGTGTGGCTAAGTGCAATGTACCGGCTTTTGCGAGAAGAAAGAAATGACGTTTCTGCTAGGACACAGGCGATGCGATTTGGCGTTTTAGTCTTTGGGAGTTACTGGCTGATTTACAATTTGTTCGTACTGCTGTTTGTACAAGTCTCTATCTTGGATGTATTCTTGCGTGTCATAATCGATGTTGTATTTGTGACGGTCAGTATATGGATAGCGATAGTCTTGAAACGGAGAGTAGTAATGCAGGGCTAGACTGCCGCCCATGTGGTTGCAGCCGATTCGCGTTCCGCTTCGGTTCACGCGAGCGGCTGAACCTGATCGTTATACTGCCTTTGATCATTCCTTGTGACAAGAGGCTTGGAAGATACTAATTTACTGAGTATATAGTAGGTTATTAAGGAGATTTGCTATGACTAACGGAGAGTTTTTTCGTCGGATTCATTGGGTCTTGTGGTTCGCTATCACTATGCTAACGGGAATTCTGGCAGGCTTTCTGGCATCCCACAGCGTCATGCTGGGACGCTACTTCACATGGCTGATCGAATCCGGCAACAACCAGGTATTCACTGACACCTTCTCAGTTTTCAGAGAAGCGACACACGCCAATGTCCACTATAACCTTTTCCTTTGGGCCTCGTTCGCTATCGGTATCATCTGGACCATATCCTCCTTCATTGTTCGGAAGAACCGGATCGTCTCTCTTATAGCCGGACTATCCTCGTTCTGGGTGGGTTGTGTTTTCTTTGCTTCTGGTTTCTCTGTCGCTGAAGAGGCGGTGTGCACGGGCATAGCTGATGAGGCGGTAAGGCAGTTCTTCGTTTCCTGGAATATCCCCATGCACACATCTTTTGCCGTGTTCTATACCCTTTGCTTCTTTCTGCTTCTCCTTTCCGGATTCAGAACGAGAAAGGCAGACCCTCTGCACTCTCATGCCTGAGGATATACAAGGCGTGGCTACCCACTGCGTGAGACGGATTTAGTGCTTTGCGAGGAGAGGAGATTGAGCAATGACAATACGTGACGTAGTTGACTATGTTGATCAAATTATCAATGATTTCGAAAAAGAGAACCGTGAAAGGGGGAAAGAAAAGAGGGGATAGAGAGGATGCCCAGGCAGACCAGGCTGGATGCACCTGGTACAGTTCACCACGTGATCGCCGGGATTCCCTTGTCAGAGGCAGGTCGTCAGTTGGGGGTTTCGACTTCTGCGGTTTCCAAAATTCTTAATCGAAGAAAGAGCAATTCAATATAGCCAACTATATTTCACAGGGCAAAAGCTTTAAATCACCGCTAGGCACCACCTGTACGTTGGGTTTCACCTATCTTAT
>Ga0307438_1001639_pt1 | contig 13941 bp, 11 predicted proteins | sample SalMarWE160110MG_FD_202144 | JGI IMG/M metagenome (GOLD analysis project Ga0307438, IMG submission 202144) | Salt marsh sediment microbial communities from the Plum Island Ecosystem LTER, Massachusetts, United States - WE1603-110 | ecosystem: Environmental > Aquatic > Marine > Intertidal zone >... | reverse complement strand
TAGATGCTGGTATTGAGACCACCCATCAGGATCTTGCTCTCGTTGATGATTTGGAGATACACAGAAATATCTTTATGGGACGAGAACCAAAGAGATTACTGGTAGGATTCATCCCCTATCTCAATAAACAGAAAATGATTCGTGAAGCAGAAAAAGCTTTAGAAAATATTGGAATTCACGTTGATTCTGTAGAAGATATCGTAAGAAATCTTTCAGGAGGAGAAAAACAGTCAGTTTCGATTGGAAGAGCAACATATTTTAAGGCAAAACTTGTTATTATGGATGAGCCGACGGCAGCAATGTCACTTAAAGAAACGAAGAAAATATTGGAGCTTATGGTAAGGTTGAGGGAGACCGGTTCTGCAGTAATATTTATTAGCCATAATATACATCATGTTTTTTCTATTGCTGATAGATTAACCATACTGAGTCATGGGAAAAAGATTGCAGACTTAAAAATAAGCGAAACAACAGAGGAAGAAGTTTCAACTATAATAATGAATAATTAAGGTAATTATAATAAAAAGATGAGGAGAAGATATGATTTCCCGGGAAAGAGTAAAACTTGCTATCAATCACAAGATCTACGAACAGTGCTCTTACAGGTCCGGACCTGTCCACGCTGACGATTTCATCACCTCAAAGACTGGCCTTAGCTTCGATAACTATGGCGACGCCCCCAGGAAATGATGCTATTATGTGAAAAACTATCCGGGCACAGACAAATGCTTAAGTTTGGGGTTCGCAAAGCAAAAGAAAAAGCTTTGGAAGAGGATATGCGAGAGTTCAAGGTAATCTCAGCTACACCAAAATTCTCTCCCCACACGAACACCTTTTTTAGAGTGCTTTTCTAAAGTTCGTATCTCTCTCGGAGCTTCTCCTCTATTTTCTTGGAAAGAAAGCGTGCCAGCTTGGTGTGGGTCGCCATTTTAAATATCAGGTAAAGAGCTACTATGAGAATGACAAACCTGAAAATCGCCCAGGGAGAGGTGATAGTGACAAAGGAGAAAATCAATCCAGCAATGACTGCCACCGTTCCGGCATTTCCGATTATCATGAGGAGAGAAATTATCCTACGCCTCATCGGGTGAATCATTACTGACTCTGCTTCTCTGGTGGTAAAGCCGGTACCAGTGAGAGCCGAGAGGGCCTGGAAGTCTGCTGTTGGCTGATCAAGGCCAGTGATTCCTAGGGCTACCGCAGCTACTTTTCTTATCATAACATTAATAAATACCACAACGATGATAAGGATAATCCCTCCCATTAGCTAAACCTCCTAAACTTATTTTTGAAATTTTTTCAAAACATATCCTTAAAGTTATTTCTCGCCTTACTTCTCTTTCATAACCACCAGGCATTTTCCTTACTTCTTCCTCGAACAAAAGCAGCTACAACGGTAACGACGATAACAAAAATGATAGTTACAGCGAATACATCGAGCATGGAGTCCTCTCAAAACGACCGTCAAATTTTTGGTAGTGCGATTATATCGGAAATTCGTTTGTTGTTAAGTTTGGAAAAAATATCCGATATGGGTTTATCTAAGCTTATTCGCTGGCAGATGTTAGGGGTTATAACTATGATATCTTCTGTTGTAAGAAAGATTTTTTGTGAGAGAGATTTTTTCGTCACCTATGACCACAGTGACTATTCATGAATCCCAACTAATGTACCTTCGGAAATCGAATCAAACAGTTCAATTATATCTTTATTCTTCATTCTTATGCAACCGTTGGATGCCGGTGTCCCAATTAAACCTTCTTCCGGCGAACCGTGAATGTAAATATGACGGTTATATGAATCAACACCCTCACCTTCGTTAACCCCTGGTACTATTCCTTTTAACCATAGTATGCGCGTAGTTATAACGTCTTCTTTAATATCTTTAGCATCCGTGTAGATTTCTGCAATTTCCCCTGTATTTTCACACAACTCAAATATGGTGCCAATCTTAGCGCCATCACCGATTTTTTCAGCGATAAAGTGGGTCTCCAAAGGGGTTTTCATGCTATTCTTTTCGTTGCCTACCCCATATTTAGAGGTGGAAACTGGGTACATCTTGATCAGTTTGGGATTTTCAAAAGAAACATTTTCAAAGAGAAAAAGTTCTTGTCTTGAAACATCAATTGTAATAATCAATTCATTAGCTCTGCTCTGAATCGGGCACCTTAACGTAAGAAGTAAAGACAACAAGATAATGAAAACTGCCCTATTTCTTGTAATATCTCTAAGAGTCATTGATAATTCTTAACTCTTGGGTCATATTTTGTCCAGATATTCTTACCATTTATCTAAGAATTCTCTGATGGTATCTTCTGGAGATAAATTAACCCAAATCTCAGCACTTGTCAATCTGTTTGGAGGGCTCTTATATATGACTTAACGCGTCGAGTTGCTAATCCTGCAAAATACGATAGAATTGAAGAGTTTATAAAAGAAGTGGAAAGGCTCTGAGGAAGAAAAGTGCAAATAGGGGGTTTGAGGGGAGGTCAATACCAGATTCTTTCTCAGAAAGAGGTGCAGAGCATTCATGATGCATCACTCCAGATATTGAAGCGAATAGGGGTAAAATCCCGGCGGCAAGAGGTCCTGCAAATATTCTCTCAAGGTGGGGCTGAGGTAGATTTCGAGCAAGGGCAGGTTAGAATTTCCTCCAGTTTGGTGGACGATGCCCTCAACAAAGCTCCTTCTAAAATTATCCTCTGTGGCAGAGATGAGAAAAACGACCTTGTTCTGGAGGACAGAAAGGTATACTTCGGCACGGGAGGAGCGGCGCTTAACGTGCTCGATCTGGAAACTGGTAAGTTGAGACGAGCACTCCTGCAGGATATTGCTAACATTGCCAGATTAGTAGATGCCCTGGATAATATCCACTTTTTCGTAAGACCAGTTGTGGCTCAGGATATTCCCAGGGAGTTTCTGGATGTCAACAAATACTATGCCGCCTTAACTAATACTTCAAAACACGTTATGGGCTCGGCCTATTCGGTGAAGAGTGCACTAAAAGTGATTGACCTGGCAGAAAAGGTTGTTGGCGGAAAAGAGGCGCTGCGGAGAAGACCTATCATCTCTTTTATTACCTCCTGGATGAAGAGTCCTCTGGCGTTGGATGATTTTACCACCTCTATATTAATAAGAATCGCTGAGGAGAGAATCCCCGTAGCTTTATCTTCTGCCCCTATGGCGGGATCTACCTCTCCGGTAACTTTGGCTGGCACCTTAGCCCTTGTGAATGCGGAGCAGCTCAGTGGAATAGTTTTGACCCAGTTAGTAAGCCCTGGTGCACCTGTACTTTATGGAGCTATCCCCTCTGTGGCTGATATGTCTAATATGTCGTTTCTATGCGGTGCGGTAGAATTGGGAATGCTAAACACGGCTGCAGCTCAATTGGCACAGTATTATGATATCCCCTTCTATGCTTGGGCTGGTCTTACCGAGTCTAAAATTCCGGATGTACAAGCAGGGTACGAGAAGGCGACAGGCGCTCTCCTGGTGGGCTTAGCTGGGGCAAATTATATCCATAACGCTGCTGGCATGCTAGATTCTACCACTACCGTTGCCTACGAGCAGTACGTAATAGACAACGAAATCATTGGTATGGTGATGAGAGCATTAAAGGGAATAGAGGTTAATGAGGAGACTCTGGCCCTGGAAGTGATAGACAGGGTAGGGCCGGGAGGAAATTTCCTGGCTGAATCACACACCGTAGCTCATATGAGGTCGGAGTTCTTCTTCCCCAAGCTTAGCGATAGGTCTAATAGAGAGAAGTGGCTGGCAGAAGGAGGAAAGGATGCCCGCCAGAGAGCCAGGGAAATCGCTATAAATATCCTGGCTACCCATAAGCCCTTAGCAATCCCTGGTGAGGTGGATAAAGAAATAAGGAGTCTAGTAAAAGGACTAAGGGAAGGATAAAGTGAATCCCGGCAAGGACGCGACACCTTTGACAAAAGGGTTAACTGTGCTAAATTCTTAAGTAAGGGGGGTTGGGGTCTTAAGAATATGCCAATGCTCGCTCGGACAAGATTGGGCCCTGGACTCCTCAATACCCCTGCGATTGATAAATAGAGGAGGTGATGTTTATGGAGCAAAGCACAGTGAAAGGCCACCATAATGAGCCTTAAACTCGAAAAGGAGGCAAGGAAAAGATGAAGAAGATTACGGTGTTATTTTTTGCTGTTGTGGTGCTCGGGGGGCTCTTTCTTATAGGAGCCATAAGTGAGACTGGTGCGGTGGACATCCAGCGCGGTGGAACCCTCTACGTGACTGGCCAGGAAATAGGGCGCATTGATCACCCTGCGCGCTACTCTTGGGTGGCGAATTCCAACTGGTCGCGTCAGGTAGCTGAGTATCTGACTTTCACCGATGAGAACAACATCACCCATCCCTGGCTGTTGGAGAAGTGGGATGCCAGCGAGGATCTCAAAACCTGGACACTCTATCTTCGTAAGGGGATCAAGTGGAACAACGGTGATGACTTCATCGCGGACGATGTCGTCTTCACCATGAAGGAGTGGCTTGATCCTGAGGTGGGCTCCTCCACCCTAGGTCTGATGGGGGGGTACCTTAGGCCGGAGAACATAGAGAAGGTGGACAGGTACACGGTCAGGCTCCAGCTAGATTCGCCGCAGATCGCCGTGCCGGAGCATCTGTACCACTACCCGAACCAGATCATGAACTACCGGACCTTCGAAGGCGACTTCATCAAGGCCCCGGTCGGCACCGGCCCATTCACGTTGGAGGAATTCTCCCCGGGTGAGCGGGTGGTGCTCAAGCGCCGTACGGACCCGTCTTACTGGAGGATGGGTGCTGATGGTAAACCCTTGCCCTACCTGGATGAGATAGTCTACATTGATATGGGTCATGAGATATCGGCCCACGTCGCGGCTTTCCAGGCTGGGACAGTTAACGTTATCACCGAGCCAGAGCTTGGTCATTTCCTGGCGCTGAGGGACGATCCAAACGCCAATGTGATCGGCACGCCCACCGCCATGGCCCAGGTCCTACGTATGCGAGTGGATAAGGAGCCCTGGGATGATAACCAGGTTCGCACAGCGCTTAAGTATTGCGTTGACCGCGAGAAGATCCTGAAGATGGCCTATTACGGTGAGGGCGTCGTGGGGGCGGATTACCATGTATGCCCAATCCATCCGGCATACTGTGAGGTGGAGCCACTTCCATTTGATCCGCAGAAGGCTAAAGAGATACTGGAGGAGGCCGGTTACACCACGCCTCTCAAGGTCGAGCTTTCGGTAGGAAGCGGCTGGGAGGATATCGTCTCTATGGCGGAGATCCTCAAGCAGGACGCCGCCCCAGCGTTTGACATTCAGTTAAGGACCATGCCCGTTAGCACCTACTGGGATCTGTGGACAGAGGTTGACCTTGGAATCACCCCTTGGACGCACCGTCCGTTGGGGACGATGGTTCTGGGCCTGGCCTACATCTGCGACGCAGAGGGGAACCCTGTGCCCTGGAACGAGACCCGCTGGTGTGACGACGAGTTCGCGGCACTGCTCAAGGAAGCCCAAGGGACCCTGGACGTGGAGGCACGCCGGGAGATCATGGGCAAACTGGAGAGGATACAAATAGAGCGTGGCTCCATCATTATCGCCTACTGGCGCAATGTGTGGTCCATCGCGAACATAAAGGTGCAGAACTTCAAGGGGCACCCGACTCAGTATGACGAGTGCTTCAGGGAGGTCTGGCTCAAGGAGTAAGTCGTCGGTGAGACTTTGAGTAGCTTTCCCATGCTCCAGGGGTGGGGCAGGTCGCGGTCGGTGTCTGGCCTGCCCCCACCCCTGGAGCGAGCTCTTGCGGGACTTATGGTAAATAGTAATTAGTCTAATCTCTTGTAACCCAAACTCGGCCGAGCTGAGGGTACACGTTAGAACTATGGCCAAATTTATCGTGCGACGACTGGTGCTTATGCTGTTGACGATGTTTCTCGTTACGATCATCGTCTTCATTATCATCGAGATCACACCTGGCAACGTGGCGCGAAAAATCCTGGGGGCATTCGCCACGCCCGAGCAGGAGGAATCCTTTCGGAGACAGTTAGGTCTGGACCAAGCCCTACATGTTCGATATCTCAATTTCCTGATAGGAAGCGATTGGCGAGCGGAGAGGCTTGTTGGCATGCCTCTGCGTCGGATAAAGAGGCCGGGGACCGAGTTCTATGAGTGGTGGGCGATAGACAAAGACGACACTCTAATTCGATGGAAACTGGAGGGCGAGGACCTCGTCGCTCAGCGGCTGCAGCCGGACGACACGGTAATTAAATCTATTGACAACAGTAGGTGGCAGACGGACGAAGCCGGTGTCAGCACCTTCTGGGGAATAGATATACACGACCGTGCTATCCTGTGGGAAAAGGGTAGCGGCCAGACTTACTGGATGCGTTCTAAAGCGGGTGGCTTTTGGGTCGAGAAGGCAAGCGGCGCCAAGAAGTACATCCCCTTACAAAAAGGAATAGTGCGCGGCGACCCCGGCATATCAGTGCAGACTGGCCGTCCCGTTGCTGAGACACTCTTTCGACGGCTCCAGAACTCGGCTATCCTCGCCGGTCTGGCATTCGTTATTGTCATGCCTCTAGCCCTCGTGCTGGGATTAATTGCGGGTCTCAATGAGGGAAAAGCGCTCGACCGCATCCTCTCCATCGGAGGTTTAGCGGGCACCTCCACTCCGTCCTTTGCGGCCGGCATATTCCTGATCCTGATACTTGCCACTTGGTTGAAATTGGTGCCTGGCGCGACCGTGTTCACTAGCGAAAGAGCAATTTTCGAAAAACCAGAAATGCTAGTCCTGCCTATCCTAACGCTCGCCCTAATAGAGCTGGGCTACGTGCTGCGCATCACGCGTGCCAGTATGGTGGAGGTGATGGGGGCAGCCTATATCCGCACGGCTTTCCTAAAGGGCCTGCCCTACTGGCGTATCGTCTTCAAGCACGCTCTGCGTAACGCCTTAATGGCCCCTATCACGGTCATTATGTTGCACGTCAATTGGCTGATGGGAGGGCTTGTAGTAGTGGAAGCGATCTTTGGCTTCCCGGGGTTGGGAAACTACCTATATAAGTCAGGGCTGTACAAGGATATCTTCGCCGTCGAAGCGGCGGCCGTGGTGATGGTTTTCCTGGCTGTGGGGACGCAATTGATAGCCGACATCATCTACACCTTCCTCAATCCTCGTATTCGGTACGCCTAAGCGTTGGTAAGCCGTAAGTTGGGAAGCTAAGAAAGAGTGATAAAGCTATGACAATAGGAGAACAAGCTGGCTCTCCGGGCATCGCGACGCGCCGGTCGCTTGGGCAACGCTTTCGAGATGCGCTTGCCCCCATTCTGGCATCCAAAGTAGCGCTCGTAGGATTGGGGCTTGTAAGCTTCTGGATTCTGATGGCGATCTTTGCGCCTCTCATGACGCCTTACGGTCCTCTGGAGCAGGACCCCGAGGCCATGAATCTGGGCCCCTCCGCGGAGCATCCACTGGGCACCGATCGCCTGGGGCGGGACCTTTGGGCTCGACTTATCTACGGCGCTCGAACTATCTTAGTCCTGGCCCCTTTGTCGGTGCTTTGCGCTCTAGCTGTCGGTACCACCCTAGGACTGGTAGGCGGCTACTTCGGTGGATGGATAGACGAGATTGTGATGCGTATTCTCGATGCAATAATGGCCTTTCCAGTTATCTTGCTTTACCTGATCATCATCGTTGCCCTGGGGCCTTCCGCTATAAACGTGGTAATCGCAATTACGATCGCTGGCGCACCAGGCATCGCCCGGCTAGTGCGCAGTTTGACCTTGGACATCCGTACGCGGGAGTACATCGCCGCGGCAGAGTTGAGAGGCGAAAACCCTTTCTACGTAGTGTTTGTGGAAATCCTACCCAATGCCCGCGGTCCCATCATCGTGGATGCCATGCTGCGAATAGGTTATGCCGTTTTTGCCATCGGCACGCTGGGCTTCCTGGGCCTTGGTCTGCCACCCCCTGCACCTGACTGGGGCAGCATGGTCGCTCAAGGACGCCACTATATCTGGATCAATCCCTGGGCCGTCTTGTGGCCGTCGCTGGCCATCTCGTCCCTGGTGATTGGGCTTAACCTCTTCGCCGATGGCCTGCGCGAGGAAACAATGCGCTATCAGTGAACAGGTAGGAAGAGTAGAGTATGGAGAACATAAAGACACCCGTCTTGAGAGTCGAAAACCTGGCCATCTCATATAAGATGCGTAAGGGCGAGGTGCCGGCGGTGCGTGATGTCTCCTTTGAGATCTATCGAGGAGAGGCTCTTGGCCTGGTGGGCGAATCGGGCTGTGGCAAGAGCACGGTTGCCTTTGGGGTTGTCAACTTCCTAGACCGTAATGGCAGGATCCTTAATGGCAGCATCCTCTTCCAGGGGCGAGAGCTGCGGGGGCGGAGCGAGGAGGAGCTACGCCGTCTGCGCGGCAACCAAATCTCCATGGTGTATCAGGATCCCTTAGCTGCCCTCAACCCATGCTTGCGCATCGGGGAGCAACTGAGCGAGGTATTGATCGTTCACCGTGGCCTCAGTAAGGAAGAGGCCTATGAAAAATGTATCGAGATGCTGAAAGGGGTGTACATGCCCGACCCAGAGGCGATGATGCTCCGCTACCCTCATCAGCTCTCCGGCGGCCAGCAGCAGCGGGTGGTCATCGCCATAGCCCTGCTTAATAACCCAGCCCTCTTGATCATGGACGAACCGACCACCGCCTTGGACGTGACCGTGGAGGCAGGCGTGTTGGACCTGATCGCCGAGCTGCGGCGCGAATTCGACACGACTATCCTGTACATCAGCCACAACCTGGGCGTCATCGCCTATGTCTCCGACAAGGTGGGCGTGATGTACACCGGCGAGATAGTGGAGCAAGCCTCAGTTGAGGATATCTTCTTGAAACCCATGCACCCATACACTCAGGCACTCATGCGTTGCGTGCCCAAGCTGGGTGAAAGCAAGGAATCAAGCTATCTCCCTCCTATCCCAGGGCGGGTCCCTTCGCCAACGAACTTACCGCCCGGCTGCATTTTCGCGCCTCGCTGCGACCACGCTCGTGAGTCCTGTCGGCAGAAGCACCCGGAATTGCGCGAAGTAGTGCCTGGTCACTTCATCTGTTGCCATTTCGCCGAGGAGATAGCCGAGGCAGAATGGCAGCCGCCAGAGGGTCTGGTCCCCGAGCTGACGACGCGGGGCAGGCGAGAAAATGCTAGTGAACCGATACTGCAGGCTGAGCATGTCAAAACCTATTATAAGCAGAGAGGGAAGTCATTAATCAGCCTGTTTGGTCTGGGCAAGAAGCAATACGTCAAGGCGGTAGACGATGTTAGCTTCGAGTTGCCCAAGGGATGTACGTTGGGAATCGTCGGCGAATCGGGTTGTGGCAAGAGCACATTGGGCAAGACCATCGTCGGCTTGGAATCGCCTATCAGTGGCAAGCTGGAATTCTTAGGCTTCGATATCCTAGCTCCTGTAGTGAAGCGCGACAAGAGGCTCATTAAGGAGCTTCAAATGGTCTTCCAGAACCCCGACTCTACCCTGAACCCTTCCTTCAGTGTGGGATACCAGATCGGACGGCCGCTGCGCCGCTTCAGGAAAGTCTCACGCAACCAGGAAAGGAAAGAGGTGATCCGCCTGTTAAACGCTGTCAGGCTGGATGCGAGCTATTACAATCGCCTGCCACGTCAGCTCAGTGGAGGCGAGAAGCAGCGGGTGGCCTTAGCCAGGGCTATTGCTGCCCATCCCAAGCTAGTGATATGCGATGAGCCGACGTCCTCCCTGGATGTTTCGGTGCAGGCTGCTATCCTGAATCTGCTGCTGGACCTCCAGAAAGAATACGACATCGCGATGATCTTCATCTCTCACGATCTCAGCGTGATTCGTTTTTTCTCCGATCACGTGGCTGTTATGTATCTGGGGAAAGTGTGCGAGATTGGCCCTGCCGAGGCCATCTACTCACCACCTTATCACCCGTATACGGAGGCTTTGCTCTCGGCTGTGCCCATACCCGACCCCTCCGCAGAGCAGAAACGCATCCGCCTCGGCGGGATGGTTCCCAGTGCCCTCAATCCTCCTAGTGGGTGCTATTTCCACACTCGCTGTCCTCGTAAGCTCGGCGACATATGCGAAGAGCAGGACCCTCCTAGGCAAATTGCAGGGAAGGAACATTACATTTACTGCCATATCCCGCTGAAGGAGCTATGCAAGATGGAAGCGGTCGTGACTCTCGCTAAGGACACGAAAGGGAACAGTTAACGCTAGTCAAAGACTGTATGGTAAAACACACCTGCACATTCACGAACGCTGCTCCTCCCTGAGAGGGCAGCCAGGCAGATCGAGGCCATCTTGCAAGAGGCCAAGGAGATCGATCGGGAGATCAGGGAAAGATTTGAGATACTTTTAGAGAGAAGTGATCACATATAAGATGGCATCAACGATAGGAAATCAGGGAGATCCCCCTGGCCCACCCAATCTCACTAACAATCCCCGCGAGGATGTAATAGCAACCAATAAAAGACCTTTGTTATCGTTTTTTAACAGCACCGGAGGAATAGGCGATCGAACATATACAATTCAAATTGATAAGGTTCCTACTTTCGACAGTAGCTATCTCATCGAGTATACGGATATCCTGGAAACACCTTATGTAACCAGCAAACTCGTCGAAGAAGGAGATGAATTAGACGATAATACTCAGTATTATTGGAGAGCAAGAGCTATAGACACCTTGGGTCAGAAAAGCCTTTGGGCTATGTCAAGGTTTTTCCTAGATACGTTTTCTGATGACACGTTCCTAAGATTAATTAGAACATCTATTATTAGGGTAGAAACATCTAGTGGATATAATATAAGTAACATAATAGATGTTGGTGATGCAGCTGCAGGAACTTATTGGGAGGGATATCCCAATCAACTAGCCTATTGGGTAAAATTTGACCTGGGAGGGTCTAAGGAAGTTTCCCGCATTTGGCAGCTTGGTGATAGATCAAGATTGGAAGGACGACTAAAAGACTATTTATGGCAACATAGCAACGATGCTGTCAATTGGAAAGATATTCCCGAAACAAGAACCAGGGAATCCGACGCTTTTAGGAGCATAATTAAGTTCGATGTGCCCATTACTGGCCGTTATTTCAGACTTTATATAAAGGGTTGGCATGGCCCTGTACCCCGGATACATGAGATAACCCTTTATTCACCTGGAGCACCAACTCCACCCCAGGTCCCTGCCACTGACTATGTCTTAATTGTGGGCAATAGGCATGATGGTGGAGAAGATGGGAATATTCGTCGAGCGGTCGAAAACTCAACATTTAACGTTGAAACTGTAACAGTACCTTATTATGAGGTATCATTGGACATGGTCAACCATTTAGAACCTAAACCTGTTGCCATCATACTGAGCGGGTTTGGCCGTTGGTATGAGAACTTGCCGATGTTCGAGTTTAATGGAGAGTATGAGCTAATACGGGAGTCCAAGATCCCCATTCTTGGTATATGTGGCGGCCATCAGTTCATAGTTATGGCTTATGGGTATACCTATGCAAGAGATATGGGATACGGGGTTTACACTTGCAAGGAGGAGAACCTTAAGGGGATTACTCCTATAAGCATTATAAAAGAGGACCCTATCTTTGAGGGTATACCTAACCCTTTTTATGCACCCGGTTCCCATGGTTGGGAAGTAGTGGTCCTTCCAGATGATGTTGAAGTATTAGCAGTCTCCGATTGTATTGAGGTTATAAAGAGCACGCGGAAGATTATGTATGGTGAGCAATTTCATGCTGAAATCGATCTCCCTTTTAATGAGGCCAGCGCATTTCTGTTGAACTTCTTGCGAATGGCAAGGTAATTGAGAAACTGAATTCTCGGCCACGGAAGATATACAATTTGTCCCTTATAACTATTATATAGCATAAAAGTTAAATGGACGTAAGGGGAAAAGTACCAGTAAAATTTTTTTCTTGTCGGAAAGAAAAGCATCAGCCCTCAGGAGTTGAATTACTGATTAAATAAGGGAGAAAAGAAGAGTGCAGGTAAGGGAGGTAGTAGGAGGGAAGTACCGGGTGCTTTCTCAAAAAGATGTTGAAAGAATCCATAACGCCTCATTGAAGATCTTGGAAAAGACTGGAATAGAGGTAGATAGTAGGACGGCACTCCAGATTTTCAAAGAAAAAGGAGCCAGGGTAAACTCCAGTAAAAGAAGGGTTAAAATCCCCAGGGTAATGGTGGAGAATGCCATAGACAAAGCTCCTTCTAAGGTAGTCCTCTGCGGTAGAGAAGAAAAGCATGATCTTATCTTAGGGAATAAAAGGGTCTATATGGGAACCGGAGGAACAGCTCTTAGTATTTTAGATCCCAAGACTGGTGAAAAGAAAGCTTCCACTTTGGAGGATGTAGAGAAAATTGCTCGTCTGGTGGATGCTTTGGAAAACATTGACTTTTATGTACTCCCCGTCTATCCTAATGATCTACCCAGAGAAAAGGTGGATGTTAATAGATTTTATGCTGGACTGAGCAATACTACCAAACACGTGATGGGGGGTCCTTACACGCTACCAGGGGTTTTGAATGTTATTAAAATGACTGAAGAGATCGCTGGTGGGAAGGAGATTTTACGCAAAAGACCCATTATCTCCTTTATAATTCTGATAATCAGTCCTTTAAAAATAGATGACACCTATGGAGAAATGCTTATAGAAATAGCCAAAAGGAAAATACCTCTTGCCATTCCTACCGAGCCGCAATGCGGTACCACCGCGCCGGCAACTCTAGCCGGTAATCTGGTACTCTTTGGAGCAGAGACTTTGGCTGGGGTGACTCTAGCTCAGATGGTTAACCCGGGAACACCCGTTCTTTGTGGCTATGTAGGAACTATAGCAGATATGCGTACTATGGCTTATACTTCAGGAGCTGTGGAGATGGGACTTTTGAATGCTGCTGCTGCCCAACTCGCCCAGTACTGGCAGCTTCCTTTTTATGCTACAGGAGGGATGTCTGATTCCAAGATTCCCGACGTTCAATCAGGATATGAGAGAGCATTAAACCTGCTGCTGGTGGCATTGGCAGGAGCTGACTTTATTCATGATGCAGCCGGTCTAATAGAGTTTGCCCTTACTGCTAGTTACGAGCAGTACGTAATAGACAACGAAATCATTGGTATGGTGATGAGAGCATTAAAGGGAATAGAGGTTAATGAGGAGACTCTGGCCCTGGAAGTGATAGACAGGGTAGGGCCGGGAGGAAATTTCTTGGCCGAACCACACACCGTAGCTCATATGAGATCAGAGTTCTTCTTCCCCAAAGTCAGCGATAGATCCAGGAGAGAAAAGTGGTTGGCGGAAGGAGGAAAAGATGGGAGTCAAAGAGCCAGGGAGATAGCCATAAATATCCTGGCCACTCAAAAGCCGTTAGCAATCTCTTCCGATATCCAAGCTAAAATAAAGTCAGGTGTTAAGGGAATGATTCACTGATTTTTGCCAATATCAGAGCAAAAAACGAATTTCTTGTCCTTCTTTCATGAATACTCACGCCACTACGATAGGGTAGGGGACCCCTCGCAAAAAAATGAGTGTCCGATAATTAGACAATATCTCCAAAAAATGCTATAATACGTATATCTTAGGTGATCCAGTCTATAATAGATGAAATGGAAATGAATTAAGGGAAATCTTTTTCAGCAGTTTGTACCTACTTCTAGGAAAGCGGACCTAAGTATGCCATAAAATTCCGGAGGTGGAGATGAAAAATCGAGATGATGAGAAGCTGGATTTAAGGATCTTTCTTACCACAGATAGTTATGAGCGGTCTACAAAGAACAGAAAAATTGAAAGTAGATGGTAATTATGGGGGTTTAAGGAAGAAATGAACTACAATGAGAAATTTTTGGTAAGAAGACGGAGGGGGAAAATTTTTTGGTAGAAAAATGGAAGTAAGGAAAACAA
>Ga0307438_1001633_pt1 | contig 13986 bp, 10 predicted proteins | sample SalMarWE160110MG_FD_202144 | JGI IMG/M metagenome (GOLD analysis project Ga0307438, IMG submission 202144) | Salt marsh sediment microbial communities from the Plum Island Ecosystem LTER, Massachusetts, United States - WE1603-110 | ecosystem: Environmental > Aquatic > Marine > Intertidal zone >... | reverse complement strand
TAGGTTTTAGTTAAAAAAAAGAAAAATATCCGTAATATTTGTGCCATTTGTTGTTAATTTTAATAGTTTTAGTTAGTATTTTTTTTGACTAACGACTCTGGACTAATGACCGACGACTGATGTTTGCAAAACATCCATTGACAAGTTACTCTATTCATCTAAATTGTTGATATGAAAGTATCTTTTGACACATTAGGTTGTAAAATTAATCAATTTTATACCAATTGTTTGAAACAAAAAAATATTAAAGAAGGTAATGAGGTAGTCTCAATTGATGAGAAACCCGATATTGCTTATATAAACACCTGCGCGGTTACCGCGAGAGCAGGTTCTGAAAGCAGAAAACTGTATAGAAAGGCAAAAAGAAATGCTAAAGAAGTAAGAATTTTCGGCTGCCAGGCTAAACTTTTTTCTCATGAATTCGAAGAAGAATATTACATAGAAGAAAATAGACTAGTTGATAAAGAATATACCCCTATAAGCAGCAGATCCCGCCCCTATCTTCCTATCCAGTTCGGATGCAACAACTTCTGTACTTACTGTATAGTACCTTACGCAAGAGGAAAAAGTTACTCCCTGTCAGAAAATAAAATTATTGAAAATATCGAAAAACTAATCGATAATGGGTACAGGGAAGTAGTTCTAAGCGGTATTCATATCGGAAATTATCGTTACAAAAATAAAGGCTTAAAGGGGCTTCTTAATGAACTTCTGAGTTGTAATATCAGAATTCGTCTAACTTCGCTTAAGCCGGACTATTTAGATTACGAATTCATCAAACTATTTGAAAACGAAAATCTCATGCCCCATATACATATTTCCCAGCAATCGGGAAGTAATAAAATACTGAAAAAGATGCAAAGAAAATACACAAGAGAGACAACACTTCTGGTTTCTAAAAAATTAAGAAAAATAAGAGAAGATATTCGCATAGCTGGAGACTTTATCGTAGGATTCCCCGGAGAAACCGAAGAAGATTTCAAAGACACTGAGAATCTTATAAAAGAAGCAAACTTTAGTCATCTTCACATTTTCAGGTATTCCGAGAGACCTTACACTCTGGCAAACCTTTACCCCGATGAGGTTCAGGACTCAATAAGAAAAGAAAGAGCCTACAGATTAAAAAATCTAGGTAAATCGCAAAGAGCAAAATTCATTGAAAAAAATATTGGTAAAACTTTTGACGTAATAATAGAAGCAAAAAGTAATTTAGGTAAAAAATGGTTAACCGGAATCACCCCAAATTACATAAAAGTACACTTTCCTGAAAACGGCAAGAAAAAAGGTATAGTCCCCATAAAAATCGTAAAATTCGAAAAAGGTCTGGTTTACGGTGAAACAAAAAAATAGATTCTATATTCGCACATATGGGTGTCAGATGAACAAATACGACTCCGAAATGATTAAAACCCTACTATTGAAGGAAAACTTCAAAGAAGTGTCTAGCGCAGAGGAGGCAAACTACGTATTTTTTAACACCTGCGCTGTAAGAGAAAACGCGGAGAAAAGAATTCTCGGAAGATTGGATTCATTAAAAGGATTAAAAAAAGAAAATCCCGATATTTCGGTATCTGTTCTTGGTTGTGTAGCCAAACATAATAAAGAACTTATTAATCACCCTGTTGTTGATTTTATCGCTCCTCCTGACTCCTACAGAAACCTTATAGAAGCTATCAAGGCAAAAAACACCGGGGTTTTGCCTGAAAAACCTTCTGAAAAATACTCGGATATTTTTACGCAGGCGAGCGAGACAAACGCATATCTTTCGATTACAAGGGGATGCAACTATTTCTGTTCTTATTGTATTGTTCCTTATTTACGTAATCGCCTCCGATCTCGACCTGTTGAAGATATCTTAAAGGAAGCGGAGAAACTCGTAAACGAAGGAGCCAATGAAATAACTCTTCTGGGGCAAAATATTAATGATTATTCGTATAAAGGTGTGAATTTTCCTAATATTTTAAAAAAGGTTAGTAAAATCAAAGGGTTAAAACTCCTGAGCTTTTTGACTTCTCATCCCGCTGATTTACCAGATAACTTATTTCCTGTTATGGCTGAATCCCCAATTATAGCTAAATATCTCCATCTGCCAATACAGTCCGGCTCGGATAAAATACTCTCGAAAATGATACGCAGATATACTAAGAACTACTACATAAATCTAATAAAAAAAGCGCGCTCGCTAATGCCCGACTTAACACTTACCACAGATATAATAGTCGGTTTTCCGGGTGAAACAGAAGAAGACTTCAAACAAACTTTAAAAGTAGTTAAAACGATTCGCTTCGACCAGGCTTATATGTTCGCTTATTCCCAAAGAGAAGGCACCCTTGCCTCTCTTTTTACAAATCAAATAGAAAATTCAGTAAAGAAACGACGTTTACAGCTTTTAATATCGACTCAAAACAAAATTACGGGAGAAAAAGCAAAGGAATTATTGGGAAAAGAATTTTCCGTTTTAACGATTAAAAACGGAAGAAAAGGTCAAAAGGTAGGCAAGACTAAAAATGGAAAGATAATTGCTCTTCCCGGGGTTGCCAAAATCGGATTTGAATATATCATCAAGATATATAAAATTAATGGTTGGGTGCCTGTAGGGAGAATTAAAAAGGAGGCATATAAATGACTTTAATAATATCGGTAATTTTAGGTATACTGCTTATTTTTGGAATTATAATTGGTAGTCAAAATGGAAACACCTTTGTTAATTTCTACGTTTTGAAATGGAAATTCGAAGATATCCCTTTAACTTTATTAGTAATTGAATCTATCCTTATCGGATTTATTCTTACAATAATTATATCGGGAGTAAACACTATAAAAATGAAATTGCAAATGAGAGAAATAACAAAGGAAAATACAAATTTACAAAAACAAATAAAAGCGTTAAAGAATTTACCTTTCGAAGAGGAAGAGGAAGAAGAAGAATCCGAAGAAATACTACTGGCAGATGAGGATGAAGAAAAAGAGGAGGAAAATACCGGATGAATCTGTTAGTATATCTTGTTCTTTTCTTTGCACTTGTCTGGTTAGGATTATCGATATTCTCCAGGATGTCGGAAAAAATTAAATGTCACAAACAGCATACTTCCTATCTGAAAGGGCTCGAAGCGATGATAGAAGGAAAAAAAGACAAAGCTATAAAATTATTTCGAGAGGTACTGGAAAAAGACCCTTCAGATACTGAAAGCTATCTTTATACCGGAAACCTGTTGAGAGAAAAGGGTGAAATAACAAAAGCAATAAAGATTCATAAGAATCTTCTCGTTAATCCTCTGCTTGACAAAGAGCAAAAAACCAAGCTAAAAGAATCTCTGGCTGAAGATTATTTAAAAAATGAAGACTGGGCAAAAGCCCTCCCTATACTCGAAACCCTCTATCACAAGAATACCAAAAATGTAATATTATCAAACAAATTGATGAATATCTATGAAAAATTGAAAAAATGGGATAAAGCATTCAATGTTGCAAAAAAAACATTTGACGCAAAGAAGCTCGCTCATTATGCGACTTATCTTGCCTCAGAAGTTTTAAAAAAGGATATTAAAAAAGCAAACAAATTTATTTCAGTCGGAGAAAAAGGAAAAATATCATACGCGTATTATTTACACGGAGAATTTCTGATTTCAAAAGGAGATGAGAGCGGAGGACTTGAATATATAAAGAAAAGTATATCTATCGATCCGGACAAAGCATTCTTATATCTTCCTCTGCTGGAAGAATATATGTTTGAAGAGGGACAATTCGGGATTCTTGAACCATATTTAAAAAGCAAACTTGAAGAAAATCCTGATAATATATATATACTAGCGTCTTACATTTCAATATTGAAAAAAAGAGGTCAATTAGAAAATGCAACAGAAATTTTTGAAGAATCTTTAAAAAACTTTGATTTGAATGATTACGACATCCTTCTATCAATAGCTATTATCTCTAATGAAATAGACGGCAAAATGGTTTCCGGTTATCTTACAAAAATCAAAACAATGATGGATAGAAAGAAATTATTTAGATGTTCCAAGTGTAATAACGAAACCGAAGAATTTAGCTGGAAGTGTAATAGTTGCGGTTCTTTTGGAACTATCAATCATATAAGATATTAAATACACAGCTCATGATATTATCTATTTTATTTATACTCATAAATGTTGAGTCCCCGATTAAAGAAAAATATCATAAGGCTCTAAAAATGAAAAATCCTCTCGAAGCAGTTGAGTACTACAGGCAAGTAGTAAAAGAAGCGCCGAATACACCTTACGCAGATTCCTCTCTTTTCAGAATAGGAATGCTTTATTACCTTTTGGGAGATTTCAATAAAACAATTGGCCATTTTGAACTGATATACAAAAGAGGCACAAAATCTGAACTTTATTCAAAGACATGTTACTGGTTAAAATTTTGCTACGAAAACGTGGGAGACTCAGCCAAAGCAAAAGAAATAAAAAGAAAGAACAAAAATCTATTCCCTCAAGTTAGCGAACAAAAACCCACGTCAGAAGAAAAGAATATAGACACAAAAAAAGAAGAAAAGAATATAGACACAAAAAAAACGGTCCAGCAAGTTGACGAGAAAAAAGAAGAGGGCTTCTACTCTGTTCAACTTGGAGCATACGAAGATGAAAAATGGCTGGAATATTTTTTGGGAAAACTCAAAGAAAATAATGTCGAATATTTTTTAAAAAAAGCAGATAGATATACAAAAATTTTTTCCGGAAAATTCGATAAAAGAGTCGACGCGGAAAATTACTTAGAGGAAATAAAAAATAAGGGTTTCCACGGTTTCGTAACTTTTGACTCCAATCCTTAAACAGTATCTCAAAATAAAAAACAAATATCAAGATTCAGTTCTACTATTTCATATAGGCGATTTTTACGAAACTTTTTATGAGGATGCGAAAACCGCATCCGAGGTACTTGATATTACTTTAACTTCCAAACCTATGGGTAAAGGTGTTAGAGTCCCACTTGCGGGTATACCCATTAAAGCTGCTGATTCTTATATCGAAAAACTTGTGCGTTTTGGAAAAAAAGTAGCGATTTGCGAACAAATTGAAGATTCAAAAGCATCCAAAGGTCTTGTAGAAAGAGAGGTTGTCGAAGTTATAACATCGGGAACTGTGATGAGACCTTCTCTGTTAAAAGAAACGGATAATAATTACCTTGCAGCAGTTATAAAGGATGAAAACATTTATGGTTTCGCTTTTTCCGACATCTCCACGGGAGAATTTCAATCCGGTGAAATAAAAAATTTAATTGATGAATTAAGTCGTCTGTCTCCCAAAGAATTAATAATTCCTGAGGGACTTCAGATAGAATTACCGGACTCGATTCCTGTCACAAGAATCGAACCTTATAGATTTGAGAGAGATTTTGCTTTAGAGCTTATCAAAGATCATTTCGGTATTTTAAAGATAGATGCTTTTGGGATTAGCGAAAAATCTCCGGCAGTCTGTTCAGCTGGAGCTCTGCTTTCTTACATAACCGAAAATCAAAAAACAACACTAAAGCACATAAAAAAGATTTCTCATTTTAATCCCAAGGACGGTATGTCCTTAGATGGTGCAACAATAAAAAATCTTGAATTAATCACAAAAATTAATGGAAGCCAAAAAGGAGCTCTTTTAGATACGATAAATAAAACCCTAACTTCTATGGGAAGCCGCCTTCTTAAAAAATGGTTATTGTTTCCCTCTACTAACAAGATCAAAATAGAAGAAAGATTTGACGGAATAGAGGAATTAATTTTTAAAAGAAAAATTTTAAGAGAGATCCGAGAGAAACTCAAAGAAATTTATGATATCCAACGCATTACCGGTCGTATATCTACGTCAAGAGCGACCCCAAGAGATTTAATTTCTTTAAAAATCTCACTTTCCCTTGCAGATGAACTAAAGAAAATTATATCTTCTCTAAATTCACCCATTTTCAAAAAACAAGCAGAACGGATAAAAGATTTAAGAAAAATAATAAATTTAATAGATAATTCAATCATTGAAGATCCTCCCGCAAGAATAAGCGATTCTGGAATTTTTAAAAAAGGGTACAGTGCCGAACTTGATGAAATAAGAGAAATTGCTTCAGAAGGTAAAAATTGGGTTCTCAAATACGAAAAGAAGCAGAGAAAAGAAACAGGTATCGATAAACTTAAAGTCGGCTATAACTCGGTTTTCGGATACTATATAGAAATTACTAAAGCAAAGCTCAAAGGAGTTCCGGACAATTACATAAAAAAACAAACTCTTACTAATTCTGAACGATTCATAACCGAGGAATTAAAAGATTTCGAATCAAAAATATTAAGGGCAGAGGAAAGACAAAGTGAAATCGAAAAGGAACTTTTCGAAGCCTTAATAAGAAAATTGCAGGACCATATTATTGAATTCGAAGAAACAGCCTCTGGTGTATCCGTAATCGATATAATCGCCAATTTTACTGAACTTAGCTTAACTCATGATTACTCCCGTCCTAAAATATCAAACAGCAAGGGTATTAAAATTTCGGAAGGACGGCACCCGGTGGTAGAAAGAATCTTAAATGAAGGCGAATTTATTCCCAATAATATCGATCTAAACGAAAAAGAAAGTATAATAATTTTAACTGGACCTAATATGGCTGGCAAATCGACTTATTTACGCCAAATAGCTTTAATAACTATAATGGCTCAAATGGGTTCCTATGTACCCGCAAAAAACGTGGAAATAGGAATAATAGACAGCATTTTCACTCGTATCGGAGCATCTGATGATTTAGCTCGAGGTGTTTCAACCTTTCTCGCAGAAATGAACGAAACCGCAAATATATTGAACAACGTCACGAGTAAAAGCCTCGTACTCTTAGACGAGGTCGGAAGAGGAACCAGCACTTATGACGGACTTTCTATTGCATGGTCAGTAATTGAGTATCTTAATTCAATACCCGAAAAACCAATGGTTCTCTTTGCAACTCACTATCATGAACTAACCGAATTAGAAGAATATTATAAAACAGTCGTAAATTATAACGTTTCCGTAAAGGAAACCGAAGACGAAGTTATCTTTTTAAGAAACGTAAAAAGAGGATCTTCGGATCGCAGTTATGGAATTGAAGTTGCGAGACTTGCAGGTTTACCGGATAACGTAATTACGAGAGCGAAGGATTTACTTGCAGACTTGAGAGACGATGATCGGGTTACCAGAAAACATCCTCCTAAAACAAGACAAAACTCACTATTCCAGGCAGAGAACACCTTATTAAATAAAATTAAAACTCTAAATCCCGATAATATGACACCCAAAGAAGCACATAATTTCCTCTATGATCTAAAAAAAGAAGCTAAAAACCAATAAAGAAAACAAATTTAAATTCAAGAAAACATACAAAATTTAAGTTCTTTCTTCGCCATGGCTCAAAAATTCAATGAATATCTCCTCTTCTTCTATAGAAAACTCAGCGTCCATTCTACCAAGTATTTTTCTTACAGCGAAAAACGGAAGCCGTTCAATTTCATCGGAAAGTTCCTTAAAATCGCTGATTGACAATTTGGCGAGAGAGGGAGAAACAAAACTTACAACACAACCTTCCTCGGTAGGCTTAATAGACAATTCGTAATTTTCTTCCGAAAATTCAATCAAAAAATCAAAAACAAACTTGAGTTTTTCTTTATCCAGATTAATAACACAGGAAACCCCTGTTTCTACATTATAATTATTCCCTATAAATTTTCCCAAATCAGTCTCTTCCAAATTCAGATTTCTGAGTTTTAAATAAGGCTCATAAAGTGCTTGCAACTCATGAACTTCTTCATCTAAATCACCAAGAACATCATCTTCAATTAGTCCACGCAACGCAACAATAAATTGCTGAACACCTCTTAATTTATGATCAATTGTCGAAAGTAATTCTACTATAACGATTTTATGAAATTTTTGCATTTCTCTGTATTCCATCTTTTAAACCATTATAAGAAAAAATACTTATATGTCAATAGTAAAATTAGGGAAAAACCTAATATCAATTAATTAATTTATTTCTTTTCTAAGAGTTTTTGTTTCAGTGAAAAGTTTTGTTATTCTTTTCTTATAATTTTCATCTAATTTTTTATTTCTTCTTTCCATGACTTTGGCTGCAGTTTCGATAGCTTTGTCCAGTTTATACTCTTCTAAATTTTCTCCCCCCCAAATAAAAGGAGGTACATATTTTGGAGGATAATTCTTACCAAACAAATTACAAAAAGGTTCAACAATAGTTCCGGTGTTAAAAGTAGTATTTATGGCAGCCTTCGTGTGATCTCCAATTATTGATCCAAGAAATTGCATGCCGGTTTCATAGCGATTTCCTTCTAAGGTTACTCTCACTTTGCTGTAATTATTTTTCAAATCCGAGTTAGTTGTTCCCGCTCCCAAATTCACCCATTCGCCAATGAAAGAATGCCCGAGAAAACCTAAATGCTGCTTATTTGAGTATCCTTGAAAAATAGTTTCTTCAATTTCACCCGAAATTTTTGCAACATCACCAATCGCCACAATATCCAAAAGGCTGAATGGTTTTACTTTTGATTTCTTACCTATATAAGCGGGACCTACAATACAAGAATAATTCTCTATAACCGTACCATCGTCAATCCAGATAGGAGCATCTTCTGCCTCCAAAACAACGCCCGCTCCTAATTTCACTCCTTCGCCAACATAAACATTATTTTTATTTTCTATATGGACATTATCTGGAACCGGGCTCATAATTTGACCCAATGAAGAATCACCGCTTAAATCCGAGTTCAAACTTTCCGGCAGACTTGCAATAACGTCCCATATAAAATTATATATCGGGATCTCCTTGGTAACCACATTAAACCCATCGAAATTCTTACCCTCAATGATCTTACCACCTCTGTAACTTAGAATATCCCCATCCTTATTAACAACACAGGTATTTGCTTCTAAATCCGTAAGCAAACTAAAATCTTTTAATCTCGCATTCAAGAAAAGCATATCATTTTCTACTTCAAATTCATCGCCATAAAGCTCTCTCGTAGAATACGTTAAATTTTTGGATTTAAATTGCAAGGATGCTCTTTCCCTTTGTGTCCATCTACCGGTTCTGACCTCAGCGATTGTACGCAACCTGGAAATAGGATAGAAATTGCTTACTTTTTCGTCCTCAAATAAAATAATCTTCATGATTACATTTTAAGAAACTTAAGTAATAAGTCAAGGGTTATCTTAAGGCGAGAAATCGGCAGTTACGCCTATTCTTCCGGTATAATACATTTCTCCTTCACTAAGTTTATGAATGTTTGCATTTGTTACAAGGTGAATCATTTCTGTTAGATCTATGGTTACAGAGGCTGTGAAATCATAAAAAAACCCAGGAGGATAAAGATCATTCATTCTGTAAGAATTAACACTACCATCAGGATAATAATTGTAGCCAAAGGTTAAGTGAAGTAAACCGCTTTTTCGACCTCCAAAAAGTCTGTACCCCAGACCTAAAATTGAAGATATAAGTGTATCTTCTCCGGTGGTTAAGATTTCTTCAAGTTTTATTTCGATCCCGCTTTCATTCCAAAAACTAAGGAAACCACCAAATTTATCATCTTCTGTGCTCCATTCGCGTGTAAGCCCAAGTTCCTTATACCCTTTAGCACTATTTTCCCAGCCAATATTAACCTTTGCGTAATTACGGTCTGTTACTCCCCAAAACACCTCTCCGCTAGTGTATTTAAAATTAGTTTTGCAAAAGACTCTATTTTTACTATTTTTAGGGAATTTAAGGCTTAACAAACCATCGTTTTTAGACATTAATGCAGGACTATAAATCGAATTAACGGATCCGTTCATTAAAATCATGCCCTCCGACCGGACCGAAATATTCGCCGAATATTCTCTAGAATACCTTTCTTCACCTGTGTATACAATTCTCTCTATATAATCCCCATACGGATTCACATAATAAACATTAGAAGTCGAATCAAACGAGTAATCACCTTCACCGGGGCTTACTTCCTGATAGTACCTTTCCCAGACACTTGCTCTTTTCTCGGAAACATCAAATTTACTTCTTAAATAAAAAGAATTTATGTTTAAATTCATATTAAAACATCCGTTAGAAATCCTTTTAGTTTGTCCTGAAACCAAATTTTCTCTGTAAATGTGTGATGCAATAAAGGATAGATTTTTATATTTCAGCCTTGTTTTTCCTACATACACTTTAGCAGTATCGCCAAAACTACCACCTTCCAATCCATATAAAAGATCTAAATACGAGCTACCTGCGAAAAATTCTTTTCTGTAATCTTCATTTCTTTTTAAATCTCTATAAGAAATCTCGTAGTTTGAAAATCGTAATCCACCTTTTAAATCCAATCTTTTTTCTCTGATATTCTCCCAATAAAAAAACAAAGGAGAAATTTTGAAATTTATTCTATCCTTAAGAAGAGTATCAGCTTTTCCGTAAGTATAAGAACACTCAATTCTTGAATTTGGTAAAAATTTCACTCCACTTTCTAAAAAATCAGAAGGGAAATTTACAATTTCCCAGCTTTTCAATAAATCTTTATCTCCCTCCCATTCCCTAACAACAAAATCCGGGCTCTTCCTGGAATAATTAAATGACAAACTTAAAAAATCGTATGGATCAAATTGGGACTTAATACTCGCATTTAAGCCATCCTTTTTCTCACCCCCAACAGGAGTTCTTATTCTCCTCGCTTTTAATTTTCCGGATACATCGAATTTTTTCAAATTTTTGTCCAAACCAATTGAAAACAAATTATCTTCTTCTCCTAAAGGGACTTTTCTTTCAACAGAATAAGGGCCATCGCCTGTCCATAGAAAGTAGTGCAATGAATCCACATATTCATATTCTCCGTTACCTTCCCCAACCCATTCGAAATAAACTTCATAAGAACCATTTTCATAACCCACATAAACAAAAATCGAGTCTTGAAACTCATAATCACCATTTTCTTCTCCAACATCCACCGCGGAATACCTGTACCCAAAACCGGAATCCGGATAGGATTCAATTAAATCCTTTTCCGAGAAATCCTCCTCTCGAGTAAAAGAAAAAGAATAATCGTCGGTCTTATACGCGGTTTCATAGAAAATATTGCTTTCTCCGTAAATGCTATATTGAAAAAGAACAAGAACCACTGATTCATTATCGAGAAAAACAGAGGGATTAAAAGTCAGGGAATTTTCTAGATAATTAATTACATAATCTTTTTCTGTCCCCCTGCTCAATAATTCACCATTGAGCCAAACTTGTTCGGACCCCCTGACTATTGATATACCACTTATTCCTTCTTCCACACTAATTTTATAAGGACCTTGCTTATTTTCAACTGTTTTAAACGTAATTTTCCCATACTTAGCCTTAGAAATCCCCGCCACTCCGGATAGGTCTTTCCAATTGAAAGAAAGTCCAAGCAATTTTTTGTCTACTTCTTCCTCAACTGTAACAATATCACCCATTCTAAAAGATATATTATCTGAAACAGCTTCTACAAATATCTCATCTATTTCCCGCAAATTTTGCGAAACCACATTACCTTGAGGAATATTTTCATCAGAGAGAACTCCTGAAACATCAAACTGCCCGGCTCTCCCCCCTATTTTCATCCATAAACTCTGGCTTATATCTGACCCCCCGGCTCTCACATCAACAAATAAACCTTTATTACCATTTATAACAAGTTTACCTCTATCCTCCTCCCCCTGAAAATCTTCTATAATCTCAGCAGGTAACGACTCGGAAGTGTCCGGAGACCATCTTGAGTAGCTCTCATTCAATAAAAAATCCAGATGCGAAAATTTGATTTTTAGTGGCAGAGAACAATCCTTCTTAATTTTTAAAAGGCCTTTTTGATAATCCATTACATATGAAGAATCACGCAATAAAAGTTTTTCTCCGCACCACAAGCTGTCAGAGTTTGCAATAATGAAGGAATAACCGAGATTTATTTCTGATGTATCCGGTGATTCAACAATCAATACTTCTAATGATATGGAAAATAATAATAATATCAAATTAAAACATAATCCCATTAATGAAGTGAATTATAAACAATATCTGCCAATTTATTCCCAATACCCGAAACTCTTCGAATTTCTTCCTTAGATGCGGAGAGTATTCTATCTTTTGAGCCGAAATGTTGTATTAAAGCTATTTTACGCTTGTAACCAATTCCTTCGATCTCATCCAATTCTGAAAGAGAAAGTTTTTTTCTTCTAAGTTTTTTATGATAATTAAGCGCAAATGAGTGCGCTTCATTGCGTATCCTCATTAAAAGTTTTAGAGCGTTAGAACTTAGCGGCAAAGAAATAATTTCTCCGCTCGGCAAATGTATTTCCTCTGCTCTCTTCGCCAGAGCTATAACAGGAATTTTTAACGCAGTAACTTCATTCATAGCCTTTATAGCTGCATTTAACTGGGTTTTACCCCCGTCGATTAAAATAAAATCTGGTAAATCTTTCTCTTTTATCAATTTTTTAATTCTTCTACCGATAATCTCCCCAATCATTGCAGGGTCGTTAATGCCTTTAACGTTCTTTATCTTAAAACGTCTGTATCTTTCCTTTGTGGGAAAACCATTTACAAATACGACGCATGAACCCACCGAATCGGATCCTCCGATATTGGAAATATCAAATCCTTCAATTCTCACCGGCACCTCCTCAAGCATAAGTAGTTTTTGAAGCTCACCGAGAGAATCATTTAGTCCCGTTACCGGATGTGAAAGTTCCCTCTCCAATTCAAGTTCCGAATTACTATTTGCCATTTCTTTTAATTTTTTTAAATCACCCCTTCTGGGCATTTTAATTTTACATAAAAAAAGAATTTCTAACAAATTTTTATCTTTTATTCCTACCGGAATCAGAATCTCTTCGGGAATATATGATATATTAAGATACTTCCAAACGAGAAAACGCTGAATATATTCTATCAGCGGAACATCTTCACTTGAGCGGAGTATGTATCTTTCACCGTTAATCATTTTTCCTTCTCTAATCTGAAAAACGAAAATACAAGCTATTCCGCTTTTGCTGCTAATTCCTATTATATCTCTGGATTTTTTATCCTCAAGCACCATTCGCTGTTTTTTCGCCAGATCCCTTAAACTCATGAGTTGGTTTCTATACACGGCAGCCATTTCGAAATTTAATCTTTCCGCAGAATCTTTCATTTTGTCATTAATAATTTTCTCAAGCTTCTTTGTTTTTCCCCTCAGGAAATCAATTATTTCGTCGACCAATTCTCTGTATTCTTCTCTTCCTATTTTCCCTATACAGGGAGCCAAACATCTGTTAATATGATATTGAAGACAAACTTTATCGGGTAAATTTTTCGCCTTACATGTCCTTACCGGAAAAACGCTTCTAATCGTTTTAAGCGCTTTTTTGACAGCCTTTACATCAGCATATGGTCCAAAAAAAAGGGAGCCGTCGTCTTCGATTTTGCGTGTATAGAAGACTCTCGGATATTCATCCTTTATGGTTATCTTAATATAAGGATATCTTTTATCATCCTTTAATCTGACGTTATATTTGGGTTGGTGTTCCTTTATTTCATTTTCTTCCAATATAAGAGCTTCCAACTCATTTGTAGTGGCCGTATAATCTAAAAATTTAGCTTCATACAGTATTTTATTTTCCTTTATTGAATTTTTGCGGGTAAAATAACTACTGATTCTCTTTTTTAAATTTTTTGCTTTACCTATATAAAGTATTTTCTCTCCATCTCTGAAATGGTAAACTCCGGGAAGCTCCGGAATATCTTTTATCGAAATTTGAATCATAGGTTATAAATTAAGATTATCCCCGCTCAAACGCAAGGCTTGACCAACAAAATGCAAAAATCAAATATCCTAAAATTGACTCAAGACTCATGGGTGTGTTGCCCAAACAGAAAAAAAACATAGAGAAAAGAGGTTTCTTTTTCTGTTATTCAATATATATTTATCATTAAGAATCAAGTAAATATAGGTATTTCCGATAAAAAATATATATT
>Ga0307438_1001629_pt1 | contig 14010 bp, 17 predicted proteins | sample SalMarWE160110MG_FD_202144 | JGI IMG/M metagenome (GOLD analysis project Ga0307438, IMG submission 202144) | Salt marsh sediment microbial communities from the Plum Island Ecosystem LTER, Massachusetts, United States - WE1603-110 | ecosystem: Environmental > Aquatic > Marine > Intertidal zone >... | reverse complement strand
CTCCTCCCCGACCAATAACCATCCCGGGTCGGGCTGAAGAAATGATAATATTTATTTTCCCCGAAAATCTCTCAATTTCAATCTTTTCTACTCCTATTTTCCCCAATTTTTTTCTTAAAAATTCTCTAATTTTAAAATCTTCTTCCAAATATTCAGGAAGTTTTTTTCGATAAAATCCTCGAGAATCCCAGTCAGTTATCTCTTTTATTCTAAATACTTTTGGATGAACCCTGTGTGTCATATTAAAACGCTTTTCTTCTAAATATTCTTTTAATGCCTCTCTCCACCTTTGGTTTTTTTATTTCAATTTCTGGTTTTACTTTAGGTTTCTCGATTTTAGGAGTTTTTTTCACTTTTTTAACCTTTTTTGCCTGCCCCGTGGGAAGCTTGCTTTCCTTCGGGGGCTTTTTAATAATTTCGTCAAGAACAACGGTAACGTGAGAGGTCCTTTTCTGAATTTCCTCAGCTCTTCCTCTGGCTCGAGCCCGCCATCTTTTATACTTTGGACCTTCATCAACTAAAATTTTTGTAATATAAAGATTTGATTCATCTAGCTGAAAATTATTTTTCGCATTAGCCGTAGCTGAGCGCAAAAGTTTTAATAAGGGTGGGGCGGCTTTTTTAATCGTAAAATTTAAGATATTTTGAGCTTTCTCAATTCTTTTTCCCCGAATTAAATCGGCCACCAGTCTAACTTTTCTTGGGGCGATTCTTAAATATCTAAGTTTAGCGATTACAGACATGTTATTCATCGAAATAAACTGAAAGTTTATTGAAGATACGAAATGAATCTTCGATTCATTGAGTTGTGGCTTTTTTTAGTTTCTCAGCCTCCTGGGTAGTTGCTTTTGCCTCTAACTCCCTCTGCATTCTCCCACCATGACGGGAGAACTTTGTGGTTGGAGAAAATTCACCGAGACGATAGCCAACCATGTCTTCGGTTACTTTAACTGGTATAAATTCTCGACCATTATGAACTCCAAAAATAAAACCAACCATCTCGGGAGTAATAGTGCAAGCTCTCGACCAAGTTTTGATTACAGCTTTTTCATCCGGTTTCAATTTTTTTATTTTTTCAAGAAGTTTTTGGTCAACAAATGGACCTTTTCTAAGAGAACGGGCCATATTTTTACTTCCTTTTTTTAATTATTAATTTGTCTGTCCATTTTCTTTTCTTTCTGGTCTTCACTCCTAAGGCTGGCTTCCCCCAAGGAGTTTTGGGATATTTTAATCCGATTGGGCTTCTCCCTTCTCCCCCCCCATGGGGATGGTCACAGGGATTCATTGCTTTTCCCCGGACAGTCGGCCTAAAACCTTTTAACCTCATTCGGCCAGCTTTTCCAATTTTTTCGAAACGATGCTCGGGATGAGAAACCTGACCGATGGTACCAAAGCAATTTTGAGAAATTTTTCTAATTTCTCCCGAAGGCATTTCCAAATGACAAAAACTTTCTTCTTGGGCTAATACTTTGGCTGAAGTTCCTGCTCCTTTTGCTAATTTTCCTCCTTTTCCTGACTCTAACTCAATATTAAATATCTGAGTCCCTACTGGAATATTTTTTAATTTGTTTCGATTACCAATTTTGATTTCGGCTTTCTCTGAGGCTATTATTTCATCTCCTATTTTCAAATCTTTGGGAGCCAATCTGTATCTTTTTTCCCCATCTTGATATTGAAGAAGGGCAATAAAAGCAGCTCGGTTGGGATCGTATTCTAAGGCAATGACTTTAGCTGAAATGTTTAATTTCTCTTCCCCAAAATCTAAAATTCTATAAAGCCTTTTTACTCCTCCACCTCGGTGACGGCAAGTTATCTCTCCCGAGCGAGCCCTGCCCGCTCTTTTCTTTAATGGTAAAAGCAACCTCCTTTCTGGCTCTTTTTTTGTTAATATTTTTGTTGATTTTAAGATTTTGGTCATCTGTATTAAAGTTTTTGGTTTTATCGAGGTAGCACCTCGATTTTTTGTCCTTCTTTTATTTTGACAATTGCTTTTTTGTAACCCTTTCTCCAGCCAGATATTCTTCCTAACCTCCTTCGTTTTCTGGGAACTTTAATAATTTTCACCGATACAACGTCAACCCCGTAAAGATATTCAATTGCTTTTTTTGTCTCCACTTTATTGGCCCTTGGCCAAATCTTAAAAACATATTGATTTTGACCAACCAGACCAGTAGCCTTCTCAGTAACCTGGGGAGCTTTTAAAACTCTCCAAGTATCCCCAATTTTACTCTCTTTAACTTTAAGAGGTTTAGCCTTAAGGGGTTTTTCTTCTTTAATTTCCTTTGGTTTTTCAATAACTTTGGGTTTTACCTCAGGTTTGATTCTTTCCTTTTCTTTTTTTATTTTTTTCCTTTTGAAAATATCTAAAAGCGGCATATTACTTCAAAAATGTCTCTCTTATTACTTTTATTGTTTCTTTGGGCATTATTAAATATTTAAAAGAAAGTAAATCCAGGGCATTAAGATTCCGGGCTTCAACAGTTTGGGCATTAGGAATATTTCTCGTAACTCTTATTATCGTCTTATCCGCCCGAGGTAAAGCTATTAAGCAAGAAGTCTCGTTTTTAAAAGGTAATTTCCCTAAAATTTTTTTCATTAATTTTGTCTTAGCTTCAGGCAAACTTAATTTGTCCAAAATTAAAAGTAAATTATTTTTTGCTTTGGCTGATAAAACCATGGAGAGGGCAATTCTTCGCATTTTTTTATTAATTTTTTTCTTAAAAACTCTTTCTTTAGTTGGTCCGAAAGTTACACCCCCACCCTTCCACAAAGGAGACCTTATTGAACCTGCTCTGGCTCGACCTGTTCCTTTTTGTCGCCAGGGCTTCCTTCCCCCACCCCGAACTTCAGTTCTTCCTTTAGTATGGGCAATAACTTTTCTTCGATTTGCCATTTGGGACACCGCCACCTGATGAACCAAATCAGGATTTGTCTTTACGTCAAAAATCTCCTTAGGTAATAAAGTTGTTCCCGCTTCTTCACCTTGTTGGCTATAAACTTTAATCTTCATGAAGCAAGATTTTAATTCATTAAAATCGAAGATCGAAATGAGAATGCAGTTCTCATTGAGCAATTTATCCTTTAACCTCCAGAAGTATTCCTTTTCTCCCCGGCACCGCACCTTTTACTGCCAGTAAATTGTTTTCTTTGTCTACTTTTACTACTTTTAAATTTTTAACTGTTACCCGGACATATCCCATTCTGCCCGGCATTTTTCTTCCTTTTATTACTCTCTCTGGAAAAGAACTCCCCACCGAACCCAAAGTTCGAAGCTCATGTTTGGTCCCATGGGTGGCTGATGCCCTTCCCTTAAATCCCCAACGCTTTACCGCCCCGGCAAAACCTTTTCCTTTAGAAAACCCCGAAACTTTGACCTTATCTCCTTCTTGAAAAATCGAGGCGTCAATTTTATCGCCCACCTTGAACTCACCATTTTTGAATTCTCTTAAATATCTATATGGTTTTTGAGCCTGTGGCTTTTTAATTTTTTTTGGTTTTTCAATCTTTTTAAATCCGACCTGAATAGCTTGATAGCCATCCTTTCCCTTTGTTTTTATCTGAGTAACCTCGCAGGGTCCGGCTTCAATCAAAGTGACCGGAATTATTTTTCCTTCTTCATTAAAAATATGGGACATACCAAGTTTCAGGCCTAAAATAAATTTCATTATTTCAATGAATTTCGGTTTTCAATGAAAAACTGGGCCATTGCCCAGTTTTTCAAGGCAATTTTATTTATTATAAAAAATTTTTTAACTTTTGGAAAGATGTAACATATTATAAGCTACATTTTTATTTCGATATCAACTCCGGCCGGTAAGGTTAAACTCATCAAGGCATCAATTACTTTTGGATTGGGATTTAGAATATCAATTAATCTTTTATGAACTCTCATTTCGAATTGTTCTCGACTATCTTTATGAATAAAAGAAGACCTATTGACGGTATATATATGAATTTCGGTTGGTAAAGGAACCGGACCCGAAACTTCAGCTCCGTAACGCAAAGCTGTCTCAATAATCTGTTTTGCAGAATTATCAATTACTTTATGGTCATAAGCCCAAAGCTTAATACGGAGTTTGGGCTTAACCTCTTCTTCAACAACAGCTTTTGTTTTAGCCATCTTCTATAATTCAATATGGGGGCCCGCTTGCGGGACGCCACCCTCCCTACCACCCTCCTGCCTTTGGCAGGCGCCTCGGGCGGGGCGGGAAAGTTGTAGTCTAAGTTCTATATTTTTATTTAGCTATCTTGGTCACCACTCCTGCGCCAACTGTCTTCCCCCCTTCTCTAATTGCGAATCTTTGCTTTTCTTCTAAAGCAATAGGGGCAATTAATTTAATTTTTAAATTAACCGTATCTCCAGGCATCACCATTTCCATTCCTTCGGGCAAGACTATTTCTCCGGTTACATCAGTTGTCCGGAAATAAAGCTGGGGTTTGTAGCCAGAAAAGAAAGGTGTATGCCTACCGCCTTCCTCTTTAGTCAAAACATAAACCTCTCCATCAAATTCAGTATGGGGAGTGATTGAACCTGGCTTGGATAACACTTGACCTCTTTCTACATCTTCTTTTTTAAATCCTCTTAGTAAAATTCCAACATTATCTCCAGCTCTTCCCTCGTCCAGAGTTTTGTTAAACATTTCAACGCTGACTGCTATTGTCTTTACGGTTAAGCCCAAACCAACTAATTCCACGTCATCGTTGGGGTGGACCACTCCTCTCTCAATTCTTCCCGTGGCTACTGTCCCCCGACCGGCAATTGAGAAAACATCTTCAATGGCCATCAAGAAGGGTTTCTCAATTTCTCTAGCCGGTTCCTGGATATAATCATCAACCGCTTTTACTAAATCCGAAATTGGTTTGGCTGCTTCATCATCAGGGGATTTTACGTCGAGAGCTTTCAAAGCCGAACCCCGAATGATTGGAATTTCATCTCCCGGAAAATTATATTTTTTCAAAAGTTCTCTGACTTCAGACTCAACTAAATCAATAATTTCTGGGTCATCTACGGCATCGCATTTGTTTAAAAATACTATTACTGAGGGGAGACCAACTTGTCTCGCCAGCAAAATGTGTTCTCTGGTCTGAGGCATCGGCCCATCGGGAGCGGAAACAACTAATATTGCTCCATCCATCTGGGCGGCTCCAGTAATCATGTTCTTGACATAATCGGCATGACCCGGGCAATCAATCAAAGCATAATGCCTTTTGTCTGACTCAAACTCAACGTGAGTAATATTAATAGTCAATCCCCTCGCTTTCTCTTCGGGTGCGGAATCAATTTGCTCTATGGTTTTTTCCGAAGCTCGAAACCCTTTCATTTTTTGGATTTTAAGCACGGCGGCCGTTAAGGTGGTTTTCCCATGGTCAACATGACCAATGGTGCCTATATTGAGGTGGGGTTTCCCCCTGACGAATTTTTCTTTTTCTGCCATAATTTTTTTCCCTACGAATTACTAATCGGTACGAATATACGAATTCGTAGATTCGTAAATATTCTTAATTCGTAGGAAGCTTATGTTATTATTTTATTATTTTTCAAAAAAATTGTCAATGTGAATAATTACCTTCGCTTACCTTCAACGATTTCCTGGGCAATGTTCTGGGGAACCTCTTCATAAACCGAGATTCCATTCATAATTATATTATTATATGTGGAAGCGAAGGTGTAGAAGAAGTCCTATCTTCTTTTTCCTTCTATAATTTCCTGCGCTATATTATTTGGGACTTCTTCGTAATGATCAAATTCCATGGTAAATGTTCCTCGGCCTTCAGTCAAGCTGCGAAGGGCAGTGGCGTAGCCAAACATTTCAGCTAAGGGTACCTCAACGGAGATGACTTTCAAGTTTAATCTGTCTTTGGTCTCTTCAATCTTTCCTCTCTTAGCTGACAAACCTCCGATGACGTCGCCAAAAAATTCGGCTGGAATAACTACTTCCAATCTCATTATTGGTTCTAATAAAACTGGCTTGGCTCTTCTGATAGCTTCTTGAAGAGCAACTGAGCCGGCAATTTTAAAAGCGATTTCTGAAGAATCAACTTCATGAAAAGAGCCATCATAAAGGCTAACTGCCAAATCTACTAGAGGGTAGCCTGCTACCACCCCTTTATCTATGGCTTCTTTTACTCCTTTTTCAACTGCCGGAATAAATTCTTTAGGGATGATTCCTCCTTTAATTTCATCAATAAATTCAAATCCTTCTCCTCTTTTTTTTGGTTCAACCCTCAAGAAAACATGACCGTATTGGCCTCGACCGCCAGATTGCCTGACATATTTCCCTTCGGCTTCCGCCTCTTTTTGAATTGTTTCTTTATAGGCTACCTGAGGCCGGCCAACCGAAGCCTGAACTTTAAAATCCCGACGCATTCTATCAGCAATAATTTCCAGATGCAATTCCCCCATCCCGGAAATAATTGTTTCCCCAGTTTCTAAATCTCCTTTAACTTTAAAAGTTGGGTCCTCCTCGGTTAATCTTCTTAAAGCTAGGGCCATTTTCTCTTGGTCAGCTTTTGTTTTTGGTTCAATTCGAATGGAAATTACCGGCTCGGGGAAAGTAATTTTTTCAAGGACTATTGGATGATTCTCATCACATAAAGTGTGGCCAGTGCTGGTTGCTTTTAAACCAACGGTTGCCGCAATATCTCCAGTAAAAATTTCGGAAACTTCTTCTCTTTCAGCAGCATGAATTCTTAAGATTCTACCAATTCTTTCTTTTTCACCTGTAGTTGAGTTTAATAGATAGGAGCCCCTTGTCAAGGAACCAGAATAAACTCGGAAATAAGTTAGGGTTCCGACATAGGGGTCGGTGGCAATCTTAAAAACTAAAGCCGAAAATGGCTCAGCATCACCAGGCTTTCTCTCGATTTCTTGGCCGGTTTTAGGGTCAATCCCTTTGACTGGCGGAAGGTCAATTGGGTTAGGAAGATAATAAATTATCCCATCCAGTAAAGGTTGAATTCCTTTATTTTTTAGAGCCGAGCCGCAAAATACGGGAATTAATTTATAATCTAAAGTCGCCTTTCTCAGTACCCTTCTTAATTCATCAACCGAAATGGCATCTACTGGAGGAGGTGTGTGGGTAGCGGGAGGATTGTAGTCTTTTTTCGCTAAATATTTCTCCAAAAGTTCTTCATCTTCGGCAACAACCTTCTCTATCAATTTTCCCCGCCATTCTTTGGCTTTGGCTAACAAATTTGGAGGAATTTCCTCCTCCTTAACAATCTGACCGAAATCACCTTCAAACTTCAAAGCAATCATTCGCAATAAATCAATCACTCCCTCAAATTTATTTTCCTCGCCTATTGGCAATTGAAGAGCGACGGCATTGGGAGATAATTTTTGCCAAATTGATTCTAAGCTTTTTTCAAAAGAAGCTCCAGTTCTATCCGTTTTATTTATAAAACAAATTCTGGGAACCTTAAACTTATCTGCCTGATGCCAGACTGTCTCTGACTGAGGCTCCACCCCAGCCACTCCGTCAAAAACTACCACTGCTCCATCCAAAACTCGCAAAGACCGCTGGACTTCGGCTGTAAAATCAATGTGGCCCGGAGTATCGATAATATTTATCCGGTGCTCTGTCTCCTTTTCTCTTTGAGTTTTCCCCGGCGACCAGAAGCAAGTGGTGGCGGCGGCCGTAATAGTAATTCCCCTCTCCCTTTCCTGAGCCATCCAATCCATAATCGCCTGGCCATCGTGAACTTCACCAATTTTATGGGAAATTCCAGTATAAAAAAGTACCCGTTCGGTAACGGTTGTTTTCCCGGCATCAATATGAGCAATGATGCCAATATCTCTAACTTTTTCTATTGGATAAACTCTTGGCATAGAAAAAAATCTATAAGCGAGGCGGGGCTGTGAGGGGGACACTTCGCAGCCGAGTCCCAGAATAACTTTGAATTCTCTTTTAAGACCTGTAAGGCTCGGCGAGAAATAGCAGCAGCTGGCAATAACTTTGTTTTACCACTAAAGCTGACTGCGTGTCACCCGAATCAGCCCTGCCGAGCAACCTATATGAGCAATGATGCCAATATCTCTAACTTTTTCTATTGGATAAACTCTTGACATAGAAAATTACCAGGCGAAGTGGGCAAACGCCCTATTGGCTTCGGCCATCCGGTGAGTATCTTCTCTTTTCTTCACCGCCCAGCCAGTATTATTGGCTGCCCCAATTAATTCCTCAGCTAATTTTTCTTTCATTGACTTTCCTTTCTTTAATTTGGCGGCCTTAATTATCCAGCGCATCGCTAAAGTTAATCTTCTTTCTCTTTTTACTTCTCTGGGAACCTGATAAGTTGCTCCTCCAATTCTTTTTGGTTTTACTTCAAGTGAAGGAGCAGCATTAGCAAGCGCCTGCTCAAAAACCTCCAAAGGGTCTTTTTTGGTTTTTTCTTTGATTATATCGAGGCTCTTATAGACAATTTTCCTGGCAATTGTTTTTTTACCCTGTCTCATCACCTGATTAATAAATCTGGCTACGGTAACGTTATTATAGACAGAGTCTGGCGGTATTTGGTGTCTTGTCTTTTTTTTCCTACTCATAATTATTTAGCGAATTCTAATTTATTAGAATGAAGCTTGAAATGAATCTTTAGATTCATTGACTTCGCTTGGTTCCATACTTTGACCTTTCCTGTTTTCTTCCCTCAACTCCACCAATATCTAATACCCCCCTGACAACGTGGTATCTTACTCCTGGTAAATCTTTCACTCTCCCTCCTCTAATTATCACCACCGAGTGCTCTTGCAAATCATGGCCTTCGCCGGGAATGTAGGCAGTTACTTCCATTCCATTGGTTAATCTTACCCTGGCTACTTTTCTTAAAGCTGAGTTTGGTTTTTTAGGAGTGACGGTAAAAACTTTAAGACAAACCCCTCTTTTAAATGGTGATGAGGAAACTTTTGGTCGATTTTTTAAAACATTAAAACCAAAAGCCAAGGCAGGCGTCCTGTCTTTTTTTCTTGGTTTCTTCCTTCCTTTTTTAATTAATTGCCGAATGGTTGGACACATAATAAGTCGAAGAAGACTTCGTCTTTTTCTTTACCCTTCGCTCGCTTTCGCTCGCTCGGGTAATTAATTAAGCGCTCAGCGCTCAAATTTTAATTTAACAAAAAAAATTAAAAATGTCAATTAAAACAGGGGGGCGCCGACGATTAAGGCGAAAATCCAGCTGATAATCAAAATTATCCACTGAAAGAAAAAGAAAATAATGAAAAGTTAAAACAATAGGGGCATTCCAGTTATCAAAGTAAAAAGTGGTCTGCAAATAAAAGGAAAACCAACATAAAACATAAAAAAAATTGCAATTATAATGAGAAAAAATCCGCTTTGAAAAAGAGATACTTTAAGATTTTCTAAAGAAGGGGGTAAAATAGCAAAAAGAATATGGGAACCATCAAGTGGGGGGATTGGTAATGAATTAAATACTCCAAGAATAATATTAAGCCAGACGAAAACGCTAAAGAAGGTAATAAGACTGACATTGGGTATTTCTAAAAACCGCAAAGCTAAACCTATTATCAATGCCATCAAAAAATTAGAACCTGGTCCAGCCAGAGCCACTAGAGCTGGCCCCCATTTTTGATTTCGGAGATTATGAGGATTAAAGGGAACTGGTTTCCCCGCTCCGATTCCGAAAATAAAAATAAGAGTAGTGAAAATTGGATCGAAATGAGCCAAGGGATTGAGAGTTAACCGACCTTGATATTTAGCAGTGGGGTCACCTAAGAAATAAGCCATTTGGCCATGAGAATATTCATGCACTGTAAATGCAAATAAAATTGAAATCGCAATCATCAAATATAATAGAGGGTTAGTAAAAAGTAATAGAATAAGCATTAATTTTAATATACCATAGCTTGAAGAAATTAAAAACTTTTGATAAGATAAAAATACTATGGCAAAACAATGTGCTATTTGCGGAAAAGGAGGGGTAATGGTTGGTAAAAGAGTGAAATTAAGGGGGAAGTATAATCCAACCATTAAAAAAAGAAAATACCCAAATTTACAATGGGTAAGGTTACCTTCGGGTAAGCGGGTTTTAGCCTGTACTAAATGTATTAAAGCAATTGGCAAAAGAAGGTAGTTATTTTTTAAGCTCTTTGAGGATTCCTCCTAGGCAACTTCTGAAATTTTTTGAAAATAAATCCGTAGGATAAATTTCGATAAGTTTTAATTTTTCTTTTTGGCATATATCACGTTTTATCTGGATAATCTGATCATAAATTTTGTTTAAACCTCTGAGTCCGAAATACTCAATTCGAACATTTCCGATAGAAAAATCAGCAGTCATTTTTTCAGTTGGATAAGGGAGATTTCTTTTGTGTCTTATTTTGTTTTTACTTAACCAATCGTCAATAATCTTTTCAGCAAAGGAATCGCAAGTATGCCCATCTTTAGCAAGAAATTTCTTTGAAAATATGACTGAGTTTGGTTCGAAACCAGCTAATCGAATAGCATTATTCCAACTGCCAAAGCGCTGCTGATATTCTCGATACATATTAAACTCTCGTTTTAATGGAATTCTTCCATTTTTTAAATAAAACTTTCTAATTTTATCTAGAAGTTCTTTTTTTGAATATGGTTTTTTCCAATAATGTGAAAGGTTAACTCGAGCTAATTGACCTCTCTTTACTCTCTCTTCTTTTGTCCAAATATGTTTATTTCTTCTTTCTGCGATTGCTTTCTTTTGTTTGGGGGTTAAAATTGTTCCTTTAGCCCAGAGAGAAGCACTACCAAGACTAATACCAAGCTCTTTAACGATTTCTCGATGAGTCCACCCTTTTTTGCGTAATATCCTTGTTTCTAGTTTAATTTTTTGAGGATATCTCCTTCCATTATTCATATTAATTTATTATACTAAACTTGAACGGGGTGTAGTATAGTGGTTATTATGCAGGGCTGGGGGTCCTGTGACCCGGGTTCAATTCCCGGCACCCCGACTTTTTAATTTAGATGAAAAAAATAACTCCTGATTGGTACGTAATAACTGGCGGGCCTTCTTCAGGGAAAACAACAGTCCTCCAAGGGTTAACAAAATTAGGTTATTTTACAGCGCCTGATGTAGCCAGGGATTACATTAACCAAGAAATAGCTAATGGTAAGTCTCTAAAAGAAATCCGGAGGAATGAGGCCGAATTTCAAAGAATAGTTTTGAAAATGAAAATTGAGAGGGAGAAAAAAATACCAAAAAATAAGACAGTCTTTCTTGATAATGCTGTCCCTTGCAGTATTGCTTATTATCAAACTTGCGGATTAAATCCTCAGGGAGTTATCCAATTGTGCCGGGAAAATCAATATCAAAAAATATTCTTTCTGGAACAGCTTTCAATAAAAAAAGATTATGCCCGGACTGAAAATGCCAAAACTATTAGAAAACTAAATAAATTATTAAAAGAGGGGTACAAAAATTTAGGATATAAGGTGATTGACATTCCGGCAATGTCAATTGAAGAAAGAATTCAAAAAATTTTAGCCGAAGTGAACAAAGATTGACTCTCAAAACCAAAAAACCGCATTGAAAGCGGTTTTTTGGTAGCCCTGTTTGCTTCTAGGAAGTTCGTTTCCGGAAAAATTTCCAAGTGGGAGTCCAAGAGGCAGCCCAAGGGCTACCATCATTTCAGACTTCCTAAAAAAACTTTTGTACCAGAATCTAACTAGAAGTTGCAGGGCTAATTTAATTATATATCCGACTGAGGAAGGATGTCAAATGACATCTGACGAAGGAAGGATAAAGATGATCTTTAGATTCATCGCTTTTACAAATCCAACACTTCTACCATTTGTTTTATCAAAGAAACTACTACCGGCGGGGGTAGCAAACTATAGGAAGGCATCCCTTGGTCATCAAGCATCTGCCAGGGTTTTTCAATTGTTTTTACTGATTTTGTTTTATCTGACCATTGATAGCTATATTCCGGGGTGATTTCGTAATCGTCAACATATTTTGAGGCCTCTTTTGCCGGAAGAGAATTTCTCAAAAGAACTTTTGGAATTCCATACAAAGAGAAAGCTCTCTCCATTAATTTTCCATCCATTTCTAATCTTTTTCGAATTGGTTCAACGCCTAGTTCATCCCCTTCTTTTGAAATCATTCTGGCCCCCCGGCAATTGGGATTGTCACAAATAAGATAAAATTCTTTACTCTTTTTGTCATACTCAACTTTTGATGTCGGAAGAAGTTTTAAATTTCTGGAAGTTTGACAAAAAGGACAAATTCTTCTCCATTTTATTCTTTCATCAATTACCGCTTCCGGAACATCAATTAGAATAAAAATATCTTGGTCTTCCCGGTAACCAATCAAATCCCGAAAAAATAAGGAATAGGAAATTTGGTCTAAATCTCTGGGAAAGCCGTCAATAAAAAGGACTTTCTTTTTTCTCTCGGCTATTTCTCTCTTGACCAAAGCTAAAATTAATTCAGTAGGTAAAAGAGTTTCAGTATTTCTTTTTTTGAAGGCAGAGATTGCCTGGTTAAGAGGAAGAAATCCCCGATATTGTTTTTCTAAAAAATTAATTATAGGGGCCCGTTCTGCGGGAAGGTGGTGGGCGGGTTGTAGTCTTTTTTCTTTTCTTAATTCTTCATCAACTTCTCTGACCATGTCCCCAATCGAAAAATGACTAATCTTGGCTGAATCAATCGCTTCAGCAAACATCTTAGAATAGGTTCCTTTGCCGGAATTCTTTTTCCCCAAAAGATAAGCAACAAAGGTATGGCGCTTTAAAAACTCTTTCAACTTTTTAATTTCTGGGCCAGCTTTAAATTCAAAATAAGCTTTTCTGTCTTTGGGGTCAGTTAAATTAAACTTCGGAGCACATAACTTATGTGCTCGACCGCGCACAAAATTATTTTGTGTTTTGGTTTGAGTTAATCCCTCAATTTTAGTTTTAAAGATTGGGAATCGCATAATATCTGAATGTCGCCATTTTTATCGGTTCTTAAAATTTTTATACCATACTTTTCTAAAGTATCCAATGTTTCTTGATGAGGATGCTGGTAGGGATTGTCTTTACCGGCTGAAATTACGGCAATTTCTGGGGAAACCTTCTCTATAAATTCTTCCGAATTAGAAGTCTTTGAGCCATGATGACCAACTTTTAAAACGTCTGAAGCAAGGTCAGTTTCCTCATCTACTAGTTTTTTCTCTACTGATTTATAAGCATCACCGGTAAATAAGAAAGAGTTCTCACCAAAAATTAATTTAGCGACAATGGAAGTATTGTTGCTGTCTTTAAAACTTTTTCCCTCTAACTTTTCAAACGGATACAACACTTCCATATATCTATCGACTTCGTAAGTCGATAGATTGATTCTCTGGCCGGCTTGAGCGATTTTTATCTTGGCTCCTTCGTTTTTAATTAACTTAACCCATTCATTGTACTCTGAAGTATCTCGTACGATTCCGGTCCATAAAATATTCTCAACTTTATATCTTTTGAGAACTTCAATTAGGCCGGCCAGATGATCGTGTTCGGGATGGGTTAAAACTATTAAATCAATAGTTCTATCCCAAAATGGTAAACTCTCGGCAAGCTTTTCTAAAATAAGATAACTGGGTCCGCCATCAATTAAAATCTGATTCCGAGAAGGAGTTTCAATGAATATGGCTTCCCCCTGCCCAACATCAAAAAAAGTTACCTCCAATAATTGAGGTTTATTTGAGTCATAAACAACCAGCCAGGCTAAAATATTAAGGAAAAATAAAAGACCTAAAACAAAAAAGCTAACTTCTCTGGCTCCTTTTCTCATTTTTTAATGATATTTAAAAAAACTCAAAACCGCAGATAACGGCTTTGAGCTAAAAATATTTCTTTTTAATTGAATTTCCTTATTCTCAGATTACTTAAGCCTTTCCCATAATCCGGAACATCTTGGTGCCACACTTCGGACAAGTCCCAGTCATTGCTCTTCTTTTTGTTCCGCCCTTTCCCTTCATGGCAATTTCTTTGGGATTTTGCATGTCCCTTTTTGCTTTACATTTTACGCAATAAGCTTCAACAGCCATAATTT
>Ga0307438_1001613_pt1 | contig 14118 bp, 18 predicted proteins | sample SalMarWE160110MG_FD_202144 | JGI IMG/M metagenome (GOLD analysis project Ga0307438, IMG submission 202144) | Salt marsh sediment microbial communities from the Plum Island Ecosystem LTER, Massachusetts, United States - WE1603-110 | ecosystem: Environmental > Aquatic > Marine > Intertidal zone >... | reverse complement strand
TTCAGCGCTCGTTTGCCAGCAATCTCTATCTTGCCCCCTAGATGCGCCATCAGGATGGGATTGGAAACGTCGAGAACCTTGACGTCTGGGATCTGCTTTATCGCCTCTACAACCATCCAGCCATGCTCATCATCTAGGACAGAAACAGTGAGATCGCGGGTTACAGTCTTCGTAGTAATCGCTGGCGTGTCTATTGCCCCAATGCTGCCTCCGGCACTGGCGATAGCCGCAGTCACTTTGGCCAGCTTTCCTGGCACATTCTTGCTCTTGATCCTGAGAACTAGGCTATGGCCACGTAGTGGGGGTTCGTCGATCTTTTTCACCTTGTCCTCCTGTTCTCCATGCGCAGTCTAATGCTTCCGAAGAGCGGGTAGCCACCCAACATTTGTTGCGTTTTCAGGCGGTTGCGTGCCTCCGATCAAAGGGAGTGTGGCCGGCCGTCGGACCGAGGGACGGCTCCGGCTCCATCCCGTGTCAACCTTCTCCTCTCTGTGCTTATGGGCCACCGTTTTTCCGCACCCTCTCCGATTGACGCATGCGATCCCGGCCCGACCTGGAGGGAAGGCCCTTACGGCTTGGCCTTGACCGCGCGCCAGGGGTGTCGCAGGCGCAGGCGCATCAGGCCGCGGATGTCCTCCCAGACGGTCTTGCGGATGTTGACGCGTGTATCGGGGTCCTCCAGCCAGCGTACGGGGAGATTCTTCACGGGAAAGCCAGCCTTCTCGGCCAGGATCAGAAGCTCTGTGTCGAAGAACCACTCGTTGTTCTCGACCAGCGGCACCAGCTCGCGGACCGCCTGGCGGCTGAGGGCCTTGAAGCCGCACTGGGCGTCGGGGAGGCGGGCGACAGGCGGCTGCCGGTGGCGACGTGGTAGCCCTCGCTGGCGATGGCCTCGATGAGGGGCGGGAAGGCCTCGAGCTCGGTGGAGAGGTCTACGTCCATGTAGCTGACGATATCGGCCGCGCTGCCCAGCCAGGACGCCTTGAGCGCCCGCCCTCGGCCCTTCTCGGGGATGTGGAGGGAGGCCACGTCCGGGTGCTTTTCGGCCAGCTTCTGGGCCAGCGCGAGGGTGCCATCGGTGGAGGCGTTATCGGCGATGAGGATGCGCCACTGATGATGATGAAAGCCCTGGCTCAGAAAGCGGCGCAGGGTGGCCACGCTCTGGGCCAGGACGTGCTCTTCGTTGTAGACGGGGATGACGATGTCGACGGTAGCCATGACTCAATGCCTAAAGTGGCGGATGCCGGTAAAGACCATGGCCATGCCGCGGGCGTCCGCCGCCTCGATGACCTCCTGGTCGCGGATGGAGCCGCCGGGCTGGATGACAGCAGTGACGCCACCGTCGGCGGCCAGCTCGACGCCGTCGGGGAAGGGGAAGAAGGCATCGGAGGCGAGAACGGCGCCACGGGCTCGGTCCTCGGCCCGCCGCAGGGCGAGATGGACGCTGGTTACCCGGTTGGGCTGGCCGGCGCCCATGCCCAGAAGGGTGAGGTCTTTGACAACGACGATGGAGTTGGACTTGACATGCTTGACGACCTTCCAGGCGAAGCGCAGGTCGGCCAGCTCCTCGTCGCTGGGAGCGCGCTTGGTCACCACCTTCAGCTCGATGGCGTCGTCCAGGTAGGCGTCGGGCTGCTGGGCCAGGAAGCCGCCGGAGACGCGTCGGTATTCGAGGGCAGTGGCGCAGCCGGCAGCGGCTTCCTCAGCGAGCTGGAGGAGGCGCAGGTTCTTCTTCTTCTGCAGGACTGTCAGGGCCTCCTCTGAGAAGGCAGGGGCGATAACGATCTCATAGAAGGTCTTGCCGATCTCCTCCGCCGCCTCGCCGGTGAGCTCGCGGTTGACGGCGACGATGCCACCGTAGGCTGAGACGGGGTCGCCGGAGAGGGCGCGGCGGTAAGCCTCGGCCAGGTCGTGGTGGCAGGCGAGGCCGCAGGGGTTGGTGTGCTTCACCACCACCGCCGTGGGCTCGGCGAAGTCGAGGGTGGCCCGCCAGGCGGCGTCGGCGTCGAGGAAGTTGTTGTAGGAGAGGGCCTTGCCGTGGAGCTGCTCGGCGGTGACGATGCCCCAGGTGCGGCCTCCCCAGAGGACGCTGTCCTCGCGATAGACGGCCGCCTTCTGGTGGGGGTTCTCGCCGTAGCGGAGGTCGAACAGCTTGCTCAGGGCTATGGTGAGCTGCTGGGGGAAGGCTTCCTCCTCCGCTCGCAGGTACTGGGCGATGGCGGTGTCGTAGGAGGCGACGTGCTGGAAGGCCTTGAGCGCCAGGCGACGGCGTTCCTCCGGGGGCACGTCGCCGGCCCGCAGGAGGTCGAGCAGGCTGCCGTAGTCCGCGGGATCGACCGCTACCAGTACGTGGGGGAAGTTCTTGGCAGCGGCACGGATCATGGTCGGGCCGCCGATGTCGATGTTCTCCAGGGCATCGTCCAGGGTCACGCCGGGTCTGGTCACGGTCTCCACGAAGGGGTAGAGGTTGACGGCCACTAGGTCGATGGCGTCGATGCCGCTGTTGGCCAGCTCCTCCAGGTGCGAGGGCTGGTCGCGGCGGGCGAGGATGCCGCCGTGCACCGCCGGGTGGAGGGTCTTCACGCGGCCGTCCAGGATCTCGGGGAAGCCGGTGAGCTTCGACACGCTGGTGACGGCGACGCCAGCCTCGGCCAGGGCCTTGTGGGTGCCGCCGGTGCTATGCAGCTCGAAGCCCAGCTCGGCCAGCCCGCGGGCGAAATCGACAACGCCTGTCTTGTCGGAAACGGAAACTATGGCCTTCACCTGTAGTACTCCTCGCCTTCCTCTTCAGTCTCCTCGAACTCCGCGGCTACGTCTGGCGTTACCTCGCCGCTGCCGCCGCAGAGAGGGCAGGGCACGAGGCCGCCCTCCAGGTTCTCGATGCCCTGGAACTCCATGAGCTTGTCGTCCTCGGTCCATACGTAGGTGCGGTCGGGGTTGAAGTCATCGATGCGGCGGGGGCGCTGCGTGCGGCCGTCCTCGTCGATGTACGCCAGGTCTGAGAGGCGCTCCAAGTGCTCGTCGAAGAACGCACGCAAAGCCTCGCGGACGTTGCTGGCCTCGACGTCTTCCTCCCAGTTCATCTCGCCGTGCCTGAGAAGGCCGCGCGGCTCCTCCAACGAGCGGGTGTACTCGGAATCGATCCGAGCGCCGTGCGGCCTGCGGGCGACGTAGTAGATGCGGAATGTTGGCATGCGCGAGCGCTCCTAGGCGATTACCGCCCGCTGTTTGCTCTTCTGGGAAATGACCTCTCCCACCACCAGCGCCTCGGGCAACTGCGCGCGCACGGCCTGCACCTCCTCGGGGGCGCAGGCCACTATCATGCCCAGGCCCATGTTGAACGTGCGGTACATCTCGTCTTCGGCCACGTTGCCCCGCTCTTGGATGAGGCGGAAGATTGGTTGCACCGGCCAGCTCCCGCGGCGCAAGCGGGCGGTCAGGCCCTGTCCTGAGCCCGCCGAAGGGCCGTCGGGCAGGATGCGGGGCAGGTTGCCTGGTATGCCGCCGCCGGTGATGTGGGCGATGCCCTTCGGTAGGGGCGGTTCGCGAACCGCCCCTACGCGCCCCAGGACGGCCTTTAGCTCATTGTAGTAGCAGCGGTGGGGCACGAGCAACGCCTCCCCCAGCGTGCCATCCAGGCCGGGGTACGTACGGTTCAGGCGGGCCCGCTCCTCCTCGGGGTCGCCGCCCAGGCCCACGCCGAAGACCCTGCGGACGAGCGAATAGCCGTTGGTGTGCAGGCCGCTGGAGGGCAGGCCGAGCAGTACATCGCCCGCGCGGATGGTGCTGCCGTCGATGATCTGGCCGCGCTCGATGACGCCCACGATGAAGCCCACCAGGTCGAAGTCGCCCCGGCCGTAGATGTCGGGCATGTCGGCTGTCTCGCCGCCCAGGAGGGCACAGCCTACCGCCTGGCAGCCCGAGGCCACCCCCTGAACGATAGCCGTCTTCTCCTCCTCGGGCAAGCCGCTGCTGGCCAGGTAGTCCAGGAAGAAGAGGGGCTCGGCGCCTGCAGTGAGGATGTCGTTGACGCAGTGGTTGACCAGGTCGATGCCCACCGTGTCGTAGCGACCAAGGAGGGCGGCGATCTTGAGCTTGGTGCCGACGCCGTCGGCGCTGGCCACCAGCACGGGGTCTCGATAGCCGCTGAGGCGAAACAGACCGCTGAAGGGCCCCACGCCGGCGAGCACCTCGGGCCGGTGGGTGGCCCTGGCTAGCTCCTTAATGCGGTCGACCAGGCGAGCGGCAGCATCCGCGTCCACGCCCGCCTGGGCATAGGTCATGCTTTTAGGGGGATGGTCCTCCTCCATGAGAGGCTAGCGACGGTCTCGCTCCCAGGTCCAGGCGACGGGCACTGGCTCGGGCTTCTCGCCGGCGCGCGTCGGCCGCCGCTCGAAGACCAGCTTGTCCATCTGGAGCTGAACTTCTATGGGGTAATCCCCGGTGAAGCAGGCCATGCAGAAGGTCTCGCGGGACTGGCCCACCGCTCGCAGCAGGCCGTCGATGGTCTGGTAGGCCAGGCTATCGGCGCCGATGTAGCGGCAGATATCCTCCACCGAGTTGTGGGAGGCGATCAGCTCCCAGCGAGTGGCCATATCGATGCCAAAGAAACAGGGGTTGCGGATGGGTGGGGCGGTGATGCGCATGTGCACCTCGCGGGCACCTGCCCTGCGCAGCATCTCCACCACGCGAGGGGTGGTAGTGCCACGAACGATGGAGTCGTCTACCACCACCAACCGTTGACCCTCCAACAGTTCCCGCAGGGGGTTGAATTTTAGATAGACGCCCACCTCGCGCAGGCGCTGGTCGGGCTGGATGAAGGTGCGCCCCACATAGCGGTTCTTGACCAGGCCCTCGGCGTAGGGGATGCCCGACGTGTGGGAGTAGCCGATAGCGGCCGGGATGGCCGAGTCCGGCACGCCGATAACTAGGTCGGCCTCGACGGGGTACTGGCGCGCGAGTTCGGCCCCCATAGCCATGCGCACGGGATAAAGGAGCCTATCGCGCAGGATGCTGTCGGGCCGCGAAAAGTAGATGTACTCGAAGATGCAGAGGGCGTCGCGTTGGCGGGGCACCGGGTTGTAGGAGTTGACACCGTTCTCGTCGATGTAAAGGGCCTCGCCCGGCTCCACCTCGCGCAGGAAGGTGGCTCCCAGGTGATCCAGGGCGCAGCTTTCGGAGGCTACCACCCAGCCGCTGTTCAAGGAGCCCAGGCAGAGGGGGCGAATGCCGTAGGGGTCGCGCATGGCCAGGAGCCCGCCGGGGGTGAGCCCCACCACACAGTAAGCGCCCTGGACGCGCCGCATAACGTGGCCCAAACGCTTCTCCCAGGTGGTTCCGGGAGCCGACGCTAGGATGTTGGCAATGATCTCCGTGTCGGCGGAGGTCTCGAAGCGATAACCCTGATCCTCTAGGTCGTGACGCAGCACCTCGGCGTTCACCAGGTTGCCGTTGTGCCCGAGAGCGAGTGGCCCGCGGGGGCCCTCTAGATAGAAGGGCTGGGCGTTCTCAGGCTGGCTGGAGCCGGTGGTGGAATAGCGGGTGTGGCCTACGGCGATGTGGCCGGGTAGATAGGACAGGTCGGCCTCATCGAATACCTGAGAGATAAGGCCCATGCCGGTGCGGAGATGAATCTTGCTGCCGTCGGCAGTGGCTATGCCGGCGCTTTCCTGCCCTCGATGCTGAAGGGCATACAGGCCGTAGAAGGTAACCCTGGCTACGTCTTCCCCTGGCGCGTAGACGCCGAAGACGCCGCAGGACTCTCGTAGGCCGGAAAGTAAGCTCATCCCCTGCCTAACGCCCCATCCTGACAGCGGCGGTTTGGCAGGAAGGCACGGCAATCAATCCGTTAGACGACCCAAGCTGCAATCGGGGTTGGTGCACTTGCCCCCCGGGCCCAGCTTTTTGCCGCAGAAGAGGCAGTGGGTGTTCTCCCACCACAATAAATACGCTAGCCCCCCAACTGTCGTGATCAAGGGTGCCACGACTGCGACTGCGAGTACTAGCGCTCGCTTCCTCATCCAAAACGCCTGCCCCTAAGGCGTTATCAATTGTAGCATCTAGTCGAATAGCAGTCAAAGGCATTGCCCTCTTGGGGCGACCGCTTTCGTTGACATGGTCAGCGGCAGGAGATTACAATGGCCGCTGTCCAAGGAGCGATTGGAGCACGGTGATGCGAAAAGACCTGATGGAGATCCTGGCCTGTCCCCTCTGCAAGGGCCCCCTTGAGCTCACGGTGGAAAAGGAGAAGGGGGCAGAGGTTATCAGCGGCTCTCTCCTCTGCCCCAAGTGCTCCCAGCGCTATCCCATCGTCGATTCTATCCCCAATCTTCTCCCCCCGGAGTTGCGGGAATAGCACGGGGTCAGGGCTTGCTGGATGTGACGTTGGGAGGTGTCAAAGAATGGAACGATCACAGATGACGGGCGTTCTGATCATGGCGGGTGCTGTCCTCCAGATGATGCTCTTCCTCTGGGCTGCCGCCAGGCGTAGCTACATGGCGGTGGCTCTACCAATGATGGGCGCTCTCGCTGCCATCTCTGCCCTCGCCTTCTGGATTGGCTGGACGATGTTCACCAGCGAGAGCGAACTGGAGGAGGAGTTCGAGGAGGAGGAAGCTATTCCTTAAGCCTCGGCCCCCGCTATCCCCTCGTTTCCCTCCCCTTTCTCCCAGCCCCTGGGAGCTATTCTCTTTACCCCCTTCTTACCCACCGAGGCCAGCAGCTCTTTCATAGTCTTGCCCAGCAGCGGATGCCCTAGCTCGGGTGCGAGCTCGCACAAGGGCACCAGGACGAAGGCCCTTTCGGCCAGGCGCGGATGGGGAACCGTTAGCTCGGGGGCATCCACCACCCGGTCATCACAGAGGAGGATGTCCAGATCGATGGGCCGCGGCCCCCACCTCTGACCGCCCGGTCGGCGGCCGATCTCCCACTCCAGGTTCTTGAGAAAGCGGAGGAGGGCCTGCGACTCGAGGCCGGTGCTAACGCGACAGACGGCATTGAGGAAGAGGGGCTGGTCGCTCACCCCTTGGGGCTGCGTCTCGTAGAGGGAGGAGACCTCCTCCAGGCGGGCCAGCGTCTGTAGGCGCTGGAGGGCCAGGCGCAGATTGGCCAGGCGATCGCCTACGTTGGCCCCCAGGCCCAAGTAGACGGTGGCGGCGAACCCCGGCATTTCCTCCCCATATCGCCTTGTGGTCATCAACTCTTGGGCGGAAGTGTTACCCTTCTGCCTACTCCGCATTCAACGTAGCCTTCACCATAATGGTCTCGGAATAGTCTTCGAGCGGTGTCTCCGCTGCAATGACAGGGTGCCACCCTTTCCACTCCCAGTTGCTCAAAGCTATCGATGATAGAATCGATCTTCGAGGCAGATGCACTGCCCAGATGGAAGCCACCCAATAGCAAGTACACTCGATCTCCCGCTATTTCCCTGGCTCTCTGGACAATGTTCACCACGCCTGGGTGGGCACAGCCGGTGATTATTACCAGACCCTCATCGGTCTTCACGATGAGCGACTGCTCCCTTATGCCCCCGTTGAGCTCACCCGTGGTATACACGCCGTCGAAGAGCTCACGGGGTTCATGGACCTCCTGCACCTCCGCCCCGTAGAGCTTGACATCCTCCTTCAGGCCTTGAGGAAAGGAGGCGGGGAGATAGACTGTGACATCGCTATTCTGGTTCAGGATGCCGCCAAGCCCGCCTACGTGGTCACCGTGGATGTGGGATAGCACCACTACGTCGATCTCCTTGGGGTCAATCTGGAGCTGCTCCATGTTGTCGAGCAGAATGGAGCTATCGCCGCCGGTATCGAACAGGATGGTCTTCTCGGGAAGCCGCAGTAGGCAGGAGAATCCCCAGGCCGTTTTCAGCCTGTCGTCGTAGGGATTATTGTCGTAGGTGATGGTGATGGTTAGCGGAGCGGGAGGCCCCGCCGTCTGCTCAGGAGAAGCCTGGTCCATTTCGGGTACCTCCTCGGCTATTACTGGAGTGGGAAGCCCTGCCGTTTGCTCAGGAGAGGAGTACTCCACTCCCGGCTCCTGCTCGCTGCACGCTAAGAGAGTGGCTAACGACATGGTTGCCATGGTCAAGCAGATGAGCCTTCTCAAGGGAGTCCGCTCCACAGGTCGGTCAGCTTGCTGGCGGCCAGCCGCGCACGACGGCGTCGGTCATGCGGGCCACGCGGACCATAGCCTTCACGTCGTGCACACGCACGATGTCGGCGCCGTTGGCGATGGAGATGGCCACGGTGGCCGCCGTGCCCTCCAGCCGGTCCTCTACCGGCAGGTCTAGAACCTTGCCGATGGTGGACTTGCGGGAGGTACCGATGAGGATGGGACGGCCGATGGCGCGCAGCTCGGCCAGGCGGCGGAGTATCTCCAGGCTCTGCTCCTCATTCCAGCCGAAGCCGAAGCCGGGGTCGATGATCAGGCGCTCCTCGGGGACACCTGCTTGGTGGGCGATGCGCAGGGTCTCTCTGAATCCCGCCAGGAGGTCGTCGACGACATCGCGGAAGGGGCGACCGCGCTGGTTGTGCATGACCACCGCTGGCAGGCCCGTCTCTGCCGCCAGTGCGGCCATCCTCGCCCCATCCTTACGGAAGCCCCAGATGTCGTTGATCATGTGCGGTTTGGCTTCTCTGATCGCCCTTTCGGCCACTTCCACCTTGGAGGTGTCGATGCCGATGGGCAGGCTCGTCTCCCGCACCAAGCGCTGAATGACGGGTACGACTCGCTTTATCTCCTCGGCCGCGGATATCGGCTGAAAGCCCGGGCGGGTGGATTCTCCGCCCACGTCGAGAATGTCCGCACCCTCTTCCTCGAAACGACGGCCCTGTTCCACCGCTGCGTCCACATCCCGGCCCAGACCGTCGCCCGAGAAGGAGTCCGGGCTGATGTTGATTACCCCCATGACGTAGGTGCGGCTGCCCCAAACGAACTGGCGGTCGCGGATGGTGATAGGAGCTAGTAATGCCACTGCGCCACCTCCTGCTGCTGCGATGGCTTAATTACATGGCACGCCGGTTGGGATGGCCGTGCACGTGGGCCCTCGGCATGCTAGACGATTTCTATCTTTTCTGCTGTGACTTCGCCATCCCGGATGCGGAAGGCGCGCACTTCTGGATTCTCAGGGCTGAGCAACGAGACGATAAAGTACAGTGATTCCGGCCATAGGGCAGCCAGGCGAATATCGGTGGATAGGCCCTGCTGGCGGTATGGGAGTGATAGATACCCAGGAACTGCCAGCCGTTTTCTTCGCACTCCCGGTTGATGTTGAAGAGATCCTGGGAGTCGATGTTGTAGCAGTAGCGGCTGTGCTCGGCGTTGGTGGCCTGATAGAGCTTGAGGACGCGCCCATCTCTACCGCCGAGGACGCCGCAGCACTCGAGGGGTGCCTCCTGGCGGGCGTGGGCGATCATCTCATCGATGTAGTGTTTATCAATGGTGAACATGGCAACCCTAGTCATGCCCGGCTAGGGACGAACTGGGGGAGGCTTCGTAGTCGCCGATCTCATGGATGGTGGGAGCGTCGCCGCAGAGCGGGCAGCGGGGGTCGCGGCGGGTCCTTACCTGACGGAACTCCATGGTCAGGGCGTCGAAGATGAGGAGCCGCCCGGACAGCGATTCGCCGAGGCCGAGGATGAGCTTCAGGACCTCGAAGGCCTCGATGACGCCGATAACTCCCGGCAGAGCGCCGAGAAGGCCAACCTGGGAGGGGCTGGGCACCAGGTCGGCAGGCGGTGGTGCCGGAAAGAGGCAGCGGTAGCAGCCGCGGCCGGGGACGAACACTGTGGCCTGCCCCTCGAACAGGAAGACGCCGCCGTCTATATAGGGCTTGCCCGCCAGGTAGCAGGCGTCGTTCAGCAGGTAGCGAGTGACGAAATTGTCCACTGCACCCACTACCATATCGTACTGAGCGATGATCTCCATGGCATTGGCTGAGGTCAGGCGTACTCTATGAGGGATGACCCGCACATCGGGATTGTAGAGGGCGATCGTCTCCTGAGCTGACTCCACCTTGGGCCGCCCCACATCAGGAGTGTGGTGGAGGATCTGGCGCTGGAGGTTGGAAAGGTCCAACTCGTCGTTGTCGACGATGCCCAGGGTACCCACACCGGCCGCGGCTAGGTAGACCGCCGCTGGCGAGCCGAGACCGCCGGCGCCGACGATAAGCACTTTGGCATCCAATAGCTTGCGCTGACCGGCGGACCCCACCTGGGGGATCATAATCTGGCGGGAGTAGCGCAGCATCTGGTCCGGAGTGAGGTCCTGACCGCCAGCGATGGCCGGGATCACCGCCACCTCATCGCCGTCCTTCAGAGGGGTCGCTTCCCCCTGAAGGCTGTGGATCTCCTGATTGTTCACATAAACATGGATGTGGGCGGGCAGCTCGCCCGCTTCGTTCTGGAGCATGTCGCCCAGGGCAGGGTAGCGGGTCTTCAGTTCGTCCAAGAGTTCAGCCACCGTCTGGCCGTGGCCTTCCACATAGCTGCGGTTGCCTGTGAGTCTGCGGAACGGTGCGGGTATGTAGACGGTTACGGTCATGCTTTCCTCCCCCGGGGGAAAGTTAATACACACATAGCGAGCGCCAGCGGCGCCTACGCTTCGAGTTCCGTTGCCTGTCCCCCACCGCCAGCCACCGCCGGCACGATGCTCACCTCGGCGCCGTTCTTGAGGGGGGTGGCCAGGCCCTGGAGGAAGCGCACGTCCTCGCCATTAACGTAGATGTTCACAAACCGCCGAATCTCGCCCGACTCATCACACAGGCGCTCCTTGAGGCCGGGGTAGGAGGCATCAAGGGAGGCGATGCACTCCGAGAGGTCGCCACCGTCGGCTGGGATGCGGTCTTGGTCAGCGGTGATCTTCCGCAGAGCCGTGGGTATTCTGACGATAACGCTCACTTCCCCCTCCTATCCTTCCACGATGTCGCCTGCTACTGGGTCCACCCGCACCCCCTGGTCGATCACCCACTGGATGCCCCGCTCGATCTCCCCCATCTCCCCCTCCAGCTCCAGGATGACCCAGCCCCGGTCCTCGGTGACGTCGGCGCGGCGGATGTTGGGGACCAGCTCGAACTGCTTGCACAGCCTGTAGATAATGGGCTCCTTGATTAGCTCCGTAGGGAAGGTGAACTTCACCCTTTGCTTAGCCATGACCCTCTCCTCGATTAGTCTGCCGACCGGCAGCCACGGCCTGTCGATGCTCGGCGATAGCCTCCTCGAAGGAGGCGAGGTGCGGCTCGATCACGAGGCGTGGCACGAGCCTGTCCAGCACCGCCTCCTGGGTCTTGAGGCCGGCGCCGGTGATAAAGGCCACCACCAGCTCGTCGGGTTGAATGCGGCCCTGGGCGACCAGCCGCCTCAGGCCGGCGATAACCACGCCGCCGGCCGTCTCAGCGAAGATGCCCTCGGTCTCGGCCAGGAGCTTAATCCCCTCCACCACCTCGTCGTCGCTCACGGCGACAGCGGACCCGCCCGAGTCGGCCAGCACCTTGAGAGCGTAGTAGCCGTCGGCGGGGTTGCCAACGGCCAGCGACTTGGCGATGGTGTTGGGGCGCACCGGACGGATGTTGAGGCTGTGGCGCTCCCAGGCCTCGACGATGGGCGAACAGCCCTCGGCTTGGGCCCCTGACATGCGGGTGTGGGCCCAATCCACCAGGCCCAGCCAGGCCAGCTCCTTAAGCCCCTTCCAGACCTTGGTGAGTAGACAGCCGCTGGCCATGGGGACGATGCAGTGATCGGGGGCCCGCCAGCCAAGCTGCTCCACCACCTCGTAGGCCAGCGTCTTGCTGCCCTCGGCGTAGTAGGGGCGGATGTTGATGTTGACGAAGGCCCAGGGGTACCTGTCGGCCAGCTCGCTGCACAGACGATTGGCGTCGTCGTAGCTGCCCTTTACGGCTACCAGAGTGGGGCCGTAGACAGCGGAGCCGACGACCTTGCCCTGCTCGAGGTCGGCGGGGATGAAGACGAGGGCTTTCATCCCTGCCTTGGCGGCGTGAGCGGCCACGGCGTTGGCCAGGTTGCCGGTGGAGGCGCAGGCCAGGGTATCGAAGCCGAACTCCCGAGCCTTGGTGGTGGCCACCGTCACGACCCGGTCTTTGAAGGACCAGGTGGGGTTGGCGCAATCGTTCTTGATGTACAGACGGCGCAGGCCGAGGACCTCGGCCAGGTTCTGAGCAGGCAGGAGGGGTGTGAAGCCAGCGCCGATGTCTACCGCCTGCTCCACATCGGCGGGCAGAAAGTCACTGTAACGCCAGACGGTGAGGGGTCCCCTTTCGATGCGCTGGCGGCTGGTGTCGCGGCCTAGGGCCTGATAGTCGTAGCTTACCTCGAGGGAGCCAAAGCAGAACTCGCAGACGTGGACGGGCCTAGCGGATAATAGCGTCCGCATTCTCTACAGCGTAAATGAGTGGCGTAAGACATGTTGGCGATCCCCTTTTGCTTGACCACTGCCTGTTCATGGCAGCGTGATGTCCTCTCCCATTGCCCCGACCTGGTCGGGGCGGGACATCGCCATCGTTGTCGCTGGCCAAGGCTGTAGAGTACTCATCTACAAATCGAAAACCTCTTCGGCCTAACTCGAAGAGGCTTGTGCGCATATGTGTTAACGATGTTATCAGACGCGAAGGGCTGTGTCAACTTCGCCTACCGTCCCTTGTACTGGGGCTTGCGCTTCTGGGCGAAGGCGAGGGGGCCCTCGCGGACGTCCTCAGTGCTGAGAACGTCGCCGAGGAGCTTGAGCTCCAGGGCCAGCCCTTCTTCGAGGGTCATGTCCAGGCCTTGATAGATGGCCTGTTTGATGGCCCGCACGGCCAGCGGCCCGCACTCGCAGATGGCCTGGGCGATCTCCTCGGCCTTGGGCATCAGCTCGGCCAGGGGCACCACGTGGCTCACGAGGCCCCATTGGAGGGCGGTTTGGGCGTCGATGCGGCCGCCGGTGAGGAGGATCTCCATGGCGAAGGTGAGGGGGATGGCCCGCGGCAGCCGCTGGGTGCCGCCGGCGCCGGGCATGAGGGCGCGCGTGGGCTCGGGCAGGCCGAAGGTGGCGTGCTCGGCGGCCACACGGATGTCGCAGGCGAGGGCGAGCTCGAGGCCGCCGGCCAGGCAGTAGCCGTTGATGGAGGCGATCATTGGCTTCCAGGTGTGGAAGTCCCTGGTGATGCCGCCGAAGGGTGAGTCGTAGAAGCGGGCCTCGCCGCCAGCGAAGGCCTGGGTCATGGCCACCAGGTCGGCGCCCGCCGAGAATGCCTTCTCGCCTGCGCCGGTGAGGATGGACACCCACAGCTCGTCGTCGTCGCGGAAGTCGCTGAAGGCTTGGAGTAGCTCGCGGCTGGTGTCGGGGTCGACGGCGTTCATGCGCTGGGGCCGGTTGAGGGTGACGTAGGCGATGCGGCCCTTCTTCTCGTAGGTGATGTTGGTGAAGTCGGTCATGTTGTCCTCCCTTCTTGGGGAGCCGCTCACCCTTCGACAAGCTCAGGGCGAGCGGTTTGCGGTGCCTGCGCATCTCCGCTCATGGTGAGCTTGTCGAACCATGAGCAGACAGGCCCCAGTATAAACGTTGAGGGCAGCAGCTGGCCAGGGCCATAGATATGTCAATAGTGCGGATTATTTTTGGCGAACCCCTTGACAACGTTACGTCAAATGTTGTATAAACTGGGAGCGTTAAGACCCAATAGGGCAGTATCGTGGTCGTTAGACCGAGGTGCGGCGGTGGGCTACTGGGGGCACACGTCCCCGCCTCGAAGGAGCGGTGAAAATCGGCAACGGCGCGTTGCCGATTATTATTACGTAGGAGGAAGCCGGGGCTAGCGGATAGACGATAGGAACGGGAAGAAAAAGGGCCCCCCGACAGGTCGGGGAGCCCGGCAATAGGAAGCGCGAGTCACCACACTCCTTTGCCATTGTTGATCATAACGCAGGCTGCGGCAGGGCCGCAAGTGGCATCTCTGCACAATTCTCCCCTTTTCTTCCCGCACACTAGCCCCGCTCCCTCGGTAAGAGAGGGGGTGAGTCTGCGCGGAAAGCGTACGACTAAGGCCGCGGGGTGCAAAGCACCCGCTGCGGCGGTAGGCAAGTGAGATTCAGACGACGGGAGGTAAGGAAAAGTGAAAAGAAGGACTATCAT
>Ga0307438_1001609_pt1 | contig 14132 bp, 17 predicted proteins | sample SalMarWE160110MG_FD_202144 | JGI IMG/M metagenome (GOLD analysis project Ga0307438, IMG submission 202144) | Salt marsh sediment microbial communities from the Plum Island Ecosystem LTER, Massachusetts, United States - WE1603-110 | ecosystem: Environmental > Aquatic > Marine > Intertidal zone >... | reverse complement strand
GTTTCCGTATCCGAGATCATTCGATAATATCAAATAATATATGCACTCCTCAATGGAACCTTGAGAAATATTATAAAATCTAATTTTATCCTTCTTTCCTCTTTTTATAAAACCTTCTGCAATATTTGATGGGATTGAAATTGCTGCTCTTCTAAGTTGTGAAGTTAATCCATAGGTTTCTTCTTTTGGAAATTTACTGCTAAATTCATAAATTTCTAATACGAATTTGTGCGCTTTTTGCCATACTATTAGATCCTGAAAAGTATTTGCTGTTTCCCTACTCATTTTATGCAGCGGAGGTTTCTTTTCTTATTGGGGAGGGATGGGATTCTAACTTCCAACTTCTAAATTCTAACTTCATTGTTCTTACATTACCAAGCAGTCGCCGATAAGCTTCGGGGTGATTTTTCTTGAGTACCGTACGACTTTTATAGAGTCAGGAGGTTGAAAAGGGTCTTTTTCTTCAAGAAGAAGAACCTGTGGAATTTCAAGAAAAAAAGCAATTGCGGAAAGATCATTTCTTTTTGTAATTAACTTTGAAACTTTACGTAATTCCTTCTCTTCCGAAATCTTCTTCAAACCATGATATTTGGTAGAAATATCGGAACTAATGCCGATAATCTCTTCATTTTCATTTGTTTTACGGGAACGTCTAGCTCTGATGGCTCTGGTTTTCCATTTTACGGGCGGGAAACCAAGTAAATCGATTAAATATTGATACCTGTTGGTTATTGATTTTGTTACAGCTTTTGCTGTAATGTTTACACCGGGTCCGTCATGTATGGAAGCAACAATAGGTTTTTTTAACAAGTAAGAAAACACATGTGTATTTACTCCGTTTAGATCTATCAGTAAATCATACGTCTGTTTTATGCTATTCCTTAAGCGATAAATGCCAATAGGACCAGATTTTTCCGGATAATGGATAATCCGTGCTCGTAGGCGCCTAAAATACTTCGCGTCCTGACCATCAGGCAGCAGAACAGTTAGTTTAGACTTTTTTGTCAAAGACTCAACCAGAGGTAGGGAATAAAGTGTTTCACCATTAGTCTCTGAAGGGCGAAGAGCAATTGTGTTGATATTCTCCAATGGAAATTCGATTCGTTTGGTTTTCATTTTGGTCCACAAAAGAAAAACTGCAGAAGTTATTTTTTTACGCATATATTTCCTCAATATCAAATATTTTACCGGGATTCAATATATTCATCGGGTCGAACTCCCTTTTTATCTTTTTCATAAGTTCTATTTGATTCTCCGTTCTTGAATATTTAAGGTATTTTTTCTTGGTAAAACCTATTCCATGTTCTCCGCTTATCTTGCCTTCAAAAGTATTCAATTTCTTGAATAATTCATTTACAATTTTTTCTCCATCATCTTTCCATTCTTCATTTTTTACAATATTCACATGCAAATTTCCATCCCCTATATGACCGAAAGTAAAAACTCTTGTATTAAATTCTTTTTCTAATTTTTTTATTTCAGGAATAAATTCGGGAATGTACGATCTTGGTATTGATATATCTTCGGGAATAAGGGTGCCGGATATATCAAGGGCTTCCGATATGCTCCGTCTGAAATCCCATATTTTTTCCTGTTGATGGGTTTCTTCTGCCACAAATACATCGAGAGCATTATTTTCTAAAAATTTATTACCGATTATTTCATATTTCTTTTCCAGATTTTCCTTTGAACCTTCCAGCAATTCAGCTATAAGAAGTGTTCCTTCTTCCGCCATCGGTATCTTTTTATCAAGATTGGCAACGGCTACCTTAACAGCATCTTCATCAATCATCTCGAAGGCAGAAGGGATAACACCACTGGAAAGTATATTAAATGCAGAAAGAGCTGCATCTTTTAAACTTTTAAATGGAGCAACTAATGTTGCGGAAAAGGGGGGAAGGGGCTTGACTTCTAAAAATATCCTGGTTATAATACCAAGAGTACCTTCTGAACCGATAAGTAGGTTTAAAAGAGAATATCCGGTGGCGTTTTTCTTTAACTTTCCCCCAAAAAATTCTTTTGAACCATCGGGCAAAATTACTTCGATTCCCCTGACATAATCCCTCGTAAGACCGTAAAGAAGGCAGCGAGCACCTCCTGCGTTGGTTGCAACGTTTCCTCCAATCGAGCAGGAATCAATTGATGCGGGATCGGGAGGAAAGAAAAAGTTATATTTTTTCAGGAAGTTATTTATTTCTTCTGTAATAACTCCCGGCTGGACTTCCAGAATGCAGTTTTTTTCATCAAAATCAATAATTTCATTCATTTTTTCCAACGAGAGAACAACTCCTCCATTAACCGCGAGAGCACCTGCTGTTCTGCTTGTACCTCCTCCTCTTGGAATTATAGGTATTCTTGTCTTTTTGGCTATTTCAAGAAGTCTTGATATTGAATCGGTTTCTGTTGGCAGAAAAGCTGCATCCGGAAGGAAATAATAATCGCCGGGAGTTTCATCCCGTGCGTATTTTTCCAATTTTTCTTTGTCTGTAAGTAATTCGTAATCAAACTCTTTTTCAAGCTGCGCCAATTTTTCCATAGGCTAAAATAATAGTAACTCCCTTATAGTCAAGAGCAGAAAAAATAATTGAACCACAGAAAGCACAGAGAAAAAACAAAAACACAGAGAACACGGAGATTTTTTGTTGTTTTTCTTTGTGTTCTTTGTGTGAATTATAGTTTCGAGTTTAGTGTTTAAAAGATAAAAAAATCTGAGCTAATCTGCGTTTATCTGAGTCCTATAATTTTTCAAGTAATACCGTGGCGATTGCGGTATCGGTTGTGTGAGATAAAGAAACGTGTGTTTTAACTCCTTTCATTTCAGTTTCTAATTCCTTATTTAGAATCCTGATAACCGGTTTTCCTTCCGTTCGAACCTCTATTGCCTTCCACCCATAATTATGATTTCTGGCTTTGTAAAAAGATTCTTTGACGGCAAATCTTGCAGCATAACACTGGTATTTATTAATTTTATTTTCACAATATTGCTTTTCGCTTTCGGTGAATATTCTGTCTGCGAAATTATCACCCCAGCGTTTTATTGCCTTTTCTATCCTGCTTGCTTTAACTATGTCTATACCAATCATATATTACAGAGAAGTTGGGAGTTGGAAGTTAGAAGTTAGAATAAAGCAACTTAGACAATGGTTTTTGGGTTGGGATGGGATTCTGACTTCTGGCTCCTTGCTTCTAGCTTCTTTATTATTTTTCATCATATATTATTACCGTATCTCCGGATTTTATCATACCTAACTTTTCTCTTGCTATTTTTTCAATAAGAAAAGTATCTTTTTTTATCTTTTTCAAAGAATCCAGTAAAGCTTCTTGTTTTTTTAGAAGTTCCTGTTTTTCTTTTTTAAGTTTGTTTTCTCTTCTTTTTAGTTTAACAATATTTATAAAACCATAAGCTCCAAAAAAAAGATAGTATATAATTCCGCATATTATTAAAACTAAAAGAATTTTTTTTAAGTTCTTCTTTATAAGCTTTTTAGAACGCTTCAAATCTCGCGGCATCTCCTAATTCCTCTTCAATTCTGAGCAGCTCATTGTATTTCTCCAATCGTTCGCTTCTTGAAAGAGAACCGGTTTTGATTTGGCCTGTATTTAGCCCGACTGCGAGATGGGAGATAAATGTGTCGGCTGTTTCTCCGGAACGGTGTGAAACAACTGCTGTCCAGCCGTTATTTTTTGCCATCTGGATTGCTTCGATTGTTTCCGTAACCGTCCCAATCTGGTTGAGTTTTATTAGAACTGAGTTACTTACGTTTCTATCAATACCTTTTTGGATTATAGATGTGTTGGTTACAAACAGGTCATCTCCTACGATCTGGATTTTATTCCCTAATTCTTTTGTCAAAATATCCCAGCCGTCCCAATCTGCTTCGGAAAGACCGTCTTCAATTGAGATTATAGGATATTTGTCGACCCATTTTTTGTATACGGAAACCATATCATCTGCGGTTAAAGAGTCTCCTCCAAACTTGTAAGCTCCGTCTTTATAAAATTCGGAAGCCGCGCTGTCTAACGCTATCGCAACTTCTTCTCCGGCTTTATATCTGGCTTTGTCTATTGACTCAAGAATCAAGCTTAGAGCCTCTTCATTGGTGGAAAGATTCGGGGCGAAACCACCTTCATCGCCAACGCTGGTAGCATATTTCTTATCTGAAAGAATTTTTTTAAGCGAGTGAAACACTTCGCTTGCTGCTCTGATCGCTTCTTTAAAATTAGAAAGTCCTACTGGAGCTATCATATATTCTTGAATGTCAAGATTGTTATCCGCGTGTTCTCCGCCGTTTAAAATATTGCAGAGCGGAACAGGAAGCAAGCATGCGTTTGATCCGCCTAGATATCTGTAAAGAGGTATATTTAAAGACTTGCTTGCGGCTCTTGCGACTGCCATAGATATAGAAAGAATAGCGTTGGCTCCGAGTTTTTCCTTGTTTTCGGTTCCGTCCATTTTACACATTGTTAGGTCTATAAGTCTCTGGTCTAAGCAATTTTTACCTGCAATTTCCTGTCCCAGTATATTTTGTGCGTTATTAACCGCTTTAAGAACTCCTTTTCCTCCGTATCTTTTTTTATCCTTATCTCGAAGTTCCAAAGCTTCCCTTGTTCCTGTTGAAGCTCCGGAAGGAACAGCAGCTCTACCCATAATCCCTGATTCTAAAAGGCATTCGGCTTCTATTGTAGGATTCCCTCTTGAATCAATTATTTCTCTTGCTTTGATATCGACTATTCTATTTTGCATTTATCCTCCCTATTTTTACATACGCCCGGAAGGATTCGAACCTTCAACCAGCGGATCCGAAGTCCGCTACTCTGTCCAGTTGAGCTACGGGCGCAAGCGTTTTTATTAATTTTTTAGGTGAAAACCAAGTTGATTTTAAAAAATTCTAGCCAATCAATCGAATATATTATCACATTTTTGTTTGTCAAGTATAAGTTTGGCTACAGTTTTTTTGATTTTAGCTGGCGTAAAAAAAACAAGAAACTACTATATTAACATGTATAACATGCTGCAGGGATTATATTATTGAAAAAAGCTATTATTAAGGGCTTGACTATATTATCAATCTTTATAAATTAAGTACGTAGTGTATTGAGCTGTGAAAAGGTTTATTTTATTTAAAATGACAAAGAGGAGGAAATAAGTGTCAACTGAGAGAAGAAAGAGGAATTGTTACTTTTGCAAAAATAGTGCAGAAGAGATTGATTATCTAAATGTTGGATTATTGAGCAAATACGTAACACCGAGCGGGAAAATACTTCCTTCACGGATAACCAGGGTTTGTCCAAAGCATCAAAGAAAGCTAAAAAAAGCTATAATGCAATCCAGAGAAATTGCATTAATGCCTTACGTGAAGTCTTTGGAATGGTAGTGAAGTATGGAAATTATACTTAAAGAAGATTATCCGCATTTGGGAAAAAAGGGTCAGATCGTTAAAGTGGCTGATGGATATGCCAGGAATTATTTAATTCCAAGAAATATAGCGATAATCAATGTTTCCGGTAACAAATCTGCTGTCGAGGCAGAATCACAGTTTGAAGAAATTAAAGAAAAGAAAGGAAAAGCAGCGGCGGAAGAAGTTAAAGGAAAAATTGATGGTAAAGAGTTTAAAATCAAGGCTAAAGTAGGTAAAGAAGGTAAGCTATATGGTTCTATAACCAAGCAAGATATTGTAGACCTTTTGAAAAAAGAAGGATATGAGATTGATAAAAAAATAATGGATGTTGAGGATCATATAAAAGAAGCTGGCTCACATGATATACAGTTAAATTTATTTAAGGATGTAAAAGCCCAGATTAATCTTATAGTAGAAGGCGAATCTTCCGAGGAGGAAGAATCACCTGAGTTGGAAGAGAAGTCATCTGAGGAGGAAGAAAAATCTTCCGAGGAGGAAGAATCACCTGAGTTGGAAGAGAAGTCATCTGAGGAGGAAGAAAAACCTTCCGAGGAGGAAGAATCACCTGAGTTGGAAGAGAAGTCATCTAAGGAGGAAGAAAAACCTTCTAAGGAGGAAGAATCACCTGAGTTGGAAGAGAAGTCATCTGAGGAGGAAGAAATTGAAGGAAGTTAAAATTGCTGGTATCGCAATTGATAGGACTACAAATACACCTGTGGTTCTTTTAAGAGATGTAGAGGAAAAGAAAAAGGTTCTTCCCATATGGATAGGACCTGTTGAAGCTGAAGCTATATCTCAGGGATTGAAAAATGAAAAGTTTAGTCGCCCTCTCACGCATGATTTGCTGTTGAATGTGTTAAAGGGTTTAAAAGTAAATATAGCTAAAGTTGTAGTGTCAGACCTGAAAGATGATACTTATTTTGCAGAAATTTATCTAAAAAAAGAAAATGAAATTTTTAGGATAGATTCGCGCCCAAGTGATTCTTTGGCTTTAGCTTCTAAAAATCATATTCCAATATTTGTACAGGAAAAGGTTATGGAAAAGGGCGGTATAAAATTGGATATTGATGATAGTAAAAAAGTTCAGGATATAAAAAAGTATATGGAGGACATTAAGCCGGAAGAATTCGGAAAGTTCAGGATGTGATCTTGAGAGTTCTAATACAAAGAGTGCTTTCTGCTTCGGTTCGTTTGATTAAAGAAGAAAAAGTTAAAAAAGAAGCTTCAATAGGCAGGGGGCTTTTACTTTTCGTCGGAATAGGAAAAAATGATAGTCGGGACACAGCGGATTTTTTGGTAAATAAAATATCTAATCTTAGGATTTTTGAGAGTAAAGGTAAATTTGATTTATCACTTGCTGATATTAAAGGTGAGGTTCTGGCTGTGCCCCAATTTACTTTATACGGAAATACTGAAAAAGGAAGAAGACCCGAATTCACTGCGGCAGAAAAACCGGAGAGAGCAAAAATGTTGTTTGATTTCTTCTGCGAACGGGTTGAAGATTTACTTTCCTGCAAAAAAGGTTTTTTCGGTGAAAAAATGGAAGTAGAGTTAGTTAACGATGGTCCGGTTACTTTAATGGTGGAAAAATGAAGTCGATGACAGCGTTCGCTTCTGCTATAAAGGAAATTTCAGGATTAACAATCAGATTTAATATTGCTTCTTATAATAGCAGATTTACCGATATAAATCTCACCTTACCTGAGTTTTTATTGCCTTATCAGTTGAATATTTACGATAAGATTAAAAATAAAATCGCTCGAGGAAGAATAGAGATGCAGGTTTATCTTGAAGATGGTAATTTTGTTGATTCTCCCATATACCAAAAAAATATGGAACGGGATATAGAACGATTAAGAAAACTGAAAAAGAAATTTCGGCTTAAGGGAGATATAGATATTTCTATTCTTACGAATTTTACCAATTTGGGTGGAGATATACCTAATTTCGATATAGGATGGAAAGAGATTGATTCTTTTTTAGATAATCTTCTTTCTGAACTGAATGAAGTTAAAAAGAGAGAAGGAGAATTTATAAAAAAGGATCTTGAAGAGAAGATAGGAAAGTTTGAAGATATTCTTGATTTTATATTAAGTAAAATTGATACAGATTCTGAAGAGAAAAAAGAAAAAATTATAAAGGAAATCAAGCGTCTGAATGACCTCGACATACAGATTTCCCGGGATGATATCAATCTTTTTGCTTTTAAGGGAGATATTAATGAAGAGTTAGTGAGGCTGAATAGCCATATAGATTATTTCGGGAAGTTGCTTCAAGAAGAGGGTCCTATTGGAAAGCGATTGAAATTTTTACTACAGGAAATGGCTAGAGAGGCAAACACAATAGGCTCAAAAGCTTATACAGCTGCTGTGGTTCATAAAGTTATCGATTTGAAGCAACTCATTGATGAGTTACGGGAGCAGGTTGAAAATATAGAATGATTATCATTATAGCAGGTCCTTCCGGAGCCGGTAAGACTACTGTTTGCAAATTGTTGATTAAGAATGATGATAAACTTTTATACTCAATTTCTGCTACTACTCGAGCGAAAAGAAGAGGGGAAAGGGACGGAGTTGATTATCATTTTATAACAGAAGAAAAGTTTAAGAACTGGGAAAAGGAAGGAAGGTTTTTGGAAACGGCAAAAGTACACGGTTATTATTATGGAACATTAAAGGATTTCCTCGCTGAATCGGATAGAGGAGAAAAAGATATTTTAATGGATGTTGATGTAAAAGGTAAGATAAGTATTTGTAAAAAAATAAGAAACGCGGTTTCGATATTTTTATTGCCGCCGACTATGTCGGAAGCGGTGAAAAGAATTAAAGGACGAAATAAAGAAAAAGAGATTGAAATAAAAAGCAGGATGGAGACAGCTTCACGTGAGATAAAAGAAATCAAAAACTTTGATTATCTTTTAGTAAATGAAGACTTAAAAGAAACGGTTAAAATTGTTAAATCAATAATTATAGCAGAAAGACATAGGGTAAAGAATAGAATAGGAGGGAAAAGATGATTTTTTCATTAGACGATGTTAAAGAAAAAGAAAAAAACATTTACAAGGCTGTAGTAATTATGGGTAAAGGCGCTCAGTGGTTTAGTACTTTTAGGAGAACAACGATCGAAAAACCCATATATAAGGCTGTAGAAGAGTTTATAGACGGAAATATAGAGTACGAGGTAATTAAAGAAGAGGAAAAGTAATTTTGAATTCCCTTTCAGGAAAAGTTATTCTAATCGGAGTTACAGGAGGTGTTTCGGCTTATAAAGTACCTCTCTACATTCGAGCTCTTAAGGAGAAAGGGGCTACTGTTAAGGTGATTTTAACGGAGAATGCGAAAAAATTTATTTCTCCGGAAGTTTTGTCTGTTTTAAGCGATGGTGTTTTTGATTCTTTATGGGAAGAAAGTATTCCTCATGTCACATTAGCTGAAGAAGCATCCCTTTTTGTTGTTTTGCCCGCTGACTATAACATTATAGGAAAAGCTTCCTCTGGTATTGCCGATGACCTTCTTTCGTCTTCGATCGCAGCGTATAGTGATAAGTTGCTGTTTTTTCCCTCTATGAATAGCAGGATGTTTGAAAATCTTGTTTTTCAAAGAAACATAGATTATCTAAAAAGTTGTGGACATTTGATTGTCGACCCTATCTCGGGACCCTTAGCGTGCGGAAAAGAAGGAAAAGGCAGACTTCCTTCAATTTCTCGCCTTGTTCTTGAGACAGAGAAAGCTCTTTCTCCCGATATTTTTAAAGATGCTTTTTGTCTTATAACCGGCGGTGGAACATTTGAAAAAATTGACCCTGTTAGATATTTGACAAACGATTCTTCCGGAAAAATGGCTTATTCTCTGGCAAGAAACTGTTATCTTGCAGGCGGTAAGGTGGAACTGGTTTTAGGAAGAAATACAGTCGTTCCTGATGGCGATATTCCATATAAAATTACCAATGTGGAAACGGCGCAGGATATGTTTGAAGCAATTATGGAGCGATGGAAAGATGTAAATTATCTTTTTATGAATGCAGCCGTTTCTGATTTTACCGTTAGTAGAGAAGCTAAGAAAAAAATAAAGAAAAAGAGTGAGTTAACTTTAAAGTTAAAAAGTAATATTGATATACTTGCGGAGTTAAAAAAGAGGAAAAAGAAACAATTTGTTGTCGGTTTTTCTCTGGAATCCGAAAATCTTAAAGCTTCAACTTTGAAAAAAATGAAAGAGAAAGGGTGCGATTTAATGATAGGAAACTTTACGGATTCTATTGGAAGCGAAAATATTTCCGGTGTAATTATATCTACTTCCGGAGAAGAAGATTTTAATTGTTCTAAAGATGAATTAGCATGGAAAATTATCAACAAAATAAAGTCGTAGAGGTCTTAAAACTATTAAAATACATGGGTTTAGAAGAGGTAGATAACTCACTTTCGTCCATTTCTCCTTTTGGTGATTTGATAGATGAAGTTAAAAACTGCAAGAAGTGCGACCTGCATAAAGTTAGAACAAATGCTGTTTTCGGAAAAGGTCCAATTAATGCAAAAATTATGCTTATTGGAGAAGCTCCGGGTAGGGATGAAGACCTTAAAGGGTTACCCTTTGTTGGTAAGGCAGGTAGAGAATTAGATAATATGCTTTCCTCTGCAGGTATTGAAATCGATGAAGTTTTTATTACAAATGTTATTAAGTGTCGACCTCCGGGAAACAGAAATCCGGAACCTTACGAGATGGTGAAATGTAATCCTTATTTAGTCAGGCAGGTCGAGGTGATTCGTCCTAAAGTTATTGTACTGCTTGGTAATATAGCTCTCTCTCTTGTTACTGGAACTGCGAGCGGTATTACAAAAATGAGAGGAAAAACAATGGAATATATGTCATATCCTGCTATACCTACATTTCATCCCGCTTATGTAATTCGAAACCCCGATAGTGGAAAAACAGTGATTGAGGATTTTAAAAAGGCTGTAAGGAGTATAGCTTGACAGAAAAAGTAGGAATGCCATATTCCGAAGAAGCAGAAATTGCTGTAATATCCAGTATGTTAATGGATATGGGAGCTACAGCAGAGGTTAGTACTTCCCTGAATCCGGATGATTTTTATTTTCCAGCACACAGTATTATATATAGCGCCATTCTTGATGTTTATAATAAGGGTCAAAAAGTGGATATTGTTACGGTTGTCGAAAGGTTGAAAAAAAATAGTTTGCTTGATAAAGTTGGTGGGGCGTCTTTTGTAGCTTCTTTTGTTAAAGGTAACATTTCAGCTGAAAATATTGTATACTATGCTGATATTGTAAGTGAAAAGTCGATTCTAAGGGATCTTATAAAAAAAAGTAAGTCTATAATCGATATTGCGAGTTCCGCAAAAGAAGAAGTAGAGGAAGTTTTGGATGAAGCGGAAAATTTAATTTTTGACGTAAGAAAGAAAAAGAGCTACGAGAGAGTTAAACCGATAACTCCTTTGCTTAAGGAAGTTATGAAAATTATCGAAGAGAGAGCTGAGAAAAAGAATCTACTTACGGGAATATCTACAGGACTGATTGAGTTAGATAGAGTGAGTTGTGGTTTTCAAAATGCGGAACTGATAATATTGGCCGCGAGACCCTCTGTGGGAAAAACGGCTCTGGCTCTAAATCTTGCTTCGCATATTTCCATAAAACAAAGAGTTCCCGTGCTTTTCTTTTCTCTTGAAATGCATTGGGAAAGTCTTCTTTTTAGATTGCTTTCGTCTGAGTCTCGTATTGACGGGAATAGGATAAGAGGTGGTTTTATTAAGGAAGATGAATGGGTTGGTTTGACTTCAGCGGTTTCCAGATTAACAGAGGCGCCTTTTTATATTGATGCCTCGCCAGCAATGACGATTTTTGAACTGAGGGCAAAAGCAAGGAGAATGAAAAAGAAATACGATATAGGCGTAATATTTGCGGATTACCTTCAATTAATTAAGGGTCCCCAATTTCAGACAAGAGAACAGGAGGTCGCTGCTATAAGTCGCGCTCTAAAATCAATTGCTATGGAGTTAAATTTGCCTGTTGTTGCTCTTTCACAGCTTTCGCGACAGCCCGAAAGAAGAGGCAAGGATTCTAAACCGATTCTTTCCGACTTACGAGAATCCGGAGCCATTGAACAGGATGCGGACTTTGTGATGTTTATTCATCGTCCCGATCAATTTAAGAAGAGTAGTGAAGTTGCTGAAGAAAAAGCCGAACTTATTATAGCAAAGCAGCGAAACGGGCCGATAGGAGACTTTGAGGTTGCTTTCAGCAGAAAATATGCGCGTTTTGATAATCTTAGAAAATTGGAGACATAGGAATGATTGAGATAAAAAATGTCTGGAAAAGTTTTGAAGGGAACGAAGTTCTTCGTAATTTAAGTCTTAAAATCGGCAAAGGAGAGACTATCGCGATTGTAGGTTCAAGTGGTTGCGGAAAAACTGTTCTTCTAAAACATATTCTTGGTTTACTTGAGCCTGATAAGGGAAAGATTTTGGTCGACGGAGTTAATATTAACGAAAATTCCGCTCATCTTTTTGAAATACGAAAAAAATTTGGCATGGTGTTTCAAAGTTCGGCTCTTTTTGATTCGTTAAATGTAATACAAAATGTGATTATCGGTTTAAGAGAGCATTTCCCGGATATGAATAGAAAGAAAATGGAGGACATAGGAAAGGAGAAGTTGGCTCTGGTTGGTCTTTATGAATCTTCTTTTGAAAAAAAACCGCAGGAAATTTCTGGAGGTATGAAAAAGCGGGTTGCTATTGCAAGAGCGATAAGTCTTGACCCTGAGTATATTATATACGATGAACCTACCACCGGGCTCGATCCAATAATGTGCGACAAAATGAACGAGCTTATGCTTCACCTGAAAGAAAAACTCGGAAAAACTACAATTATGGTAACCCATGATCTACATTCTGCTTTTAGAGTTTCCGATAGAATTGCGATGCTTGCAGATGGAGATATAGTTTTCGATGGAACTCCCAAGGAAGCATTAAAAACCGATAATAAGTTTATGAATATGTTTATAAAGAGCAGTTCCCTGAAGGTTTAAAGTAGATGTTTGTATGCACAAACTGCGGTTATAAAACTCTTAAATGGATGGGTAAATGTCCCGAGTGCAAAAGCTGGGATTCATTAGAAGAAGTAATAGAGCAAAAGAAATCTATACATAAGAAAACCAAAGCCTTAAACCCGAAACATTTAAGCGAAGTTTCTGTTAAAGAAGAGGGGCGTTTTAAAACAGGCATTTCGGAATTCGACAGAGTTATGGGTGGGGGTATCGTTTCGGGTTCTTTGGTTCTAATTTCGGGAGACCCCGGTATTGGTAAGTCAACTTTACTTCTTATGGTATCCGGAATTCTTTCCAGGTCTTTTAAGGTCCTTTATGTTTCTGGAGAAGAATCCTTGAATCAAATTAAGATGAGGGCGAAGAGACTGGGATTGGGAGAAGAGAAATTATTAACTGTATCTGAAACTAATATCGAAAGTATTCTTAATTTAACTAAAAAGGAAAAACCCGAGGTAGTTATCGTTGATTCTATACAGGCTATGGCGCTGTCCGATAGAAGCGGAATACCGGGTTCGGTTTCTCTGGTGAGAGAGATAACCTCGGAATTAATGGAAATTGCCAAGAAGCACAATATTACCGTGTTTATTGTTGGCCATATTACCAAGTCAGGAAATATCGCAGGTCCTATGACTTTAGAGCATATGGTAGATGTCGTGCTTTTTATGGAAGGCGACGACACCCATTCTTTTCGTTTGTTAAGATCAAAGAAGAACCGATTCGGCTCTACAAATGAAGTTGGTATATTCGATATGGATGAAAAGGGATTAAAGGAAGTTCCGAATCCCTCTCTTTATCTTATTTCCGGTAAGGAAAAGAAGTCTTCCGGGTCTGTTATCACTCCTACAATTGAAGGAACGAGAGCTATTATGGTTGAGATTCAAGCCCTTGTAATTCCGACAAGGTTTTCTTATCCGCAGAGAGTCGCTAGAGGATTCAAAGAGCGGAAGCTCGACCTTTTGATGGCTGTTTTTCAGAAGCGACTTTTGATGGATATGAGCGGTTATGACGTTTACTGTAATATAGCCGGGGGTATGAATGTTTTTGAGCCGTCTATCGATCTCGGCGTGATTTTAGCGATAATGTCGAGTTTACTTGAAAAACCCATCAGGGATGATCTCTGTATGGTGGGGGAAGTGGGTCTTTCCGGAGAGGTTAGAGGAGTTCCTTTTATTGCAAGCAGAGTTAAAGAGGCGAGTAAAATTGGTTTTAAGAAAATTATTATTCCTAATAAAGCAGGAAATTTAAAATCGGATATTGAGCTTTTGAAAGTTTCAAATGTTGCGCAGGCAAAGGAGCTTTGTGAATTATGATTTCGTCTGTTGTTATTCTTGGGTTATTGGGCTGGATTATAGCTTTATTACTGATTTATCGTAATATTAGGGTAGAAGAAGAGAAAAATTACAAAGCGATTCATTCTTCCGCCATCAGGGATGGGAGAGTAGGAAAGTTATTTAAGTCCGGGTTAGTACAGGGCATACCTGTGATTACAGAAGAAGATATGGAAAAAATATCGAAATATTTAGAATCGGATGAAATTCCGGAAGGTTTTAAGGACGATCTTCGAACTTTAAAGGAATTGGATTTAAAGGTAATAAATAGCGATTTGTCAACCATTTGCAAAACATTGAAGTGTCCGGCAATAACCGCCGGAAACAATAAAGAAGAATTAGAAATTCAG
>Ga0307438_1001603_pt1 | contig 14182 bp, 14 predicted proteins | sample SalMarWE160110MG_FD_202144 | JGI IMG/M metagenome (GOLD analysis project Ga0307438, IMG submission 202144) | Salt marsh sediment microbial communities from the Plum Island Ecosystem LTER, Massachusetts, United States - WE1603-110 | ecosystem: Environmental > Aquatic > Marine > Intertidal zone >... | reverse complement strand
ACCTCAGCGCCGCCTTGAGCCGCTACGGCCTCTACTACGCCCCCGATCCCTCCAGCCAGAAGGCCTGCACCCTGGGCGGCAATGTGGCTGAGAACGCCGGCGGCCCCCACTGTCTGGCCTACGGCGTCACTACCAATCATGTGCTGGGGCTGGAGGTGGTCCTGGCCGACGGCCAGATCGTCTGGCTGGGCGGCAGAACCGCCGACCGGCCCGGCTACGACCTGCGCGCCCTGGTGATAGGCTCCGAGGGCACCCTGGTCATCGTCACCAAGATCATTGTGCGGCTCCTGCCCCTGCCGGAGGCCACCATCACCCTGCTGGCGATCTTCAACGAGATGGAGCAAGCCAGCCAGGCCGCCTCGACCATCATCGGCAAGGGCATTCTGCCAGCCGCCCTGGAGATGCTCGACAAGCTGACCATGGGGGTGGTGGAGGAGGCCGTGCACGCTGGCTACCCCCCCGACGCCGGTGCTGCCCTCCTCATCGAGGTCGAGGGCCGGCGGGACAGCGTGGGGGAGGAAGCAGACGCCATACGGGCTATCTGTGAGAATGCAGGCGCTCGCGAGGTGCGAATCGGCTTCACGCCGGCCGACCAAGAGGCCCTGTGGGTCGGGCGAAAGGAAGCCCTGGGAGCCCTGGGCCGCCTGGCCCCCAGCTACTACATCCTCGATGGCACAGTGCCTCGTACCAAGCTGCCCCAGGTATTGGGCGGCGTCTACGAAATCGCCGAAAAGTACGGCTTCCTCATCGCCAATGTCTTCCATGCTGGCGATGGCAACCTCCACCCCAACATCGCCTTCGATGAGTCCCAGCCCGGCCAGGCGAAGAAGGTGCTGGAGGCCGGAGCGGAGATAATGCGCCTCTGCGTCGACGCCGGCGGAACCATCACCGGCGAGCACGGCGTGGGCATGGAGAAGCGCGACTTCATGCGCTGGATCTTCTCCGACGACGATCTGGAAGCCATGAAGCGCATTCAGGTGGCCTTCGCGTCAGAGCATCGCTTCAACCCGGGGAAGATCTTCCCCGCCGCCATCGGCAGCGGCGAGGTCACCTCCCGCCAGCGAGCGGTCATCCAATCGCTGGGGCCCGACGCCTACGTCTAGACTGGAAAAGGGTAGCGTTTTGGTAAAGGAAAGCCTCCTCCACAACCTGCTGAAGTCCGCCCTGGACAGTCAGCGCGTCTTCCCAAGGGAGGAAGCAGCCAGCTACGCGGTGGACGGCGTCATCCCTCAGGTAGTGGCCCTGCCGGTGACGGTGGAAGAGGTGGCGGAGGTGATGCGCCTAGCCAGTCGAGAAGACGCGGCGGTCATCCCCTGGGGCGGCGGCACGGCCATGAGCCTCGGCAACATCCCCCGCCGCTACGACATCGCCCTCTGCCTCTCCCGCCTCAACCAGATTGTAGAACACGAGCCCGCTGACCTCACGGCCACCATCCAGACCGGCAAGAGCCTGGCCGATCTCCAGCGTCACCTGGCCGAGAGCGGCCAATTCCTTGCCCTCGATCCGCCATCGAGCCAGGATGCCACCATCGGCGGCATACTGGCCGTCAACGCCTCGGGCCCCTCTCGCCACGCCTACGGTACCGCCCGCGACCTGATCCTGGGGATGCGCGCCGTCCAGGCCGACGGCCGTATCATCAAGGCCGGCGGCCGGGTGGTGAAGAACGTGGCTGGCTACGACCTCAGTCGCCTGTTCATCGGCTCACTGAGCAGCCTGGGCGTCATCGTCGAGGCCTGCTTCAGGCTGGCCCCCTTGCCCAGGGCCGAGAGGACTGCGGTCGTCTCCCTTCCCTCAGCCCTGGAGGCCTGGCGCTTCGTCGCCCAGACAGCCAAGTTCAACCTGCGCGCCGTGGAGTTGCTCAACGCCGCGGCAGTCAGGCAGCCCGCCGCCCTGAACGAGTCAGCCAAAGATGGCTACGCTCTCGTGCTGGCGATGGCCGGCGAGCCTACGGCGCTGGAGCGTTCCCTCAAGGAAATAGGCGAACTCTCGCGGCGGACAGCCGCCTCCGCTTTCGCCGAGGTGGATGAGAGCGCTCAGGGCCGGCTCTGGCAGGCCATCGCCGCCCTCGCCCGGCCCTCAAACGACGCCAGTCTGGTCTGCAAAGCGGCCGTATTGCCCTCCCAGGTGCCCACCCTCAGCGAGCAGCTAGAGACGACGGGTCGGGAGCTGGGCCTGGAGCCGCTGCTGCTCTCCCATCTGACAGCAGGCATCGTCTACAGCGTCTGGCCCCTCCCCCAGGACGAGGCCGCCCAACCGGCGCTCAACCTGGCGACCGCCCTTCGTCAGGCCATCGCCGGCCTCGGTGGCAGCCTGGTGGTAGAGGCCTGCCCTCTGGCTCTCAAGGAAAGGATCGATGTCTGGGGCGAGCCCGCCGCCGACTTCCCCCTCATGCGGCGGATCAAGGAGCAGTTCGACCCTCATGGCATCCTCAGCCCGGGTCGCTTCCTGGGGAGGCTATGAGCAGGGTGAGCGAGCGGAAGGCGACACCTGCCCACAAGAGCTTCGGCGGCCCTGATGGCCCCGCCCTTCAGGACATCCTGCGCTGCGTCCACTGCGGCCTCTGCCTCAACCACTGCCCCACCTACATCGAGCTAGGCCTGGAGACCGAGTCGCCCCGCGGCAGGCTCTACCTCATACGGGCGGTGAGCCAGGGGCGTATCCCTGTCAGCGCGAACGTCGTCCACCACCTCGACCTCTGCCTCCAGTGCCGCAACTGCCAGGCCGTTTGCCCTTCCGGCGTCCGCTTCGGCCAGATCATGGAGGAAGCCAGGGCCGATATCCTGCGCGACGGCAGCCGAGCCCCCGCATCCTGGCGGGCCAGCCGTTTCGTCCTGCGACGCTTCTTCTCTCACCCCCAACGCCTTCGCTACCTGATGACCGCCCTGGGTCTCTACCAGCGTTCCGGCCTCCAGAGCCTGCTGCGGCGCTCCCGTCTTCTGAACCTTCTGCCCGGCCCCTGGCGAGGCCTGGAGCAACTGCTGCCCCGTGTCTCGGCTCGCCCCTTCACTGCTCGAGGCGTCGTCGGCAGCCCCGCAGATAACCCGCCCAGGTTCAGGGTGGCCCTCCTATCCGGCTGCATGATGCCCTATATTTTCGCCAACGTGCACGAGGCCACCATCCGCCTGCTGGTGCGCCACGGCTGTGAGGTTGTAGTGCCGCCAGAGCAGGTCTGCTGTGGCGCCCTCCACCTCCACACCGGCGACCGCCAGGAAGCCAGACGGCTCGCCCGCCGCAACATCGATGTCTTCCTGGCTCAGGACGTCGATGCCATCATCGTCAACGTGGCCGGCTGCGGCGCAGCCATGAAGGAATACGGCGAGCTGCTGAAGGACGACCCTCGCTACGCCGAGAGGGCCAATCGCTTTAGCGCCTTAGTCAAAGACGTGACCGAATTCCTGGCAGACCTGCCCTTGAGCGACGGTCTGGGCCCTCTGCACCAGGTCGTCACCTACCAGGACCCTTGCCACCTGCTCCACGCTCAAGGCATCAAATCCCAGCCCAGGACCCTCCTTCAGGCCATCCCCGGCCTGGAGCTGGTCGAGATGAGCCACCCAGATCAGTGTTGCGGCAGCGGCGGTCTCTACAACATCACCCACCCTCAGATGGCCCAGCGCCTGCTGCAGCGGAAGATGCAGGATGTGGCGGCCACCGGCGCCCAGGTCATCGCCACCGCCAATGCCGGCTGCGCCCTCCAACTGGAGGCCGGCCTCAGGCGCTACGGCCTGGCGGGAAGGGTCGCCCACGTCGTGGAGCTTCTGGACGAGTCCTATCGAAAGGGCACCCGTTCGGCATAATCCCTGCCCGTGAGTGCATACAGGCGGTGACAACCATCGCCTCGAAGGCGCCCATCCCCATGCACTACAGCTACGCCAGCGGCGGTACCCCCTAGGTTCGCCCCCCTCACGGAAGCCGAGGCCCAGGTCGTAGTTCTGGGCTAGGCTTGATTCCAGCCGATCCAGCAGCCCAAAGAGCCGCAATACGGATTTCACCCTGTTTTAACCCCCCAAGCCCTCCTATTTGTGATGAAGTCGACCCCTTGTTCGTCTTACTTAGTGAAGGAGGAATAGCGACGACTTGTTGCTCGTTAGCCAAGAAGGTCGCCGAAAGTTATGGAAAGTTCCCGAGACGGCAGGTTTTACGTAACGAGGAGCCCTCTTCTCGCGTCTGAATATGTGACGGAACGAGTATTAGTGAGCATGGATCCCAGATTAGAGAATCTGCTGGAGTCCCTGCCCTCCTAACCGATTCGGAGGTAGTGGGTAGAGGGATGAATACTCACAAGGACTGGCAGCCATTAACCGCCGGAGAACGGAAGGTATGAACCTCCCTCTCATCGGCAGATCCTCGGCTGTAGCCGCCGACACAGAAGAGGCGGGGGCAGAACGCGTCGCTTCCAGCCCCTCTCTGGCGGATTTCTCTGCTCGCTATCGCCAGTTCTACCCCAAGGTTTTCGCCTACGTCTACGGTCGCGTCCAGGACAAGGAAGTGTCCCTAGACCTCGTCTCGGAAGTGTTTGAGAAGGCCTTTACCAAGGGTTCCTCCCTGCGCTCCGATGGGGCCTTTGAGGCCTGGCTATTCACCATCGCCCGCAACGCCGTAGCCAGCCACTGGCGCAAGGAGAAACCGGCAGCCAAGGCCCTGCACAGCGTCGCCTGGGAGTGGGAGCTCACACAGCATCATCGCGACCCCGAACAGACCCTCCTGGAACGAGAACAGATGGCGATCCTTGTCTACCAAGTGCACCAGCTTTCCCAGCGGGAGCAAGAGATCCTCTCTTTGAAATTCGATGCTGAACTAACCAATCAGCACATCGCCCGGGTCATGGGGACCAGCGAGGTCAACGTACGGGTCACCCTCTACCGGGCGCTTCATAAGCTGCGAGATAGAATGAAGAGTGTGCCACAATGAGAGAAGAAGAACGCGCCAAGAAGCTCTGCGACGCCATAGACGCCATCCTCCGGGGCGACGAGACTGAGATGGAGCTGGACGACCAGGAGCTTATCGAGCTCCTGCGCATCGCCCGCTTGCGTCACCAGGCCGGTCAAGCCCTAGCCGATGTCGGTTTCACCTACCAGGAGCTCCTGCGGCGTGTCCTCCAGGCCCGTATCGTAGCCCGCCAGATGGAGGAGGGCGGTGAGAAGGTTGATGATCCGCCCCCAGAAGTGCGTAGCATTATGGACGAAGACCCGGGGGAGTTCCTCGACCCCTTGGACCAGGGCTATGGTAAGCTTGTCAACTTCCTGGACTTCCAGCCCAAGACGGCGCCCGCCGCTCCTACCGTCCGAGCCACGGCCGGCCAGGCGCACCCGACCCTCGTTCAGGCCCGGCCGAGAACGCGCAAGCTGATTCCCCACTGGTCGCGCCGCAGCGACCAGAGCTCGAAGAAGGTGGATACCATTTCCGCCGCCCTCGACCGCCTCGTTTCCAGCCGAAAGCGCACCACCTCGGTCGGCGATCCCGACATCGATGAACTGCTACAGGTAGCCCAACTGCGTCGGTTCGTCGGCCGAAGCCTGGCCGCCGCCGGCAGCCCTTACAAGAGGCGGCTCTGGACAGTCCTGCGCATGCGCTTGGCTGCCTCTCTGCGCCGCCAGTCCTACGCTCCCCAGCGGCCCTCCGTCATCGCCGCCGTTGGCCGCCTGTCGTGGCAGCAGGCAGCAGCGGCAGCCGCTGGCATAGCCTTTCTCCTGGCTGCCCTGGGGCCCTTGCCAGCCACCGGCTTCGCCGATCACCCCATAACCCATCTCCTAGGCTTCGTGGAGGGACACGTGGGCGTGGAAGAGGTCGATGGGCCGCCTCCCTCCCAGGTGCCCGTGACGGCCTCCGAGACGCCTGTTGCACTAGAAGAAGCCGCGGGTCTCCTCGGTCTTGCCGTCCGCCAGCCTTCCTATCTGCCCGAGGGCTTCCAACTGGCTCGCTCCAGCTATTATCCGCAGAGCCCGAGCAACCCTGAACAGGCCACGTTCCTACTCACCTACACCGTCGGCGGCGTTGACCCCGAGACCCTTGTTGACACAAAGGAGCCCCGGCTCTTCATATACCAGCAGCGAGCGTCCTCTGACAATATGGCTGTGATGAATGGCCAGGCCGAAGACGTAGTCCTGGCAGGTGATGTGCCCGCCACCTATGCGCGCGCCCTGTGGACAACTGGGGATCAGGGAGCCCTCGAGGGCGCGGACCCCAACGCCGAAAACCTCTTCTTCGACAACGACGACGTTCGCGTTATCATCACCTACAGGCACGGCGGCCAACAGAAAGAAGAACTCGTGCGCATCGCTGAGTCGATGCTGCCCCAGTAGGAGAATTCAGGGCACCCCGGCCCGACAGGCTCGAGACAAGCGAAAGGGCGGCCAGCATACTGGCCGCCCTTTTAGTTTATCTTCCCTTTTCGGCCCCTGCCCCTAGTCTATGTCCTCCCGCAGCCTTCTCTCCCTCATCATCTCGTACAGTAGATTCTCCACCACCATCAGCAGCAGAAGGACCGCCCGCTGCTGCCGTCGCGGCAGACGCGCCAGGAACTGCAACAGGTCAGCATCCACCTTCTCGGCCAGAGCGACACGATTCTCAGGGGCGTTGGCCATCAGTTTCTACCCCCGCTGGCTGGACAGCCTGGAATCCTGGCTAGCTGTTCCCTCTCCCCCTCCCCGCGTGTCCTCCACCAGGTGCTCCATGCCCTCCAGCAAAAGGAGCAAACGCCGTTGCCGGTTGCGAGGCAGGCGGGACAGAAAGCGCAGAAGATCGGGGTCCACGTTGGCCTCGTAGCCCTCGTAGACCTGCTTCAGAGTGCGCACCGTCGGGTAGCCAGCGGCCTCGAACAGGTCGTCGGCGTCCACGTGTATGGCCTGAGCGAGCCTGAGGATGACGGCGGCACTGGGATTCCGCACGTCCCCGTGCTCCAACTGAGATAGATAACCCTGGCTGACAGCAGCCTCACCGGCTAGCTGCCCCTGAGTAAAACCTATCTCCTCCCGCAGTTCCCGTATCTTTTCGCCTAGCTGCATATTCCCACCGCCTCTATGAGCGTGCTGATATTCTGAACCTTTTTCTTAAACTTGTCAATACAACTCTTGACAGTAACTCGATATTGATATATTAATAAGGTGATTTGGAATCGTCTTTCAAGAATAGCATAGACCATATGTTCCGTACCCTTCCCAGAAGGAGGTGGTCGAGAGGGTGAGTGCCAAAGCTGAAAAGCTCTGCCGCGCCATCGATGACCTTCTCCTCCCGCATCCTCGCAAGGCTTTGGTGGTAGATCCCGAATTGCGAGAGTTGCTCCGGGTGGCCCAGGTTCGCCGTGAGGTAGGGCGCAGGACTGCTGCCATAGGCGCCTCTCGGCAGGAAGCAAGCTGGCAACGGCTGGAGGCAACTCTGGGGGTCCGATAGCCCCGGTCACTATCGGCCGTGAACGGCCAAAGGAGGTGATAGCCCATGAAGATCTGGCGAACGCCGCTCTTGCTCCTTGTAGCAGCCATTGCCCTCCTGGCGATCGCCGGCGGAGCGCTCCTGCTCCAGTCTTCGGACGAGGCCGAGGCGAAAATCGTCTCCGGCGACTCTCTGTCCTGCAGCGCAGTGAGTCCTTCAGGCGACGCGCTTGTCGTCGCTCCTGACTCAGCCGGAACATCTCTGACAACCACTGATACTGCTGCCCTCTCAGCCGGGTGCTACTTCGCCGGCATTACCAGGTTCCCCAACGGGTGCGGTGGCGACGACCTCTATGTCCTGAGATACCTGTGCTACGATCCGGCCAAAGGCTGGTACTACGTTAACTACATGTACTGCATGTAGTCCAGGCACCGGACCAACCCTCTGGGACGGCGGCGGGAGTTCCTGCCGCCGTCCTAGTCTTTCCCTCTTTAACAATCGTCCTCCACCGCCAGATGGTCGCCCACAGTCGTCTCCGAGCGAGCGGCTGTGCCCGCCGCCACCTCCAGCGCGTCGCGAGCCCCTCGGCCACCGAAGGCCAGGCGAAACGGCCCGAGCGTCGGCGTCACCTTCACCACCCTGGCCTCCCCATCCACAAAGATCACATCGATGGGAAAGCGCATAAGGAAGGTCTGCACCGACGAGCAGGGCGAAAGCAGCAGACCCTCCCCTTCCTCCAGACCGCGACGACCCATAAGGCCCACGAGCCGCGCCCAAAAGCTTTCCGCCTTCCGCGCATGCCCGGCCACCGTCGTTCCCTTGCTGACGTTTACAATCCTGGCCACAATGGAGATACGATATCACTGGCTTGGCAGAGCGTCCAGCCGCTGCCCCATGCTCTCCAGCAGCAGGAGTATGTAGCGCTGCTGATCCTGCGACAGGCCAGCCAAGAATCTTAGCAGGTCAGGGTCAACCCTGGTCTGATAGTTGTTGTTAGCTTTGTTAGGGCCCCTGACGGGCGTATAGCCAGCCGCATCCAGCAGTTCATGGGGATCCACGTACAGGGCGCTCGCCAGGCGCAAGAGGATGGCAGCGCTGGGATTCTTAACCTCTTCCCTCTCCAACTGGCAGAGATAGCCCTGGCTCACCTCGGCGCAACCGGCTAGTTGAGCCTGGCTTAGGTCCATCTGCTCCCGTAGTTCGCGAATTCGTCTGCCTAGCTTCATCGGCATATCCCTCTGGCCCCCTACTACATCAACTGCTCTCCTATGCGGATAACAGCCGGGCCCAAGATGACCAGCATAAAGGCAGGAAAGATGCACATAACCAGTGGAAACATCATCTTGATCGGGGCTTCGTGCGCCAACTGCTCCGCCCGCTGCCGTCGATGCGTCCGCATCTGGTCCGACTGCACCTTCAGCACATGGGCGATGCTCACCCCTAGCTGTTCGGCCTGGATGACCGCATTGACAAACGAGATGAGCTCCGGCACCCCCGTGCGCTCGCCCAGGTCGCTCAGGGCCTCCCGCCGCAGGCGCCCCATCGTCACCTCTCGCAGCGTCTGCGAAAGCTCCTGGGCCAGCGGGCCCTTCGTCTGCTCACCGATCTTGGCCAGGGCAGCGTCCAGGCCCAGCCCCGCCTCGACGCAGGTAGTGATCATGTCCAGGGCATCGGGCAGGTTCTTAACGATCAACTGCTGCCTCGACCGCACCGCCGTCTTCAGCCAGAACAAGGGCAGGCTGAAGCCGATGATAGCCATCACCATCAGGCCCAGAAATCCCTGAGCGCCGACTCCCCCCAGAGCGACAAGGGCGATGATAGCCAGCCCGGTGAAGGAAGCGGTACAGACGGCCCAAAACGCAACGAAGGTAGTGGCCGTCATAGAACTGCCAGCCATGGTGAGCGATTTCTGGATACCAGCCAGGAAGTTGACCGGCAGCATTCTCGCCATAGTCCTGCCGAAACCCTGAATAGTGGGACGCAGTATCCTGTCACTAAAGGGCAGGACCAGCTCCGACAGATCGCCGGCGGCCACCTGCCGTCGCAACGTCTCGATGCGCATCTCCGTCACGCTCGCCCGCGGCCTCACAAGGCCTAGCACCAGGCAGGCCACCGCAGCGAAAACGACGAAGGCGATCATCAATGCAAACATCTGCTGCTACACCTCAAAAGTCATCATGCGGCGAATCAGAAAGACGCCCATGACTTCCATCCCCACTGCTATGAGGAGCAAAATCTTGCCGGCAGTTTCAGTGAATAGAGGAGACATGTAATCAGGGTTCATCGCAAACATGATCAGGCCCACGAAGATAGGCAAAGCGCCGATGACAACCCCCGTCATGCGCTGCTGAGCAGTAAGGGTCTTGATCTCTCCCCGAATGCGGTCCCGTTCCCTTATGGTGTAGGCCACGTTGTCCAGTGTCTGGGCCAGATTACCCCCGACCGACCTCTGAATAGCGATGGCGGTAACGACCATCTCCATGTCCGGGCTGGCGATGCGATCGGCCAGAGCCTGGATCGCGACCTCAGCCCCGGTACCCAGGTTCGCCTCCTGCAGCATGCGCTTCAGCTCGTCGGCCAGCGGTGGCGATATCTGGCGGCTGGCGTATTCGAAGCTCTGCAGCAATCCATACCCCGATTTCAGAGAATTAGCGACCAGGGTCAGCATTTCCTCCAACTGACCGTTGATCTTGGCCTGGCGGCCGCGCCGCCGACGACCCACGTACCAGCGGGGCAAGAAGTAGCCAATCGGGGCCGCTGGCAAAGCGATGATCCAGTTGCGCGTCAGCAGCAAAGTCACCAGAAGGAGGAGCATGGCCACGGCAACCCTGAGGGCCATGTATTCGCCCACCCGCAAGGGAATGCCCGCCCGGTCCAGCGCCAGGGCTGAGCTCTCCACCTGGCGGCTGCCACCCAGGATCCCAGCGAGGGGGCCTAGCCTGCCGTGGTCGGCACGGCGCAACAGTGACTCATCACCACCGCCACCGCCACCGCTTGGGCCGCTCGTCTCACCCCGACTGAAGTGCTCCAGGCGGCGGGTAAGAACCCATTGTCCTGAGCCCCGCACCTGAGAAATGCCAATGACAAGCAGAGTTACAGAGGCCATCACGGCCAGGGCTACTAGAAGCGCCAGCGGTTCCATCGCCTACCACTCCGCTACGTTTTGAAACAAGCCCTCGGGCACAGCAATGCCGGCCTGGGCGAAACCTTCGGCGAAGCTGGGACGGATGCCGGTCGGCCGCAGAGCCCCCAGAATGCGCCCATGCTCATCGATGCCCTCCTGCTCAAAGCGGAAGATGTCCTGAAGGGTGACAATCTCCCCCTCCATGCCGGCCACCTCAGTGATGTAGGTTATGCGGCGGCCGCCGTCGCGGAAGCGCGATATCTGGAGAATAAGGTGAAGGGCAGACGACATCTGCTCACGGATGGCCCGCATCGGCAGGTCCAGATTGGCCATTAGCACCATGTTCTCCAGCCTGGCCAGAGCATCGCGAGGCGCGTTGGAGTGGATGGTGCTGAGGGAGCCCTCGTGACCGGTGTTCATGGCATTGAGCATGTCGAACGCCTCGCCGCCGCGCACCTCACCGATGATGATACGGTCGGGCCGCATGCGCAGCGTGTTGCGCAACAACTCCCGCTGGGTTACCTCTCCCCGCCCATCCACGTTCGGGGGGCGAGCCTCCAGGCTGATGACGTGCGGCTGCTGAAGCTGGAGCTCCAGAGGGTCCTCTATGGTGACAATACGCTCGGAATCGGGGATGAAGGCAGACACCGCGTTGAGAAGGGTCGTCTTGCCGGTGCCGGTGCCGCCGGAGACCAGCGAATTCAAACGAAGCTCCACACAGGCCCCCAAGAACTGGCCCACTTCGGTGGTGATGGTGCCCACCGTCACCAGGTCATCCATGGTCAACTTGCTTCTAAGGAACTTGCGGATGGTCATGGTGGGGCTCTTGGGAGCCAAGGGAGGGATAATAACGTTCACGCGTGAGCCGTCGGCCAGGCGGGCATCGACCATAGGAGAGCTCTCGTCGACGCGCCGACCCAGGGGAGCGATGATCCGCTCCACAATCTGCATGACATGGTCGACATCACGAAAGCGAGCGTCGCTCTGATACATGATGCCATCCCGCTCGAAGTACACCTCGTCGGGAGCGTTCACCATCACCTCAGAGATAGACGAGTCGCGGAGCAAGGGCTCGATGGGACCCAGACCCACCACCTCATCCACCACCCGAGTGGCCACAGCATCCCGCACCAGGGCGTTCAGAGACTCCCGCGACAGCAGGGCCTTTACCGCCTCCTGCACCGCCTGACGCCGCTTGTCAGGAAGCATAGCCTCCAGCTTCTCGGCCTCCAGCTCATCGATGAGCCTCTGATGGAAGCGATAGACCAGTTGCTCTAGTTCCTCCCCCAAACGGGCCGAACGGCGGGCCGTCGCCGTCGGCGGAGCACTTGACTCGCCCGATGGCTGGTCACCATCGTTCTGCCCTGGAGGTCGATCAGATCGCCAGCGCCACTGACTCATCTTTCTCCTTCCTTATCTGGTCCATTCCTCTACCGCCGGTGTCGCGGGTACCTCCGACACCGCCTCGGCAGCCCCTGGCTCGGCCTGCGGCTCGGCCTGCGGCTCGGCCTGTGGCCCGCCCTGTGGCCTTCCCAGCAGCGGGATGCGGTCGCCCAGGCGCTCCAGCATGCCCTTGGGCCGGGCGCGGATACCGCCAATGGCGTAGGCCAGCTCGACAAGGCTCTGGGAGGCTTTGGACTTGGGCTTGGCCGCCACTACGGGCATGCCCAGTTGGGTCGTCTGAGAGATGCTACGATCGTAGGGGATGCTCCAGAAGACCTCCTTGCCCAGGACCCGTCGAATGTCGACCCGTGCGTCGCCGTGGGCATCACTCGTGTGGTTGATCACTATCTTCACCTTCTCCGCCGGGAAGGACCAGGAGCGGAGCATCTCCAGGGCCAGGATGGTATCCTTCAGGGCGGCCAGATCGGGAGTGGCTGTCAGCAGAAGAATGGTGCACATCTCCAGCGCACGAGACACGATGTCGTTGAAGGCACCGGGTGTGTCCAGAATGACGTAATCGTGGGTGGCAGCCAGGACGGACACCACCTTCTCGATGTGGCCGGGGTGGATGCTGTGCCATTCCGACGGCCGAATGGGCGCCGGCAAGATGGCCACGCCGGTGCCGTGCGTGTACAAGCAGGACTGGACGGCCTCGCGGTCGATCTCCTCGTCCGGCAGAGCCAGGTCAGAGATGCTGCGGTCAGTGGGCATGTCCATAAGGATGGCCACATCACCAAAGCGGGTGTCCAGGTCCACCAGAGCCACTGATTGGCCCGTCTTCTGCACCAGGGCAGTAGCCAGATTGGTGGAGATGGTGGTCTTGCCGATCCCGCCTTTGGCCCCGAAGACGGTGACCACCGTCCCGTAGGCCTGCGCCTCTACCTCACCCGTCAGGCGCTGCTGCCGTCTCTCCTCCTGGACGAGCACGGTCTGGATGGAGTTCGCCAGGTCCTCATCCTTGAGGGGAGCGACCAAGTAGTCCTTGACCCCCACCTGCATGGCGCGGCGGATGTAACTAGGGTCGCCGATCGATGAGTAGGCGATGATGGGCACGTCGGGGAGAACGTCCGCCACAGACTCAACCGTCTGCAGCGAGCGAGCCATAGGCTCCTCCAGGGCCACCACCACCACCTCAGGCGTCGTCTCGCGGGCCAGGGTCATGGCCTCCATCCCGTAGCCCGCAGCGCCCATCACAGCGAAGCCTGACAAGGCCAGCATTCGCTGCGTCTCCGCCCGGCTGGACGGATCCTGGTCGATTATGATTACTTTGGGGTTCCTAGCCACCTAAGGCCTCCTCCCGCATTAGCGTCCAAAAGGACTAGGAAGGTTACTGGGCAAGATCTCAGGGTTGATAATGGCTGGCACCGTTGACTCGTCCGTTTCTCCCACCGGCCGCAAGGACAGCTTGAGAACACCCATCTCCTCCGCCAGGGCCAACTTCTGAGCATCCGCGGGTGTCACTGCCAGGGTCACGTTGGTGGCATCCGGATTGGGATCGGCGGGATTGGGAAGAACGGGCTGAGATTCCTCACCGGTCGTGCCGTCGTCTTCGCTCTCTCCGGGCAAGGACTCGGCCACCTCCTGGGCCACTGCCAGCACCTGCACGTTCTGCAGCACAGTGACCGCCACGTAATCATCGAATTCCTCCGACGAGGTGGGGTCGTCCTCCTTGATTCCGTAGAACGTGACATCGAAAACGCCGATGACATCCACGAAGTCTCCGGGCAGGATCAGGCCGCCGGCGCCCGTGACCTCACTCACCTGTACGGACAGCGCTCGCTGGTCGGGCGGCACCACATAAGAAAGGGGCAATTCCTCGTCACCCGGCCACGGCACCTCCCTAGCAGTTGCCGCTACCTTGCTGGTCAGAATCTGTTCCCCCTCGGTGATAGGCAGAGTGGTGACCATGTCAGTCAACTCATCAGTGGATGAAAAGGCATCCGGGTGCACTGCGTTCTCTGCCAGGGACTTCACTTCCACCATTTCAGCGGTGATGCGCACGCGAGCGGACATGTCCTGCGTGGCGACCACCACCGGCCTGGTGGCCGTGGCGCTCGCCTCCCCATCGCCCCCACCCTGGCTCAGGTAAACGTAGACCAGCACCGCGCTAACAAGGCCCAGGAAAAGGCCCACCAATAGGATCGCTTTGTTGCCCCTGCCACCGCCAACGCGATTTCGCATTATAGGTTCCCCCCTCTGCCCACAGCTCTGCCGACCAGGCAAGCTGCTAACGGGCGCGGGCGATCTCCT